>OJIY01000045.1_pt1 | contig 189152 bp, 170 predicted proteins | sample 1596061 | NCBI WGS metagenome assembly OJIY01 (sample SAMEA4350111, study PRJEB24818) | metagenome | biome: human; feature: gut; material: faeces | place: Denmark | collected 2013-09 | reverse complement strand
AGATAAAGAAAGTGGCTTGTATTACAATCGCTTTCGCTACTATGATAAGGATACTGGGCAATATATTTCACCAGACCCTATCGGATTATTAGGGGGCTTTAATCCGTATGGGTATGTGCATTGTCCAGTTGGGTGGGTTGATCCGTTTGGGTTGGCGGGTGAGGATTGTGATAAGCTTCTTAAGTTGTCATCATTCAATCCAGTACCTAAAAGTATTAGGCAAGAATATGAAAAAATTATTACTGGTGAAGGTACACCAAGAGTACATGCTAATACAGGGATTCAAAAAACCTTAGAAGATAGAAAAGGAAAAACCAATAAATTCTGGATTGGTGCAAAAGAGTGGCGAGTTGTTCATACTGGAAAAGGTGTCGACCCTCACCATCGTATTCTTGAGCAGACATTACCAAATGGTCAAAAAGTATATGGGTATGTATTGAATCATGATTATGAAAAAGTCTATAAATTTCCGAGCCCATGGTATCCCGATGGTGGTAAATATCCAGGACATAAACCAACTAAATAATATTTAACTTAAGGCGAGCATAGTGGAACATACAAAATACTATATATGTATTAATGGGGTGGAAATTATCTCAGCATATAATCTTGATATCTTAGACTTAAACCATATTGACAATGAGAATATATTTTTTCTTCTAATTAAATCAGATGAAATAAAGATTTCCGATAGTATCAAAATAAAAACAAATGACATAATTAACATATCATTTTATATAAATAACACATGTATTTATGAGTTTGATAGTAATTTGTTAGATAATGAAATCAAGTTAAATGAAGGTCAAAATTTATCATTAACGATAAAAACAACTGATTTACCACCATTGGCTATTTCTAATATTTTAAAAGAATGGGAAAATGGAAATGAAATATTTTACTGGAGAAACAATAAATGTGAAAAATCAAAAAAAATATGGTTAAATTCATGCCTATATTGGCAACAAACATTACCATCAAATAAAAATATAATATTAAACCCTCACATTAATTTAGATGACGTAAATAACATTCTTGATTTTTTCTGTATGCTTGGCGAAGCATTTTGGGGAAGAAAAGGATATATTGGAAAAGATTTCTATGGATTTAATGATCTATTAGGCGATCTCACAGCAAACGGAAATAAAATAAATATTTATATTAAAAATGATAAAAAATTAAAAGAATTTCTGGAACGAATTAGTCCAATTAATCATAGTTATTATGATGTTTTTATGTCCATTCTAGTAGATAATGATTGTAATATAATAAATGTAGAAAATAAGTCATGAGCTACGTTATCATTATGATGAGACAGGATTAGTCACCGAACAAAGCATTTGGCTTGCTGATGATATTGAGCATAAATGCCTTTCTACAACCACGTATCAATACAATGAACGTTTGCAACTTATTCGTGCCACCAATCCTGATTCGGTGGTGGAATTTGAGTATAACGACCAAGGACATTTATGTTGCGAGCGTATTAATGGACAAGAGATTACGCATCAATGGGATGAGGAGCACGATATTCTCACCCAAACCCGCTTTGGTGAGCGTGAACTTAATTATGCCTTTGGTCAACTTCATGAACTGACTTCACTGCAAGTCAATCAACATGCGCCCTTGCAGTTTAGCTACAACGCATTAGGCCAAGAGTTTTTACGCCAAAGCCAAGCGGGTTTTGCCAACTCCAGCCATTACACCGCCACCGGATTATTGGCCCATCAACGTGCAGGTCGAGGAACGGAGTCCTTTTTACAGTCATTACACGATAATCCACTTCAACCACCGATGTCGACCGATGTTCATCGAGGTTATCAATACGATAAAGCCTTTAATCTGGTCAATATCGATGATGCTCGCTGGAACCGCACACAATATCGCTATAACGCCAACGACCAAATTGTTGAAACCCAATACAGCAACCAGTTTGAATGCCAAAGCGAGAAGTTTCAGTACGATAACAATCTGAACATCACAGAGCATCAGTTTATTCCATCTGATGCGCAAGGTGCGTTTTTACAACTGGCGCAGCAACAACAAAAAGGCCGTGTCACTCGCCGTATCACCGCCAAAGGTTATCAAGACTACCACTACGACATTAATGGTCGATTAACCCAAAAAGTGGTTCACCAACACGGTTTTCGGGCAAAAACGTGGTATTACCAATGGAATACGCTTAATCAACTTATTGCCTGTTTTAATCCTGAAGGGGAATGCTGGCGCTACACATACGATGCTTTTGGGCGACGCCTCAGTAAAAGTAAGGTAGTCGATAATCGCCCTATTTCACCGCCCAATTCACCGTTTAAAAATAAACGCATTCAGCGTGTCGATTACCTATGGTCTGGCGACCAAATGGTGCAAGAAACCCCGATTTATGCCGATGGTACTCCCGCTTATGATTCGCAAATTCAGTGGCTCTATCAACCCGGCGAAATTACCCCAACGGCACGTTATCAACGTGGAAAACTGCATTATGTCGTCACTGACCATCAAGGCACTCCACGCGAAATCTTTAGTGAAAAAGGTATTGTCAGCTGGGCAGGACGGTTAAATACCTGGGGGCAAATGGCATTTTGGCAATCTCATGATGATTATGCCGATAACGACCCCGAATATACCGAATGCCATTTTCGGTTTGCCGGACAATATGAAGATAAAGAAAGTGGCTTGTATTACAATCGCTTTCGCTACTATGATAAGGATACTGGGCAATATATTTCACCTGACCCTATCGGATTATTAGGGGGCTTTAATCCGTATGGGTATGTGCATTGTCCAACGGGGTGGGTTGATCCGTTTGGGTTGGCGGGTTGTCCAATTAGAGAAATAAATGGTACAAAAATATATGGTAAAGGGCAAAAAGATGGAACTCCTGGTCACGATCAATTTTCTGAAGTAATAGCTAACAAATTAGCAATGAGTGGTCAATTTAAAGCTATTTATTTAAATAGATCATATTCTTTTGCTTTAGGAAAAAGAATATCAGCAAGACGCCCCGATGTTATGGCTATTGATATACACGGTAAAATTCATGCCATAGAATTAGCTTCCAAAACAGACATGGGAACAAAGTTACCATTGCTTACATCACGAAATCATGAGGTAATAAGTAAGTTACCAACTAAACAACAAGGAAAAATCCTTATTCTTGAGCATGAATATAAGCATAAAGATATAAAAGAGATATTAGATAAATTAATTCTGGATATATTAAGAAATAATAATTAGGAGAAAAGATGTACTCAGGAATCGCTTTATACAATACTGAAAAATTGAATTCAAAAAATGCTCTTGATTTAGCTGAAACCTTTTTTAAAATTTTCGATCTAATAATAACATCAGCAGGATATTACAAAAAGATAGAATATGGTGCATATAAAGGTGAGCATGATATAGTTATGGGCTCACTTTCAGATTTAAAAAAACAAATAGGAGAAAATAATACTATTTCATTTAGAATATATTCAGAAAAAAACGATATAAAACCATGGTATGCTTCTTTTGGTTATACAACAGAGCAACTTCTAGGGTTTTCTTATATTGATATCCAATACCCATCTATATGCAATGAATCCAAACTCATTACTAAATATATTAACTCATTCGACCCTAATATAACTTTTTCATATGGAATTAATTATTCTTGTGAAAAGGTTACTACAGCATTTTACTATGCAACAGATACTAATTTATCAAGCATATATCTTTATGAAAAAACGTCATTATTTGAAGAGGAATGTCCTGGTAGATTTAAAGGAAAAGCCAGATACAAAGCCTCTATGTTAAGAATGGTCTATCCAGTTAATATTATCAACTCAAATCACCTTGATATTATTATTAATAATATCACTTTAAAAGAATGGATATTCAATAATAAAAAAAATGGTTCTATAATAAAAATGAAGAATAATATGTGGTTATGGTTAGTTGATAGTAATCAAATTGACAGAATTAATAAAACTCTTGGTGAAACTGGAGTTTTAATATCATGGTCACCACTGCATTTAGAAAAGAAAAAACGAAAACTACCATAACTATAAATATTTAAAAGTATGTTATTTTAATTTTAAAAAATATAAATTAACTATCATAAATTATGGTTATTCCTATAAACACTATAAAAGACCTAATTAATATATTTTTTAAATCCTATTAAATTATTAGCAGGCTTTAATCCGTATGGGTATGTGCATTATCCTACTGGGTGGGTTGATCCATTTGGGTTGGAAGGGTGTCCCTGGGAAAAAATTGATAGTTTTAGAGCAAAGATGCAACTACCCGTTCTTGGAAGGAGAATTCCTACTTCTAATGATGGATTACAAACTGTTGCTTTTGTTTCTATTGAAAATAGTCAATTTTTTGGTATGAATAGACTAGCCATCCCAGGATTAGAATTCGCTTCTAAACGAAAAGAATGGTTTAGAAAAATATACAAAAGTACAGGCGTAGAACCATCAACAATTTCAAAAGTAGCTGCAGATGCTGAAGGACTTTCATTGGTCAGAGCATATAAGCGCATTACGAAGAATGGTGGGCAGATGCCAAAAGAAGTCACAATATTCGTTGAACGACCAACATGTGATTTTTGTAAGAACTACTTACCATTATTAAGAGAGTCAACGTGAATTACTTTGAGTTTAGCTATCCAGATGGGAAAATTTCTAAAAATTTTCATCTGGAAAAATATAGTTTTTTTTTCTATCCTACCCAGAAAATAAACATATTTGGACTAAGTCTCACACAACTCTGGCTAGTCGTTACTTTTCTGAGAATGGAAAGATTATTTCCACTTTATTTTATTCTCATAATGTAGCACAAGGAAGTTTTTCATTACTTTATAGCCATGGTAGCTCAGGGTTCTACTCTTTAGGAGATAAAAGCAAAATGAATCAGTTAATTGATTTGGATGGGCAACTTGATCTTATATTTACAGGGGCTTGTATCTCCCCAGAAAAAGCATTCTTAGTAATAGAAGATTTTTCTAAAAACCCGTTAGAGCTATCAAAAAAAATTGATTGGATTAACACTAAAGATGTAGACATGACAGAAAAATATAAGTTACTAGGATTAGAAGACTAACATTAATGTTATCTGTAATTAAATTATTATTTAATTACAATGAAAATATAATTAACTCTCATATTTAACATCAAGAATATTAATATTTTCATTGCACTGTGTAACACAACCTCGGCTACATAAGCTATGTAAGCCATAAATTTAATTCAGATCATCCTTTAAGGTAACTCAACTTCACTGATACTCGGTGTTGCATTCGTGCTACCTTGATAAATATTGGCATATCCTTGCTGTGGATAAATAACCACGGCATTTTTTTCAATATCAAAATCGCAGTTAGTCATCTTAGGCATAAAGACTGCTTGTTTATTCTTAGCATTAACAACCCAGATACCACCTGATTCACAGTCCCTTCCTAACTGAGTTTGTACCACGCTATATCGCCCTTCCTCAGCTAAAAGCTCACATGAAATAGACTCATTACACCCCTCAAAAGGTGAAAATCCCTCTGAAGTCTTTACCGTTTCCAATTCATCCCAAGTTACTGCATAAGCATTTATAGCTAACAGTGATAAACTTAATCCTAGGGTCAATTTTAGCTTCTTGTTCATTACGACATCCTATTTTGTCAAATTTCAATGAAAAACATAAATTATCTTAATATTGTAGCCGTTTTTTCTGATCTTTTTATCTCATTCACTCTTATAACTAATTTATCAAAATACTTTCTTTTCTTACCAATGAGCACTGAATTTAATCTATCACTTGATGGTATTACCTGAACAATGATTATACTTGGGTGAAAGAAACTGGAAAGATAAATAATAAAAAGCACTACCGCATCTTATTGATAATCAATAAGGATATTTATAAGAGACTGGGTCAACTTCAATCAAGATGACATCTGCTTAAGCATGTTAATACAATAAGCTTGGTGTAGTGCAATGAACATTACCTATCCTGAAAATCGTTATTTAGTTCATTTTCCAGAAAATCCAACATATTGGTTAAACGCCAATTCAATTGAAAATCAAATGGAGCTGATGTAAATCTACCAAACGTACATCCCTACGCTTCTGATATTAGAGTAGCCATTCTTGACGGTGGACTTCCTGATAGACATGTATTAGAACCATGGGTATCAAACTATAATCTTTCTGATCCGTTAGCAAATGATTTACCTGATGGGCCATCACATGGTTTGGGTGTAACTTCCGCTTTTCTTTTTGGCCCTCTTTGGCCTGATGAAGAAGCACCCAGACCATTTTCATATGTCGATCACTATAGGGTTTTAGACGAAAAAACTACAGAAGAAGACCCATATGAACTTTATAGAACACTTTCACACCTAGAAGACATATTATTATCTAGACAATATGAATTCATGAATCTAAGTTTAGGGCCTGATCTACCTATTGATGATGATGAAATTCATCCATGGACTTCATTAATTGATAATTATTTATCTGATGGTGAAACTTTTCTGACAATCGCAGCAGGGAATAATGGTAACAGTGACAATTCATTAGGGTTAGATCGGGTTCAGGTTCCGTCTGACTGTGTAAATGCTCTTTCCGTAGGAGCCACTGATCAAGTTGATTCTGAATGGAAACGAGCATCTTATAGCGCAGTGGGCCCTGATCGATCTCCTTGTTTAGTAAAACCTGATCTTGTTACTTTTGGTGGGACACCAAACAATATTTCCATATACCAAGTTCTATTGATTTTGGAAAGTTAACACCTATTTGTGGAACAAGTTTTTCAGCGCCTTATCTTCTACGATATGCTGTTGGTATACGTGCAATTTTAGGGTATGAAATATCGACATTAGCAATTAAAGCTCTACTGATTAATTCAGCAGATCAATCAACGCATGAAAAAACAGAAGTTGGTTGGGGGAAAATACCCGATTTAATTAGTCAAATTGTCGAATCCCCAGATGGTACCGCTAAAATTCTATATCAAGGTGAACTCTACCCTGGCAAATATCTTAGGGTTCCATTACCAATACCGAAAAATGGAATAACTGGAAAGGTAAAAATTAAGGCAACCTGTTGTTTTTCTAGTCCAGTTGATCCTCAAGACACATCTATGTATACAAAAGCAGGTATAGAAATTACATGGCGACCAACACCTGATAAAACAGATACATTTTTTAAACAGAAAACAGTTGCGACTGAAGCTGAATTACGTTCGGATGCTGGAAAATGGGAGTCTGTTTTGCATGAAGAAAAAGGAAAGTTAGGAAGTAGTCTCAATGATCCGTGTTTTGAAATCCATTAAATGGCAAGAGATGGAGGTGATCGGATATCTGGTTCTAAAGCATCTATTATTAAATATGCTTTTATAGTATCTCTCGAAGCACCCAAAACACCGGATATCTTTACTAATATTCTTAAATCCAATACAAAATTAGTAGAAATACAGCCTAGACTTCCAATCCCTATCCCTGTAAAAATTTAACATACACCATACAACCATCTTTACGTTCAGAGATAAAGATGGCTTATTTTATTATTAGAAATTCACACTAACCACATTTCCTACTCTACACCTCCAACTCATCCATATAGTCCGCATACCACTGCATCATTTCTCTGCGTCCATCCATATACTGAGCATGGTTATAAGTTCCACGGATCGCGTTCTTATCGATATGTGCGAGCTAGGTTTCAATCCATGCAGAGTTATATCCCTTCTCATGCAAAATCGTGCTCATTGCGTGGCGGAGGCCATGTTCTGTTAGCCATTCTTTATACTCCAATCAATAACCTAATTTAAATTGCCTTTAATGGATTGCTCGACTTCGCAAAACTAAAAGGTGAAATCTCCCTCTCCCTATTCGCATCCAAATAATCTGCCCACCATTGGACCATCAGTCGCCTTTCTTCAATATGCTCCGCCTTATGAATATAAGCCGCCCTCACTGAATTACACTCTTGGTGGCTCATCTGCCTTTCTACTGCATCCTTAGACCACAAGCCTGACTCAATCAACGAGCTACACGCCATTGTTCTAAAACCATGCCCACACACTTCTGTCTTATTGTCATACCCCATCACACGTAATGCGTTGTTTACTGTATTTTCACTCATTGGTTTTCTTGGATTGTGATCACCGATAAAGATCAGCTCGTGGTTACCGCTGAATTGGTAGATCTGTTTTAAGATTTCAATAACTTGTCGGCTTAAAGAAAATAAATGAGGTGGTACTCATTTTTGATCCGCAATAGGAGTGTTTAACGCCTTCTATCGCTTCTCGTTCAGCGGGGATCGTCCACATAGAATTTTCAAAATCGATTTCATCCCAACGAGCAAAGCGCAATTCACTGGAACGAATGAAGACTAACAAGGTAAGTTTGACGGCAAGTTTAGTTAAAGGTCTTCCCTTATAATCATCAATGCGTTGTAAGAACTCAGGTAGGCGTTTAAGCTCTAATGCAGCTCTGTGAACTCGTTTACCAGTGGCAACTGCGCCAGTCATGTCTTGCGCTGGGTTATAGTCGATTAAACCACTTTGTACGGCATAACGCATTATAGCTGTCACACGTTGTTGTAGACGTGCAACCACCTCAAGACATCTAGACATCTCTACGGCTTTAATAGGTTCGAGGAGATCACGAGTTTTCAGTTCCGCAATATTGCATTTACCAATAACTGAAAAAATATTGTCTTCAAGGCTTTTGAGTACCCGATGGCTATGCCCCTCTGATCACTTCTTATTGGTTGCATGCCAATCACGTGCAACCTTCTCGAATGTATTAAATTCCTTTTGTTGCTCTTCTTTTACTTCTTTGCGTTTTTCACTAGGATCTACTCCGTTAGCGACAAGTTTTCTTGCCTCATCTCGTTTTTCACGCGCATCGCTAGGGAGACATCAGGGTATACGCCAAATGCTAGCATCTTTTCTTTACCGCCAAAGCGATAACGAAAGCGCCAATATTTAGAACCATTGGGGTGAACTAGAAGAAATAATCCTTTACCATCTGTCAGCTTATACGCTTTATCTTCAGGTTTTGCAGAACGGATCTTAGTATCGGAAAGTGCCATTTTAACTATCCTCGCAGCCGAATTGCGGGTACAAAACTTTATCGAATCTGCATATACCCGCAAATGTACCCACATCATTAACTTGATGTCGGTTGAGTTGAGTATACGTTGGTAGAGTTAAAACGCGAGGAAAGCCTTATAGAACTGGGATTTTAGATACAAAAAAAGACGTCTGTTGACGTCCATTGATGTTCTTATGGTGCCGAAGGCCGGACTCGAACCGGCACACCCGAAGGCGGTTGATTTTGAATCAACTGCGTCTACCAATTTCGCCACTCCGGCACTGAAGTGTTTTTGGAAAACCCGCCCATTATACTTGTGTGAAGCCCCCTCGCAACAATTATTGTTAGTTTTCAGCTTGATTGGCGAAAAAAACTGCATTTGTGGTTTGTGGTTACAGTAAAAACACAATTGTTGCGCCGTTCAAAAACCGCTATCGTGTAGGTTTAAGTCGTATTGTATCAATCATCAAAACTTTTCGAGGCAATTCTATTCAGTTTCACTTTTATTTATTCTCTCTTCTCTGCTTCACCCTCTATTTTATTCTCACTTTTTAAAAGACAATTAATATTAAATATATTTATTTACTCTTCTATAGCAATACCTTATTTAAAATAAAATAGTCTTTAATTATTATTCAATATAAGTGATATATTTATTTTTATATAGCGATAAGTAAAAAAAGGATCAAAACTTGGGTTAGTGTTTTGATCCAACAGTACTACTAAACGAGGGCTTAGTTTTATTTTAATGACTATAAGTTATTTTTATAGCGTCACTGCCCTTTTCTTCCCTGGTGTGAGGAAGCAGGTAGTTATATTTTATATGATAAATACACGTCTTTATCTATACTGTGTTTTATTGATATAAAGGTACTTATTACTAAATTAATAAACTTAATTTTAAAAAAAAGGGTCTAATCTTTAATATAATGATGTTGAAATATTACTAATAACATATAACTTATTTATTATTTATTATTTATTATTTATTATTTATTATTTATTATTTATTATTTATTATTTATTATTTATTATTTATTATTTATTATTTATTATTTATTATTTATTATTTATTATTTATTATTTATTATTTAAGAGGCTAGTTTATAATATACCTTTTATTACTCCACTCTATTATTGCTGTGTTATCTTTGCGCTGTCACACTTATATTTTCAGTCTCTCGACTTGATGAAGCTATAATAAGTTTAATTTCACAATCTCACAATCATTAATTATTACAAAATATGACACAGACTAATATTATTTTTATAAAACACCAAATACAGATCAATTTAAGATAAAGATAAGATTAATAATTTATAAAAACCACCAAATAAAGAGCGAAACACCATTCGTTAACATTTTCTTGATATACATATCCTAACTTAATAATAAAGAAAAGCTAATAATAGGACTAAAAATGCACGATAAATGAGGAAGATTGTAACTTAACAGTAATACTTATCTCATTTTTAGATGAGAAATAAGAGAGAAATAGCTTTTTATAATGCAGTTTTTCTTCACTATCTTTATATCAGAGACAATTTAACACATTTAATGCCAACTTTTTGATAACCGGCTCTTGCACTGATAGACATTCTTATTTCTGATAATATAATCAAAATTTGGTTTAAATCTGATTAGAAGGTGTTGTTATGGGCATTGTTGGCTGGATTATTACAGGTATATTTGTTGGTATTATCTTAGGTGCCGTATTAAAAATGATAAAGAAAAAATAGCGCGATAAGAAAGGCACCAATTTAAAACATAAACCACTTATGTTGATCGCATTCCTTTCACCTCACTGACTTCTGTTGAAAGTAAAAATGAAAAAACATTTTCTAAAATATCTTATGATCCCGGTCGCTTTGCTGACATTGAATGCGTGTAGCCAGCGTTCATCATTACCACCAGCAACACAGCCTTCTATGTTAAATCAGCAGAATAATGTACCTGAACTAGCACAGTGGCCGACAGCATTAAGCCCCAATGTAAGCAATGCGCGTGTGTTGTTTGATAAATATGCATCGCAGATTTACCAAAAGAGTAATCCCCAAGGCATGGTTATTGTTATGATCAATAACTCTCAAACCTTAAACCGATCTTTTGGAACAACAACCCCAGAAAGCCGTCATGCACCATCAATGAACTCACTTATTCGCATTGCTTCGATTACAAAATTAATGACCAGTGAAGTCATGCTAAAGCTACAAGATGATGGAAAATTATTAGTTACTGATCCACTGCAAAAATATAGCTATTACGGCGTCGATATCCCATTAGTCAGTACTCAATCCCCTATCCGTCTTTATCATTTAGCAACCCATACTAGTGGTTTTCCACGAGAACAACCCGGTGGAAAATGGGGCAGACCTGTTTTTATTTGGCCGACCCATGGCGATCGTTGGAATTGGTTAAAAAAAGCGACATTAACATCGCCCGCAGGTGATCAAGCGTCATATTCAAATTTAGCCTATGACTTATTAGCGGATGCCTTAGTGAAAGCATCAGGTAAAAGTTATCCACAACTTTTAAAACACTATGTCACTCAACCCGCAGGTATGACCAATACCACATTGACGCCGACGCCCACACAGTGTCAGCGATTATTAATCGGATATAAACCAAGTCCATGTTCTGACACGATCGCAGCAGCGGGAAGTGGTGGCGTGTATTCAACGCCAGCAGATATGCAACGTTGGATGCAAGGCTTTTTGACCTCTCATAATGCGGTGAGAAAACCAACGGCGAGCAAAGAACAGTCTGTCTATTTTCCTCGTAATCAACTTTCTTCAATAGAAGGTATGGATGTTGCAGGGCGTGCCGATGGTATTGGTTTAGGTTGGGTCTATATGGCGCCAGCAAATGGAATTCCGGCTATTTACCAAAAAACAGGGGGTGGCGGCGGGTTTAATACTTATATGGCAACCATACCTGAATTAAATATTGGTGTATTTGTCGTTATCACTCGTAAGCCAAATGGCACTAAATTTAGTGAAGTAACTCAAGGCACAAATGCCCTTGTCCGCGCGCTGGCAAAAGATTTTTATCAGTGATCCATGCCCAATAGTAATAAAAAAGCGCCTTGTAGGGCGCTTTTTATTTTTCAGACTGACATTATTTTCTGGTTAATATGACTTAGCGATTACGCTTCATCAATAACCATAAACTCAACGTTAAGAAGAGGATCCCCGGCACCAATGCTGCAATCACTGCCGGTATACCATAAACCAGGCTTAATCGCCCTGACACCTCATTGACGATATAGAATAAGAAACCAAAAGAAATCCCGGTTAAGACTCTTAATCCCATTGGCACAGTACGTAGTGGGCCAAAGATAAATGACAATGCCATCAACATCATGACTGCAACAGAGATAGGTGCAAAGATTTTTTTCCAGAAGTTGAGCTCATAGTTTGCTGATTCTTGTCCACTCTGTTTTAGATATTTAACGTATTGATAAAGCCCACTGATCGATAATGCATCAGGATCTAACGCCACAACGCTTAATTTTTCTGGCGTTAATCGTGTTGGCCATTCAAGTGATACCTGTTTTTTACCGGTGATTTTTTGTGGATCAGTTAAATCTGACTGCTCAACCTGTTTTAACATCCACGTTTTTTTATCCACATCATAGGTTGCACTTGATGCATAACGTACTGTTTCTAGTTTTCTATCATTATTAAAATCATAGAGAGTGATGCCTTGCATCTCATTTTGGCTCTTTATTCTGTTGATATGAATAAATTGGTTGCCATCTTTAGCCCACATACCGCGGTTAGTCGAAACTAAAGAATTCCCCATAATTTTTTCTGCACGATAATTACGTGCGTATTGTTCACCTTGTGGTGCCCCCCACTCGCCAATCAGAACCGTTAGCAACACTAATGGAATCGCTGTTTTCATTACGGAGCCTGCGATTTGCAAACGGGTAAAACCTGATGCTTGCATCACCACCAGCTCACTGCGTGTTGCTAATGCGCCTAACCCTAATAATGCTCCGAGTAACGCGGCCATGGGGAAGAAGATCTGCACGTCTTTAAGGATATTTAAAATAGCATAAATACCCGCATCAAGTGTGGTGAAATCTCCTTGCCCTACTTTACGGAGTTGATCGACAAACTTGATAATGCCCGATAATGAAACAAGCAAAAATAGTGTCATCAAAATCGACTGTAAAATAGTACGCCCGATATATCTATCTAATACACCAAACATCAGGCAACTCCTTTCTTAAAGCGAGCTCGGAATTTACGCATAGGCAAGGTATCCCAAATATTTAATAAGATAGCTAAGCCAAGATAAACACCATTAACGCTCCACATCGCAATGAGGGGATCCACTTTTCCTTTTTCGCCATTAGAATGCAACGAACTTTGTAATAAGAAAAAGACCAAATAAAGCAACATTGCAGGTAACATGCTTAATACACGACCTTGGCGTGGATTTACCTCGCTTAAAGGCACCACCATCACAGCCATAATGACAACAGAGAAAATTAGAGTTAATCGCCAATGGAATTCAGCAATAGACTCTGTTTCATTAGAATGCCAAAGTTCAGTCATCGTTTTTTGCTCTACACGATTGCTACTAATAGTCGATTCACGATGTCCGATAACAGCTTGGTAGTCATTAAAATCAGTGATACGAAAATCACGTAATACAGCCGTACCTTCATAGCGAGTTCCCTCACTGAGTACAACAATCTGATTTCCGTTAGGCAATTCCTTGGTATAGCCTTTATCTGCCACCACAACAGACGGGCGCTGATCTTGTGTTGGGCGTAACTGTGCGAGGAACACATCTTGGAATTGGTTACCTTTCACGCTACCAAGATAAAGCACCATATTACGATCATTGGACATTTTAAATTGTCCTTCCATCAAGGCTGCTAAACTTGGGTTCGCCTTGGCATCTTCAAGCACTTGCTCTTGATGTGCTGATGACCATGGAATAAGCCAAATCACATTTCCTGCTGCTAATGCGCTAGTCAGTAATGAAAGCAACAGTGCGGCTTGCACTAAGGCTTTTTTACCTATCCCGCACGCATTCATGACGGTTATCTCACTTTCAACATAAAGTTTGCTGTAAGTCATCAGAAGCCCAAGAAAAAGGCTTAGTGGAAGAATAAGCTGTGCCATCTCGGGAATTCCCAGCCACAGCAGAGAAATCACAAGGTTTGTAGGAATGTTACCTTCTACAGCAGCCCCTAAAATCTCAACCAGTTTCTGGCTAAAGAAGATAAGCATCAGAATAAATAAGATGGCTATCTGACTTTTAAGGGTTTCCCGAGCTAAATATCGAATTATAATCACGCTAGTTATGCCTGTGAAAACTTGTCTTTTTGCAGGAAAATCGCTAACTTCGTTGTATATCTATCATTTGTGCATCTCAGTTAGACATTCTTGCAGCCCAAATGATATCAAAACATGCTATAAACAGGTTCCCAATAAGAACAAGCTTATAAGTTAGCTAAATTAGTTGTGTTCAATTAATGCATTTAGCTTAACATAAAAAGTAAACTTTCTATGGGGTAGATTAATGCGGATCACTATTCTAAACGATACTTTCCGTTTTTGTCTTTAATATTCAGGAGAACGCATGGAGTTTAATGTAAAAAGCGGCAGCCCAGAGAAACAACGCAGCGCTTGTATTATCGTGGGGGTGTTTGAGCCTCGTCGTTTATCTCCGATCGCGGAGCAACTTGATAAAATCAGTGATGGCTATATCAGCGCCTTGTTACGTCGAGGTGAACTGGAAGGCAAAGTTGGGCAATCACTGCTGTTACATCATGTACCTAATGTTCTCTCTGAGCGCGTTTTACTGATCGGTTGCGGTAAAGAGCGTGAGTTGGATGAACGTCAATATAAACAAATCATTCAAAAAACCATTAACACGCTCAATGAAACTGGCTCAATGGAAGCGGTTTGCTTTCTCACTGAGTTGCATGTTAAAGGTCGTAATAACTACTGGAAAGTACGTCAAGCGGTTGAGACTGCAAAAGACTGCCTCTATACCTTTGATCAACTAAAGAGCAATAAGACAGAACTACGTCGCCCATTACGTAAAATGGTCTTTAATGTACCTACTCGTCGTGAACTACCTAGTGGTGAACGTGCCATTGCTCACGGTTTAGCCATCGCATCAGGTATTAAAGCATGTAAAGATTTAGCAAACATGCCACCCAATATCTGTAATGCCGCTTATTTAGCTTCTCAAGCGCGTCAATTGGCAGACTCCTCTTCAAATGTTTCTACGCGTGTTATTGGCGAAGAGCAAATGAAAGAGCTCAACATGAACGCTTACCTTGCGGTAGGCCAGGGCTCTCAAAATGAATCTTTAATGTCTATCATTGAGTACAAAGGCAGTAAAGATCCTGAAGCTCGCCCAATCGTATTGGTCGGTAAAGGGCTGACATTTGACTCGGGTGGTATTTCTATCAAACCTGCTGATGGCATGGATGAGATGAAATATGACATGTGTGGTGCCGCAACAGTCTATGGCGTGATGCGTGTGGTTGCAGAACTACAATTACCGATTAACGTTATTGGTGTACTTGCGGGTTGTGAAAATATGCCGGGTGGAAAAGCCTATCGCCCTGGTGATATCTTAACAACTATGTCCGGCCAAACCGTTGAAGTATTAAACACTGATGCTGAAGGCCGCTTAGTTCTATGTGATACGTTAACTTATGTTGAGCGCTTTGAGCCTGAGTTAGTTGTCGATATTGCAACATTAACAGGTGCATGTATGGTGGCTTTAGGGCATCACTACAGCGGATTAATGTCTAATCATAATCCGTTAGCACATGAGTTAATGAATGCATCAGAGCAAGCGGGTGATCGCGCTTGGCGTTTACCATTAGGCGATGAGTTCTATGAACAAATTGAATCTAATTTTGCTGATTTAGCCAATACAGGTGGCCGTTTAGGTGGCGCAATTACCGCTGGTTGTTTCTTAGCGCGTTTTGCAACGAAATATAACTGGGCTCACTTGGATATTGCAGGTACAGCATGGCGCTCTGGTAAAGCAAAAGGTGCAACAGGTCGTCCTGTTTCTTTACTGTCTCAGTTTTTACTTAATCGCGCGGGTTTGAATAGCGACGAGTAATACCGCATAATTATCAGGGTTAAGGTATTACCCTATTATTATGGTAAATAGAGCAGACTCCAAGAAGGGTATTGCAACGCAATACCCTTCTGTTATCGGGATATCATGAAAAACGCCACGTTTTATTTAATGGAACACCCATCAATACATGACGATTTACAGGCTCATGAGTGGCTTGCCTGTCAACTTACTGCTGAACATTGGCGATTAGGCAAACGAATTTTGTTAGTTTGTGAGTCTCAGGCTCAAGCAGAATTGCTTGATGAGGCATTATGGGCAAGAGAACCTCATCAGTTTGTTCCTCATAATCTTGCAGGTGAAGGCCCTCGTTATGGCTCTCCTGTTGAATTATGTTGGCCTGGAAAACGTGGTAATGCACCTCGTGATCTTCTGATTAATTTACAATCACAATTCGTAGACTTTGCCACAGCTTTCCATGAAGTGATAGACTTTGTACCTATTGATGAACAATTGAAACAGTTGGCGCGTGAACGATATAAAATTTATCGTAGCGTCGGCTTTACTTTGACAATGGCTACGCCGCCAACCTATTGAATACGTAAAAAATATGGAAAATAAATCCGCACCGAAAGAGCCATCGCTCGACACAACTTATAATCCAGCAGAGATTGAACAACCTCTGTATCAACATTGGGAAAAAAACGGCTACTTTAAAGCCAATGGCGATACAACGAAAGAAAGCTTTTGTATCGTGATCCCACCACCAAATGTCACTGGTAGCCTACATATGGGCCATGCTTTCCAGCAGACCATTATGGATACCATGATCCGTTATCAACGCATGCAAGGTAAAAACACCTTATGGCAGTCAGGAACTGACCATGCGGGTATCGCAACTCAAATGGTTGTTGAGCGTAAAATTGCTGCTGAAGAAGGTAAAAATCGTCATGACTATGGTCGTGATGCATTTATCGACAAAATTTGGGAGTGGAAAGCGGAATCAGGCGGTAATATTTCTAACCAAATGCGTCGTTTAGGTAATTCTGTTGATTGGGAACGTGAACGTTTCACCATGGACGAAGGTTTATCTAAAGCGGTTAAAGAAGCCTTTGTGCGTTTACACAAAGAAGACCTTATCTACCGTGGTAAACGCCTTGTTAACTGGGATCCTAAATTACACACGGCGATTTCTGATCTTGAAGTCGAAAACCGTGAAGTTAAAGGTTCAATGTGGCACTTGCGTTATCCTTTAGCGGATGGGGCAAAAACAGCTGAAGGTAAAGATTACCTCATTGTTGCAACTACTCGCCCAGAAACCATGTTAGGTGATACTGGTGTTGCGGTTAACCCAGAAGATCCACGTTATAAAGATTTAATTGGTAAAGAAATTATTCTACCAATCGTCAACCGCCGTATTCCTATTTTAGCGGACGAACACGCGGATATGGAAAAAGGTACTGGTTGCGTAAAAATCACCCCTGCCCATGACTTTAATGACTATGAAGTTGGACGTCGTCATCAATTACCAATGATTAATATCATGGATTTTGATGGTAATATCCGTGTTAGCGCAGAAGTATTAGACACCAACGGTGTTGAATCTGACGTTTATAGCACTGAAATTCCAAAAGCCTACCAAGGCATGGAACGTTTCGCAGCACGTAAAGCGATGGTTGCTGAATTTGAACGTTTAGGTTTATTAGAAGAGATCAAACCTCACGATTTAACCGTACCTTACGGTGACCGTGGTGGTGTTGTTATCGAGCCTTTACTGACAGACCAATGGTATGTTCGCGCGGCACCTTTAGCGAAACCCGCAGTTGAAGCTGTTAAAAATGGTGATATCCAATTTGTACCAAAACAGTACGAAAACATGTACTTCTCATGGATGAATGATATCCAAGATTGGTGTATTTCTCGTCAACTGTGGTGGGGTCACCGTATCCCTGCTTGGTACGACAATGAAGGCAATGTCTATGTAGGTCGTGACGAGGAAGAAGTTCGTCGTGAAAACAATATCGCCGCTGATGTCGTATTACGCCAGGATGAAGACGTACTCGATACATGGTTCTCATCCGCACTGTGGACATTTTCAACATTAGGCTGGCCTGAAAACACCGAAGCACTAAAAACATTCCACCCAACAAATGTGTTAGTCAGTGGCTTTGATATCATTTTCTTCTGGATCGCTCGCATGATCATGATGACCATGCACTTTATCAAAGACGAAGACGGCAAACCGCAAATTCCATTTAATACAGTTTATATGACAGGGCTTATTCGTGATGAAGAAGGCCAGAAGATGTCAAAATCCAAAGGAAACGTACTTGATCCTCTGGATATGATCGACGGTATTTCATTAGAAAATTTATTAGAAAAACGTACTGGCAATATGATGCAGCCACAAATGGCTGAAAAAATTGCTAAACGTACTAGCAAAGAGTTCCCAGAAGGTATTGAAGCACACGGCACAGATGCCCTACGCTTTACCTTAGCCGCACTAGCTTCAACTGGTCGCGATATTAACTGGGATATGAAACGTCTATCTGGTTACCGTAACTTCTGTAACAAGTTATGGAACGCAAGCCGCTTTGTTCTGATGAATACGGAAGATCAAGATTGTGGCTACCAAGGTGGTGAGATGACATTCTCACTGGCTGACCGTTGGATCTTAGCTGAATTTAACAATACCGTTAAAGCCTATCGTGAGGCGTTAGACAACTATCGTTTCGATATCGCTGCGGGTATTTTATATGAGTTCACTTGGAACCAATTCTGTGACTGGTATCTTGAACTATCAAAACCTGCGGTACACAAAGGTAATGATGCACAAAAACGCGCAGCACGTCATACACTGATTGAAGTGTTAGAAGGCTTACTGCGTCTTGCACATCCAATCATTCCATTTATCACAGAGACAATTTGGCAACGCGTGAAGGAAGTGAAAGGCATTGAAGGTGAAACCATCATGCTACAAGCTTTCCCAGAGTTCGATGCTTCACTGGTAGATGAACAAGCACTTAACGATCTTGAGTGGATCAAAGAAGTTATCGTTGCCGTTCGTAATATCCGTGCTGAAATGAATATAGCCCCAGGTAAACCACTTGATGTTATTTTACGTGGTGCGGATGACAATGCTAAGCGCCGTGTCAATGACAATATTGGTTTCTTAAAAGCCATGGGTCGTTTAGCGGATATTCGCCCATTAGCAGAAGGTGAAGAAGCGCCATTATCAGTGACTAAACTGGTTAGCGGTGCAGAATTGCTGATCCCAATGGCGGGCTTTATCGATAAAGATGCAGAGCTTGCACGTTTAGATAAAGAGCTGAAAAAAGTAGAAAAAGATATCTCAACTTTAGACAGCAAATTATCTAACGATGGCTTTGTAAACCGTGCGCCAGAAGCGGTTGTTGCTAAAGAGCGTGAACGCTTAGCGACATGCTTAAGTGCGAAAGAGAAGCTAATTGCACAGAAAGTCTCTATCGCCTCTTTATAAGCACTATCGCTTTAAAGACCCTGATATTGATAATGAAAACCCGCGTTTATCGCGGGTTTTTACTTAGTCTCTTTCAGTCAGAAAATAAAACCATTTTTCACTTAATTTCTTATTATTTACGGTTCTATTCTCGTAAATACGCCCTTTCATCCCTTATTTTCGCTTAAATTTAATCACTCACTAAAATATAACGCTAGAAATAAAGTGGAAAGTTAAGCAAAGAGGAGGAGCTAACGGTTTACAAACACGCTTAATCAATTAAGATAGTTTTTGTAGCCATCCGTGCTACTTTCAATGAAGAAGTTCCTTTCCGGTGCTCTCTCAATAAATAATCAAAAAATATTCTACTAATAAGTGAAAACGATGAGTGCAACTATGACTGCAACCCAAACTATAAACTCAAATATTGTTATCCGAGCCATTGAAGAAAAAGACAACGCAGGTATTGCACGCGTTATTCGTGAAGTCTCAGCAGAGCACGGTTTAACTGCCGATAAAGGCTTTGCGGTTGCCGATCCAATTTTAGATACCCTCTATGAAGTTTATCATCAGCCACGCAGTGCTTACTGGGTTGTTGAAATGGATGGAGAAGTTGTTGGTGGAGGGGGTGTCGCACCACTTGCTGGTGGCGATGGCAATACTTGTGAACTACAAAAAATGTACCTTTCATCCAAATTACGTGGCAAAGGTATTGCGAAAAAAATCGTTCTGCAATCTCTTGAATTTGGTAAAGAGCAAGGCTTTAGCCGTTGCTATTTAGAAACCACTGATATCTTAAAAGCGGCTGTCGGTTTATACGAAAAACTAGGATTCGAATTTATTGATGAAGCATTAGGCAACACTGGACATAGTGATTGTGAGATCCGTATGGTGAAGCCACTTTAAGCGTTCTTGCTGTTCCCTACGTAATACAATAAATAAAATAAGTACGACTGTACCCGTATTTCTTATGCGGGTTTTTATTTGCAAAAAATAGCACCTATTAACACAAATCCTGTTTATCAAAATGATATAAATACAGTATATTTCTATGCTTATCTTCACAATTAATTTCTTAATTAATTATTATCAAAATATTATTAATAAAATTCTTATCTTAAATATTATTAAAATTCACAAGTTTAAATCGTTTTTCATTTCACTCTAGATAATTATATCCCCCTTCTTAAATAAAATATTATTTATCTTATTTTATATTTAAAAAAAGAGATTTTTTTATATTGCTATTTATAGCTAATTTAATATCTTTATGCAGATAAAGTCATACATTGGCTTTTATAACTCTAAAATTTAAAAGGAATTTTTTCATGAAAAACTTTGTTAAAATTGCACTTATTGCTTCTGTAATTACCGTAATGACTGGCTGTACTGGTAGCGTATACAATAAAGAAAAAGACTGTAACTACGACTACTTACTGCACCCAGCAGTTTCTATTTCTAAAATCATTGGCGGTTGTGGCGACACTAGCAAATAAAATTTAAGAAATAAACGTATTAATAAACTACATTCTGACTTATTGTTGCTAAGAAAGGATGTAGTTTTTTGTTTTATCATATCTTATATTTTTACTCGTTTTTTATGAGTTGCACTCCTCACCAACATAAGAAATCAGAGCTTAGTGTTTCCATTTTAATGGAAGATAGATTAAATTAACCATTAATAAAATCTATTTCAGGTAATTTTATATGACATTAAACTACAAGATTATTATCGTCACATTATTTTTATCTATTCCTATATTAGCTTATTCATTCCCCCAAGCTAAATGCATTCCCGAAGAAAAAAACTTTTCCGCATGTGAGATATTAGCAACGCAGGGAGATAATAAAGCATTATTAGTACTCGGACGTTTCTATGAAACGGGTACAGGAGTTGAAAAAAATGTAGAGAAAGCAGAACAAATTTATCAACTCTTAGCAGATAAAAATGATGCTGATGGATTTAATCAACTGGCAATGCTTAAACAAAATCATAATAAAGAACAAGAGGCTATATTACTTTACCAGAGAGCAATAGAACTCGGCTCATCATCTGCTAATTATAATCTAGGCATACTATACAAATATAATAATAATTATAAAAAAGCAAAAGAGATGTTTGAGATAGCAATTAAAAAAGATCACTCCAGTAGTGCTATGATGAGTTTAGGCGATCTATATCGTCATGGTAATGGGGTTGAACAAAATATAGAATTAGCCAAAAAATGGTATAACGCATCAATTCAAGCAGGTAATTATTTTGCATTTACTCGCTTGGGAATATTGTACAGTGAATTAGAAAAATATGATGAAGCGATAATATATTATCAAGAAGCGATCAAGAAAGGTGATCCCGCCGCAATGAATTCAATGGGATTACTATATCAACATGGTTTTGGTGTAAAACGTGATATTAGTCAATCTGTCAAACTATATCAAGATGCAGCAAATAAAGATGGAATTGGTGGGTTGATTAATTTGGGGCTGATGTATGAAGAAGGCCTTGGAGTACCTCAAAATTATGAAAAAGCCATCGAATTATATACAAGAGCCTATCAATTAGGTTATACCGATATTCAGTTACGAATTAATTTCTTAAATAAACACTTTATAAATAATAACAAAAATTAATATAACCATAAAAATTAACTTTAACATATTAGTTGCTACGGTAAATAATTCCAGATGTCTATTCATCTAGATGGGTTTATTTATAGTTTAACTATGAATAAATAAAAAGGAGATTTATATGCAGTGTGGTGATTTAGAGTGGTTTTACTGTAAAGATGGTGAAATATTAAATGCTAATGAGGCAATGGAAAAGCGACTTATTATTTACAAAAAAATAGGTCGAGAACTGAAAAGTGCACATAATCTTGCCCAAAAAACTTGGCAATATGAAGACTCTTCTAGTGCAAATCAAAGTCGCTCAAAGGGATGCTCGCCCAGTGGATTGGATGAATTTATTTATTATAAATGTGAAGGAAGTGCTCCTTCTGTTGAAGTAGCTCTAAATAATCCTTGGGTAAAATATATTGAAGATTTTGGTATTACTTCTACAAAAGGGGTAAACAGAACAATAGATACATTCATTGAATTGGGTATACTCCCACCAGCTCTTGAGGGTATGAATTATGTTCTTAAATCTCGGCTATCTAGAAAACCTCGGATCATACAAGAAAATATTGAAGCCATTTATCTACTGCGGTTTGTTTATAAACCTTATGAAAATATTACGGAAGTTGTCAATATTATTATTGATACAATAATCAATAACATATCTCCATCTAGAAAACAAAAACTATCCGATTATGTTAAAGTAGCAACCACTATTTCTAATATGAACAACCCAATCAATTTCCGTGATAATTTTGATATTGAAGAACAGGTTAATTCATCAGTTAGAAATTTTGCAACAGATGTTGGTGTCGACATTATGGCTGATTCTAAAATTCGAAAATTTATTGTATCCGCTATAATCACTCAAATGGTTGCAGGTATTATTACAAATTACCCATCCTTTTTTAAACCTTTTAGACCAACCCAAATTATCAAAAGGACAACTTTAGTTGCAACATTAATGTACAGTTACGGTACGATTGAAAAAATGTCGGAAGCAGCAAGAAGACTTGAAAATAAAAATAAAATGGTTTACGACGTAATGAATAAAAGCAAGATCACTATGGCCTATTATTTTGTTGAAACGGAATTAGGACCTTTAATTACTTTAGCTGCAAGCCCAAGTAGTGTAGCTAGTGATGATGCTTTTATTTCTGAGGTACGCCATTTAATTAATAAATATAAAAATTAGAATACATTCTCATCTGATATACTATACCCAGAAGTACCAGCCATGATTTGCGAGGTGGTAATATCACGATATCTAACAGTTAATTGCTCTTCAGGATCGATATCATTGCGTAAAATATTATTTGGACATTGATGTGAATAATCAATAATAGATGCTTCATTTAATTTCACTGTGAAATATTTTTCAATTCCACCATTTTGTGCGGTACGATAATAATCAAAAACTAAACTAAGAATTTCATTATTTGAAACCGCAACAAGTAACAGAGGGGAAGATTTATCAATCAGTTTGGTAAACTCTATTGGTTGATGAGCTAGATTTTGAGTTCTAGATACTGAAAAATTTAGTTCTGTAACAAATATTGCATTTTCTTTCCCTAATTGATAACGATTTCCTATTGAATCTAATGTTCCACAACCACGAGAAATCAGGCCTTGTTGCTGACCTTCTAATGTAAGGTAAATTAAATTAGCCATTAATAAAGTCCATTTTTAGATACGTTTATATAATATTAAACAATATGATTATTATCATCACGTTATTTCTATATTTATCTAACTTTATATTTTTATATTCAAATAATCAAATTAAATATATTCTTAAAGAAAAAATTTCCATATATGAAATATATAAAATTTACAGAGATAATAAAAAACATAACCCTCATAATTATCTAAAAATTTAACATACATACTAAAAAAATATAGAACTAACTAAAAGTTATATAACTTATTAATTAGGTTAAAGACTATTTTTCATTTACTCAACTGAAAATATTGTACAGTGAGTTAGAAAAATATGATAAAGCGAGAATATATTATCAAGAAGCCATCAAAAATAGAGGGGATCTAACTACAATGAATTCACTAGGTTTACTGTACTAATATGGTTTTAGTACAAAATACGATATCAGCCAAGCTATAAAACTCTACCAAGATTCGATAAATAAAGATGAAAAAATATTTAACCGCGTAGTCGCCAAATTACACATTCAATCAATATCCCTATTTATCTTCTTTTTAGAAATTCATTCATTTTTTTTGAATACCATCAACAAATTCCCCCTATTTTGTTCATCACGCGAACACTTTATGATCAGCCTCATTAAGAAATCGCAATAATCTGTATTACCTCCTTCTGTGTCTTGGTTATTGCGGTTTATTTCCTTAACTCGGAGAACAATCATGACAATCAGACAGATTAATCATATTTATTCGGCGCCAAATTCACACTGGGTAGGTAATGGCTTTCCAGTCAGCACCTTATTTTCCTATCAGGAAAATGGTGAGAAACATAGCCCGTTTCTGCTGATGGATTATGCCGAGCCAACACTGTTTAAACCTGTTACCAATGCCCGTGGTGTAGGAGCGCATCCTCATCGTGGATTTGAAACCGTAACAATCGCCTATCAAGGTGAGGTTTCTCATCATGACTCTAAAGGTCACGCAGGAACCATTACCGCAGGTGATATTCAATGGATGACTGCTGCTTCTGGCATTTTGCATAAAGAGTATCACTCTGAAAAAATGACCAAAGAAGGTGGTGTATTGGAGATGGTGCAACTTTGGGTGAATCTGCCGACAGCGTACAAAATGACACAGCCTCGTTATCAGGCGCTGAAAGCAGAGGATATCCCTCATGTTGAATTACCTAATGATCAAGGCTATGTCCGAGTGATTGCTGGTAATTATGCTAATACCCAAGGCATCGCAATGACCTACTCACCACTTAATGTGTGGGATCTACGTTTAAATCGCGCGGGGGTTTCACACTACAGTATTCCTGAAGGTCATAATGCAATGCTGTTTGTGGTGAAAGGTGCTGTACATATCAATGACAGTGAAATTGCACGTCAACATGACATGGTAATGCTAGATAATCATGGTGATACACTGACATTAGAATCAATGGGTGACACCATTGTTTTAATTCTCACCGGTGAGCCAATTAATGAGCCAATTGCAGGGCAAGGGCCTTTTGTAATGAACACCCAAGAAGAGTTACAACAAGCTTTTGATGATTATGACAATGGTAAATTTGGTGTAATGGATTAATGGCTCTCCCCTTAAAACCAATAACACCAGTCACAAAGCAATAATTTTGTGGCTGGTGCTATTATTTTGCACTGATAAATCAGGCACAAAGGGACAACATTTAGCAAAAATTAATGTAAGCGTGATGACTTATCAGACTCTTCGTCGTCTTCGTCTTCACCGTCTTCATCATCATACTCAGCGTCAGGATCTTCAAAGTAAGTTCCCCAACCATCGTAATAAACACCCATTTTTTCAGCTAAATTCATTAACTGTTCAACTTGAGCATCAATAAGCTCAGCATTTAAACCACTTTCACTCACAGCATCAAAGCAAACTAAAATTTCACCTGATTCTACTTCGATTTCTTCAGGTTCAGTCACTTCATAACCTAATTTAAATACTTCAACTGCAGCTTTTTCTAGTGTTTCGAAGTTTTCACAAGAGATGTGGTGCTCGATAGCATACAGTGCATCAGGATCACTACCATCTTCCAGTAATTCTTCAATAATAAGACGTGTTTCTTCACGTTGTTCTGCTAATTCTTTGCTGTCCGCCATAATCATGCTCCGCAATAGTCTGAAAAGGTATCTTGTTTATTCTCCCACAGGGCGAATCAACACTCCATACCTAATATGATGCGCTTATCGCAGACTGTCTAAATTAAAAGTTTTCCTTTAGGGGTTGATGATGAATATTTATTAATATAAATTGAATATAAATTCAATTACAGGATCTCACTCTATGAACCCTTTTTATCAAAAATCATTCTTACGTTTACTGGATTTTTCACCTGCTGAAATTCAACAACTACTTACATTGTCAGCACAATTAAAAAAAGCCAAAAAATCAGGTGAAGAAACTCAATATCTTGCAGGAAAAAATATCGCGCTTATTTTCGAAAAAGACTCAACACGTACCCGTTGTGCCTTTGAAGTTGCGGCTTTTGATCAAGGCGCCAGAGTGACTTATTTAGGGGGTGGAAGCCAAATTGGACATAAAGAATCAATAAAAGATACTGCACGCGTATTAGGCCGTATGTATGATGGTATTCAGTATCGGGGTTATGGACAAAAAACGGTAGATGCACTTGCACAATATTCAGGTGTACCTGTTTGGAATGGCTTAACCAATGAATTTCACCCAACCCAATTGTTAGCAGACTTACTGACTATCACAGAACATCAAACTAAGTCGTTATCAGAAACCATATTTGCTTACCTTGGTGATGCTCGCAATAACATGGGAAATACTATGTTGGAAGCAGCAGCATTAACAGGGATGGATTTACGTTTAGTTGCGCCTAAAGCATGTTGGCCTGAATCAGGTTTAGTTGCTCAATGCCAAGAGATTGCTAAGAAAAATGGCGGAAACATCACGCTAACTGAAAATGTAGCAGAAGGCGTTACAAATGCTGATTTTCTTTATACTGATGTTTGGGTTTCTATGGGCGAACCAAAAGAGGTTTGGAAAGAGCGTATCGCTTTACTTAAGCCTTATCAGGTCAATATGGATGTTATAAAATTAACCGGAAACCCAGACGTCAAATTCCTTCACTGTTTACCCGCTTTTCATGATGAAGAGACCACAATGGGTAAAGCATTAGCTAAAGAGTTTAATCTATATGGTGGTTTTGAAGTCACTGATGAGGTGTTCGAATCAAAACACAGTATTGTGTTTGATGAAGCAGAGAATCGTCTTCACACCATAAAAGCCGTGATGGTAGCGACCCTTGCCAATTCGTTCTGAAATACATAATCATGCAAAACACCTATTTTTTATTTATGAAAAAATAGGTGTTTTCTTCGTTTTATTCCAAGCTTATTGATTTTAAATTAAAAAATTTTTTTTTTGTAAAAAGTAAAAGCAAACGCTTGCGTGCAACGCTAGGATGCGTATAATGCGCCACAATTTGTCAGGAGGAAAGATGAAACAGCGCCTATTCCAATTTGTAACAAAAACAAGCACCTTAATGGGTCGCAAGCGTATTCTCTTTTTTCCAATAGCCCAATTTTTTAAAACCCCTCTTATTGAGGGGTTTTTTTTGGCCTATAAAAAACCACCTACCGCACAATTCATCGCCAAAGGAGAACTCTAATGACTAATCCGCTCTACCAAAAGCATATTATCTCCATCAATGATCTGGACAGGGAAGATTTGGAAGCTGTTCTTCGCGTTGCTAATAAACTAAAACAGCAACCTAACAACGAATTGTTAAAAGACAAAGTGATTGCGAGTTGCTTTTTTGAAGCATCAACACGTACTCGCTTATCATTTGAGACAGCTATTCACCGCCTTGGCGCGTCTGTTGTCGGTTTTTCTGATGGAAGCAACACATCATTAGGTAAAAAAGGTGAAACATTGGCGGATACCATTTCCGTTCTTCGCACTTATGCTGACGCCATTGTGATTCGCCATCCTCAAGAAGGTGCGGCGAGATTAGCATCTGAATTTGCTGGTGATATTCCTGTCCTCAATGCGGGTGATGGTGCAAATCAACATCCAACACAGACTCTACTGGATATGTTTACCATTCAAGAGACACAAGGCCGTTTAGATAATCTCAATATCGCAATGGTAGGTGACTTAAAATATGGCCGAACCGTACATTCATTAGCACAAGCATTGGCAAAATTTAAAGGCAATCATCTCTATTTTATCGCCCCGAAAGTGCTTGCTATGCCAGAACATATCCTCCATTTACTTGAAGAAAATGGTGTTGAATATAGCCAACATGAAACAGTAGATGAAGTCATGCCAGAGCTGGATATTCTTTATATGACGCGCGTACAAAAAGAACGTTTAGATCCTTCTGAATATGCCAATGTTAAAGCACAATTTGTTTTAACTAGCGCTGATTTAGTCAATGTGAAAGATAACCTCAAGATCCTACACCCACTGCCACGTATCGATGAAATCACGACAGATGTAGATAAAACACCTTACGCTTATTATTTCCAACAAGCAGGCAACGGTATCTACGCACGTCAGGCATTACTTGCCTTAGTTCTAAATAAAAACTTAGTTCTTTAATAAGGAGCACACCATGACACATGATCACAAACTAAAAGTTGAAGCTATCAAACGTGGGACTGTTATTGATCATATTCCAGCGCAGGTGGGCTTTAAAATTCTTTCACTATTCCGTTTAACTGAAACTGATGAAAGAATAACTGTAGGTTTTAATTTACCTTCTGAAAACTTAGGTAAAAAAGACTTAATTAAAATCGAAAATGTCTTTTTAACCTCAGAGCAAGCAAACCGTTTAGCAATGTATGCGCCACAAGCCACAGTCAATATTATCGATAATTATCAAGTGGTTAATAAGATGGCATTAAGTTTACCAGAATTACTTGAAGATGTAGTGCCTTGTCCTAATAGCAACTGTATTAGCCATAACGAGCCAGTGCAAAGTAGTTTCCGAGTCAAAAAACTGGCCTCGGATGTTGTATTAACCTGCAAATACTGTGAAAAAGAATTCGAACGCCACGCAGTTATTCGCTAATTCTTTTAACTATCTGCTCGAAAGAGCAGATAGTTTTTTGATAAGAATAGAATAATTCCCTCTCGATACACATAATATCCTCTCTCTAAAAAAGACTAATAGCTCATAATCTTTTTTTATAAAAAAATTTGCTACAAATTGGTCATTTTCATGGATTAAAAACCATGTAAAAACAAAAGAGAACTTTACGATTATTTTCTTTTTATACTTACAGACTTTATGATAAAGCCTGATATCTGTCATGTTGCTAACCTCAAGCGCTGGCTATAATAGCGCCGTGCTAATCAAGCGTTAGCGTTAATCTTATAAAAACAGGAGTTCTACATGTCTTACGAAATTAATACCGATAAAGCCCCTGCAGCAATCGGCCCTTATGTACAAGGCGTTGATTTAGGTAATTTAGTGATCACTTCAGGTCAACTACCTGTTGATCCGGCTACAGGTGAATTTGTTTCTGATAATGCAGCAGAACAAGCTCGCCAATCTTTAGAAAACGTAAAAGCAATTATTGAAAAAGCAGGTTTAACGGTTGCTAATATCATAAAAACCACTGTTTTCGTAAAAGATTTAAATGATTTTGGTACTATTAATGCTGCTTATGAAGCTTTCTTCAAAGAGCATAACGCGGCATTCCCTGCTCGTTCTTGCGTTGAAGTTGCACGTTTACCAAAAGATGCAAAAGTAGAAATCGAAGTTATCGCTATCCGTTAATTTGGTCTCAATAGTCAGTCATAAAAAAGCAAAGGTCTCTTTATGAGCACTTTGCTTTTTTTATGTTCTCACTTTTTGATGAATAATTTATCACTTCTGTTTTTGGCACAGATTTACAATTCTGCTCATCCCTCTTGATGCCTGATGTAGCAAAAATACCTTGATGTAGATCAGTTTTAATGAAGATTATTTCTCTTCCAATTACTACATATTGTGCTTTAATACATATCGACCTACAATATATAGTAATTATACACATCTTATCCACAATAAGCCTGAATACTGTGCCATCACCTGTTTTTATGGGATTTGAGCCTGTGGATAAATAGTTAAGGAGCAAGATTGTGAAAACCATAGTGATAAAACGAGACGGATGTAAAGTCTCTTTTGACCAAACCCGCATCAGCGATGCTATCAAAAGAGCAGCCGTAGCTTGTGAGATCACTGATGATGATTATTGCGATTCTGTCGCGCAATCCGTTTCACAATCTCTCGCAGGACGTTCGAATGTCGATATCCGTGAGATCCAAGACGCCGTAGAAAATCAGCTGATGGCTGGCGAATATAAAGATGTCGCCAGAGCCTACATTGAATACCGTCACGACCGAGATGTTGCCCGTGAGCAACGCGGAAGATTAACTCAGGAAATCCGAGGTCTTATCGAACAAAGTGATGTCTCTATTCTTCATGAAAATGCGAATAAAGACAGTAAAGTTATCCCTACTCAGCGTGATTTACTTGCGGGTATTGTGGCTAAACATTACGCAAAATTGCATATCCTGCCAAGAGATGTGGTACTCGCTCATGAGCGTGGTGAAATTCATTATCATGATCTCGATTACTCCCCGTTTTTCCCTATGTTTAACTGTATGCTTATTGATCTTAATGGCATGTTAAATAACGGGTTTAAAATGGGAAATGCCGAAATAGAACCCCCTAAATCTATTTCAACCGCAACTGCGGTTACTGCACAAATTATCGCACAAGTAGCAAGCCATATTTATGGTGGTACAACAATAAATCGTATTGATGAAGTCTTAGCTCCTTTTGTTAAAGCAAGCTACGACAAACACTACAAAGTTGCACAAGAGTGGCAAATCGCAGATAAAGAAGCCTATGCCAATGCACGCACTGAAAAAGAGTGTTATGACGCATTCCAATCTTTAGAGTATGAAGTCAATACACTGCATACGGCTAATGGACAAACCCCCTTTGTCACTTTCGGCTTTGGCCTTGGTACGTCAAAAGAAGCACGGTTAATTCAACGCGCTATTCTTGAAAATCGTATGGCTGGTTTAGGTAAAAATCGTAAAACAGCGGTTTTCCCTAAACTTGTTTTTGCTATTAAAGATGGTTTAAACCATAAGTTTGGTGATCCTAATTACGATATTAAACAACTTGCATTGGAATGTGCAAGTAAACGCATGTATCCCGATATATTGAATTACGATCAAGTCGTTAAAGTAACGGGATCATTTAAAACCCCAATGGGTTGCCGTAGCTTCTTAGGTGTTTATGAAGAAAATGGCGAAATGATCCACGAAGGTCGTAATAATCTCGGCGTTATCAGCCTTAACTTACCGCGTATTGCTATCGAAGCTCAAGGTGATGAAGCCACCTTCTGGTCACTGCTGGATGACCGCCTTGAATTAGCGAAAAAAGCACTGATGACACGTATCGCACGTTTAGAAAATGTTAAAGCGCGTGTTGCCCCGATCCTTTATATGGAAGGTGCTTGTGGTGTGCGCTTAAAAGCAGACGATAACGTGTCTGAAATCTTTAAAAATGGCAGAGCATCAATCTCATTAGGTTATATCGGTGTTCATGAAACCATTAATGCCCTATTTGGTACTCAAAAACACGTTTTTGACGATGAAACCTTAAGAGAAAAAGCGGTGGCGATCATCAATCGTCTACGCGAAGCAACAGACCAATGGAAAGCTGAGACAGGTTATGGCTTTAGCCTTTACAGCACACCAAGCGAAAACTTATGTGATCGTTTCTGTCGTTTAGATGCGGCTGAATTTGGTATTTTACCCGGTGTGACGGATAAAGGTTATTATACCAATAGCTTCCATTTAGATGTTGAAAAGAAAGTGAATCCATACGACAAACTGGATTTTGAAGCACCTTATCCACCGCTCGCGAGTGGCGGTTTTATCTGCTATGGCGAATATCCAAACTTACAGCATAACCTTAAAGCGCTAGAAGATGTGTGGGATTACAGCTATACCCGAGTTCCTTATTACGGAACAAACACCCCAATTGACGAATGTTATGACTGTGGCTATACCGGTGAATTCTCTTGTACCAGTAAAGGTTTTACTTGCCCACGTTGCGGTAATCACAACCCAGCAAGAGTTTCCGTTATTCGTCGTGTATGCGGATATTTAGGTAGCCCAGATTCACGCCCATTTAATGCAGGTAAACAAGAAGAAGTTAAACGTCGAGTAAAACATCTGGCAAATGGCCAGTTAGGTTAAGAGTGTGAATTACCATCAATATTACCCTGTTGATGTTGTAAATGGCCCAGGTACACGTTGCACCCTGTTTGTTTCAGGGTGCATACACCAATGCCGAGGCTGTTATAACAAATCAACGTGGTCACTAACATCCGGCAAGCCGTTTACACAAGAAATGGAAGATCAGATCATTACTGATCTTCAAGACAGCCGTATTAAACGACAAGGATTATCACTTTCAGGTGGCGATCCCCTACACCCACAAAATCTTTCTGCTATATTAAAATTGGTAAAACGTGTTAAAACGCAATGCCCCGAAAAAGATATTTGGGTTTGGACGGGCTATTTACTGGCCGATTTAACCCCAGAACAGCAAGAAGTCGTTAACTATATTAACGTGCTGATTGATGGGAAGTTCGTACAAGAACTTTATGATCCCGCATTACTGTGGCGTGGTAGTAGTAATCAGGTGATCCATAAATTGAAGTAATACACATTAAATTAACTGGAGGATGTATGCCTTTAAGTGATAATAAATATGTAAGCTTTTCTGAAGATCATGAACTGAACTACCATTTAAAAAAATGGGGTAAAAAGCAATCTAAAGCAAATCGAGAACAACTCGCGAAGCTAGGCACCGAATTGAAAAAGAAACTCGGCGCTAAACATCTCCAGCATAAAGAAATAGATGCTGAGATAGAGAAAAACCTTTCATCGTTTGAGTAACACCTAAGAGCCCATTTTTATAATGGGCTTTTTTTCTTTCATCATTCTCATTTGATCACCTCCGTTATTAAATGTGAATCATTTTCAAAAAATATAGTCAAAGTGATTAGTTTTGTTTTATTATTAACTCAATTAACTATTCTTTTTTGTGATAATGTCTGATATGAAATTCACATTTTTTCCTTTATTTTCAATAATTTTACTTTCTGGCTGTAGTAGTACTTGGGAACCCAGAGGGGCATCAGATTACACACTACAGGAAGCGAAGATGCTTTGTGAATTTGATGCGAATACCCGCTATCCTATTCGCAAAGAAGTACTACAACGTACTGTTTACCATGATGTAGAAAAAAAGTGTCGTAAAGAAGATAAATACCACTGTGGTGATAATAAAACCTACACTGAGCGCGTTCCAATGACTGAAAGTTATGTTGAAGACATTAATCAAGATGACAGACACACTTTCTATACCTCATGTATGTCTTTAAAAGGATGGGAACGAAAAAATCATTATTTTTGGGAATAATAAGAAGTTCTGAAAATAAGAAGCTTAATTACGTTGCCAATAAAGCTTCGTTCCGAAGCCCAGCCGATTATTGACCATCTTAATTTCTTGCAACTGTAGCTCCCATAAAGGCACATGGATAGCAGCTAATGCGACAGGAAAACGTAAACAATAATGTTTTCTTGCGTTGATGTCGTCCTTACCTGTGAGTAAAGAAACAGACCCAGTGAATTGAATACCTTGTAAATCAGATACAGCAATTTCTTGGGTACTAATACTTCCAGCAACTAATAAGTTTTCTTGCATCATTCTAGCATGGCGTGTTTTCTTTTCAGAAAGAAAAATAAGTCTCATCTGACTTTCATCAAACCAATAAAAACAATTAGCACACCAAATATCACCGACTGAACTCGTTGTACATAAGGTAAACACATGGTTATCACATATATATTGTTTAATTATTTTGAGAGAGTTCAAGGAAGACATAACATACCTGCATAGAAACAAAAAGAGACGCTGTTTAGATGATAATTATATCATCAAAACGAGCGTCTTACCGCGTGTCTCTTATTACAAGTTATTTATCGAAAATAGTTAAAATTAACGATAAATTTCAGCATTTACAGTGAGGTAATCTTCACCTGTCGCGCCAACAACTTTAAAGCCTTTTGCACCTTCATCTTTTGCGATTTGAGCAATTTTAGCTGTTAAACCATCTAAAGTATCACTACCAGTGATTGTGATATACTCACCATTAACAGAAGGACTTTTTGATATGCTATCAGATGCGATTGAACCGAATGAAATAGCACTTAAAGCTAATGTTGCAGCGATTAATGTAGATTTTTTCATAATAGACTCCAATTTAATTCTAATTTTGTGAGGTATCGCGGAGTGTGTCTCTGTGATGTGGATCATATTATGCACTTTAGCTTAACTTTAAAATTAGCAATAATTGCTGTTCATTTTCAAAAAATTTGAATGTTATTTTTTAAATCATAAAGTTTACTGTCACAAATATTTCACAACATATTGATATACTTAATAGATTTATTTTTGACATGCCTTAAATTACTCACTTTAAAAACTAAGAAATATTATTTATCAAAAGAAAAAGTAGCACGAAAAGGAAAAAATAATGGCTGACGCAATGTGGTCACTCTATATTGTTAGAAATCGTCTTGGCTCTCTTTATACCGGGATCACAACAAATGTTGAGCGCCGTTTTCAACAGCATCAGAATGGAACTGGTGCGAAAGCATTAAAAGGAAAAGGGCCTTTATTATTAGAGTTTCATTGTCAGGTAGGCGATAGGCAACAAGCATCTCAGCTTGAATACCAATTAAAGCAGTTAAAAAAAAGACAAAAAGAAAAGCTGATCACAGACCAGCCTTCAGACATTGCACTGTATTTAATACAGGATAAATAAATTTGGTTAAGCGGATCAACTAAACTGGTCAAACAAAGGTGAGTAGTTGACTAAACCGTGGATCTCTTCAACATTGCCATTCTCTAACGCATAAAGCTGAAATGTGTCTTCTGTATCAGGCCATTTGCAATGCAAGCCTTGAGATTTAGCAGGAATAAAACCCGATGCTTGATAGTATGTTGGATCTCCCAACACTACAACTGCGCCATACCCAAATTCATTTAGGCTATCTAGCCCTTCATTAATCAGTTGGCGTCCAATACCTTGGTTTTGGAACTCTGGTGCAACAGCAAGTGGCGCAAGTCCAACCCACTGACAATCTATTCCATCAACATCAACTGGTGTAAAACCGATATAGCCAACTAATTGGCCTTCATCGCTAATAGCCACCATACCTAATGTTAATAGACCTTCTTCACGTAAATGCCCAACTAAATCAGCTTCAGCGCTTGTCGGAAATACTTGGCGTAAAAGGCTATCAATAGCAGGAATATCAACGGGAATTTCAACACGTATTAGCATGAAGTTGAGCTCAGTTCATGGCTGTGTATTTTGTCTTCAGTTTCTTCTTGAAGTCCACTTTTTACAAATTCAGCCAGTTGTAATAAACCAAAACGCAACACAGATGGCATTGAGTCTAATTCAATTGCATCCATCAGGTTCTTAACATATAACCCGAGTTCTGTATCACCCTCAATTTGTAGACGACGTTGGAAAAATAAGGTGTCAGGATCTTCTTTGCGAGCTGCAATTAAAATAAGATCATTCGCATTACCACTAAAGCTGACATCTTCTTTTTCTAAGCGACTAACCACTAATTTATCATCACGAACACTGATAAACCACTGTAAATGTAAGTCTCTTATCTCAACTTTTAGCCATTTATCTTCTAAAAAGTGTAAATCACCTTCAGCAAGGGATTCACGAAACTGCCAACTTAAAAACTGTTCTAAAATATCGCGTTGCAAAGCGAATGGGGTTACTTGTAAAGGGTAACGTAAAAAACGAGGCCCCTCTTTTACCAAATGGGTACGAATTTTATTAAACACTTTCGGACTCCTATAAATAAATTTAGGGGCTATTGTGCCAGAGATAAACAGATATTCTGCGATCCTATATCAATATTCCGTTAATCCATTGCTCACATTTTGAGTTCTTTAATTTTACTTAAGTAAAAAACAAACTTCTCTGCCCTAAATCAAAACCTTTTTTTATCTTGTTTATTACAATTTCCGATCATTCTTAATTTCTAAAGGGAAGTGAAGATGGAATTGCTGTGCCCTGCAGGTAATTTACCTGCCTTAAAAGCAGCCATAGATAATGGTGCGGATGCCGTTTATATCGGCTTAAAAGATGATACGAATGCAAGACATTTTGCAGGTTTGAATTTTACAGAAAAGAAGTTACAAGAAGCCGTTAATTATGTTCATCGCCACCAGCGAAAATTGCATATTGCGATAAACACTTTTGCTCACCCTAATGGATTTGAACGCTGGCAAAAAGCCGTTGATATGGTTGCATCTTTGGGGGCTGACGCACTTATTTTGGCAGATATCGCGATGCTAGAGTATGCAGCTGAGCATTATCCTCATATTGAACGCCATGTTTCTGTACAGGCCTCAGCAACTAATACACAAGCAATTGAGTTTTATCGACGCAATTTTGATGTTGCACGTATTGTTCTTCCTCGTGTTCTATCTATTCATCAAGTTAAACAATTAGCACAAACTAGCCCAGTACCTTTAGAAGTTTTTGCCTTTGGTAGCCTATGTATTATGGCGGAAGGTCGATGCTATCTTTCTTCCTACTTAACAGGTGAATCACCCAATACGGTAGGCGCTTGCTCTCCAGCGCGTTTTGTACGCTGGCAAGAAACACCACAAGGGATGGAATCTCGCCTTAATGATGTGCTAATAGACCGCTATGCGCCTGATGAAAATGCAGGCTATCCAACACTGTGTAAGGGGCGATATTTTGTTGATGACCATTGTTATCATGCATTAGAAGAACCCACTAGCCTAAATACCCTTTCACTACTACCTGAATTAATGGCAATGAATATTGCCTCTGTCAAAATTGAAGGTCGTCAGCGTAGTCCTGCTTATGTCACTGAAGTCGCAAGAGTTTGGCGAACGGCGATTGATCAATGTAAGAAAGATCCCCAAGGCTTTAGCACAGATCCTCGTTGGATGAATGCGTTAGGAAAAATTTCAGAAGGAACACAAACAACGTTGGGTGCTTATCACCGTAAATGGCAATAATAAGGATAAGAAAATGAAATATGCATTAGGCTCTGTACTTTATTATTGGCCAAAAGCCACGCTAGAAACATTTTATGAAAAAGCAAAACAATGTGATGCGGATATTATCTATTTAGGTGAAACCGTTTGCAGTAAGCGTCGAGAAACTAAGCCTCAAGATTGGATAAATCTGGCAAAAGAAGTCGCTAAAAGTGGTAAGCAAGTGGTTCTTTCTACCTTAGCATTATTACAAGCGCCTTCTGAATTAAAAGAAATTGCTAAGTTAGTTGATAACGGCGAATTCTTAGTTGAAGCCCATGATTTTGGCGTTATCAATATGCTTTACGAGCGTCATCTACCTTTCATTGCGGGTCATGGACTAAATTGCTACAACGCTTACGCACTGCGTTTATTGCATAAACAAGGCATGATGCGTTGGTGTATGCCAGTAGAGCTTTCTCGTGAATGGCTAAGCAATCTTTTAAACCAATGTGAAATATTGGGTATTAGAGATAAATTTGAAGTTGAAGTGCTGGCTTATGGCCACCTTCCTTTAGCGTATTCAGCACGTTGTTTTACAGCTCGTTCTGAAAATCGCGCTAAAGATGATTGCGAAACCTGCTGTCAAAAATACCCTCAAGGCCGTGAGGTATTATCACAGGAAAATCAACAAGTGTTTGTGCTCAATGGTATTCAAACGCAAAGTGGCTATTGTTATAACTTGGGTAACGATCAAACCTCAATGGCAGGGTTAGTGGATATTATTCGCTTATCGCCTGAGTCTGATGCTATTTTTGATACCTTGCAACAATTTCGCCAAAATGAACAAGGCCAACAACCACTGACCACAGTTCATCACCATGACTGTAATGGCTATTGGCGTAAGTTAGCCGGGTTGGAGTTAGTGGAATAAAAATATTTTAGCACATCATAATATGATTAAATAAAAAGCCCATATGGGCTTTTTATTTTGACTCACCGCGATGATGCAACCAATGTTTAAACTGATGCGTAATATGCCTTAACTCCCCATTGCGTAACATACCCACCAGCACACCTAACACTGTATAAATCACGCCTAAAACCAGCATCATCACAATATCACCCAATATACTTTGGAATGACAACCCCATTTGATTTATCCCTGCCATGGCGTTTACAGCCCATGTAGAAGGTAATGCGGATGAAATAGCAAACACCCAATCCGGCATTGCTTGCAATGGCCAGATCGTGCCAGAAATATAGAACACTGGCGTCGTCACAAAAGCTAGTGTCAGGTAAATCATCTCAACGCTACGCAAGCATTCTGTAATTAATTTACCTAATCCTAAAACTGCCAATAAGAATGGAAATGTCAACATCCAGACTTGGTAAAGAGGAGCTTCTTGACGATACCCTAATACCCAAGGCCATAATGCGAAGAAGACAGCCGACAAAAATAACCAAATCGGAATAAGTGCAGATAAGGCCCCTAAATAAACAGCTAGCGGCGGCTTTCCTTTCGGCGTACTTCTCACTGCAATACTGACACGCACGCAAGCAATTAAAAGGGAGTGTTGCAATAACATCACTAATAATCCAGGGAAAATAATTGCGGCAAAACTTACCCCTGGGTTATACATCGCAATGGTTTCACCTTGGATAGGCTTTAACAGAATTTTCGATTGCTCAATACTGAATCCGGCATTTTGTAAAATACGGCCATTGTAAGAATCTAATAACTGTTGATAAGCCAACATCAATTCCTGCTGAATTTGTCCACTGGCAAGACGGTTTGTGGCATCACCAAAGACAGGAACCGTGACATCTTTACCATTCAGTAATTTTTTCTCAAAATCAGTTGGCACAATAATGATGGCAAAGAGCTCACGCATAATCATATCGTGGCGTGCTTCATCTAAATTATCATAATTTTTAATGCTTAATTTTGGTGTCGAGTTTAATGCCCGAATAAGTGAATAACTTGCAGGACTGTGATCTTGATTAATCACTGCAACAGGCAGATCCCATAAAACAGGTTTGGCATAAACTAAACTCATCACACATAGCGAAACAATTAACAACATCCACATAGGTTTTTCTAACATCCCCAGTAGAACGCGCTTAAAAGTTTGAAAATACATTTGCATCATGCAACACCTACCTGTAATTCCAATCGTTTAAAAATACGTTTGCGAACTAAGAAGGCAATAGCAAAAGGATAAATCAGCAAGAGTGAACAAACATATAAAATACCTTGTAGTGATACTTCTCTTAAGAAGATATCAAACATCGCATTTAAGGCATGAGTTAATGGCTCTAGATTAGAAATAATCTGAGCAGGTAAGATCATTGAAAGTTCAGGTACAGCCATGCCTGAAAATGCCAAAGCGATACTCACTAACATACCTATCATACTGTATGCAGTGATCGCACTATTGGTAAACGCAAAGAGTAACAGTCCAACACTTTGAGCTGCAATAATATAGAAGAACCCAACCAACACCATATATAGCGGATTGCCATTTACCTTAGCACCTGAAAAATGCACTAATGCTGCTAATTCAACAATTAATAAGGTTAAGAAAAACAGTGTATAGGGTGTCAGCTTACCAATAAGTGCAAACGTAAAAGGCTTAATATTCAGTAGCATATTACCGCGTGACAACGAATAAATAGTACAAGTCACGACAAATAATTGAAGCATATGAATAGTAGCAGCAAATTGCTGATAATAAATATAACTACCACTGGCATTAAATAAGCTGTCATAAGAGAGTGTCACTTTTGCTAATGGTGGTACGGGTTTATTCATCTCTTGCGCTAATACAGTACGGTATTGCGCATTAAGCTCTGCAATTAATCCACTAAAGTCCTGTATTGCATAACTCCCTGCCGCATAATACAACCCGTTATAATACATTCGTGTTGTCGGTTGCTTTCCTGCTAATACGTTACTTTCAAAATGGCGTGGTATCGTGAGTATCGCATAATCTTTTGCGCTACCGAGTCGTTCCATTGCTGTTCGAGGATTACCGTCTAGTGTATTTAATTGCGCATGAGAGCCCGCATTTAAGTCGCGGATCAGCGTTCTCGATAATGGACTATTATCATTATTGATCACTGAAACTGGCAAATTCAGCAATGTACCTTCAGAAAAGTTAGCACTAATTAACGTGAACAACATCAATGGAAATAGCCAGCTTAGCCAGTGAAAAACGGGACTACGAACTGCCATATGAGTTTCTCGTGAAAATGCGCTACTAAAGCCACGCCAAGCTGCTTTTACTCTCATTATTCGCCCTTATTTATCCCAGCGCCATAACGCACTCATACCAGGACGTAGCCCTTCAATAGGCGTCACAGGATACAGTCGAATTTCAAACGTTTTTAAATCGAAATCACCCGTTGCTCTTGTGGCTCTTTTTGTTGCGTAATCCCCCATTGGGGCGATATAGCGAATTTCAGCTTCGACTTCTTTATTGCCTAATGCAGGAACCATGATAGTAATACGATCACCTTTGCGAATATCCGCTAAGATATCTTCACGAAGGTTATAAACAAAATAGGCATCAGGAATACGAATAAGGGTAGCAAGCGGACTATTAGCATTAAAAAGTTCACCTATTTCCGCAGGAATAGGCCCAACTTCACCCTCAACGGGGGCTTTGACTTGTAAATCGTCTTGTTGGATCTTCAGCTCAATAAGCTGTTGTTCTGCTTGTTGTACTGCTGCTGTGTATTTATGACGTAATTCAATGCGATCACCATTTTTGGCTTCATCCAATTCTGCTTGTGCTGCTCTTACTCGCTGTGATGCAACATCACGGCTACGGCGTGCATTATCTAGTTCTGTTGCAGAGACATAACCTTGATTAGCGACAGCACTAATACGCTGATAATCTCGTGAAGCATTACTTGCTTCTACTTTAGCTTGGGATAACACCGCTTCTAAATTACGAATACTTTCTTCTCTTGTGCCATGCAACGACAAATCTAATTGTGCTTGTGCTTGTGCTTTGGCCGCTTCCAGAGCCGCAACTTGTGCGTTGAGTTCAGGGCTTTCTAAAGTGATCATTAATTGCCCTGCTTTGACATCATCACCGCGCTCTATATGGCGCTCAATAACGCGACCTTTCGCTTTTGAGGCAACAATCACTTCTGGTGCATCAACTTCTCCTTGCAATAATAAATATTGATTATGCGCGCGGAAAAGTACGGCTAATGCAATTAGTATTAGCATTAATAAAATAAGATAAATGGCTCTTTTTTTCATATAACGATTAGACCTTAATAGTGAAGTAGAACACTCACTGACAGAGTTATATTACACAATAACTCAGAATTTCTTTAAGAGTTTTGTGCGCCAGATCACTGAAGCGAAGGAATATTTTCTTTGAAAGCGCGATTAAGTTACTCTTATATCAAACTTTATCGCCTAATTAATAGCCCCGTTTTATCTGAGCTTTTTATATAAATCAGGTAGAAAAGAGAACGGTACTCTACACCTATGTATGAATTTGATCTTATTTTGCTGTTATTACAGCAAATGTGCGTTTATTTAATTATTGCATGGTTTTTAAGCAAAACGCCTTTATTTACGCCCCTATTACAGGTCACGATAAAGCTTCCCCATAAGTTAATGTGCTACGTTATTTTCTCTATTTTTTGCATTATGGGGACCTATTTCGGGTTACATATTAATGATTCTATTGCTAATACACGCGCGATTGGGTCAGTTCTAGGTGGCTTGCTTGGTGGCCCATATGTCGGCTTCCTTGTTGGCTTCACTGGTGGCCTACACCGTTATTCTCTTGGTGGTATGACTGCATTCAGCTGTATGGTTTCAACTATTGCAGAAGGATTAATAGGTGGATTAGTTCACCGTTATTATGTCAAACGCGGTCAAATGCATCGCATATTTAATCCGTGGACTGCAGCATCTGTGACATTCTTTGCCGAGATCATACAGATGAGCATCATCTTATTATTAGCGCGCCCATTTAATGAAGCTCTTGCCTTAGTTAAAGATATTGCAGCGCCGATGATTGTTGCAAACACCATTGGTGCGGCAATGTTTATTCGAATATTACAAGATAGACGGGCAATATTTGAAAAATACACCAGCGCTTTCTCAGCACAAGCATTAAAAATTGCCGTTTGCACAGAAGGCATTTTGCGTAAAGGATTTAATCAAGATAATAGTACTCGAGTGGCGAAAGTCATTTATCAAGAGTTAAGAGTCAGTGCTGTTGCTATTACTGATAGAGAAAAACTGCTCGCCTTTATTGGTATTGGTGCTGATCACCATTTACCAGGAACCCCCATTTCATCAGAACAATCGAAACAAGCCATTAATAATAATGAAGTTGTCTATGCAGACGGTAATGAAACCCCCTACCGTTGCACACTTTCCCCTCATTGCAAACTCGGCTCCACTTTGGTTATTCCGTTAAGAGGTGAAAATAACCAAGTCATTGGAACAATAAAACTTTATGAAGCTAAAAATCGCCTTTTTAGTTCAATTAATCGTACGTTAGGAGAAGGGATTGCCAGTTTATTGTCTGCACAAATTCTGGCCGGACAATATGAACGAAATAAGCAATCACTTTTAGAGTCAGAGATTAAACTCCTACACGCGCAAGTTAATCCACATTTTCTTTTTAATGCGTTAAATACCCTACAAGCAGTTATTCGCCGCGATAGTGAACAAGCAAAACAATTAGTACAATTTCTCTCCGCATTCTTTCGTAAAAATTTAAAAAGACCTGAAGCGGTTGTGACATTAAGTGATGAAATAGAGCATGTAACAGCTTATTTACAAATCGAAAAAGCCCGTTTTCAAGATCGTTTACAGATTGATATTCACATACCTGAAACCTTAGCTAATGCACGCTTACCTGCTTTCTCGCTTCAGCCGATGGTCGAAAATGCAATTAAACATGGAACATCACAGTTATTAGACACAGGAAAGATTACAATTAGAGCGCACCAAGAGCACCATCTGATCATTATTGAAATCTGTGATAACGCAGGGCTTTATCAACCTCAATGCCCTTCTCACGAATTAGGATTAGGCATGAGGCTGGTGGATAAGCGATTAAAATTACGCTATGGCGAGCTTTATGGTGTTTTAGTCGAGTGCCAAGCTGATGAATATACAAAGGTGAAAATTTGCTTACCTCTAGAAAAAAGTATGGATAACGTTACATAACAATGAATATATTAATCGTTGATGATGAGCCTCTGGCCCGTGAGAATTTACGTTGCTTACTTGAAGTTGAAAAGGATATTCATATTGTTGGTGAATGCAGTAATGCTATTGAAGCCATAGGAGAAATACATCGTAAAAAACCTGACGTTGTTTTTCTTGATATTCAAATGCCCCGCATTACTGGACTTGAAATGGTCACAATGCTTGATCCTGAACATCGGCCTTATATTGTTTTTTTAACCGCATTTGAAGAATATGCGATCCAAGCCTTTGAAGAACACGCATTTGATTATTTACTTAAGCCCTTAGAGCAAGAGCGCCTCACAAAAACATTAAACCGCTTACGCCAAGGTAATAAGCAAAATATTGATTTATTAACCCCTCCAGAAGAGCGTTTAAAATGCATTCCATGTACCGGACATAGTCGGATTTGGTTAATGCCAATTGATGAAGCTATCTTTGCTACATCAAGACTTAGTGGTGTTTATGTCACGAATAATCAAGGACAAGAAGGGTTTACTGAATTAACACTACGTACATTAGAAACACGAACACAATTAGTTCGCTGTCACCGGCAATATTTAGTGAATATGGATTATGTTAATGAGATTATTTTTGGTGATAATGGACAAGCTGAATTGATATTACATAATAACAGCCAAATTCCTGTTAGCCGTCGATATCTAAAACCATTAAAAGAAGCAATTGGTTTAAGCTAAATCTTTATGAGAAAAGAGAAAGAGGATGGAACCTATTTATATTAAAATTTATAAAAACCACATCAAAATTCGTGATCTTCACAGCCAAAAAGAAGCATCAGTACAGCGTGATTTTTCTCATAGTCGAATGTTAATTGGAGATTTTTACCCTGCTATTGAAGCCATTCGTATCGCGCTTAAGGATCTCGGTATTCATCCATCCTCTTTTTTTGTAAAAAAAGAAATGTGATTATTCACCCTTTGGAAAAAACAGAAAATGGGTTATCAAAGGTGGAAATTCGCTTATTTAACGAAATGATTGTGGCTGGGTTTAATCGTAAATATAAGAAAATAGTGATCAGTGAAAAACTCACACCGCTTATAGATGCAGAGGTAATTGAACTAATTAAAAACACCTAATAATAAAAATGCCATAAATAGAATAATACTATTAATGATGATTGTTTTTTAATCAATCTTCATTACATAAAATGCAGATAATGACATCCTTCTATTATCTGCATTTGTTTATTATAAAGAGTCTTATTTTTAAACGATATTCTAACTATTACTTATCATCTGAATACGCTTAGCTAATATTGTTGCACAAATAAAACCGAGAAAACTAAAAGCAACCATAATACTAAATACATAATTATATCCCTGAATACCCTCAAAATTATCTAATAATGAGCCATAAAGGGCATAAGCGAACATGGAAGGCATATAACCAATAATACACCCAAAGGCCATTGCAGAACCCGCATATTGTCTTGGCGTTCCAATTTCATCCATGGGTGCAAAGAAAATAGCTCTTTGTGAAAAAATAATGGCACCAAAACCTAATGTTGCAGCCATTCCCAAATATACATTCATTGAATCATGAGGCAACATAATGAAAATGCTCATTGCAATCGCAGATAATAAGAATGTCCACTTCAAATATATTGTTGGTGATTTTGCAACTTTATCAGCTAAAAATCCCCCTAATGGTCCCCCTACCATTTTTAGTGCATATTGATTAATAATACCGTAAGCACCAATGAGAGCTATTGGTAGTGCGTAAATGTCTTTTAAAAAAGGAATAAAATAAGTTAACCCACAATAAGCGGAATAGACAAAAAAGATACTCATTGATGCTAACCATAAGTTGGGACATTTTATGACATTTTTAATCCCTTCCAAAACTTGGCGATTAGCCTCGCTTGCTGAAGATGTTTCCTTCTTATCATCATTATCCACAATAAAATATGTAATTATGCCTACCATTATTGTAGCAAGAGTATAATAAATTAATCCCGCTTGCATACCTGTTTTACCTTCACCAAATAAAACAAATATATAAAGAGCCCCCGAAGCGACGAGAACATCAACAACCCCACGCCCTGCTTCTAAAAAGCCAAACATGCGTCCTTGTTCTTCTTTATTTCCTAATAATCGTACCGATTTTAATAAAACCGGCCAATAAATAACTTCACCGAAAAATGCCATGACTCCAAATGCAATTAAATAGCCAGTAAAAGGAGGCAAGGTACTTAAATAAGCACCACATAGACCTACACCAATTAATCCTGCAGGCAATAAAATTTTCTTAGAGAAACGATCGGCAATATACAATGATGAAAATAATCCGATTGTTTGAATAATTGCATAAACAGTGAAGCCAAAACCAATCTGTGTATTAGATAACCCCCAATCATGTTGCATTGGTACATAAAATACATCTTTCATACTGGATAGTTTGAATATAGTTCCACCACCCAAAATAAGAAAACATAATTTAGTCCACTTGTTCATAATAATATTTCCTATTTTTTATAAGCAATGGCTTCTATTTCAATTAGAACATCTTTAGGTAAGCGAGAAACCTCAACACATGAACGAGCTGGATATTTTCCTGATGAGAAAAAAGAAGAATAAATATTATTAAAAACAGGAAAAGTTTCTATATTTTTAATAAAACATGTCGTTTTAACGACATCATTCATTGTTGCACCTGCTTCTTCTAAAATAGCTTTTAAATTATTCATAGCTCTTAGTGTTTGTGTTTCAATATCATTTCCCATAACAGAACCATCATTAGGATTAAATGGGCAACAACCTGAAATATAAATATGATTCTCAATTTTAATTGCTTGTGAATAAGGGCCAATGGCTTCTGGTGCTGATGTAGTATTAATAATCATGAAATAACTCCAATATTTGATAAAGATGTTTATATATTAATAACAATATTTTTTTCTTAATTTCTTTAATTCATTAACAGAAACTTGCACACAGCGATCTTGTGCCTCCATTAATATTTCTAATGCCATGCGAGAAATTTTTGCTGGATAATAATATTCCAATGGTTTAATTAGCTTAGAATCAAAAGGAGGTGATTTAACTTCAAAACTTCCACTGAATTCAAATACTCCTCCCGTCCCTTTATCTCTAGCAAAATGAGATGTATATGGAAAACAGTTTTCTAAGTTAATACGTGTTACAGGCGAATGTTCAACTAATAAGCGAAAACATTCATCGATATTAATGCTCCCTTCACCAAGAGGCATTCCTGTAATCACTGGCGTTTCATCATGGTATGTAACAATATGATCTTTAAAATGGGTACTGTATGTATAAGGTGCCAGCTTACTCACTGTTACTATGGGATCTTCCCACGCCATCATGCCATTACCAATATCACAATGTGCACCCACCCAAGTAGAATCAATATTTTTTACAATATTCACTATTTCATCGGCGGTCTCATCTTCATGATTTTCTATTGCAAGACGTACACGATACTTTTTTAATAATGGAACAATAGACTTAATATCTTGAATAATTTTAGGATATTGTTTCGGATTATATTGTCCACGGCGGAACATATAAGTACGTATAACATCAGCACCAATACCTCGAGCAATATCAATTGCTTTTGTTAAAGCTTCTGGTGTTGTAAAGCGAGTGTCTAATTCACAGTAAAGATTTTTATCTTCAATTGCCTGGCGTATTTTGGCCAAATACTCAGGATTATCACTTGTTAATACACCAAATTCTGGATGTAACCCTTCATCAGGTATGATGTTTAATTCGACCCCATCTAACCCTAATTCAGTTGCTTTATTTATAAAATCAAAAACATCCATTACACCTTGTTGAAAAAATAGGTGGTATGACTCTGTTTCAATACCTAGCTTCATAATCTTTTCCTCGAATTTCTATGCCGTGTATTTAGCCATATTAGGGAAATAAAGTATGTGCTTAGGATCATAAAACTTAACTAAGTATAAAAATATTTTACTCAGTGTAATAAAAGTATACAAAGTATGGATTTAGATAACTTTTAACGTTAGAATTACTTAACTGTAATGATGGGTAAAATTTATTATGGACCTTCCTACAAACCAAAAAATTACTGAAGAAGATCGGTATTTACTTCATTCTTATATTCCTTTTCTTGATAATCTGGGGCAATTTTTAGGTGATTATTGTGAAATAGTGCTACATAGTTTTGAGGATTTACGCCACTCTGTTATCCATATAGTTAATGGGCATGTTACTGGCCGTAGCTTAGGCGCCCCCGTTACTAACATTGCCTTAGAGAAACTCTCAAAATTCAATCGAACAGATCAAATGTGGGAGGTTTATTTCAATACCAAAAGTGTTCGCCCCTTTAAATCATCATCAACCTTAATTGTTAATAATGCAGGTACACCCATTGGTATGATTTGTATGAATTTTGCTCTTGACATGCCATTAAATGCATTAATAGATAGTTTTACTGATACGAATAATTTAAAACATGAAAATTTCTCACAAGATGTGAATAATCTTGTACAAAACCATCTAGAGCCAATTAAGAAAAGAGTTTATGGAAATAAAAATATTCCAAGTAAATATAAGAACTTAGAGATAATTAAAGAATTAGATGAAAGTGGACTTTTTGAATTTTCAGCAACACATAAAATAGTGTCTACCGAGTTAGGTATAAGTTCAGCAACAATTTATAAGCATTTAAGAAATCTAAATAAGAAATAATAAAATTTACTTATCATGACTGCTTCTGATATAGGTTGATAACTTTTTTCATGTTGTCATCGAGGTGATGACTAAATCTCCTCATCGCGTCAACCATCAATAAGGCTGGTCATTACTATAAAAAAAGCCAGTCCACTTTTTGTGGGCTGGCTTTTATCAATTCAACTTGAAATCAAATGAATCTCAAGTTTCTTATTGGTTATGAGAGCTACTACGACGACGCGGAGTCCCTTCGTTACTACGACCACGGAAATTGCTACGCTCACCACCACGATCGTTATTACCACGACGTTGTGGTTGATCACCATTGTTAAAACGACGACCGCCTTGTGGTTGACCATCACGGCGAGAGTTATTACGACGCTCACGGAAAGGCTGAGATTGAGCGTCTCCCACTAATTGCATATTCAGTGGTTTATTCATGATACGTGTACGAGTAAAGTGGCCTAATAAGTCCGTTGGCATACCTTTTGGTAACTCGATAGTTGAGTGAGAACCATATAATTTGATATTACCAATATAACGGCTACTAATATCACCTTCGTTAGCAATTGCGCCCACGATATGACGAACTTCAACACCATCATCACGACCCACTTCAATACGGTATAAATCCATCTCACCAGCATCACGACGTTCACGGCGAGGAGAGCGCTCACGATCATTATCACGACGACGATCATCACGATCGTTAAACTCACGACGAGGACGACGAACTGGATCTGGTGGTAGGATAAGCGCACGCTCACCTTGAGCCATTTTCAGCAATACCGCAGCTAGTGTTTCCATATCTAACGCTTCTTCACCTTGTGGCGCTAATTTAGGCAACAGAGCACGATATTGATCAAGGTTGCTCGTTTCTAATTGCTGAGCGATTTGCTGTGCAAATTTTTCCTGACGACGTTGGCTGATAAGTTCTGCATTTGGCAGTTCTACTTCAGGAATAGTCATCTTCATTGTACGTTCGATATTACGCAGTAAACGGCGCTCACGGTTATCAACGAATAAAATGGCACGGCCAGCACGTCCAGCACGTCCCGTACGGCCAATACGGTGAACATAAGATTCTGAATCCATTGGGATATCGTAGTTCACAACAAGGCTGATACGGTCAACGTCAAGACCACGAGCGGCAACGTCAGTCGCGATTAAAATATCTAAACGACCATTTTTCAGACGCTCTAGCGTTTGCTCACGCAATGATTGATTCATGTCACCATTTAATGCTGCGCTGTTATAACCATTGCGTTCTAATGCTTCTGCAACTTCTAATGTTGCATTTTTAGTACGAACGAAAATAATCGCTGCATCAAAATCTTCCGCTTCTAAGAAACGAATTAATGCTTCATTTTTACGCGCACCAAATGTCATCCAATAGCTTTGGCTGATATCTGGACGTGTCGTTACGCTGCTTTGAATACGAACTTCTTTAGGGTCATTCATGAAGCGACGTGTAATACGACGAATAGCTTCTGGCATTGTCGCAGAGAACAGTGCAGTTTGGTGTTCTGCTGGGATCTTACTTAAGATATTTTCAACATCTTCAATAAAGCCCATACGTAACATTTCATCAGCTTCATCTAAGACTAAACCTTTCAGTTTAGATAAATCTAATGTGCCACGATTTAAATGATCTAATAAACGACCTGGTGTCCCTACAACGACTTGTGGTCCTTGGCGTAATGCACGTAATTGAACGTCATAACGCTGACCACCATACAGTGCAACGACATTTACTTTTGGTAAATGCTTAGAAAAATCTTCAATGGCTTCAGCAACCTGAACTGCAAGTTCACGAGTAGGTGCTAAAACTAAAATTTGTGGTGCTTTTAATGATTCATCAAGATTGTGTAATAACGGCAGGCTAAATGCAGCGGTTTTACCACTACCGGTCTGTGCCATACCTAAAACATCATTGCCGTTTAAAAGGAAAGGAATACATTGTTGCTGAATTGGAGAAGGCTTCTCGTAGCCTAAGTCATTCAGTGCAGTCAAAATTGGTGCTGATAAACCTAGATCAGCAAAAGTCATATCGGTTTCAGTAGTCATGTCACTGTGCCTCATTCATTATGGCAGCCAGTTGACATAACATACCGCATGGTTTGTCGGTCTTTATCATCTAAAATGTGAACTGGCTCAAATTATATTATTAAACGAACAAACAAGCCCTCATCCTATGTAGATGATGGCTTTCAAACTGATCAGAGAAATGTTCGTCAGCTATTGCTGGTCCGATTCCGCTAGGTCTTCTTGTTGGCCTAACAGCGCTAATTCCAACAATGCGTAGCGGTGCTCAACAAAGTTATGTGCATTGTTGGCAACCGTCAGCTTGAATAACGCTTCTGCGCTATCCATGTCCCCCAGACTTAGGTAATACTTACCTAAATAGAAGTTAGTTTCACTAAGATGCTCAGCGAGCGAAGTGTTATCGGTTGAGGCTTCACGTAGTCTTAACATTAACGCTTTTTCATTAATGTTGCCTAAATAAAACTCAACTATATTCCATCCCCATTGCCCCGTTTTATCCGCCTGCTGGTATCGCTGTTTTAGCTGTTGTTTAGCCAAATCAGCGTTTATCTCTTTTTCGACAAGATATAACCAAAGCGAACGAATGGGGTCATTTGGATCGACCTGATAAAACGCCTGCAGATCATCCTGCGCCAATTTCAATCGGCCACCGTAGTATAAAGCGATACCACGATTAAAACGCGCATTATTGTAAGTTGGATCAAGCTCTAAAACAGAATCAAACGCTTCATAAGCAGCATCATAGTTCGCCGCTTGCGTAAAATAGATACCTAGAAAATTAAAAATTTCTAGCATATCTGGTCTTATTGAGAGCGCCATTGAAAAATCATTGCGCGCTAAAGCTCGTAAACCGAGACTATCATACAGCACACCACGCTCATATAAAAGCTGTGCGTATTCATCTTCGGTTAATGAGCGACTCGCAAGAATTTGTTCTATGCGAGCCAATATCACTTCTTGTTGTAAAGAAGGTTGTAATGGAGTGGCGAAAATCGCATTCTGACGCCATTCTGGACTAGTGCTGCATCCGGAAATAAAGATGAAAACAGCAATAGAACAACCGCGCAGAAATGTTTTCATTTCTCACTCCCAAAGTCAGACCTTTCAACAAAAAGCGTTCTGGACGTCCTACTTGTCAGTCATAATAAGTCTCTACCGATACTTATGTCTAGATATCGGTAGTAGAATATCATTAATTCGCAGAATCTTCAGAAGAAGTTTCAGTTGCTTCCTGCTGATTAGCTTGAGCTTCTTTCATGCTTAAGCGAATACGGCCTTGACGGTCAATTTCCAGCACTTTAACTGGAACTTCTTGACCCATTTCCAAGTAATCACTCACTTTCTCAACACGTTTATCTGCGATTTGAGAAATATGAACCAGACCTTCTTTACCGCCACCGATAGCAACAAAAGCACCGAAATCGACAATACGAGTTACTTTACCATTGTAAATACGGCCCACTTCAACTTCAGCAGTGATTTCTTCGATACGAGCAATTGCCATTTTAGCTTGCTCATTGCTTGTTGCCGCAATCTTCACAGTACCATCATCTTCGATTTCGATAGTTGTGCCCGTTTCTTCCGTTAATGCACGGATTACTGAACCACCTTTACCGATAACGTCTTTGATTTTGTCTGAATTAATTTTGATAGTGTGAATACGCGGTGCGAACTCAGAAATATCAGCACGAGGTTGGCTAATTGCATCTTCCATAACACCTAAAATATGCAGACGTGCGCTTTTCGCTTGGTTTAACGCAACTTGCATGATTTCACGTGTGATACCTTCGATTTTGATATCCATTTGTAATGCGCTGACACCATTACGACTACCTGCAACTTTAAAGTCCATATCGCCTAAATGGTCTTCATCACCCAGAATATCTGAAAGAACAACAAAGTTATCGCCTTCTTTTACCAGACCCATTGCAATACCAGCAACAGATTCTTTAATTGGTACACCTGCATCCATCAGTGCTAAAGAAGCACCACATACAGACGCCATTGAAGATGAACCATTTGATTCAGTGATTTCAGAAACCACGCGAACAGTATATGGGAATTCTTCGATAGTCGGCATTACCGCTAACACACCACGTTTTGCTAAACGGCCATGGCCAATTTCGCGACGTTTTGGTGAGCCCATCATGCCTGTTTCACCAACAGAGTATGGAGGGAAATTATAATGCAATAAGAAGGTGTCAGTGTGCTCGCCCATGATGTCATCAATAGTTTGAGCATCACGTGCAGTACCTAATGTCGCAGTCACTAAAGCCTGTGTTTCACCACGTGTAAACAATGCTGAACCATGAGTACGTGGTAATAAACCTGTACGGATATCTAGTGCACGTACCATGTCCTTTTCACGACCATCGATACGAGGTTCGCCCGCCAATACACGAGCACGAACGATGTTTTTCTCAAGACCTGAGAAAATTTCGCTGATTTCAGCTTCATCTAAAGTTTCATCTTCAGCCACTAATGTCGCGATAACTTCATCGCGGATAGCTTCGATTTGTTCATAACGCTCTTGCTTTTCAGTAATACGGTATGCATCACCAATACGTGCTTGCGCTAATTGTGCAATACGATCGTGTAAAGTTTGGTTGATAGCTTCCGGCGCCCAATCCCATTTTTCTTTACCAACTTCTGCAACTAATGCATTGATATTTTCAATCACAACTTGTTGTTGTTCATGACCAAATACCACTGCACCTAACATTTCTTCTTCTGATAATAAATCAGCTTCTGATTCAACCATCAGTACTGCACCCGCAGTACCCGCAACCACTAAGTCTAATTTACTGACTTTTAACTCATCAACGGTTGGGTTCAGAACATATTGACCATCGATAAAACCAACACGAGCACCACCGATAGGGCCATTAAATGGAACACCTGACAGTGCTAATACCGCAGAAGCACCAATCATTGCAACGATATCTGGGTTAACTTGTGGGTTAACAGAAACAACGGTAGCAACGATTTGAATTTCGTTTAAGAAGCCTTCTGGGAATAATGGACGTAAAGGGCGGTCAATGAGACGTGCAATTAACGTTTCGCCTTCACCAGGACGTCCTTCACGACGGAAGAAACTACCTGGAATACGACCAGCCGCGTATGAACGCTCTTGATAGTTCACTGTTAATGGGAAGAAATCTTGTCCAGCTTTAACTTTTTTCTTTGCAACAACAGTAACAAAAACAGCTGTGCCGTCCATGTCAACCATAACAGCAGCTGTTGCTTGACGAGCCATCATACCCGTTTCAATTGAAACCGTATGTTGACCGTATTGAAATTTACGAACTGTAGGATTCAGCAAAATAATATCCTTTATCTTATTGTCGCCAGATGCTTAGCGACGATGAATGATCTTTTCTCCGCTACGTCCCCTCGCGACTAATGAAAATATTTACCACTAAAACATAAACACTTTCATTAGCCGCGCGAATTGTCGTAACTAGAGAGATGAAATAACAATCACCACATTAAAACATAACGACTAATATTAAAAATAGCACTTTCTAGTAGAAAAGGGGCCAACTGGCCCCTTTTCACTGAAACTCGATTGATTAGCGACGCAGACCTAAACGTGCAATCAGTGCAGAGTAACGAGCAACATCTTTACGTTTCAGATAGTCCAGCAGATTACGACGGCTGGAAACTTTACGTAGCAGACCACGACGGCTGTGGTGATCTTTTTTGTGCTCTGAAAAGTGACCTTGCAGGTGGTTGATTTCTGCAGTCAGCAGTGCAATCTGAACTTCGCTTGAGCCAGTATCGTTAGCATCACGACCAAATTCAGCAACGATTTGTGCTTTCGCTTCAGTACTTAGAGACATAATAAACTCCAATTTAATTAAAATTTTTAGGGCAGCCAATCTCTAATTCAGCTACCCAGCTCAGCCACCTAAACAGATAGCCGCATTATTCTACGCTTCAAACACTTTTAGCGCAAGATTGCTATTAAGTGTTATCTTGGGCGTTATACTCAACAACGATTCTTTTCGGAGCAACTAACCCCTCTTTAATGATAGCAAGGCCGATAAATTTTTCTTCATTGCCTTCTGTCACCCTGACCCATTCGCCTTCATTAATATCATGATTAACACGAACAGGCTGGCCTAGCTTTAGGTAGCCTGCAATTACCGTAGTGAGATTAATAACAGGGAAATGTGCAACCGCCGTATCCATTGGCAATAGCAAAGCATCAAGTGCCAAGAAAGGATCTTCTTGTGCAGTTTGCGCATTATCTATCATCATGCTTAGCTGATCTAATGTGACCATCCGTTCTTTCGGATAATCAGCAACCTCTAATCGGCGTAAGAAAATAACGTGAGCACCACATTGTAATTTCTCACCCAGATCATCAATAATTGTGCGAATATAAGTCCCTTTAGAACAATGAATTTCCAGCTCTAACTCATTGCCTTCCCAGCGAATAAACTGGAGTTCATAAACGGTGATAGGCCTAGCTTCTCGCTCAATTTCAATACCTTGTCTTGCATATTCATAGAGCGGTTTACCGTGATGCTTTAAGGCAGAGTACATTGAAGGAACTTGCAATGTTTCACCACGAAAGCTCTCTAAAGCATCGTCTAAAGCTTGCTGTGTAAATTGCACTGGGCGCTCTTGGATAACTTCACCCTGTGCATCAGAAGTATCCGTTCGTTGACCTAAGCGGGCAATAACACGATAACGCTTATCCGAATCCAATAGAAACTGTGAAAACTTCGTCGCTTCACCTAAACAAATAGGTAGCATACCTGTTGCTAAAGGATCCAATGCCCCCGTATGCCCTGCCTTACTGGCATTAAACATACGACGGACTTTTTGGAGTGCATCGTTAGAGGAAATATCTTGGGGTTTATCGAGTAGCAATACGCCGTTAATCTCACGCCCCTTACGACGACGCCCCATTATTCTTCCTCTTTATGACGGCGCTCTTCGTCGTTTTTAACGACATTAGACACTAAATTGGACATACGCATCCCCTCAACTAATGAGTTGTCATAAGCAAATGTCAATTCAGGTACAATACGTAAGCGCATTGCTTTACCTAATAATGAACGAATAAAACCAGCAGCCTCATTCAATGCGGTTAAACCATTAGCAACCATATCTTCTTCGCTTTCATCACCACCAGATAAGTTTAAAAAAGTAACGAATACCTTGGCGTAAGCCAAATCACGAGAAATTTCGACGCCCGATACAGTGGCCATTCCGATACGAGGATCTTTCACTTCACGTTGTAGAATGATGGCGATTTCTTTTTGCATTTCCTGAGAAACACGCTGACTACGGCTAAAATCTCTTGCCATTTTATCTCTCCCTAACAATAGGGGATTGCCCTTATTGTCACTGTTAATTCAGATCTAAAATCAATGATATCTAAAGAGTATACATGAAGTGGTATTGAACGACCGCTTTCTCTGATTTCTTTAGTAATAAAACTTTTCTTAATTGCTATTTTACCCTGTTATCTCACTTTCATAAATTACTGAAAGCCAATCTATTTCGGTTATGTTGAAATATGTTGAAAAATGAAGAAGGAAATAAAAAAGAATACAGCAAAGAAGGGAATAAGAAGGGAGCCGTTAAGCTCCCTTTTAAAACAAGACGTACTAGATTAATCAATAGAACGTTTGATTTCGATAACTTGGAAGACTTCAATCATGTCGCCAGCACGAACATCATTGTAGTTTTTCACACCAATACCACATTCCATGCCGTTACGAACTTCGTTAACGTCATCTTTAAAGCGGCGCAGTGATTCCAGTTCGCCCTCGTAGATAACCACGTTATCACGCAGAACACGAATTGGGTTATTACGTTTGATGTTACCTTCAACCACCATACAGCCCGCAATTGCGCCAAATTTAGGTGATTTAAACACATCACGGACTTCTGCAAGCCCCATGATTTCTTGTTTATATTCAGGTGCCAACATACCACTCATTGCCAGTTTGATTTCGTCAATCAGGCTATAGATAACGGAATAATAACGTAAATCAACACTTTCTTGTTCAATGATACGGCGAGCAGATGCATCAGCACGAACATTGAAGCCAAGAATAATTGCGTTAGAAGCAGCTGCTAATGTTGCATCAGTTTCAGTGATACCACCAACACCAGAACCGATGATTTTCAGTTTAACTTCGTTAGTAGACAGTTTAACTAATGCATCAGTAATTGCTTCACAAGTCCCTTGAACGTCTGTTTTCAGCACGATGTTTAGTTCAGAAACTTTACCTTCTTCCATGTTAGCAAACATGTTTTCCAGTTTAGATTTCTGCTGACGAGCCAGTTTAACATCGCGGAATTTACCTTGACGGTATAATGCAACTTCACGTGCTTTTTTCTCGTCACGAACTACCGTTGCTTCATCACCTGCTGAAGGCACATTAGACAGACCTAAAATCTCAACAGGCATTGATGGACCAGCTGATTGAACGTCTTGACCTAATTCGTTACGCATTGCGCGAATACGACCGTATTCAAAACCACACAGAACGATATCGCCTTTATTTAGCGTGCCTTCACGAACAAGGATAGTTGCCACAGGGCCACGGCCTTTATCGAGGTAAGATTCGATAACAACACCGCTTGCCATACCTTCTTTAACTGCTTTCAGTTCAAGAACTTCAGCTTGTAAAAGGATCGCATCCAGCAGTTCGTCAATACCTAAACCTTGTTTTGCAGATACGTGCATAAACTGAGTTTCACCGCCCCACTCTTCTGGCAGAATGCCATATTGAGACAGTTCAGTTTTCACGCGATCAGGATCAGCTTCGTGTTTATCGATTTTGTTTACAGCAACCACAACAGGTACGTTTGCCGCTTTTGCGTGTTGAATAGCTTCGATAGTCTGAGGCATCACACCATCATCAGCCGCAACAACCAGAACAACGATATCCGTTACCTGAGCACCACGAGCACGCATTGATGTAAATGCGGCGTGACCTGGAGTATCCAGGAAGGTGATTTCACCTTTATCTGTTTTAACGTGGTAAGCACCGATATGCTGGGTGATCCCACCCGCTTCGCCTGATGCTACTTTCGTTGAACGAATATAGTCCAGTAGTGATGTTTTACCATGGTCAACGTGACCCATGATAGTCACAACGGGTGCACGAGATACAGCGCTTTCTTCACCTGTATCACGATCGCTCATGACTTGTTCTTCTAACTCGTTTTCACGACGTAAGATAACTTTGTGACCCATTTCTTCAGCAACAAGCTGTGCAGTTTCTTGGTCTAAAACCTGATTAATGGTTGCCATTGCACCCATTTTCATCATAGTTTTGATAACTTCAGACCCTTTTACTGCCATTTTGTTAGCAAGTTCAGCAACAGAAATAGTCTCACCGATAATAACATCACGGTTTACAACAGCGGCTGGCTTATTGAAGCCTTGTTGTAGTGAGCTACCTTTACGTTTACCTTTCTTGTTAGTACGGCCAGCAGCACGAGCTTCTTCACGATCTGCTTTTTCAGAATGGCGGTTATTTTTCTTAGGACGAGGTGCCTTAGCATTGCGACCACGACCACGGCCACCTTCAACTTCAGCATCACTTTCATCTTCTGCATCACGAGCATAACGTGATGTGGTTACATGGTAGTCTGAGCCTTCAGTTTCTGGCGATTTAGGTTCAGCAGTCCATTTTTCAGCATTTTCTTCAGCTAAAAGGCGTGCTTTTTCTGCTGCAATTCGTGCTTCTTCTTCCGCTTTACGGCGCTGTGCTTCTTCCGTTTTACGCTTCAGTTCAGCTTGTTCAGCATTGCGACGTGCTTTTTCCTGATCTGCTGCTTTATCAGCTTTTGGTTTATCGTTTTGTTTCACTTTATCTTTTTCCGCTGCTTCGCGCTTAGCTAATTCCGCTGCTTCACGTTTTGCTTCTTCAGCTTCACGTTTCGCTTTTTCTTCGGCATCTTTCTTTGCCTTTTCAGCTTCACGTTTTGCTTTTTCTTCAGCTTCGCGCTGTGCTTTCTCTTGTGCTTCGCGCTGTGCTTTTTCTTCGGCTTCGCGATGCGCCTTTTCTTCCGCTTCACGCTGAGCTTGCTCATCCGCTTGCGCTTTTTCAACAGCGTCACGGTTCACATAAGTGCGTTTTTTGCGGACTTCGATGGCTACTGATTTACTTTTGCCACCTGTACCAGGAACACTTAACGTACTACGCACTTTGCGTTGTAACGTTAATTTTTCTGGTTGGTTGGTTGATACGTCTTTATCACGATTCAACCAAGCCAGTAAGGTTTCTTTCTCTTTTTGGGAGACAGAATCAGAGACGGTCTTCTTAATACCGGCATCAGCAAACTGCTGTACCAAACGTTCAACCGGTGTCTGAATCTCTTCTGCCAGTGATTTTACTGTTTCATCTGTCATTCTGTTCCTTCCTGCTCAGTTGTTACGCATCATTCCCAAACCAGCAGATATTACGTGCAGCCATAATGAGTTCGCCTGCGCGCTCACTATTTAAGCCTTCAATATCAGTTAGGTCGTCGATACCCTGTTCGGCAAGATCTTCCAGTGTGCAGATACCACGGGCAGCTAGATCAAATGCTAAAGAGCGCTCCAAGCCTTCGAGAGCTAATAAGTCCTCGGCTGGCTGGTTATCGCCTAGGCTTTCTTTTTGAGCCAATTCAATCGTTGTGAGTGCTGCTTTTGCTCTTTCACGTAAAGCTTCAACGGTGTCTTCGTCTAATCCGTCAATAGCCAGCAGTTCACTGATTGGCACATAAACTAACTCTTCAAGGGTAGAGAAACCTTCTTCAACTAAAACAGTTGCGAAGTCTTCATCAATGTCGAGATGCTTAGTAAATATTTCAATGGCTGCGTTTGCTTCTGCCTGATGTTTTGCATTCAGTTCATCCGCAGTCATGACGTTTAATTCCCACTTGTCATCACCACGATGTTTTTTCAGTAACTGAGCTGCCAGACGTACGTTTTGACCATTACGGCCAATTGCCTGAGCAAGGTTACTGCTTTCAACTGCAACATCCATTGTACATTTGTCTTCATCGACAACAATAGAAGCAACATCTGCCGGAGCCATTGCATTAATCACGAATTGTGCAGGATTATCATCCCACAAAACAATATCAATTCGCTCGCCGCCCAATTCGCTGGAAACGGCTTGTACACGTGCGCCACGCATACCAACACAAGCACCCACAGGGTCAATACGCTTGTCATTAGTTTTTACTGCGATTTTGGCACGAGAACCTGGATCACGCGCTGCAGCTTTAATTTCAATGATTTCCTCGCCAATTTCTGGTACTTCAATACGGAAAAGTTCAACCAGCATTTCAGGGCGAGAACGTGTCACGAAAAGTTGTGCACCACGAGTTTCTGTACGTACATCGTATAATACACCGCGTAAACGGTCACCTGGACGGAAATTTTCACGTGGTAACATATCTTCGCGTAAAATAACCGCTTCTGCATTATTTCCTAAGTCTAAGGTGATATTTTCACGATTTACTTTCTTCACAACACCCGTGATAATTTCGCCTAATTGTTCACGGAATTGATCAACAACCATCGCTCTTTCTGCTTCACGTACTTTTTGTACGATAACTTGTTTCGCGGTTTGTGTTGTAATACGGTCGAAAGTAACAGATTCAATCTGATCTTCAATATAACCACCTAGTTCAATACTAGGATCTTCATATTGAGCCGCTTCAAGTGTAATTTCACGAGTAGGCTGAGTCACTTCATCTACAGCAACCCAACGGCGGAATGTATCAAAGTCACCTGTTTTACGGTCGATACATACGCGAACATCAATCTCTTGCTCGTATTTTTTCTTAGTTGCTGTCGCTAGTGCGGTTTCCAGTGCTTCAAAAATCTTTTCACGAGGAAGAGATTTTTCGTTAGAGACCGCTTCCACAACAGCCAGAATCTCTTTGTTCATCCTAGTTGCCTCTTCAAAACTTAAAAGTGGGGTACCAGGTTAGCTTTCTGGATGTTGCTCAGTGCGAACACTTCGTCTTTACCATCCACAGTAACCGTGATCATTTCGCCAGCGACAGACTTAATAATGCCCTGCCATTTACGGCGGTTTTGCATTGCAATTCGTAATACGATAGCGGCTTCTTCGCCGATAAATTGCTCATAATGCGTTGCAGTGAATAAAGGTCGTTCTAAACCAGGAGAAGAAATCTCAAGGTTATAAACTGTTTGAATTGGATCTTCAACATCCAGTACAGCGCTGACCTGGTGGCTAACATCAGCACAATCATCAACAGTGATACCGTCTTCACTATCAATATAGATGCGCAATGTTGATTCTCGGCCACGAATAAATTCAAGACCGACAAATTCAAAGCCTAATGCTTCTACTGGTGCTGAAACCATCGCTGTTAATTTTTGCTCTAATGTGGACAAACCCACCCCCAAGGCATAAAAAAAGGGCCTATAGCCCAGTATTCTATTCTCTGATAACAAAAAACCCCGAAATTCGGGGCTTTATGCAACTGGACCCTGTAACTTGCCATTCGAGAATAACCTCTTCTTACGGCACATTCCACTCAGGATCATAATCGGTTTAACAAGATGATTAATGAGAAAAGTGCTGTATTGTTAGAAGTGGTTGCGGGGGCCGGATTTGAACCGACGACCTTCGGGTTATGAGCCCGACGAGCTACCAAGCTGCTCCACCCCGCGTTCGAAAAACGTGGCAAATTTTACGCTGATAACAAGCAAAACGCAAGTTATCTGGAATAATGGTGCCGAGAACGGGACTTGAACCCGTACGCCCGTTTTATAGGCACTACCACCTCAAGGTAGCGTGTATACCAATTTCACCACCTCGGCACTTTAATGAGACTGTTATTGCGTAAATATTAACAACCTCATTTAAATCTTTACTTAGTTTACTGCGGAATATCTGTATTTGCTGGCGCTACAGGCGCTGCTAATTGCTCAGCTTTTTTAGCTTCTTCTGCAGTCTGCTCGATAGACATCCACTTACTGTCTTCACGTACAGTTTTATTGGCACTTAAATTACCTAAAATAAGTGCAAGTACAATAAATGCTGTCGCTAAAACAGCGGTCATACGGGTCATGAAGTTAGCTGAACCGCTTGAACCAAATACTGTACCGGAAGCACCTGCACCAAAAGAAGCGCCCATATCAGCACCTTTACCCTGCTGTAACAGGATCAGACCAACTAGCCCTGTTGCTACAATGATAAGAATAACAATGAGTGCCGTATACATTTGCGTTACCTTTTCTATGGAACTTATCGTATTAACGATAACCTTCGATTGCTTCACCCGCTTTAGTTCAAGACCTTACTAAGCGGGTGTGAATACTAACCAAAGCTGAACTGACAAGCAAGGTTATTTTTCTACAAAGTGATTGATTGAAGAAAAAATCATCAATTAACCTACGTGCTTCACGGCATCAGCAATACGATTTGCCATCGCCGTAACTTGCTCTTCATTTTCACCTTCGACCATTACTCGAATTAAAGGTTCTGTGCCTGATTTACGTAACAGCACGCGCCCTTTACCTGCGAGTTCATCTTCAACTGCTTTGGCAACTTTCTGAACTTCAGGGGTTTGTAATGGATCATGATTCCCGGTGAAGCGAACATTCACTAAAATTTGTGGTAATAGTTTCATGCCACTACATAAATCATGTAAGCTCATATGATTACGTACCATTGCACTTAAAACTTGTAGCCCTGCAACAATACCGTCACCGGTAGTCGTTTTATCCAGTAAGATAATATGACCTGAGTTTTCAGCACCTAAACGCCAACCTTTCTCTTGTAATTTTTCAAGCACATAGCGGTCACCCACTTTAGCACGTACAAAAGGAATACCCAGTTGTTTAAGAGCAATTTCCAATCCCATATTACTCATTAATGTACCAACGGCACCACCACGTAATTGACCTTGGCGTAGCGCTTCTCTCGCAATAATATAGAGAATTTGGTCACCATCTACTTTTAAACCTTGATGGTCAACCATAATGATACGGTCACCATCACCATCGAATGCTAAACCAACATCTGCACCTTCTTCGAGCACACGTTGTTGCAACATTCGGACATCGGTTGCACCGCATTCAGCATTAATATTAATACCAGTTGGCTCACAACCAATCGTAATCACTTCCGCGCCTAATTCACGAAATACATTCGGTGCAATGTGGTATGTTGCACCATGTGCACAATCAACAACCACTTTTAAGCCATTCAAATTATTTTCGTTAGGGAACGTGCCTTTACAAAATTCAATGTAACGCCCAGCGGCATCAACAATACGATTCGCGCGCCCCAGCTCTGCTGACTCTACACAAGTGATCGGTTTTTCCATTTCTGCTTCAATGGCTTCTTCAACTTCATCGGGTAATTTTGTTCCGTCAATAGAGAAGAATTTGATCCCATTATCGTAATAAGGGTTATGGGATGCCGAAATCACGATCCCTGCTTCTGCACGGAATGTACGTGTTAAATAAGCAACCGCAGGTGTTGGCATTGGCCCTGTAAATGAAGCCGATAACCCAGCAGCAGCTAAACCTGCTTCTAATGCAGATTCCAGCATATAACCTGAAATTCGTGTGTCTTTACCAATAATGATTTTACGAGAGCCATGACGTGCTAATACTTTGCCCGCAGCCCAACCCAGTTTTAATACAAAATCAGGTGTAATTGGACTATCACCTACTTTTCCACGGATACCATCTGTTCCAAAGTATTTACGTTCGCTCATTCATTATTTTCCTTTGCAGAAAGAGTCGCTTGTACGACTTTCATCGCATCAACTGTCTCTTTAACATCGTGTACACGAATAATTTGTGCGCCTTGCATTGCAGCAATGACAGCACAGGCCACGCTACCAGCAACACGCTCTTGTGGTGGTACATTCAATAATTGTCCAACCATTGATTTGCGTGACATCCCGGCAAGTATTGGTAAACCAAAGTGATGAAGTTCACTTAAGTGTGCTAATAATTGGTAATTATGCGCTAAATTTTTACCAAAGCCGAACCCCGGATCAAGAATAATTTGATTTTTTTCTATTCCAGCATCAACACAACGTTGGATATTTTCTCGTAAAAAATGATCAACATCTATCATCACATTCTCATAATGTGGTGATTGTTGCATGGTTTTAGGATCGCCTTGCATATGCATAATACACACAGGTAAACCTGTTTTAGCCGCGGCTTCAAGTGCTCCCGGTTCTTGTAAAGAGCGAATATCATTGATAATTGAAGCACCTACATTTGCCGATTCAGCCATTACTTGAGCTTTAGATGTATCAACAGAAATCCACACATCAAAACGCTGGCGAATAGCTTCAACAACAGGAACAACACGCTGTAATTCTTCATCAATAGAGACATCACTTGCGCCGGGTCTTGTTGATTCCCCACCAATATCGATGATAGAAGCCCCATCAGCGATTAATTTTGCTGCGTGGTTAACCGCATCATTAAGTGAATTATGAGTGCCACCATCAGAAAAAGAATCTGGAGTGACATTCAAAATCCCCATAACTTGAGGTGTTGATAAGTTAAGCTCTCTTCCTCTAGCAATTAATTTCATTTCATTGATACCTTCATAAAAAAACCCCAGAAGCCTGGGGTTTGTATTTATAGCTTACTCAATATGCATAACCCGATAAGGATTAGTGAGTATTTTTATCAGAAGGTGTATCACTTTCTGACTCAGGCTTATCTTTTGGCTCATTCGCTACATGTGTTTGTGTCGGCTGGGCAGTAGTTGTTGCATTACTATTGCCATTGCTGCCTTCCCAACCTGCAGGTGGACGGACATCGCGACGATTCATTAAATCATCAATTTGAGGCGCATCGATAGTTTCATAAGTCATCAGTGCATCTTTCATTGAGTGAAGAATATCAAGGTTATCCATTAAGATCTGACGTGCACGAACGTAGTTTCTATCAACGATAGCTTTAATTTCTTCGTCAATAGTACGAGCTGTTTCATCAGACATATGTTGCGCTTTCGCAACAGAACGGCCTAAGAATACTTCACCATCTTCTTCTGCATACAGCAACGGCCCTAATTTTTCAGAGAAGCCCCACTGTGTCACCATGTTACGTGCAATATTTGTTGCTACTTTAATGTCGTTAGATGCACCTGTAGAAACATGCTCGACACCATAGATGATTTCTTCTGCTAAACGCCCACCATACAGTGTTGAGATCTGGCTTTCTAATTTCTGACGACTTGCACTAATTTGGTCACCTTCAGGTAAGAAGAAAGTCACACCTAATGCACGTCCTCGAGGAATAATCGTCACTTTATGCACAGGATCATGTTCTGGTACTAAACGTCCAATAATCGCATGACCGGCCTCATGATAAGCTGTTGATGCTTTTTGTTCTTCCGTCATCACCATTGAACGACGTTCAGCACCCATCATTATCTTATCTTTAGCCTTTTCAAACTCGACCATTGAAACAACACGTTTATTGCCACGAGCAGCGAATAAAGCTGCTTCATTAACCAAGTTAGCTAAGTCTGCACCAGAGAAACCAGGTGTACCACGTGCTAAAATGGCAGGATCAACATCGGGCGATAAAGGTACACGACGCATATGGACTTTCAAGATTTGCTCACGTCCACGTACATCAGGTAAACCCACAACCACTTGACGGTCGAAACGGCCAGGACGGAGTAATGCTGGGTCTAAAACGTCAGGGCGGTTAGTGGCCGCAATAACGATAATCCCTTCATTTCCTTCAAAACCATCCATTTCAACAAGCATTTGGTTCAGTGTTTGCTCACGTTCATCATGACCACCACCTAAACCTGCACCACGCTGACGTCCTACGGCATCAATTTCATCGATAAAGATGATACAAGGCGCAGTTTTTTTAGCTTGTTCGAACATATCACGAACACGAGAAGCACCAACACCCACAAACATTTCAACGAAATCAGAACCTGAAATAGTGAAGAATGGAACTTTTGCTTCGCCTGCAATGGCTTTCGCTAATAACGTTTTACCGGTACCAGGAGGCCCCACCATCAGAATACCTTTAGGGATTTTTCCCCCTAGTTTCTGGAAACGACCCGGATCACGTAAATATTCAACTAATTCGCTTACTTCTTCTTTTGCTTCATCACAACCTGCAACATCAGCAAAGGTTGTTTTGATTTGGTCTTCTGTCAACATGCGAGCCTTACTTTTACCGAAAGACATCGCACCTTTACCGCCACCACCTTGCATTTGGCGCATAAAGAAAATCCAAAGACCAATAAGTAATAGCATTGGGAACCAAGACACAAAAATTTGAGTCAGAAGACTTTGGCCTTCAAGTGGTTCACCCGTTACTTTTACATTACGGTTCATTAAAGTGGTCAGCAGGTTGTCATCACGCATAGGCATATACGTGCTGTACTTTGAGTTATCTGTTTTAGTTACATTAATATCATAACCACTTATGCTGACCTCGCGTAATTGGTTATTAGTTAACTCATTGATAAAGGTAGAGTAATCCACCTTACGACTATTCGAATCGCTGGGTCCGAAGCTCTGGAATAATGACATCAAAACGACTGCAATAACTAGCCAGAGGATCAGGTTTTTCGCCATGTCACTCAAGGGATTAACCTCATATTACAACTGTGTTAACAAATAGCTTTAGGGTACTAAAGTTTACGCCCTGTGGCTACAATATATACCTCACGAGAACGAGACCGCGAAGCGTCTGGTTTACGAACTTTCACTTTCGTAAACAGGGAGCGTATTTGCCCCAGGTATTCATCAAAGCCTTCTCCCTGAAACACTTTGACAATAAAACTTCCCCCGGGAGCCAGTACATCACGACACATATCAAGCGCTAACTCTACTAAATACATGGATCGAGGGATATCGACCGCGGGTGTGCCGCTCATGTTTGGAGCCATGTCAGACATGACAACCTGGACTTTATTTTCACCTACTCTATCAAGCAATGCCTTCAACACAAGTTCATCACGAAAATCGCCTTGAAGGAAATCGACTCCGACTATAGGATCCATAGGTAAAAGGTCACATGCGATGATTCGACCTTTGCTTCCTAACTGCTGTACAACATACTGAGACCACCCACCAGGAGCAGCTCCTAAATCGACAACGGTCATACCTGGTTTAAAAATATTGTCACTTTGCTGAATTTCTTCCAGTTTAAACCAAGCACGAGAGCGAAACCCTTTTTTCTTTGCTTGCTGAACATATTTATCACTAAAATGTTCTTGTAACCAGCGGCTAGAGCTTGCCGAACGTTTCTTATTGGCCATTGTGTTTTCCAACTATCATACACTTAGCTATCAAAATTTTTACTCTTTCACTCATTTAACCTCGTCGTAACGACATTTTATGGTGATAAGTGAGAGATGGCGTTAGAATAGTGAGTTTTCAATCCCAACAAAGCAAAAATTAATGATGACTCTTAACAAAAAACAAATTCAACACCTGAAAGGGCTCGCTCATCACCTGAATCCCGTCGTTATGATTGGTAACAACGGATTGACTGAAGGCGTTCTTGCAGAAATTGAACTCGCTCTGGCACACCATGAGCTTATCAAAGTCAAAATCGCAGGCGAAGATCGAGATGTTAAAAACTTGATCGTGGCAGCGATTGTACGCGAAAGCGGTGCACAGAATGTACAAGTAATCGGAAAAATTCTTGTTCTTTATCGTCCTTCAGAAGCACGCAAGATTATTTTACCGAAATAATACTTGTATCTTTATATAAAAATGCCATAACTAACTCTATGGCAAAAAAGGCCTTTTAAGGCCTTTTTTATATTACCACAGGATAGCAGACTAGTTTTCTATAGAAACGTAAAATTATAAATTAAATGTATTCTACGTTTAAAACTTCGTACTCAACTTGCCCACCCGGAGTTGTAATAACCACGACATCATCTAACTCTTTACCAATTAATCCACGCGCAATCGGTGAATTTACAGAAATTAAATTAGCTTTAATGTTCGCTTCATCATCACCCACAATACGGTAAGTCTGCTCTTCTTCAGTTTCAACGTTTAACAATGTCACTGTTGAACCAAAAATAATACGACCATTGTTATTCATCTTAGTAATATCAATAACTTGAGCATTTGATAATTTAGCTTCAATTTCTTGTACTCGTCCTTCACAGAAACCTTGTTGCTCTCTTGCTGCATGATATTCTGCATTTTCTTTTAAGTCTCCGTGCTCGCGTGCTTCTGCAATAGCAGCGATAATTTCGGGACGACGAACATTTTTTAAATACTCCAGTTCTTCACGTAATTTTTCTGCACCAAGAACTGTCATTGGGATCTGATTCATGTGTTAATACCTCAATACTATTCCTAATAAAAAATAGGTATCATCCTGATTTTTTATACTAACAACACAGAGAAAAGGATCTATTTACTCTTCTCAAGACAAAAAAAGACACAGGCAACCTTAAATTGGGCCTGTCTCTACATATATTCGGTGAATTAGGAAAGACGTTTATTCCCTTATTCATGTTGTTGGGAAGTAAACTTTAGCTCCCCCATACTTAAAACTAAATCTAACACAACAGACGCATTGCTTCACGCCTTATCTCTCTTTATAAATCAATAAACAGATATTTTCTGATAATGCAGTAATCACTCGGTATATCGTTTACTTTTGCCCTCATTGCCCTTTAGTATTAGTCTCTGGCAATCAATACTGTAACGTTATCACGCTATAGTCACGGACAGAGAAATTATGCGCTTATTATCAACATTCCGACGGATACTTTACACATTAAGTATCATCAGTTTTTCAACCCAAGCAATATCCGTTGAAAACTACATTGAGCATCTCCCTGAAGGAACACAAGTGGGTTTGATTACTCAACCTGTGGGCGCAACGTCTCCTAACCTCAATTATCATGCAGATCAATTAGCGCTTCCTGCCAGTACTCAAAAAGTTGTTACCGCCTTAGCCGCATTACTTCAATTAGGTGGTGATTATCAATTTACCACGACAATGGAGACGGAAGGTAAAATAAAAAACGATCAACTTAACGGAGATTTGATCTTTCGTTTCAGTGGTGATCCGACATTAACTCGCCAACAGTTAAGAGGAATGGTCGCAGTATTAAAACAATCTGGTATTACTAAAGTTCATGGTGATTTACTGATTGATACATCTGCTTTTTCAAGTCATGACAAAGCGCCAGGTTGGGTTTGGAATGATATGACTCAATGTTTTAGTGCCCCCCCTAGTGCCGCAATTGTTGATAAAAACTGTTTTTCTGTCTTATTGCAAAGTGGCAATAAAGATGGCGATATTGCCACAATACGCAAAGCTTCATTTTATCCTGTCACCGTTTTAAGCGAAGTTGAAACTTATGAGAAAGGCTCCACTCGCACCCGTTTTTGTGAATTAGATGTCACTGTCCGTGACTTAAATACCTATGTAATAACAGGTTGCATCCCTAAACGTGACGATGCAGTGCCTTTAATGTTTTCAATTCAAGACGGTGCGCATTGGGCTGGTACGATTTTAAAAGAAGAATTACAAAGATCCAATATTGAACTTGATGGTTATATAAAACGTCGTTCTCAAGTTAAAGCACCCGTTACAGTATTGGCGCAAACACAATCTAAACCCTTACATAACTTACTTACGACAATGTTAAAAGAATCTGACAATATGATTGCAGATACTGTATTTAGAACCATTGGGCGTGAATATTATGGTGTTGCCGGAACATGGCGTTCAGGTGCAGAAGCAACTCGCGCGATTTTAAAACAAAAAGCAGGAATTGATTTAGGCAATACAGTCATGGTTGATGGTTCGGGCCTTTCACGTCATAACCTCATTTCACCGGCAACAATGATGCAAGTCCTTCAATATATTGGCCAACATGATAATGAACTCAACTTTATGACTATGCTTCCCCTTGCTGGGCATGATGGAACATTACAATATCGTGGTGGCTTTCATGAAGCAGGCGTAGATGGCAAAGTTTCTGCCAAAACAGGTTCATTAAAAGGGGTTTATAATCTTGCTGGATTTATGACAACAGCAAATGGGCAAAAAGTTGCTTTTGTTCAGTATGTCTCATCCTATTCACCACCGACGAAAAATCGTAATGCAGGGCGAGCCTATTTAATACGCTTTGAAACTAATCTGTATAAAGATATGTACAATAACCGTTAAATTTACAATATTGAGATAAAAGAAAACGCCTGATCAATCAGGCGTTTTCTTATTTTTTCATGATAAGAATGAAAGTTAACGTTGGTAGATAAACTCTATACCATCATCATCTTCTTCATCCCAATCATCATCGTCATCATCTTCGAAATCAGGATTTTCAAGCTGTTCTTTGTGATAATCATCCCACATAAAGTCAACTTTTCCTGGCTCTGTAACTGTCGCTACTAAATCTTGTTCACGTGGCGTCACGTTCAAGAATTCCATGATGTTCCAGCAAAGTTTTTTCACACCTTCTTGGTTGATAGCCGCTATCATGTAATAGTTTTCATCCCAACCCAGTGCTTCAACAATCGCTTTTGCCTTCTCTTTTGCTTCTTCTGCATCAAGAAGATCCACTTTATTGAACACTAACCAACGCGGTTTTTGTGCTAATTTTTCGCTGTATTTCTCTAATTCAGAGACAATAATTTTTGCATTCTCAACAGGATCTGATCCGTCAATAGGATCAATATCGATCAAGTGCAATAATACACGACAGCGTTCTAAATGTTTTAAGAATTGGATCCCAAGACCTGCACCATCAGCAGCGCCTTCAATTAATCCAGGAATATCAGCAACAACAAAGCTTTGGTGATTATCCATACGTACCACACCTAAGCTCGGCACTAAGGTGGTAAAAGGATAATCGGCAACTTTAGGTTTTGCCGCAGATACTGCACGAATAAACGTTGATTTACCCGCATTCGGCATGCCTAACATCCCAACATCGGCTAATAACATTAGCTCTAAGAGAACTTCACGAGATTCACCCGGCGTTCCCATAGTACGTTGGCGTGGAGCACGGTTAACCGAAGATTTAAAGCGAGTATTACCTAAACCGTGAAAGCCGCCTTTAGCAACCATCTGTTTTTGGCCGTGAACAGTTAAGTCAGCAATGATTTCATTGGTGGCTAAATCACGGACACGCGTTCCAACCGGAACACTAATTGTAATGTCTTGACCACGCTTACCTGTGCAGTCACGGCTGTGACCATTTTCACCACGCTCAGCGCGATAAGATTTTGTAAAACGGTAATCAATCAGGGTATTTAGGTTTTCGTCTGCAATCATGTAGACGTCACCACCATCACCACCATCACCACCGTCTGGTCCGCCATTAGGGATATATTTTTCGCGACGAAAGCTCACACAGCCGTTACCACCATCACCCGCGACGATCAGGATCTTGGCCTCATCAACAAATTTCATGATTTTACTCCGTATAGTAGCCATTAACGTGCTGGATGGCCGAAATTACCCAGAGATGGCCTTTTTTAAATATAAAAAGCCCCGCAACAGATTTGCAGGGCTTTTGACTCGGTGATTAAAGGACCGGTAATTATTCAGCTTCGATGCTGATAAATTTACGGTTGTTTGGACCTTTAACTTCGAACTTAATTTTTCCGTCAGCTAATGCAAACAGGGTGTGGTCACGACCACAACCAACGTTAGTACCTGCATGGAACTTAGTACCACGTTGACGAACGATGATGCTACCTGCTAATACAGCTTCACCACCGAAACGTTTAACACCCAGACGTTTTGCTTCGGAATCACGACCGTTACGAGTCGAGCCGCCAGCCTTTTTATGTGCCATTGAACTACTCTCCTAAACCTTAAGCGATACCAGTGATTTTAACATCAGTAAACCACTGACGGTGGCCCTGTTGTTTACGGCTATGTTTACGACGACGGAACTTAACAATCTTAACTTTCTCGCCACGACCGTGAGCAACCACTTCCGCTTTAACTTTAACGCCCGCAAGAATTGGAGCGCCAATTTGAATGTCATCGCCATTAGCGACCATCATTACAGTGTCAAACTCGATTGTTTCGCCAGTAGCTACTTCAAGTTTCTCTAAACGAATAGTTTGACCTTCGCTGACTCGGTGTTGTTTACCACCACTTTGGAAAACCGCGTACATATAAACTCCGCTTTCCGCACACTCCCAATATGTATAATTTGAGTGCACAATTAAAATATTCACATAGGGCGCGAATTCTACGCAAATTTAGTGCCGATGACAAGTACAGATCGCAAACTAGCGTTAAAAAAAAGAGTTTTTTATGCGATATTTATTTCAGCCATTTTTAAAGTACAATCTAAATTATAAGAGAGTAAAATCTATGGCATGATCATTTTTTATTAATAATAACGCGCTCATTGGCGAGCCAAAGTCGAAAAAACATGAATTTAGAATCTATTATAAAACTAACATCCGCTGATATGGCTGCGGTAAATGAGGCAATCCTTTACCAGCTTAATTCAGATGTTTCTTTGATAAACCAACTTGGTTACTACATCATTAGTGGTGGAGGTAAAAGGATCCGACCAATGATCGCCGTGCTCACTGGACGAGCGTTGGACTATCAAGGTGACAAACATATCTCGGTCGCAGCGCTTATCGAGTTTATTCATACAGCAACGTTATTACATGATGATGTTGTTGATGAATCTGATATGCGCAGAGGAAAACAAACGGCAAATGCCGTCTTTGGAAATGCAGCAAGTGTACTTGTTGGTGACTTTATTTATACACGATCTTTTCAGATGATGACGGATCTTGATTCAATGCGTGTATTAAAGTTAATGTCTAGCGCCACCAATGTGATCGCTGAAGGTGAAGTCTTACAATTAATGAATTGTAACGATCCTAACATTTCTGAAGATGACTATATGCAAGTTATCTACAGCAAAACAGCGCGCCTATTCGAAGCAGCATCTCATGCGTCAGCAATCCTCGCTGGCGCAACGTCTGAGCAAGAAAAAGCATTCCAAGACTATGGACGTTACCTTGGGACCGCTTTCCAGCTCATTGACGATCTACTTGATTATGATGCAGACAATAACCAGTTGGGTAAAAACACAGGCGATGATCTTGATGAGGGCAAACCTACGTTGCCATTACTCCATGCCATGCATAACGGTAATGAAGAAGAATCTCAGTTAATTCGCCAAGCTATTGAGCAAGGTAATGGTCGCCATTTATTGGATACCGTTTTAAATACCATGAAGCAAAGCGGCTCTTTGGAATATACCCGCCAAAAAGCAGAAGAAGAAGCAGACAAAGCAATTGAAGCTTTATCTATTATACCTGATTCACCTTATAAAGAAGCGCTGATTGGGCTTGCTCACGTGGCTGTACAACGTCAATCGTAATCCTAATGGCACTACCCCATTAATAGTACAGTAAAGCCCGCCAGAGCGACTATGTCGACTCTGGTGGGTTTTTTAATTTATTGAGCACTTCTTCATTTTCTCGCTCAATGGCATCTTGATTATCGGCATCAATATAACTAATGAGTTTTGCTAGCCCTTCACGAAGCACGAACTTCACAATTTTTTCACGTTCTGATTTAGTTAATTGATAATATGCCTCAACCCAAATTAAAAAAGCATCCTGGCGCTTTGATAAATACTCAGCAGGAGGTTCATGTGCGGCTAATACACCAATCACCTCATCAGGCAAACTTTTCACTGAATACTCTACAGCTTTCCCTTGAACGCCACGTTTACGGCGGTTTTCCCAGCCTTCACGACGAGCCATCAAGTTAACTCCCTGCGGTGAGTTAGGTAACCCCGCAAGCCCCACTAATTCTTTCGCTGTATACCATTCTTTTTTCATGATCTCATCTCACATTCAACTAAGAGGTTAATCAGATAGATATCTGTTGCGGATAACGCAATAATAGATTCTTTAAAATCGTTTAATCATTGACGACTTTTTCTAAAAAACTTCTAATACCTTCCCGCAATATCAGCTCTGTTAATGTTTTTTGTTCACCATCATTTAGTTGTTGGAATGCTTTCACCCAGATAACGAGTGGCTCCTCTTTTTTATTTAGTTTGTAATGTGCTAATGGTTCATAAAGTTCCAGAGCAATTAAAGTTTCATCTGGTAAACAAGAATAATGATATTCAACACCACTACCTTGCTTATTCTTTATCTTTTGTTTTTGCCAAAATTCACGTTTAGCTTTTGCGTTTACACCTTGTGGTGATTTAGGTAATCCACCTATACCCGTCAATTCCTTTGCCGTATACCACTCTTTTTTCATTATGTTTCTCTAAAATTGTTATCAACTTCAAAAAAGAAATTATTAAGAAAAAAATCAGAAATATTTTTAGAAAAATAATGTTATTTTATTTTCTAAATAATCAGTTTAAATGCTTTAAGACATTTCTAATAAACTGTTATTTATACCACTAACACAGCAATTAATTTTATAGAAAAAGGATTAAAAATGATTTCAAGGAAATCTGATTGGCATCCTGCCGATATTATTGCCGCACTTAGGAAACGAGGAACAACACTTGCTGCCATCTCTCGTCAAGCAGGGTTAAGCTCTTCAACACTCGCTAATGCACTGTCACGCCCTTGGCCTAAAGGAGAAAAAATCATTGCTGATTATCTTAATGTTGCTCCTTCTGAAATTTGGCCAAGCCGTTATTTTCATCCTGAAACAGGAGAATTACTTGAACGAAAGATTCGTGACAAAACTAATAATTAACTAATAATTACATACATTATAATTAATAAAAAAAACCGCTGATACTATATCAGCGGTTTTTATTTAAATTTGCATTATTTTTATAGCAAAAAAAGTATTTCTTTATTTATTAATAAATTCTTCACCAAGAATTATATCTTTTTTCAATACATCTAACATGCCATTAAGAGATTGTTTTTCAAAATCACTTAATTTACCAATAGATAAATATTCCTCTACACCGTTTTTGCCTAAAAGAATAGGTTGTGCAAAGAAACGGGCATATTCTCCGTCGCCTTCTGTATAGGTGCATTCAATAACATTTTTCTCGCCATTTAAAGCGCGAATTAATGAAAGACCAAAACGCGCTGCGGCTTGTCCCATTGATAATGTTGCTGATCCACCACCTGCTTTCGCTTCTACAACTTCAGTACCTGCATTTTGGATACGTTTTGTCAGCGCTGACACTTCATCATCCGTAAATGAGACCCCATCAACTTGAGAAAGCAGAGGAAGAATAGTGACACCAGAGTGCCCACCAATGACAGGAACATTGGTTTTCTGAGGATCTTGGCCTTTTAATTCAGCAACAAAAGTATTAGCACGAATGATATCTAGGGTCGTAATACCAAAAAGACGTTTTTTATCGTAAACACCCGCTTTTTTCAGTACTTCAGCAGCGATAGCAACTGTTGTATTCACTGGGTTAGTAATGATACCAATCAGTGCCTTAGGGCAATTTTGTGCTACTTTTTCAATTAAATTACGGACAATACCGGCATTCACATTGAAAAGATCAGAACGATCCATGCCTGGTTTACGAGCAACACCCGCAGAAATCAGAACAACATCAGCGCCTTTTAATGCAGGAGAAGGATCTTCACCAGCAAAGCCTTTTACCGTCACTTGAGTTGGGATATGGCTTAAGTCAGCTGCGACGCCCGGTGTGACGGGAGCGATATCATATAAAGAGAGTTCACTACCAGCTGGAAGCTGGTTTTTAAGAAGAAGTGCCAGTGCCTGACCAATACCACCCGCTGCACCGAGAACTGCTACTTTCATTCTGATACTCCTTAGTTACAAGATAGTGGAACGCCTTAGAGAGATTCACTATTACGCAATACACCTTTTAAAAAACAATTATTTAACAGCAATATTGCATAATAAGGCATTTACAGTGGAAAATAATACTTTGGTTATTCTAAACAAATTGCTTATCTGTTAATGGGATAGTGGGCACTCTTTTGATAAATAATTCCAATAAATTGGGCAAAATGTTAAGTGGGTCTATCTCCTTATGATAATCATTTAAGCTTATCATTTAATTAACAAATATTTTACTTCTCTTAAGTTACCACATTCAAAGTCGGTAAATGAAACTTTTTTGTAGTACATTCTACTTTACAATTTTCCGTAAATTATCTCTTACCTTTCATCGTCTTTTGTTGCATAAAAATTCACTTCTCTGCATAATACGCGGGTTATTGATAACTCACTAAAGGTGAACTATGCGCGTTCCTTCTAAGCAAGAAGACTTGGTTAAAGCGTTTAAAGCCCTGCTGAAAGAAGAAAAATTCAGTTCACAAGGCGAGATTGTGACTGCATTACAAGAAGCTGGATTTGATAATATTAATCAGTCCAAAATCTCTCGTATGCTAACAAAATTTGGTGCAGTAAGAACCCGTAACGCCAAAATGGAAATGGTATATTGCCTACCCACTGAACTTGGCGTACCGACAGCAAGTAGCCCATTAAAAAATCTAGTACTTGATATTGACCATAACCATTCGGTTGTAGTGATAAGAACGAGTCCAGGTGCGGCTCAACTTATTGCACGTTTATTAGATTCATTAGGCAAAGCAGAAGGGATCCTCGGCAGTATTGCGGGTGATGACACCATATTTTCAACACCTGCACCCGGGTTTTCAACAGAAGAGTTGCGAGATGCAATCCTAAACCTGTTTGATCAGGAATTATAATCGCTTTTCCATAGCGTCCAAAAATAAGCCACTAAACAGTCAGTGGCTTATTTTTATTTATTATTAATACTGATTCTCTGAGCCTTTAGGCTGCGCTAATTTTTTAAGCAGTTTTTCATGTATCCCACCAAAACCGCCATTACTCATAATTAAAATATGATCACCCGCTTGCGCTTCTTTCGCAATCATATCCACTAATGTATCAAGATCGGTACTCCAGCGCGCTGGTTGCACACAATGCTCCGCGATATCACTTACTAACCATTGAATATTCGGTGGCTGGAATAAAAACACCTCATCAGCTCGACCTAATGCGGGAGCGATATCATCCTTACTAATACCCATTTTCATCGTATTTGAACGGGGCTCTAACACCGCAATAATACGTGCAGTTCCACCAACTTTACTGCGCAATGCTTCAAGCGTTGCCAAAATCGCCGTAGGATGATGTGCAAAGTCGTCATAAACACTCACTTGGTTAACTTCACCACGTAATTCTAAACGACGACGCGCATTAACAAACTTATCTAATGCTTCACACGCATCTGAGGGTAAAACACCAACATGATGCGCAGCAACTATTGCCATTAAGCCATTTTGCATGTTGTGTTCACCAGAAAGCCCCCAACACACTTCTCCAACGCTTTCACCTTTATGAAATACCTCAAAATGGCGACTATCATTAGTGAGTTTTTTGGCCTGCCAATCGCCTGTTTCACCCGTGAATTCTTGTTCACTCCAACATCCCATTCCAATGGTCTGTTTTAAATTCATGTCGTTATCAGGCATGATGATTTTTCCACTACCCGGAACGATACGAACTAAATGATGGAATTGTTTTTGAATTGCCGCTAAATCATCAAAAATATCGGCATGATCAAATTCAAGGTTATTTAAAATCAGTGTTCGAGGAGAATAATGTACAAATTTAGAACGCTTATCAAAGAAAGCGCTATCATACTCATCAGCTTCAATCACAAAGAAAGGGCTTTCACCTAATTGTGCTGAAACTTGGAAATTACCAGGTACACCACCAATTAAAAAACCGGGTTTATAGCCACAATCTTCTAAAACCCAAGCTAACATACCCGCCGTTGTTGTTTTGCCATGGGTTCCTGCGACCGCTAATACCCAACGCTCAGGTAAAATATAATCGTGTAACCATTGAGGACCTGAAGTATAAGGTAGACCTTTTTCAAGTACAGCTTCAACACAAGGGTTTCCTCGTGTCATGGCATTACCAATAATGACCATGTCAGGAGCAGGTTCTAATTGTTTAGGGTCATATCCCTCAATCAGTTCAATTCCCTGATTTTCTAATAAGGTACTCATCGGTGGATAGACATTAGCATCAGAGCCTGTGACTTTATGTCCCTTTGCTCGAGCTAAGATGGCAAGACTTCCCATAAAGGTGCCACAAATACCAAGAATATGAATGTGCATGAATTTCTGTCCAATAGCATGAAGTTGGTCACTATTCTAACGATCAAAAAGCAGATAAGGAACGGATTAACCTTTGAATCATTCGATTCTTTGGCTAAACTTGCCACCACCAAGGAGATTTTCCTCCTTTTTTTACTTTACCCACTCACATTCAGGACCTGCGTCATGAAAACATTAGGCGAATTTATCGTCGAGAAACAACAAGATTTTCCCCATGCAACTGGCGAACTTACGGCATTACTTTCGGCTATTAAGCTTGGGGCTAAAATTATCCACCGTGATATTAATAAAGCAGGGTTAGTCGATATTCTGGGTACTAACGGGGTTTCTAATGTTCAAGGTGAAGCCCAGATGAAACTGGATCTTTACGCGAATGAGAAACTCAAAGCAGCATTAAAAGCACGTGGTGAAGTTGCGGGTATCGGATCAGAAGAAGAAGACGATATTGTTATCTTTGAAGGTGATCGCGCTGAAAATGCTAAGTATGTTGTACTAATGGACCCTTTAGATGGTTCGTCGAATATTGATGTAAACGTTTCCGTCGGCACAATTTTCTCTATTTACCACCGTATTACGCCTATTGGCCAACCTGTAACGTTAGATGACTTCTTACAACCGGGTCATCGTCAAGTTGCTGCGGGTTATGTCGTTTATGGCTCATCAACCATGTTAGTTTATACAACAGGTTGTGGTGTTCATGCCTTTACTTATGATCCATCTTTAGGTGTCTTCTGCCTATCTCATGAAAGTGTACATTTCCCACCAACAGGAAATATGTACTCGATCAATGAAGGCAACTACATCAAATTCCCATTAGGTGTCAAAAAATACATCAAGTATTGCCAAGAACAAGATGCTGCAACTAATCGCCCTTATACCACGCGTTATATTGGTTCTTTAGTCGCTGATTTTCACCGTAATTTACTAAAAGGGGGAATTTATATCTATCCAAGCACTGCGAGCCATCCTACTGGTAAATTGCGTTTACTCTATGAATGTAACCCAATGGCGTTTTTAGCAGAACAAGCTGGTGGTAAAGCAAGTAATGGTAAAGAACGCATTCTAGATATTGAACCCAAAGAGCTTCACCAACGTATGCCTTTCTTTGTCGGTACTAAATCGATGGTTGAGCAAGCTGAAAGTTTTATGGCGCAATATCCAGACGAAGAATAATTCATTGGTCTAGCATCAATATAGATAAACCGGGCTTCTTTTTCGTCCGGTTTTTTCATCTTTGAAAATAGGGCTTCTTTTTATTTACTGCTTATTCTTACGTCATAACGCAACATGTTCGGCAAAAAACGGGTATTGTTAAAAACTTTTCGCTATACTACAGGCCACGTAAAATTAATTTTTTTATAGGAAATTTTTTATGAGCCTGAATCATGTTCCTGCTGGTAAAGAACTACCAGAAGATATCTATGTTGTTATTGAAATCCCAGCAAATGCTGATCCTATCAAATACGAAGTTGACAAAGAAAGTGGCGCACTGTTTGTTGACCGTTTTATGTCAACTGCCATGTTCTACCCATGCAACTACGGTTACATTAACAACACATTATCTTTAGATGGTGATCCAGTAGACGTTCTGGTTCCAACGCCATACCCATTACAACCAGGTTCCGTTATTCGTTGTCGTCCTGTTGGCGTACTAAAAATGACTGACGAATCAGGTGAAGATGCAAAACTAGTTGCAGTGCCACACACTAAACTGAGCAAAGAATACGATCACATTAAAGATGTGACTGACCTACCAGAACTGTTAAAAGCACAGATCAAACATTTCTTTGAACACTACAAAGATTTAGAAACTGGCAAATGGGTTAAAGTTGACGGTTGGGAAGGTGTAGAAGCCGCTAAAGCTGAAATTCTGTCTTCTTTCGAACGCGCGAAAAAATAATTTTAATGCTATCAGAATAACTTACTGATAAAAAAGCTCTTCATTTTATTGAGGGGCTTTTTTTATGATGATATCACTCTTTGTTTCAAACGCATTACAAGCAATCCACCACTTATCAATGTGATAGCAATGGCAACTATCATTAACATATAAACTACTGAAACGTCTCCAGTCGAAAAAAACAAAAGCCCGCCCACAATCGGTAAGATCAGTTGATTCAATAGGATAATCAGAGATGACACACTTGCTAATTGATTGAAAGGGATAATCTCAATTCTAAGCATTCTTAAAATATTTCCCGAAAAAACTTTTCCAATAATTGAAATTGCATAGCTGATAAAAAACAAGATCATGGAACCTTGAAAAAATACTAGGAAAGAGGAACTGATAACAATAATCGAAATTGAAATAATAGTGAGTGGCCTTCTCCTTATACATTGACTTAAATAGCTATATAAGTATGTGCCTAATACACCGCAGATCCCCGCTGCAATATCAATAAAACCATAATATTTTATGGGTAATTTCATAGAGCGATCAATTAACGCCGTACCACTAGATTCAATTAAACCATCAAACATATTGTTACCAATAGCAATAAAAATAGAAAATAGAATTATCGGTGATGATAAAATGTAAAGAATCATCTTATTAGAACTAATTATTTCTTGCGAATTATTTTCGTGAATTCTCTTTTTTTCCTTATAAAAAAATAAAAAGAAAAGAGCATTAATAAAATAAAATATAACAGGTATAATAAGTAAATATTTATATCCATAATCAATAAAAAAAATGCCAATGAGAGGACCGATGATCATCCCTGAGAAATCCATTCTAGATATCATATTAATATGATGTTCTTTATTATTACTTATAGATGCAATCATTTTTTCATACGAAATAAGCGTTTGAGAATTTCCAATAGAAATTAAACTGCCAACTAATCCAAAACTGACTGCTATCATCATCTCAGACGTAAAATCAGCATATAATAAAAATAAACACCCTGTTATTTTAAAAACATCAGAAATAATCGATATAGGACGAACACCTAAGCCATCTATATATTTTCCAATAATAGGGATCAAGAAAACCCGAGGTAACCACCATAGTGCGTATGTCAATCCCGCATATTCAATACTTGTTGTTAACTGATAGACAATAACAGGCGTAAGAAATACCATTAATCCATCAGCCGTTAATACAAAAAAAAGCATATAAAAAAAGACAGTATGCATAATAAATATCAGACCTTTTCTTTAATTAACACTTTAATTGGATTATTATTTTCATCATAAACAATAATAGATTTGGGTGTATGATGTGTAGGCTGCTGTTTAATGATTTCCTCTTGTTTAGAAACAATAAATTGATAATAGTTTAAATCTGCCTCTATTTTATTAATAGAATAAGATTGATAGTTTTTATTCGCAATTTTCCAATCAATAACATCATGACCAGGAATATATTCTTTTTCTTTATCTAAATAAATAACAGGGCGATTAACCGTAATCACATTCGCCATATTAAATAAAGCATGAGCAACCCCACAAGGGATAACAAGTTCAAGGTTAGGTGTAGGGTTAAACGTTATCTCATCTTCATAAAATAAAGTAGGCGAGTTCTTTCTCATATCAACAAGCTTTAATGTTATATCACAAGAAGTTTCCCCTAAAAAAATCAAGTGATCTTCTTGCCCTAAATGTAAGCCATAAGAGTCAAAATCATAATCTTCGGGGCCATGGTCAACAAGATACATCGGTGATTTTCGTGTTAACGGAACAATCCCACTCTCTTTACCCGTTTGCATTGTCGGCATCTCACGAAACGCCACACCCATAATTGTCGAGAGTGGTAATTTCATTCTTTGATTTTTGGCTATTCTTTCTCTAAATCTTAAATTAACAGTATCACCATTATCTAAACGAATTTTTCGTGTTTCTGAATGCAAAAATTCATGTTTATTGAGAAGTTCAGACTGGATATCGGCAATGCGATGATAAACTAAATCGGAGGCTTCTTCTGTCATAGGTTCATAACCTTCAATATCATCAATGTTAATATCTTCAGGTAGATTAATAACATCATTATTCGGTGACCATGTAAGATCCTTACAGAATAACTTCTCTAGTGTAGGTAAAAATAAAGTATAACTATTTAAAGTAAATATATTCTCTAAATGATGAAAGGTATGAGCAACACCTGGAGGAATAATTAATGTTCTCGCTGAAGAAGGTGTAATATAAAAGCTTAATACTGACTTAAACGTCGGAGAATATTTACGACAATCAATAAATTTAGCCAATACTTTTCGATTTTCATCACCTAAAAAAGTCAATGTATCTTGTTGCCCGAGATGAATACCATATTGTCCATATTTAAACTCATCACTACCATGATAAATAATATTAATCGGATATGTCGTTGCAAAAGGAATAACATAAGAATCCTTTCTTCCATTGTTTACTCGCCAACGAGAAATCCAATGTAATCCAACGATATTAATATCTTTATTTAAATTAATAATATCCTTATTCATTATTTTATCCTTACGTTTAAAAGCAGCTAACAAGCTGCTTTTAAATTAATTAGATACCGACAACTTCAATGTCATAACCTAATAACTTTGCACTTTCGAGGAGTGACGTTAAATTAGATGTATTCAATTTTTGATATTTATCATCAGCAGGCGCATTTTTAATACCAGCAAGATAAGCCAATTTATCAACTGTCTCTGTTGCTGTTGTTTTTGTTTGAAATATCATATCAGTAAAAGAATTACTTGCTATATTTTGTTCAACTTCTACAGGTTTATTTTTATAAAGCAATGAGATGTTATTAGAATTGTTCATAAACCACCTTTAAAATTCATATTAAAAAATAATAAAATCTAATTTCATTGATTAACTTAAGTAGTCACTTATCTTTTTAGCATTAATTTAATTTTATTGTCAATAAGCTAAGCATTAATAAAATTCATATCTATAATCATAAGAAATAAAATAAATATTAGCTATTAAATTAAATAAAAATAATAACATTTAAATAAATTAAAGAGTCATTAATAATATAAATAAACTATTATCTATTTATATAAAAATAAAAACGGCTCGATATTCCTATCAAGCCGTTTTTGTATCATATTGAGTAAAAGGGAAACACTCAATTACTCTTCTTCATGACGCTTTAACCAATCACCACATTTTATTTCACGCAAACCATCAACAGGCTTTTGATAAAGGTAGATCCAAGCACTGCCATAAGGCGTTGAAATCAGTTGTCGCTTGTAATCCTGATCGTTCTTTTTCAATTCATCAAGCTCTGTCAAGATAGAAGGTGTTATCCGATAGACTTCACACTCTATCTCTCCTTCACCTTCAATAACCGCAGGGTAAAATCCTAAATCATAGAGTTTATATCCCACTAATTTATGCTCACCGAGAAGCTGAGCATAAGTCATCCAGTGATGGTTACCTTGGTTTCGCCGTAAACTACCATAAACAATAATTCGCATATAATTTAAAACTCAAATTGATAAAGCAGATCTATTGCCTGATTCATACCAGACACTGCTTGTAAATACAACCTGGGCATCAAGCGATAACGTAAGGTTAACGTCGCTAGCGAATCAAATATACCCACTCCATACTTCACTTGTAGGTCGTTCGTTATCTTACCGCTGACCACAACTTGTGAATTATCCCCCACACCTTGTGTATCAAGCGCTAGATCCGAAACACCAAAGGTTTCGCCTATGCGCCCTACAAGCTGACCACTTTGACCAACGCCTAATCCTATCAGCATTGCTGTCATTTGTGATGAATCAGCATCACCACTGTCTAGACCTTCACCTCTTAACAAGTAAGATAACGCTTCTTGTTGTGTTTTAGCTGGCTCAGAGAAAATTTCTACTTTAGGCTGATCAGCAAGCCCCGTTACCTTAACACCAGCAATAACATTGTCTGCGGTATTATCAGGGTTACGAATAGCCTCGATATTTAAATAAGGTTGATCAACGGGCCCAGAAAACAAGATTTGTCCCTTACGCACTTGTAAATCTTGCCCATAAGCTTTGAATTGCCCACGTGGAATATCAACTTGCCCATTTAAACCCAGTCCTTGTTTATTCTGATTGACTTTAAGTGCTCCCGTCAATCTGGCTTTAAGACCAAATGCGTCCAGTGTCACATCATCACCAATATTAATCGCTAAATTGCTTTGAATTGGAATCGATGTCTCTTTTGGCGCTATAGGCTGTAAGTTTTTATCCAGCATCACTTCATCTGAAGATGCCGATACCGCCGACTCCGGCAACTCTTGAACCACAATACGAGCCCAAGGGATATCAATACGGCCATCTAATTTCAGTAAATGAGGGCTAGCCTCAAAAACAAGGTCAGGATTAACATCAATACGCACCATTGGCGGTAACGACACCCTTAGTTTATTACCATTAGCGGCCACCACTGCGCGCCATTCATCTAACTTACGCCAATCGGCATTACCAGTAAGATTTAAGTAACCTTCTGGCGTTTCGATTCTACCGCTTAAATCGGACGTCGCACCATTGAATTGAACATCAACATTCCCTTTCGTAATATCAAACGGGATCCAGTGCCCAACCACTTTTAATTGATTGATACCAAATTGACCAAATAGCAGTGGCGATTGTGCATTTCCGCCTAAACGTAATTGTGCACCAACACGACCTTCAGCTATTTCACCTTTACCTAAGAACGGTTTGATTAAATCTAATGTCAGATTATCAATATCCACCGTACCTGATAATTGGCGTTTTTTCTCAAGATCGGCAACATGCACATTGCCTTTAAAATTACCATTACCTGCAATACTAATCAGCCATTGTAATGTTGCTTTACCATTATTCATGCCCGCATTTAACGTAATGGTATCGAAATCAATAGGTAAAATAGTGCCTTCGATATTCTGTTTTACTGCAACACCTTGCCCTTTTAAATTGACAGATGCTTTCGGTAATCCGCCTTTTGAACTCCATGTTGCAGTAGCATCCCCTGTAAACACACCACGAACAGACGTTTCAGGTGGTAAAAAAGGCTTTATCATTGCTAAATCAAAACGAGTTAACGTAATTCCAGCAGTTCCACTTTCACCAACGGTTATTGCTTTAGGAACACAGACTTGTGCATCAGGATTCACCCAGCAATGAGCACCGATCGTAATCTCTTGCTTTTCTGCCAATAAATTCAGCGTCATTGCTTTATTTAAACGCCATTCACCCACTGGGGTATCAAAAGCCGTATTATTTAACGTCCCTTTCCACTGCTGTTTTTCTTTATCGAATGAACCCGCTAATGTCAGTCCACCAGACACTGGCTCACCATCTACTTTCAAGGTGAGTTTATGTTGTTTTTCTGTACCAGCTGCATCTAACGTTAAATTACGAATAATTAAATCGGCTTGTTTTAACTGGCGTGCTGTAATAACCAGTTTGCCACCAATGTCTTTATCAGACTGAACATCGCCTTTAATCGTAATAGATCCAATACTCACTTGATCTTGCCATTTAATGCCCTGGGCATTGATATCAGCAATAATCTTTGGTGTATTAATATCACCTCGAATATTCACCTTACCTTTTACAAAGCCAGTGAGCCCTGGCACTAAACCATTTAATCCTGGTGCATTAATATTGGCATCTAATGCCCATTTATCGCCTAGGTGCCCTTCGATATCGAGCTTATTTTTCCCCAATATCAGATTTAATTGGGGAATATTCCATTGTCCTGAATCATTACCATAAGCATTCCCTCTCGCCTTGATAAGATTATTTTTGAGATCACCATCTAAAGTGATTTCAGGAACACGTAATTGCCAACTCCCGCCATACAGGCTCCCCGTTGTAGCAATACGTCCATCTAATTTAGCGGGCATATCAGGATACTGTTTTGCCGTATTAATTCCCGAAATAGTGAGCAATGCATTCCAACTAATCGCCTTACTCCAATCAGCAACACCAGTGATATCAGCATGACCCTGTAATGCGGCTAAACGCAGTCGTGTTAACTCAATTTTTTCTTCATTACCTTTTGCATCCAACATTAATTTAGCAGGCGGAATTTCCTGACCTTGGATATCAGAACGCAATGAAAGATCATAATTATCAGTCTGACCATTGAGACGTAATCGGGTGTCATTAAGTTGATACTGTACATCCCCAGTTAATGGCCAACGAACTTTTTGGCTCTCTAGAGTAAGTTTTAACGGAAGATGCGGTTTGGCGAGCTCTGCTTGTGCATCAAGCGTGGCTGTTACTGCACCAGTTAAAGAAAGTGCTAATTTAAGCTCTTCCAGTAATGCTCCTTGCAAAGAAAGCGTCGCTTTTTGATCTTTAAAATCTTCAAGCCCTGCGACATCACGGACAGTCGCATTCACATCTAAATTAACAGGCCACTGTTTATCTAGGGTAATTCCCCCATTTAAACTCACTTCACCTTCTGGTGCATCAATATTTAATTTAGTGAGATTAACCTGCTTACCTTGAGTCTTTGCCTCAAAAGAGAGTTGATTAATGGTAACGGGCGTATCCCCACTCACTTGTAATTGCTTACCTTCAATACCTTCAATATTGATATCAACAGGAATAATAATTTCAGGTAATTCAGCCAATAGTGGCTTAGCAAAAATCGTTTTAATCGTGTCTGCTAGCGCCTGCTCTTTTTCTTCTGGTGTTGTAGGTTCAGTTTTAGGTTTTGCAGTTACGACTTCTTTTACATCTTGGGCAACTGCTTGAACACTGCCTTCTTCTGGTGTTTTGGGTAACGCCACCAGCAAATCATTAATAACTGTTGGGTTTAATGTAACTTGATGCCCTTCCCACTGCGCACCGGTTTTAAACTTACCGAGCGAGATTGCTATATCGTCAATCTTCACATGCGTATTTTCTAATGAAAGCGAGTTTAAATAGAGAGGTAACGGCGCATTGAGCTCAGTTAAAGGCTCTGATGGTGGGGTTTCTTCAGAGGGAGGGAAAGCATTAGTATCAACATTAACAACCACATCGCGTGTCGCCAGTGTATCAACGCAAACTTGTTTATCCGTCAGGCATGCTAAACGTAGTCCTAATGATAACTCACCCACGTTCACATCAACTCCGGGCATTTGATATTCAACTCCCGTTAAACGCAGATCTTTCCAGTCACCATTAACATCTTTGATAACTAAGCCAGGAACCCAGCGAGCAGCACTATTAATGGCAAAATGCAAACCTGATTGTGTTCCTAAGATCCAAGCTACGGCACTGAACGTAAGCAAAATAATGATAAGAAGTGTTAGTGCAATCCATTTCAACCACTTGATCATAATTCTGCTCCTAACCCGATATAAAACTGAAGTCTACGTTTATCAACGTCGCTCACAGGTAATGCTAAATCAAATTTAATCGGACCAACTGGTGATGCCCAGCGCACACCCGCGCCAGCACCTGTTTTAAAATCACTGCGAGTAAAATCATTAACGGCTTCACCACTATCAATAAAGACAGCGCTCCACCAATTACCCGTGACATTATATTGATATTCTAGTGATCCGACTAACATCCTTGATGCACCGGTTAAATTACCTTTGCTATCTTCTGGTGAGATACTTTGGTATTTAAAGCCACGGACACTTCTATCTCCCCCCGCAAAGAAACGTAACTCAGGGGGAACTTGTTCAAAGGCATTAGTTTCAATCCAGCCGAAATTACCTCTTACAACAAATCGATGCCCATCCCAAGGCGTGCGTATCCAGACATGTTGTGCTTGGAACGCAACAAATTCTACATCTGAGCCCCATATTTTATTGGAGTAGTCTAATGTGTAACGTTGACTATCCCCCCAAGAAGGCATCATGCCCCCTCGTTGGCGTACGCGACTTGCTGTCACGCCTGGATAAAGCAACATCGTGGTATTTGTGACATCCCCCTGAGTAAAGTGGCTGAGGCTCCAACGTGTATTCACACTGTATTGCCAGCCAGTGGACATATCCCAGTTTCGAGACACATTTAACGTTGTGGTATCAGAACGAGTGTCATTTAAATCGGTCCGTTTAAAACCACCTTGAACACCATAATATTGCTCTAATGGGTTTACCTTAAGTGGAATTTTATAGTTTGCACCAATAGATTGTTCAGGTTGAGAAACGCTAATGTTGGAAGTTAAACTATGACCACGCGAATTCATCCATGGTTTATCCCACTGCATATTAAGGCGAGGACCAACATCGGTGGCATAACCACCACCAAGCTCTACATAGTTACGAGAACGCGGAGTGACAACCGCACTCATCGGTAAAAGATGAGAACCTTCAGCGCGTGCTTTAGCAATATCAGGGGTCACAACGGCAGAGTTAAACCAACCTGTTGCCGCTAAACGGCGATTAAATTCGGCTAGATCTTCAGAGGCGTAATATTGCCCTTCTTTAAAAGGAACAATATTTTGTAAGTAATCTTCCCGAATTTGGGAGCCTGTATAATTCACTTTGCCAAAGCGATAACGTTCACCACTATTAAAGACAAAATCCCAATACGAGGCATGGTTATCTAAAGAGACACCTAGCTGGCTTTTATCCATTTCAGCATCAAAGTAACCACGACGGATAGCAAGTCCTGTTAATGAACCTTTGAGCTTTTCATAATCACCATGATTTAAAACACTATCAAGAGGAGGGGTATTCTCTTTAATGACCTTTGCATATTGTTCGTCAGTTTTAGCACCGCCTTCAAGAACAATATCGACCCCTTTGAGTAAAATAGGAATACCGGGTTCAACTTTAGCCGTTAATACAGAACGCGCAGGTGGTGTGTTTTCTTGATAAGAGAATGTCACTGTTGGCTGATAATAGCCTAAAGGGCGAAGTCCTTCTTGAATTGCCTTTTCAACACGCGCACGAAAACGCCCGTCAGGTGCAACTTCTTCTGTTGTAATGTTTGATAGCTGGACTCGCGCATTTTTTTCGAGTTGCCCTTCTAAACCTTCCACTTTTAAACGCAAATTTGCCCCATAAGCAACGGGTGCGATAAAAGACAGACAGAGAACGTAGATAACGGAGTATCTCGGCACGTTTTCTCCTCAATATGATTTAATTCATGTGATAAATTGACGACAAACTGTTTTAAGCTTTATTGTAGATTTAGTTTATAACAATATTAAACCTTTACCATAGTAAAGCGTTTACAAATATAAAAAATGGAGTCTACCTTGCAACATCAAGCTTACCAACCTGAGAATGCCTTAAGGGGCACTTCGACGCCATTAGAAATATCTGCTAATCATGCGGTAAATGGGCATTCCATTAATGAGATCCCGGAAAAGATGAGTATCGCTTATTTTGCCATGGGCTGTTTTTGGGGTGCTGAACGTCTATTTTGGCAACAGCCTGGCGTTTACTCAACAAGTGCAGGTTATAGCGGTGGTGTAACAGAAAATCCAACCTACCAACAAGTTTGCCAAGGTTTAACTGGCCATAGTGAAGTGGTGAGAATTATTTTTGACCCCGCAATAATTAGCTACCAACAACTTCTGGCTCTTTTTTGGGAAAATCATAATCCATCACAAGGTATGCGCCAAGGTAATGATATTGGGAGTCAATACCGTTCTGCTATTTACACCGTCAACACTGAACAATATGCACAAGCTGTTGAGTCAAAGAAACGTTATCAACAAGCGATGAATGCCCAAGGTACTACTGAAAAGATCACCACTGAAATTCAGCCAGCGGGCCCATTCTATTTTGCTGAAGACTACCACCAGCAATATTTACATAAAAACCCACAAGGTTATTGTGGGTTAGGAGGAATTGGTATCTGCTATCCCCCAGAAAAGTAACACTAGCAGAAAATAGTAGGGCGATGATATAATTACGCCCTCTTATCTATCTTTGTGAATAATTCCATCACAATATATTGATTTATCTTCTATTTTTAACACTCTAGTATTGCCCTTTGGATTAAATACTCGGGGTGATGTGAGCCTTATATGCTTAATAGTTTACTCATTGTGCTTTTGCTTTGTGCTATCAGCGCCTTTTTTTCACTGTCTGAAATCTCGCTTGCTGCTTCTCGTCGAATTAAACTCAAACAACTAGTCGATGAGGGCAATATTAACGCCGCTCGTGTATTAAAAATGCAAGAAATGCCAGGCATGTTTTTTACAGTCGTACAAATTGGATTAAATGCCGTTGCTATCTTAGCGGGTATTGTCGGTGAATCCGCATTTTCTCCTTCACTTAAAAGCTTTTATCTACAGTTTTTTGAAGAACCATTAGCTCAGCAACTTGGGTCTATTTGTTCTTTTATTATTGTCACATCAATGTTTATTTTACTGGCTGATTTAACCCCCAAACGTATTGGTATGATTAAGCCAGAAGCTATCGCATTACGAATTGTCAATCCAATGCGCCTCTGTCTTGCCTTTTTCCGCCCTCTGGTGTGGTTATTTAATGGTATGGCGGATCTCATCTTCAAGCTATTTAAAATCCCGATGGTCAGAAATGAAGATATTACTTCTGATGATATCTTCGCCATTGTAGAAGCCGGGGCTGTTGCTGGGGTTTTACGTAAACAAGAACATGAACTCATTGAAAATGTCTTTGAATTAGAATCACGCACCGTTCCTTCTGCAATGACGCCTAGGGAAGATGTGGTTTATTTTGATCGCGAAGAAACTGAAAACGACATTAAAGAAAAAATTGCCACCCAGCCTCACTCTAAATTTTTAGTGTGTGAAGGTGATATCGACCATATTATTGGTTATGTAGATTCTAAAGAGCTTCTTAATCGAGTTATCAATGGACAAAGCCTAAATCTTAATGAAGGCGTTCATATCCGCAAAGCTCTCATTATTCCTGATACATTGACACTCTCAGATATGTTAGAAAGTTTTAAAACATCAGGTGAAGATTTTGCCATCATCCTCAATGAATATGCCATGGTAATGGGCGTTATTACACTAAATGATGTGATGACAACATTGATGGGCGATTTAATTGGACCAGGGCAAGAAGAGCAAATTGTCAGTCGTGATGAACACTCATGGTTAGTTGAAGGTGGTACACCAATTGATGATGTGATGCGTGCACTTGATATTGATGATTTCCCTGATTCTAGTAACTATGAAACTATTGCAGGTTTTATGATGTACCGCTTGCGTAAAATTCCAAAACGCACTGATTACGTGAAGTTCTCGGGGTATAAGTTTGAAGTTGTCGATATTGATAATTATAAAATTGATCAATTACTTGTGACAAAAGTTGATGATATTCCTCCCGTTAAACCCGTCTTACAGGAGCATGTTCCTGTTACACAGACAACAACAACGGAAGTCGAAATCAAAAAAGATGAAAATAAAATTGCTGATTAGTTAGTAACTAAATGAAATTAATAACTGAGTCTTATCTGAAAACTCGAAGAGAAAGACTCAGTTATCTATCAGATAAAAGTTAACCCATTTCAGCCTTAAGTAAAATAACCTGCTGGTTTACTTCACTCATTACATTAAAATGTAGCTTATCTTTTATTTTAGGTAATAGAATTTTACCGTAATCGAATTCAAATGCACCCATTCCTTTGATATAAAACCGTCCACGAAATAACGTCTTAACGTAGAGAGCAATTTTTTCAGGGTTATAGCGATTGAAGATTTTCATCTTTCAGTTAGTCTCCCATGCTCGTTGTTGAGTTTAATAAGTCATAAAGACTTATCTTTATATATCAAATTTAAAGACCTAATTATAAGTACTAGGTTCAACTTATTTAAATTTCTTATCTATTTTTACATTTATTGACAGTAAAGAATGTAAATCAAGATAACGTAAGCAATATCTCACCCTCTCAATGTTAAATAAATGTATCAATAATGAGGTATTATTCTTCACTAGCTTCTATGCTTAAATAGAACCTAACGTGACCTCAATAATAGGACAATAGCTATGCACAAACTCACCTTAGCGACACTTTTACTTAGCACTTCAACGTGGGTATTGGCCCATAACATCACTGAAAATACGGTTCTCCCAGCGGTCACCATCAATGACAAAGGTGAGCTACTTTATGACACAGCCAAAGATAAGTTTAGCTACCAAAATTGGAACAGTGGTCTGCTGAGTGGGAAAGTACGTACTGTTCAGCATATAGCAGGACGGAGTAAAGCAAAGGAGATGAATGCGCCATTTATTGAAGCAGTTAAATTAGCCAAATTCCCGCAAGCGAGTTATCAAACAACAACCATTATTAATACAGATGATGCAGTATTTGGTACAGGTCCCTTTGTACGTGGCAGTGTCGAAGACAGTAAAAAAGAGTTTCCTTGGTCACAATTTATTGTTGATGCCGATGGCGTAGCATTAAAAGGCTGGGGGTTAGAAAAAGAGAGTTCAGCGATTGTTGTACTTGATAAACAAGGCAAAGTCCGTTTTGTCAAAGAAGGTGTGTTAAGTGGCTCGGAAATCACAACAGCCATCAATCTTATCAATGATCTCATTAAAGAATAATCTCTATATCAAAGCCCTTATTAAATAAAGGGCTCTGATCCTATAATATGATACTAAAATATAGAGACTCTAAATCCTGGATTTATCAATGATGCTTTAGGAGAATAATCTAGAGTTACCCCTTTCCAATCGGTAACATGCGCACCTGCTGCAATAGCGATAGCATGACCAGCTGCGGTATCCCATGTATGTGTAGGTCCAAAGCGGGGATAAAGCTGCGCTTTACCTTCCGCAACAAGACAAAATTTTAGAGATGAGCCGACGGCGACCGTTTGATGTTCACCTAATTGTGATAAATACTCTTTTAATTCATCATCTTGATGAGATCGACTAATTACAATCACAGGAGGGTCTGCTCGGCTTGCATGAATAGGTAATCGCTGACCACACTCCTCTTTCCACGCTTTTTTATTGGCAGCCGCATATAACACATTTTGCACTGGTGCATAAACTACACCTAAAACAGGAATGCCCTTTTCGATTAAGGCGATATTCACCGTAAACTCACCATTTTTACTGATAAATTCTTTTGTACCATCTAGTGGATCAATTAGCCAATACCGATCCCAATGACGGCGAACTTCCCATTCAGGTGGATCTTCTTCAGATAATTGTGGGATGTCAGGAGCAATAGAAGCAAGTCCTTGTTTGATAATTTGATGAGCTGCTAAATCTGCTTCCGTCACAGGTGAATGATCACTTTTCTCCTGCACTTGAATCGGCTCGGATTGCTGATAAATCTGCATTATCGCCATACCGGCTTGGCGAGCTAATTTGCTGACTTGTTCTAACATAATGCACCTCTCTTATTTCTATAAGCATGATCACTTCTCTTATAAAAATCAATTACCCTACTATCTCTTTATTTTAGTATAGAGACAACAATAGCCGGCAAAACCGGCTATTTTTTACTCTGATTTGCCGCAGAATAAGAAATTATAAAATTTCTAATAATTCTACTTCAAATACTAATGTTGCGAATGGAGGAATAGCCGCACCTGCTCCACGTTCACCATAGGCTAATTGATAAGGGATATATAATTCCCACTTAGAGCCTACTGGCATTAATGTTAATGCTTCAATCCAACCTGCGATAACACCATTTACAGGGAATTCCGCTGGCTGACCGCGTTGAACAGAACTGTCAAATACAGTGCCGTCAATTAAACGACCCGTGTAATGAACACGAACATGATCAGTACGTGCAGGGATCGCACCTTCACCCGCTGTCAGTACTTTATACTGTAAACCTGACTCTGTAACTTGAACGCCTTCATTTTTCACATTCTCTTCTAAGAAAATTTTACCCGCATCAGCCAGCTCAGCTTGGCGTTCTTGACGAACAGCTTCAGCACGCTCATGCATAGTACGTAAGGCATTGTGTAATGTTTCAACAGGTACAGAAGGCGCATTACCTTCTAATGCATCGGTCAAGCCAGCTAACAGTGCTGCGGGCTCTAATCCTTGAAGACCTGATTCTGTCAGTTGTTGACCGACTTGCAGACCAATACCGTAACTTGCCTGTGATTCGATAGAATCAAATGATGGTTTTGACATGAAAAATACCTGTTTTTTATGAAAGTTGATCCCAAGAATAACAGTGGTAAGGTACAGCGTAAACCTTCTGTCTTGAGTAATGGGGGTTATTCATTAAAAATAGAAGCAATTGACGCTATTTATCCTGTTTTTAGCACTTTTTTAGTGTGATTTGTCATACTTATTTTCACAACTCCGCAACACAGGCATATAATTATCAGTAGGCATAAAACAGCCTAGCCCTGTTAATTCAGCGCTAAATATCAATATACAGATATGTTCAGAGAGGTATTAAGTGAAGATAACGACAAATCCCTATTTCCGCGAACAAGGCTATATTGATGGTCTTTGGTGTAATGCTAAAAATAACGACACGATTGATGTCATTGATCCCGCAACTGGCACACAACTAGGTACAGTTCCTAATATGGGAACACAAGAAGCCATAATGGCGGTTGATGCCGCACAAAAAGCCTTACCGCAATGGCGTGCATTCACAGCACATCAGCGCGGAGCATTATTGCAAAATTGGTTTAGATTAATCACTGAAAATAAAAGAAAACTTGCTGAATTAATGACATTTGAGCAAGGTAAACCCGTTGCTGAAGCTGAAGGTGAAATTACTTATGCAGCCTCTTTTATTGAGTGGTTTGCCGAGCAAGGTAAGAGAACTAACGGTGAAATTATTCCCTCACCTTCTGCTGATAAACGCTTGATGGTGATCAAACAAGGTATTGGTGTCTGTGCTGCTATCACACCTTGGAACTTCCCGGCAGCTATGATCACCCGTAAAGCCGCACCTGCATTAGCGGCGGGTTGTACTATGGTGATTAAACCTGCCAATGAAACACCTTATACCGCATTGGCCTTAGCTGAATTAGCGACTCAAGCCGGTATTCCAGCTGGTGTTATTAATATTGTGACAGGTGATGCCATTAAAATTGGCGAAGTCTTTACCTCCGATAACCGTGTTCGCAAATTAAGTTTTACAGGCTCTACAGGTGTTGGACGTTTATTAATGCGCCAGTGCTCAGATAGCGTAAAAAAAGTCTCTTTAGAATTAGGCGGTAACGCACCATTTATCGTGTTTAATGATGCTGATATTAATAAAGCAGTTGAAGGTGCTATGGGAGCAAAATTCCGTAATGCAGGACAAACCTGTGTTTGCGCTAACCGTTTCTATATTCATAAGGATGTTTATCAACAATTTAGTGAACGCTTTGTTGCTGCTGTTAAAAAGCTCAAAGTAGGAAATGGTTTTGAAGAAGGTGTTACTATTGGGCCTCTCATTAACCGTAAAGCTGTTGAGAAATCACAATCATTGCTTGCTGACACACTAAAACGCGGTGCAACACTGCTTTGTGGTGGAGACGGTGATAAAGCTGGTGAAAACTTCTTCCAACCTACCGTTGTCGGCAATGTTCCTGCTGATAGCCATATCCTTGAAGAAGAGATCTTTGGCCCTGTAGCACCTTTAGTTATTTTTGAAAATGAAGATGAAGTGGTGCATTTAGCTAATAATACCATTTATGGCTTAGCGGCTTATTTTTATAGTGAAAATCCACAACGTATTTGGCGTGTTGCTGAAAATTTAGAATACGGCATGGTGGGCATTAATACGGGTTTAATTTCTAATGAAGTTGCACCATTTGGAGGAATTAAACAATCAGGTTTAGGTCGTGAAGGCTCTGAACACGGTATTGAAGATTATATGGAGATGAAGTATCTCTGCCAGGGATTATAAATAATCGTTAACTCAACTTATAAAAGTAAGTCAGCATGGATGCTACTGCTTTTTCCTTTACTATTTTCTCTTATTATCGAAAAATATTAAAAATTATATTTATATATCTTCAGTTTATTTATTAATTATATAAAAAAAATAAAAATAACTTCTTGTATAGCGAAGGATACTATCCACTTAAAGTAAATAATAAAAATAGAATATTACATAATAAAAAATAAAATCACCCTTGTTGTTAAGCTAACTTTCAATTAATTAATCTAACAGTGGATATTTTTAATTGCATACAATCATAAATTTTATTAATCTAATTTAAATTTATAAAAAAAGGATCTTTTTATATGGGCTATATATACGATACCACTGTTATTGATTGGGACAGAGAAGAACAATACAACAATAAGAAAAGAATTGAGCGGATCCTTAATGATACGGAAGATGATGAAAATGTTGCGGCACTTATCACCATTGAAGAAGCTGATGATGTTCTAAAAAACTTATCTACTCCAACACCTTACAAATCATCGAAAGACACTTTATTTAGTATTGGTGATATCGCTTCATCATATTCTGGAAATATCTATGATATCATATAGAGTCGAAAGGATTATTAATGAATTTAGAAATATTTATATAAGAATTTCAGGTCATGCGGGCGTTAGAGCTTATTTAAATGCGACTCGATATCTAGCAAATAATCCTCGTATTATATATATGGGAGTAGGAACTCAAGGAATGAATTCCGTTTCAGCTGGAGGAGTACGTTTTGCAATTGTATTTTCAGCAACTTATAGAATTGTAGAGCTCATATTTAGAGATGAATATGAGCTCACTAGTTTTTTCATAAATATAACTATGAATATGGCAAAATTGGCTATTGCAACACAAGTAATTACAACTATAGTCGGTGTTATAACAACATTAGGGATAATTTCAGGAGGAAGTGTCATTGTTGTATCTGTAGGAATATTTTTACTGGGTCTTGCAATTTCATATTTTCTCTATAAGTTAGATGATGAATTTAAGATCAGTGAAACCATTATTAAAAATCTAAAATCTTATTGGGAAAAGAAACCTGAAACGCCTTATCACCCTGATCAATTTTTCACACAATGGGGGAGACTTAGCCGTGGATAAAATAAGCCCACTGAAATTATTTTTAACTTCTTTATTTATTTTTTTATTATCTATTTTTTGTTTTTATTTTTCAATATCATATTACATTGAATATTTTTCAATGAAAGAGCGTATATTATTCTCTTTCCAGACTGCATTATTATGTTTTGGCTCACCCTTACTAATATATTTTTCTTATTTAATTTTTATTTGTGCATATAAGAAAAAAATAAAAAAAATGAATAATAAAATCGCCGGTTATCTTGCTATTATTGCAATAGCTGGAATTGTTTTTAGTTTCTTTTTTCATTTTATGTCAGATATGATTTAGTCTCTAAGGGATATTATATTTGCTATAAACAATCAATCTTTGCACCAAGCGAATATGTTATATTAAAAGATATGTGTAAATAGCATATATATTTTATATAATGTGATAAAGCCTATGTAATCATACCACTGTTAATACTATAACTTGATGTATTACCAATCAAATAACTTTCACATGAATTATTTTATTGTTCTTTTGATATCACATAATTAATTAAAAAAAATCTAGCATTCCTTTGCTAAAGATTTTTTTATTATTTTATTTTCTATTTATTTTACTTAAATCAGTGATAAAGCATTTCATGAACAATATCATCTGCTTTCATGGAATAAGGGTAATACGTTGGCCAGTTACTTAGTTCTTTAAGTAATTCATCTTGCGATATATTGCCCATATATAAATGGAAGTGCCCTGCTTTCTCTGGCGCAATAATATGGTCGCTAAATTGAATAAATTTAGGTGCTTGGCTTTTAGCATCATCGCAACGGAAAAGATAACGTACGCCTTTTTTACCAGACTCATAATGTAGAATACGATAACCATCATAATGATATTCACAGCTATCGACGTTCTCGCCTCTATGGAACTCAATAATATTGTTTTCAATGCCAACCATATCCACATCAGTTTTATAGCCTTGTGCATAATAGGCTCGGTACTCTTCAACCGTTTTATCTTTTTTCGTTTCTGCTTTCTTTTGTAAAACCTCATCTAGCTCGCCACTAACCAGATAAGGCTCTACAGATTGCCATACGCCATCCCAATCACTAAGCTGGCGATTGAGAACGTCCTTGTCCTCAAAAATACCATTAGCAGCATCTCGTTGTGCTTGTGTTTGTACTTTTTCATGATGATGCCCATGAGCCAAAACAGACATCGCACTACTCAACAAACCCATAATCAAAAAACAAGAAAATATCGGTCTTTGCATGATCTTACCCCTGAACTGCTTTAAAACGTGGATTTGACTTACAAATTACATAAAGACGACCACGGCGACGCACAACCTTACAATCAGGATGGCGCTGTTTTGCACTTTTTAATGAGCTTAATACCTGCATTTTTCTTTCCTTCTTACTTAACAAAACGGCCAAAACGTTTATTAAAGCGCGCCACATTACCTTCTTGAGAATGTGTTTTTTGCTTACCGGTATAAAATGGATGAGATTGAGAAGAGACATCTAACGTGACATAAGGGTAAATTGCCCCTTCATACTCTATCGTTTTTTCCGTCTTAATGGTTGAACCAACTTTAAAGTAAGCATCTGCACTAGTGTCATGAAAAATGACAGTTCGATATTGTGGATGAATACCTGGTTTCATATAAAACTCCAATCATACTTGTAATGTTATAATATAACAATATTGAATTACAGTAATGTAGCGCTTTTTAATTTCCTTGACCAGTTTTTTTTAATCTGTTTTCAATCTTAGAAAAAAGGAGGCTGTTTTAGGCGTGACTTTTTAAGTGATATAAGTGGATTTTCTGACCTTTTTTTATCCAGTTTATCTATTTTCCGCTAAAGTTATACTAAGACGGCAAAACAAATAGGACATATTATGACTCATTGGCGCGATAAGCTTTTCAGTAAGTCACCTCTGTCTATTGATCTTAATATAGACTTTCCTAATGTTTTTCCTACTTCTACTCCTTCGCTTTTTTCACTGTTAATTCCTTATGAAATAGGCGATGAGCCTTTACCTGATGAATTAAATCTATTGTCAGAAAACCACTTAAAAGAAAAATCAAATAATGAATCTATTCCTTTCAGTTGGTCAGCAGGCGCTCGCGAAGGTATTATTCTGCATCAACGGATAGGTCGCGCGATCGAACAGCAACCTTCACAGCAATCATGTGAGGAATTTATCCTATCACTCTATAACGCAATCAAAAATGTTGTGCTTTTACCCGATAAAGATCATATCACTTCTTTTTATGCAATAGTCTGTCAGGATAAACTCGCCCCAATAACTTATCTTTCCCAGTTGATCGACCAAATAGAACAAGATGAAGCATTGTTTAAAAATAAGATCTATTTTCAGTTGATCTTATGGATCTTAAAACTGAGCCCTGATAAGAATCCCGTTAAAATCGCTTTAGGGTTGTTAAGATCATTTCGTGATAATACTTCTCAACGTTTACTTTTATTGTTCGCCCTCCACCCTGAATTTACACTTTATGCGATTCGTTCGCTAAAACAGCGCCTTTCTTGTGAAGAGTTTGAGCCTTTTTTACACGCCCTCGGTCAACGAACTAAAGGCTGGGGACGAATTCAGTTTATTGAACATCTGCCATCAACGCTTTCGGTAAATAATCGTTATTGGTTACTCACTGAAGGGTATAAAAATAATGTAATGACAGAATATGTCGCCTATGACTGTGTAACGAAAGGCAAACTATTAGAGATACTCCATACGCATCCTTTAGATAACACACTGCTACTGGGTTGTAGTGATTTATTACGTGCATTGCTTAATGGTGGCCCAGCAAAAGATATTTATGATTACAGTGAGGGTGCTCAAGTTTGCAAAGCGTTTATTTCACAAGTCGATGCACTGCCACCAAAAGAGCTAAAATTACTTTATTGCGTTTGTGAAATCACTGATTTTGTACAAAATAGTGGTGAAGATTGGTTATTACTCGAAACATTAGGGTGGGATGACCATGGCCAACAGCAAATTATGTCTGTTTCACAAAATATTATTCAAAAACCAGAGTGGTCAACACTCATTATTGAAGCATTACAACATCCCTCTCGCTCAAAAAATTACCAAGCAAGTCTGGTAGCAAAGTCTCTTCGCCTTGATATTTGGGAATTACTCTTTTCACTACAAAAAGATAATCCAAATGCAGACTGGTGGTATCAATTAATGCAAACAGATGCTTCTCATAAAATAGAAAGAGTAGTCAAACTTGCAGAACAACAAATTGAATTAACACAATTAGGTAGCACAGATGATCCATTAATAACTACCTACTCTGAATATCAGCCCCATCATGCCGTTGAATATATTATGCAAGATCTTGGTGGTTTTCCCGGTATCGGCTGGTCACTCATCAAACGGCAATTACGTAGCCCGATATTACGTGATAGAAATATGGCGCTGAATGTTCTTTCAACTTGGTCTGATACATTATTGCCTCATGATCTTTATGGTGAATTAACACAAGCCTTAACCATAGAAACCGATAAAAATGCTTATCAACGTATAAAGTTATTTTTAGTTAATCATCAAGGAAATGAAGAACATTAATGGTTAGAGAAAATAGATAATTCTGAAAAGAATTCAGGGAGCAGGTTAGGATCATGGTTCGTGCTAGTATGGCTACAAGGAATAAAAAAGATGTTACAGCAATTCATAATACTGATTCACAGATCAATAATGAGGTGAATATGGGCAAATTCCCTGGCTTACATCGTCGAGCAATACTGGTTATTGCCGTAGTTTTGTTGGTCGTGTTTTTTTGGCCGACAAGTGAAAATAATGGTGAGCCACCTCAACCGTCATCATCAACACAAGATCTTCCTGTGCCAATTGCACCCTCAGTCACTAACGAAACGCCAATTTATCAGGCACCGCCCCCTCAAGCTCAAGATAGCTTAGATGCCGATCAAGGAACAGAGAGCCCCAGTGAACACTCAACGGCAAACAATATAGATGAAAACGTTGATCAAACAGCGCAACCACAAGAGTCTGCTTCAACATCCACACAAAAATGGCAAACATATACCATTAAAGAAGGGCAAACCTTAGCGCAGCTCTTTAGAGATAATCAACTTCCAGTAAATGATGCTTTCTCTATGGCAAAATCAGAAGATCAACAGAAATCATTAAGCCAATTACGTTCAGGGCAGGCGATTCGATTACAGCGTAGTCCATAAGGTGATGTCAGTATGCTAGAAGTGACAAACAGCGCAGGTACCGTCATTACTTATACACGCTTAAGCGATGGAAGTTATTATCGCACGCCATAGACTATGGTAAAAAAACTTAAATTTATTCAAAAAAAACGCCAGCTAAGCTGGCGTTTTCCTTATCAACATTCACTGTTTAATCAAAGATTATTCAGCAACGATGATAACATTCAGTTCAGCGAATACGTCACTGTGAACTTGGAAGTGAACTTCGTGGTCACCAGTAGTACGCAGAACGCCATTTGGCAGGCGAACTTCGCTTTTGCACATTTCAACGCCAGCTGCAGTTACTGCATCAGCGATGTCACGAGTACCGATTGAACCAAACAGTTTACCTTCGTCACCCGCTTTAGAGCTGATAGTGACAGAACCCAGTGCATTGATTTTCGCTGCACGAGCTTCAGCTGCTGCTAAAGTTTCAGCTAATTTAGCTTCTAACTCAGCACGACGCGCTTCGAAAAACTCAATGTTTTTCTTAGTCGCAGAAACAGCTTTACCCTGTGGGATTAAATAGTTACGAGCATAGCCCGATTTTACGTTAACCTGATCACCCAGGCTACCCAGATTCGCTACTTTATCAAGCAGAATAATTTGCATTACCTTATCCTCTACAAGTCATTAATGGACTATATACCTATTACTGATGACGATCAGTATAAGGTAATAAAGACAGGTAGCGTGCGCGCTTGATAGCACGAGCCAGCTGACGCTGGTATTTTGCACGAGTACCGGTGATACGACTTGGTACAATTTTACCACTTTCAGTGATATAGTTTTTCAGCGTAGCGATATCTTTATAATCGATCTCTTGTACGCCTTCTGCTGTGAAACGGCAGAACTTACGACGACGGAAATAACGTGCCATATGGCTAGTCTCCAGAATCTATCAATTCAATCTGCTCGGCATGAAGCACCAATTTAAACAGTCCATTTCGCGCCTGATGGCTACTAATGAATCCTGAAACGGTGATTTGGCTGCCGACCGTTATACTGTGAGTAACTGCTTGTAACGCTTTCCCGCTAGCAATAATGGGCATTCGACACCATGATTGTCTCTTTAATCCCGCCTCTTCTTGCATTGAACGATGTTCAATAACAAATTGACAGTGCGGGATCCCTGCGGGGCTAACTTTTCGTATTAATGCTTTGCACACTGTGCCAGTTAGCACCAAATGATTATTAGCCGTCACAGCACTAATTACTCTGCAGAATCCTCTGCTACATCATCAACTTCATCTTCATCATCAAGGTCATCAGCGATATCACGACGGCGTTCGTCTTTTGCTTTAACCATTGGAGAAGCTTCAGTTACTGCGTGTTTAGTACGCATGATCATGTTGCGGAGAACGGCATCGTTGAAACGGAAAGTAGTTTCCAGTTCATCAATCACTTCCTGCGGAGCTTCAACGTTCATCAGAACATAGTGTGCTTTGTGCAGTTTGTTGATTGGATAAGCTAATTGACGACGACCCCAGTCTTCTAGACGGTGGATCTGACCATTTGCATTAGTGATAGCGGTTTTATAACGCTCGATCATGCCCGGAACTTGTTCGCTCTGGTCAGGATGAACCATAAAAACGATTTCGTAATGACGCATTTGATATTGCTCCTTACGGATTTATCAGCCTCCTGTCAGGGTCAGTCACCACCCATGGAGGCAAGGAACTTGTTTAAGTTGTGACTGAAAAAATTGACGCGTAACTATACCCCCGCGGTCAATAAAACTCAAGGGAGTATAGACAATAAAATAAATTAAGCAGTTATTTCACAGAAATACGCTGACGCATTGCTTCAAATAAGCACACACCCGTTGCGACAGAAACGTTGAGCGAGGACACCGTTCCAGCCATTGGAATACTAATCAACTCATCACAATGTTCACGTGTTAAACGGCGCATGCCTTCACCTTCTGCGCCCATCACCAGAGCCATAGGGCCTGTGAGTTTGCTTTGATATAAGGTGTGATCTGCTTCCCCTGCTGTGCCAACAATCCAAATGTTCTCTTCTTGCAGAAAACGCAATGTACGGGCTAGGTTAGTCACTTTAATTAAAGGAACACTTTCTGCCGCACCACAAGCCACTTTTTTAGCCGTTGCATTTAACTGTGCTGAGCGATCTTTCGGAACGATAACAGCATGCACACCAGCCGCATCTGCGCTACGTAAACAAGCACCTAAATTATGGGGATCAGTAACACCATCTAGCACTAATAAGAAAGGTGTACCAACTGTAGCTAATAAGTCTGGTAAATCTTGTTCTTGATACTGACGACCTGGTTTTACTTTAGCAATAATTCCTTGGTGAACAGCCCCCTCTGTTTGGCTATCTAACCACTGACGATTAGCGACTTGAACTAAAACCCCTTGGGCTTCCAATTCATGAATAACGGGGGTTAAACGGCGATCTTCACGCCCTTTTAATACATAAACTTCTTTGAATCGTGCAGGATCACGCTCAAGCAATGCTTTTACTGCGTGAATACCATAAATAATTTCTTCGCTCATAGCGGTGCTTACTCATTAAAAAATAAAAGGCACAAAACAGATAAAAGGCGGAGTTTCCGCCTTTTAACAAGAACCAGAAAAACAAATCTTATGCTTTATCGCGTTTGGCTGCGCGCTTAGCTTTAAGTTTTGCCTCTATCTTTTTGGTTTGTGATGATGCTTTCTTACGTTTGCTACTCGCTTTATCTTTCGCAACTTGGTCTTTTACAGCTTTGTCTTTGCTCGCATGACTTCGAGCTGATTTGCCTTTTTTAAAGGCGCTATCAGGCTCAAAGTTTTTATCTTTACTTGCATCACGACGTCGAGACTTGCTAGAACTTGCGTTTTTCTTGTCTTTTTCGCCTTTTAACCCACGAACTCGTGCTGTTTTACCTGGGTTACGTGCGGTGCGTGTTGTTGAAATTAAGGAGAAGTCGATAGTACGTTCATCCATGCTCACAGCTTCAACTTTAACTTCAACTTCATCACCAAGACGATAGACTTGTCCTGAAGACTCACCAATCAAGCGTTGCCCTACATTATCATACTGATAATAATCATTATTTAATGTAGAAACATGCACTAAACCATCGATAAACAGGTCATTTAAACGAACAAAGAAACCAAAGCCCGTTACGCTGGTGATAATACCCGTAAATTGTTGACCTATTTGATCCAGCATAAAATCACATTTCAGCCAATCAGCCACATCTCGTGTGGCCTCATCAGCACGGCGTTCTGTTAAAGAACAGTGCTCACCTAATTGCAACATGGTGTCCATATCGCTATGGTAACCCCCTGTTGGCGTCCAACGCTGTGATCCATGACCTTCTTGTTTTGCAATTTGATATTTAATTGCTCGGTGCAAAGCTAAATCAGGATAACGACGAATTGGTGAGGTAAAATGTGCATAAGATTTTAGCGCTAAGCCGAAGTGCCCGCGATTTTCAGGATCGTAAATCGCCTGTTTCATAGAGCGTAAGATCATCGTTTGTAGCATTTCACGGTCAGGTCTGTCTTCAACCTCTTTCATGACACGCGCATAATCTGCAGGCTCTGGTGTTAATCCACCCGGCAATGTTAAACCTAATTCATTAAAGACTGAACGTAGATTCAATACGCTCTCTTCTTTTGGTTTATCATGAATACGGTATAACGCAGGTTCTTCGTTTTTCTCAACAAATCGAGCAGCCGCGATATTCGCTAAGATCATGCACTCTTCAATTAATTTATGTGCATCATTACGAATAACAGGCTCAATACGCTCAATACGGCGCTCTGCATTAAAGATAAATTTCGCTTCTTCTGATTCAAATCCAATCGCACCACGCTGTTGACGTGCCTTATCAAGCGCTTGATATAATTCATAAAGATGCTCAATATCTTGAACAATAGGCTTATAGTGTTCACGTAGCTCTTCATCACCTTGAATAATTTTCCATACTTTGGTGTATGTCATTCGTGCATGAGAGCTCATCACTGCTTCATAGAATCTATAAGAAGACAGACGACCTTGCTCAGAAACGGTCATCTCACAAACCATACATAAACGGTCAACTTGTGGGTTTAGTGAACACAGTCCATTGGACAGGACTTCTGGCAACATGGGGACAACTTGAGAAGGGAAATAAACAGAGTTTCCTCGACTACGCGCTTCTGTATCTAATGCCGTTTGTGGACGTACATAGTAACTAACATCAGCAATTGCGACCCATAAACGCCAACCACCGCCTTTTTTACGTTGGCAGTACACCGCGTCATCGAAATCTCGTGCATCTTCACCGTCAATGGTAATTAAAGGCAAGCCACGTAAATCAACACGGCCTTCTTTGGCTGATTCAGGCACTTCTTCTTTTAAATCAGCAACTTCTTTTGTGACTTTTGCTGGCCATGTATACGGAATTTCATGAGTACGTAATGCGATTTCTACTGCAATACCTGTTCCCATCGCCTCGCCTAAAATTTCGACAATACGACCTACGGCTTGAGTCCGTCGCGTTGGTCTTGTAGTGACTTCAACCACTACCACATTCCCCATACGCGCACCCATGATATCTTCTTTAGGAATAAGAATATCAAAACTTAAACGACTGTCATCCGGTACAACAAATCCCATACCAGATTCAATAAAATAGCGACCAACAATTTGGTTATTTCTTGGTTCAATAACACGTACTACGCGACCTTCACGACGACCTTTTCTATCCATCCCTAAAGGTTGGGCCAGAATAACATCGCCGTGCATGGTTTTTTTCATTTCATCTTGAGAAAGATAAAGATCATCTTTTTGACCTTCTGCGCGTAAAAAACCATAACCGTCACGGTGACCAATTACTTTGCCTTTCCATAAATCAAGACGTTCAGGTAATGCATAGCACTGGCGACGAGTAAAAACTAATTGACCATCACGCTCCATCGCTCGTAAACGACGACGTAACGCTTCTAGATCTTCTTCACTCGAAATTTTTAACGCCTGTGCTAAATCTTCACGGCTCATTGGTGCCGTGCGCTTTTTCATTTCTTCTAAAATATATTCGCGACTAGCAATTGGAGAGGCGTATTTTTCTGCTTCTCTATCCTGAAAAGGATCTTTTGACATTATGACCTCCAAGCTATCAGATTTGATGAAATAGTAGACTCAAACATCTTCTAATAACAATTTATATAAGGAGCTATTGTTTTCAACTAGCTCTGCGAGTGTGTGACGGTCTAACTCTTTCAAAAACTGCTCAATCGCCTGATTTAACACCAGTTTTAATCGACAAGCTGGGGTAATGTGACAAAACTCAGCGCTACAGTTTACTAATGAAAGTGGCTCTAAAGCACGGACAACATCACCAACAATGATGTCTGTTGCAGGCTTTCCTAAACGGATCCCTCCATTTTTACCACGAATAGCCTCAACAAAACCTAAATGGCTAAGTTGATTGATAATTTTCACCATATGGTTACGTGAGACACCATAGACTTGCGTCACTTCTGTGATACTTGTCATTTTGCCTTCTGGCAGTGAAGCCATATATATCAATGCTCGCAATCCATAATCTGTAAAACTGGTTAATTGCACAATGACCTCTGAAAAGTGGTTTTCCCTATTAAGTTCATTAAGGGATAAGTAATTATTAATGAGAATATCATTTTATTAAGCAATATTATGTTTAATTTTTGGACATTTAGCAAAGATATACTCAAAAGCGAGTTATTTCCGTCTCTCACTTGACTATTCACAAAATAATAGCGACATCACAAACAAAGAAAAAGCGATACTGTCGGTTTTCAACAGATCGCTTTTTTATTTTTAGCATTTCAACAATAATATTGTCTTATTGTTTTTACTCGTTACCAATAAAACAGAAGCAAAACCGAGTGTAAAGCTGTCTTATCTTAATGTATGTAACGCGTATTTTTATCTTCAATTCACTAACGAATAGATACGAAAAAATCGCCCCTGTCATTTTCAGGGACGATTTTCACATCAAACCAATTTAATACAGATTATGCATCAAATGGATGACGGAGAATGATAGTTTCTGAGCGATCTGGGCCCGTAGAAACGATATCAACAGGAACACCTGTTAACTCTTCTACACGTTTGATGTAGTTCAGCGCAGCTTGTGGCAGTTGAGCGTGATCTTTCACACCAAAAGTGCTTTCGTTCCAACCCGGCATGGATTCATAGATAGGCTCGATCCCTTCCCAATCATCAGCTGCTAAAGGTGTTGTATCGATCACTTCACCATTGGGTAAGCGGTAACCTACGCACAGTTTCACCTCTTTTAAACCATCTAACACATCCAGTTTAGTCATGCAGAAACCAGACAGTGAGTTGATTTGAACAGCGCGACGGATGGCGATGATATCTAACCAACCAGTACGACGGCTACGACCTGTTGTAGCACCAAATTCTTGGCCTTTCTCACGTAGGAAGTCACCCACTTCATCAAATAATTCAGTTGGGAATGGACCTGCACCAACACGAGTAGAGTAAGCCTTGATGATCCCTAATACATAACCCACATAGCGAGGGCCTAAACCGGATCCCGTAGCCACACCACCTGCTGTTGTGTTTGAAGAGGTTACATACGGATAAGTACCGTGGTCGATGTCTAATAAAGTACCTTGTGCCCCTTCAAACATCACTAACTCACCGTTTTGCGTTGCTTTGTACAGTAAGTCAGAAACATCAACAACCATACCTGTCAGAATATCAGCAATTGCCATGATATCATCTAAGGTTTTTTGGTAATCAACAGGTTCAACTTTATAGTAGTTCACCAGTTGGAAGTTATGATATTCGATGATTTCTTTGAGTTTTTGTGCAAACGCTTTTTTATCAAACAGATCGCCTACACGTAAACCACGACGAGCCACTTTATCTTCGTAAGCAGGACCAATACCACGACCTGTTGTACCAATAGCTTTCTCGCCACGCGCTTTCTCACGCGCATTATCTAATGCGATATGATAAGGAAGGATTAATGGGCAAGCTTCAGACAGAAGTAAACGTGAACGAACAGGAATGCCACGTTCTTCAAGTTGAGTCATTTCCTTCATCAGCGCTTCTGGTGATAAAACGACACCGTTTGCTATGATGCTAACAACATTTTCACGGAGAATGCCTGATGGGATTAAATGAAGAACGGTTTTTTCACCGTCGATGACTAGAGTGTGACCTGCGTTATGGCCACCTTGGTAGCGAACAACATATTTAGCGCGTTCTGTCAGCAAATCGACTATCTTGCCTTTGCCTTCGTCACCCCACTGGGTGCCCAATACGACAACGTTATTACTCATTTCAAAATACACTCGGTTGCTTAAAAAAGGATTCTACCATCTCAAATCAAGAGTTACAGTAGATTTTATCTAATTATGTCATCCCCGCTTTTAAGCAATAGGTTATCTTGCCATTGTCAATATTTTTGCCCGAAAAATCTGCACCACAAACGTATTGTGACTTTTATCAACGATTTTGATCGCAAAAATAGGAAGCAGAGTGACATAAAAGTGAAAATGGCGAAGAAGACGCTTCGGAATTGCCGAAGGTTTATCTTGAAATGCAATTTTCACTTTATACTATCCCAGCTAAAACCATTTTGGAAACCATTAAGCATAAATTTTCATCTTTTTATGTACAGTTTTTTATTTCTTAAACAATTTATTAGTTTTATCTTATTGATTTCAAAAAAAATCCCCCACTTTTTAAGGTGGAGGATTTTATTATTTATCTAAACGGTTTAACGTATTTAGCTTACTCTTCAAGCGCTCTCGCTTTTGTTGGAGCTTTCATATAGCGTAAGAAATCGCTATCTGGGCTTAGCACTAAGACGTCATTACCGTCTTGGTTAAAGCTCTTCTCATAAGCACGTAAGCTACGAATAAAGGCATAGAAGTCAGGATCTTGACTGAACGCATCAGCAAACAGTTTTGTTGCTTGAGCATCACCTTCACCGCGAAGGCGTAACGATTCACGCTCAGACTCAGCTAACGTTTCTGTAACGGTCTTATCAGCCGCTGCGCGAATTTTCACTGCTTGCTCTTGACCTTGTGAGCGGTGGCGACGAGCGACAGCTTCACGTTCTGCACGCATACGTTGGTAAATCGCCTCAGAAACTTCCATAGGCAGGTTGATTTGCTTAATTCGAACATCAATGACTTCAATACCTAATGCCGCCATACTGTTCATATTGATAGCAGGAGCTTGACCTTTAGTTTCTTCAGCCACTTTCTTCGCAGCAATGGCAATCGCATCATCAGCAGCACTTGTGTCGCGAGAAGGTGTACCTTCATTCAGTGCATTACGAACATCAATAGTTAAACGACCTCGAGAATCCGTAATAATTTGGTTTACGCTCATACGACCAATCTCAGAACGTAAACGGTCACTGAATTTACGACGCAGTAAAGTTTCAGCTTGTGTTGTATTACCACCCCCCGTTGCCAGATAGTAAGTACTGAAATCACTGATACGCCATTTTAGATAAGAATCGACTAATAAGTCTTTATTCTCACCTGATAAGAAGCGGTCTTGCTGGATATTCATAGTTTGAATACGCGCATCCAGTTTTTTCACATTCTCAATGAATGGGATTTTAAAATGAAGACCTGGCTCATAAACAACAGGTTTATTTTCAGCATCACGTACAACTTTGGCAAAGCGTAAGATGATACCACGCTCATATTGTTGGACGACAAACACAGAGGAGTACAACAACGCTAAAATAATAACTGCAACAACAGCGATAACTTTACGCATGATTATTGTCCCCCTTGATTATTGCCATAAGGCTGACCATAACCGCCATTATTACTACCATATCCACCATTACCATAAGTCGTTGTTGCAGGTTTTTGTGTTGGTGCTGGATTTACAGTTGGAGCAGGTGCAGGCATACGAGTTGGCGCCTCATGGGTATTTGATACTCCCGATTGAGATGGCTGACGTAACATTTGCTCTAAGGGCAACACTAACATGCTGTTACCTTTATCATTAGCAATGACCTTACGTGTTTTCGATAGCACTTTTTCCATTGTTTCAATGTACAGACGCTCGCGAGTAATATCGGGAGCTGCACGATATTCAGGTAAGATTTTAGCGAAACTCGCCACCTCACCTTCAGCTCTCATCACCACACTGGTTTTATATGCTGTTGCTTCTTCAATCATACGTTGAGCGTTACCTTTAGCGAGCGGTAACACTTCGTTTTTATAAGCTTCAGCTTGACGAATTGTTTTTTGTTCTTCTTCACGAGCGGCAATTACGTCATCAAATGCCGCTTTTACAGCTTCTGGTGGGCGAGCAACTTGGAAGTTGACGTCCACAATCGAGATACCCATGTTATAAGGGCGGATAGTCTCTTCTAATTCTTGACGCGTCTGGTCACGAATTTCTGAACGGTTTGAAGTCAGAATTTTTTCCATTTCTGAACGACCAATCACTCCACGTACAGCACTGTCAGTTGCTTGACCTAAGCTGTTAATAGGTGTAGTGAGGTTAAACAGAAATGTTTCTGGATCAGAGACAACGTACTGCACGTTTATCTCAACTTGAACCATATTTTCATCTGACGTTAACATCATGCCACCCGTCGTTAAATCACGGATAGTTTTCACGTTAACAGGCTGAACTTCATCAACAAAAGTCGGCTTCCAGTTCAGGCCAGGTTCAACGATTTGGTAAAATTTACCAAAACGAGTTACTACACCCTGTTCTGCTTCTTTAATGGTATAAAAACCACTTGCAGCCCAAACTACGACAACCGCACCTAATGCAAGAGAAATCAGAAGATTTCCAGCATTACCACGAGGTCCGCCATTTTGCCCAGAAGAGGAGTTCCCACCTTTTTTACCGCCGAAACCACCGAGTTTTTCACTCAGTTTACGGAACATATCATCGAGATCTGATGCTCCACGATTCCGACCTCCTTGATTGCCGTTGGAGTTACCGTTACCATCGCCATTATTATTGCCGCTGTTTCGGTTACCCCACGGGTCGCGGTCTTGTCCGTTGTTACCGGGCTGATTCCACGCCATGTTCTAGCTCCATTATTATGATTAGATTTATCAGGCTTAAGAGCCGATTTCGTCGCCAGCTCTCAGTTAATGTTCTTTTTTATGGCCGAATATCAGACCACGTAATCCAATAAATTGGGTTCCTGCTTGCAAAGGCGATGCCAGTCTACCATAGGCATACGTATGATTAGCCCAACTTTACCGTCTTTTTCAATCCATTCACGTTCTATGGACTGTAATTGATAAAAACGACTACGCAAGCGCCCTGTCTCTTCTGGCGGTAAACGTAATTCAAAGTGTGCGATCTCACCTGAAAGACGTTCTGTCAACGCCTGATATAACAGAGGAATACCTTCGCCTGTTTGTGCTGAAACCCAAACCCTAACGGGTAAGTTTTCTTCATTTCGATCAATTCTTGGGGTGAAGTTTTCAAGAAGATCAATTTTGTTCATGACATGCAGTGTCGGTATTTCTTGAGCATCTATCTCTTCTAATACACGCTCAACTGCATGAATATTATCCTCAAAACGACTATCAGCTGCATCAATAACATGAAGAAGTAAAGTAGCTTCTCGTGTTTCTTGTAAAGTAGCTTTAAAAGCAGCAACAAGATCATGAGGTAAATGTCGAATAAAACCAACAGTATCCGCTAATACAACCGTACCCACATCATCGACTTGAATACGTCTTAGTGTCGGATCCAATGTTGCAAAGAGCTGATCTGCCGCATACACATCTGAACAGGTAATATGATTAAATAAACTCGATTTCCCTGCATTCGTGTAGCCAACAAGGGATAATGTTGGAATATCAGCTTTACTTCGCGCTTGTCGTCCTTGTTCACGCTGACGCTCAACCCTACCCAATCGCATTAGAATTTGACTAATTTTACCTCGGAGTAAGCGACGGTCTGTTTCTAGCTGAGTTTCACCTGGTCCTCGTAACCCAATCCCCCCTTTTTGTCTTTCAAGGTGAGTCCACCCTCTGACTAAACGAGTTGATAAGTGACGTAACTGGGCGAGTTCTACCTGTAGTTTTCCTTCATGGGTTCTTGCTCTTTGTGCAAAAATATCCAGGATAACTCCCGTACGATCAACCACACGGCATTCACAAAGTCTTTCCAGATTTCGTTCTTGTGCAGGTGTCAGTGCATGATTAAATAAAACAACATCTGCACCACTTGCTTTTACAGCTTCGGCAATTTCTTCTGCCTTACCTTCACCCACATAATATTTAGGATGAGGCGCTTTACGATTTCCTGTAATAATTTGAACTGGCTTAACACCCGCAGATGTCACCAAAGATTCAAATTCTTGCAAATCATCAATGTCCTTTTCTTGAGAAAAGAATACGTGCACTAAAACGGCTAATTCGCCACCTTCATAACGATCAAACAAAGGCGAAACCTCTTGGACTTTATAAAAACAGGAAAAAACATAGGTAAAGTCTCCCTACCTATGTTTTTCTTATATCAAGAATAATATTAGATAATTATTCCGCAACATCATCCTGCTGAGTAGCACTACCAGTGTAATTTGTGCCTGCTTGGTTAGTACCTGTATTACTATGATGAGAAACAGGACGCGAAGGCACCACGGTAGAGATAGCATGTTTGTATACCATCTGACTTACTGTGTTTTTCAGCAAAATAACAAATTGGTCAAAAGATTCGATCTGACCCTGCAATTTAATACCGTTTACCAAATAGATAGAAACGGGAACCCTTTCACGACGTAATGCGTTCAGGAAAGGATCTTGCAAAGATTGCCCCTTAGCCATTCTATGTTTTCCTTATTTTGTTGTTTTATATTAGAACCCAATTGGTTCGAAAAATGAACTACTCAAAAATTGCGCTTTGGCAACTATCAATTTTACACAAACCTACCATCTATGCACTAACTACCTGCAAAACAATGTCAAGAGATTGTTTCTGATCTTCACTATCAAGCCAGTGAATATTATTCCAGCCTCTTAACCAGGTGATTTGTCGCTTTGCTAATTGCCGGGTAGCACAGATCCCTCGATAAACCATCTCATCATAATCTATTTCACCAGATAAATATGACCACATCTGGCGATAGCCGACACAACGTACAGAAGGTAGATCTTCATGCAGATCGCCCCGTTCATATAATGATTTTACTTCATCTTCAAATCCACACGTTAACATCTGTTTAAAACGTGCTTCAATGCGTTGGTGAAGAACATTTCTATCTTTCGGAGCAATCGCAAATTGATAAACATCATAAGGTAAAGATTCACCTGATATTTTAGTCAACTCTGTCATTGTCTTACCTGAAATCAGGTAAACTTCTAATGCACGCGAAAGCCGTTGAGGGTCATTAGGATGTATCCGTTGTGCTGCTACGGGATCCACTAATGATAACTCTTTATGTATTGCTTCCCATCCTTGCTCCGTTGCTTTTTTCTCTATTTCAGCACGAACATCTGGATTAGCGCTGGGTAAAGGCGATAGGCCTTCAAGTAACGCTTTAAAATATAGCATAGTCCCACCCACTAATAGTGGAATTCGCCCAGCGGCCGTAATTTCTTCCATTGCATTTAATGCATCTCGGCGAAAATCTGCTGCTGAGTAGGGTAATGCCGGGTCTAGAATATCAATTAATCGATGTGGCGCCAGCGATTGCTCTGCCACATCTGGCTTTGCTGTGCCAATATCCATACCACGATAGATAAGAGCTGAATCCACGCTAATAATATCTACAGGCAGTTTTTGTCTTAGTGCAATTGCTAATGCTGTTTTACCTGATGCTGTAGGTCCCATTAGAAAAATTGCTTTAGGTTTTATTTGCGTGTTTACTTCGCTCATTATTTAGTGCCGCTACCACCGGTTGTAATTCGATTAATTGTAATAAGTTTTTTGCTGGCTGTCTGACATATTGAGGACAAAGCCTTTCAATATCAGCCAATAATCCTACTGCTTGAGCTTGCGACCATTGCGTCTGCTCTGCACCTATTTGTTTTGCAAACCATTGTCCGAGTTGTTGCTCGGTACAAGATTGTTCAACTGACAAATAGCCTAATAATGCTGTCAGTAACACAGGTAAATTTTGCTGGCGCAAAGGCAACGACACTGCATGTATTGTTGCTTTACCGTGAGAAATTTCGATAACGATCCCGAAATGACTGATTAGCGATTGAAACTGATTGAATATTCTTATTTCTTCTTTGCTCAATGCTAATTTTAACGGCACTAACAAAGGTTGAGGTTTCAATGTTTCATCTTTAGGCAGTAATTGCGCACATTTTAGCAGAAAATCAGCTTCTTCCAATGATAATAGCCCAAGACCTTGTGAAGACTCTATTAACGCATATTTCTGCTGATAAATTGCCAATACTCGCCCAAAAGTATAATCAGTTTGCCCCTCTTTCGTATTGACAGAATAAGGCATCACCGACATCACATCTTTTTCAATAAGATTAGTTGTATGAACGATTTCACCTAAATTCAATGGGGCGCGTTCAGGAAATAACGGTATTTTCTCTTTATTCTTTGATAAGGATGCACTTTCTTGCATCATTTTTTGATAAAGAGCGCCTTGTGTGCGTTGATAACTTTCACCAAACTGACGACGCTCTCCAACTTGAGAGGTCTGTTTTTGATGATGATTGCTATTACACTCTCGTGCACGGTGTTGGTATGAAGATGACTTATTTGAGCTAGGTTGAACGTCGGGCGTTTGATATGGCTGAGAAAATACGTTTTCGCCTGCAACTTGACGGTTTTCAGGAAAGTTTAACGCAATTTCGTTTTCTTCTTCGTTATCTGATATCAGTGATAAAGGTTCTTGTGTCACTTGTCTTAAAACACTCAATACACCTTGATAGATAAAATCGTGCACTAGGCGGGACTCATGAAAACGAACTTCATGTTTAGCGGGATGGACGTTAACATCAACTTGGTGAGGGTTAACGCTGAGATAGAGAACATATGAAGGTTGTTGCTCTCCTTGTAAATACCCTTCGTAAGCTTGGCGAAGAGCATGGTTAATCAACCTATCACGCATCATTCGACCATTAACATAGCAATATTGAATTTCACTACTTTGCACTGGAGATAAAGGGTGTTCCACCCAACCTTTTATTGCCAAATCACCATGTTCCCACGTTAAATGCATTGATTGGTTAACAAAGTTATTACCACAAATTGCACTCAAACGCCGATTTTGCTGACTTTCATCTTTTACTGCTCGGTATTGACGAACACGTTTGCCATTATGAGTAAGATTAATAGAGACATCAAAACGTGATAACGCAATTCGGCGAACCACTTCATCAATATGTGCAAATTCTGTTTTTTCAGTGCGTAAAAATTTACGTCTTGCTGGCGTGTTATAAAATAGATCAAGCACTTCAACCGTGCTTCCTACAGGATGAGCGGCAGGTTTAATGGTAACCGCCATCTCTCGGCCTTCAGCATAAGCTTGCCACGCTTCATCTTGAGATTGGGTACGTGATGTCAGTGTTAAACGAGAAACAGAGCTGATACTGGCTAATGCTTCTCCGCGGAACCCCATACTCATTATGGCTTCGAGATCATCAAGACTCGATATCTTGCTTGTTGCATGGCGAGCAAGTGCTAACTTCAAATCATCGCGATTGATACCGCACCCATTATCACGTATACGGATAAGCTTGGCACCACCTTTATCAATATCAATATCAATTGTGGTCGCACCTGCATCTAAACTGTTTTCCAGCAACTCTTTGACGACAGAGGCTGGTCTTTCAACAACTTCCCCTGCGGCAATTTGGTTTGCAAGCTGAGGAGGTAATAAATTTATCGCCATTACCTTTATTCCATTTTACTCAATCACTTAGGCGCATTTTGTAAAGGGTGGGCCAGAAAATAATTTCTTAACCCTGCATGAATAGAAGTGGCCAGTTTCTCTTGATAAGCATCAGAAATTAGTAACTGCTCTTCAGAAGCATGACTAATAAACCCCGTTTCAACTAAAATCGAAGGGATATCCGGTGAACGTAACACGCCTAAACTCGCATGTTCTGGTGTCTTTTTATGTAGTGAACCGACTTTCCTAAGTTCAGATAATACTGCAACCGCGACGTCATAACCTACTCGCTGTGAATTACCAAACTGCAAATCAAGTACTGTTTGACTTAAATAAGGATCAGCCCCCTCGGATAACGCATCACCTGCACCACCGAGTAATTCTGATTGTTTTTCACTTTGTTCAAGCCACTTACCTAATTCACTATTTGCACGGCGATTAGAAAGTACCCACACGGAAGCCCCTCTTGCACTACGATTTGGCGCCGAATCTGCATGAATAGACACGAGCATATTTGCACTTTGCTTGCGTGCAACTTCAGAACGCCCCGCAACCGAAATAAAATAATCACCGTTACGCGTTAAAACAGGTTTAAACATAGGATCATTATGTAAACGAGCTTCTAATTTTCTTGCCACACTCAGCGTTACGTCTTTCTCACGATTACCTTTTTGACCAATCGCGCCAGGATCTTGTCCACCATGGCCAGCATCTATCGCAATAATAATTTGGCGAGAGCCCGTTTGTGGTTTTGATGGTGTAGAGCGTGGTTTTGCAATAGGGACAATTGGCGTCTCATCTGTTTTTGGCTTGGTAACTAATGGTGCCATTTCCCTATTGGAATTTGATGCGGTCACTGTTGTTGGCGGTGATAAGGCAATTACACTTACAGTTGGTTGAGCATGACTATTTTGTCGAGCACTCATCGCCTTGATAGTAAGTACTAACTTATAATTACCACTTGTATTCTTCAAGCTCTCCGTGACCATAACAGGTTGAGCGAGCTCCAGCACTATACTTTGGTATTGGTTATCTTTAGATTGCGTTGAGCGAATCTTATGAACTAATTGCTCACTCCCTAATGTTGCAGGTAAACCAGTGATTTTTGTACTCTGCTTAAAATCCATCACTAAACGATCAGGGCTTTTTAATGAATAATATCGATAACGAGGCTTCCCATCACTAAAAGAGAATGTAAGGGTTGTTACTGAACGACCATTTTCTGCTTTTACTTCTGTCACAGTGGAAGCTTGTGCCACTTGCACAAAAAACAAAGAAAAAACAACCAACAGAAAGGCAACCAAATAGCGCTGACTTTGACTCACAATGGTGATGAGGCTCGACATAATCAATATTCCTTTATGCGGACTGAATACGGGATAAAACAGTATTCCCTCTCTGTGAAAGGGCAACAAAACGCGCTTTTCGACCTTCATCTTCGTAGCTTAAATGAAGTTCTAAATCTGCGTTAGGCAAAAAACCTTCACCTTGAGATGGCCATTCAATAAGGCATAATGCATCTTGCTCAAAATAATCCCGTATTCCCATAAATTCTAACTCTTCAGCGGATGCTAAACGATAGAGATCAAAATGATAAACAGGGTTTGGCGAGAGCATATAAGGCTCAACTAATGTATATGTTGGACTTTTAACATGGCCTTTATGTCCAAGAGCTTGCAAGAACCCTCGACTAAAGGTTGTTTTTCCAGCGCCCAGATCGCCATATAAATAAATGATCAATCCACTCTGGTTAGTCGCCGTGGCAACAGTGCGCCCAAGTTCAACTGTTGCCGCTTCATCTTCTAATGTAACAACCCATTCTTTCATATTTATATAATCTATTGTTAATTTATAACAGCTTAGTAAAGTAAGATCGTTGGAAAACATCAAATACTAAGCTTTTTATATTTTCCTAAGGCAAATAGTTATCGAAATCACTATCAAATAACCATACCATAAATCTATTTATTGCGAGGATTTTTCCTATAGCCTCACTATGATACACTGCGCGCTCTTAGGACTCACCTCTTACCTATTGATTCGGTTTATTCATGTCATCACTCGATCTTAATCTTCTTGCTCAAAACATTAAATTATGGGGTTCTGAGCTAGGTTTTCAACAAACTGGGATATGTGATACTGACTTATCACTTGAAGAGCCTCGCTTACAAGCTTGGTTAGATAAGCAATATCATGGCGAAATGGCATGGATGGCTAAATATGGCATGACACGCGCAAGACCCCATGAACTGGTTCCTGGTACATTACGTGTTATTAGCGTGAGGATGAATTACCTCCCTACAGACGCCGCTTTTGCGCGGACATTAAATAACCCAGAACAAGGCTATATCAGCCGTTATGCACTTGGTCGAGATTATCACAAAGTATTAAGGCAACGTCTTAAAAAACTCGGTGAGAAAATTACACAATATTGCCAACAATATGAATATCAAGGGGTCGTCAATTTCCGCCCTTTCGTTGATTCAGCGCCTATAATGGAACGCCCTTTAGCAGTTAAAGCTGGGCTTGGTTGGGTTGGTAAACACTCACTTGTTATCAATAATCAAGCTGGCTCTTGGTTCTTTCTGGGCGAATTACTGATTGATTTACCTTTACCCACAGATAGCCCTGTCGAAGAGCAATGCGGTAAATGTGTCGCCTGCATGACAACGTGCCCGACTGGCGCGATTGTTGCTCCTTATACTATCGATGCACGGCGATGTATTTCTTATCTCACTATTGAGCTTGATGGCGCTATTCCTGAAGAATTTCGTCCATTAATGGGTAATCGTATCTATGGTTGTGATGATTGCCAGCTTATCTGCCCTTGGAATCGTTTCTCATCATTGACAGATGAAGCTGATTTTTCCCCCCGTCGAGCACTTCACACTCCTGAATTACTCGATCTTTTTCAATGGAGTGAAGATAAATTTCTGCGTATCACAGAGGGTTCACCGATCCGTCGTATTGGCTATTTACGTTGGCTTAGAAATATTAGTGTGGCGTTAGGAAATGCACCTTACCAAGATAAAATTATACTTGCTTTGCAAGAACGCTTTGGATTGAGTGATGTTTTAGATGAACATTTAAATTGGGCGATTGCACAACAGACAGCGAAGCGAAATGAAAAAGAGGTAAAAATACAAACTTCACAACAAAAACGTCTAGTAAGAGCAATAACTAAAGGTTTACCTAGAGATGCTTAAGTTTTAACAGAATAAACATATAACGAGTAATCTTTAATTTCATCTGTGAATAAAATAAAAATCCCTTGCCTATCAACATGAAAAAAAAATTCAAGCGAACTAAGACCCAAATTTAAAAAAATTAAAATAAACTTATTTATCAAATAGATATAAAATCCTATTGATTTATTAAAGAGAACAATATCCTTATCACTTAATGATAGGTACTTGTGGATAACTCTGTGCAGTAAAAAAATAAATAGCGCTCGGATGCGGTGGTTATTAGCATCTCACTGTGGATAAAGTGATTCAGGAAGATTTTAAGAATAGTAGAATATATATCAGTTTTTTTTAGAGAAAAGCCTGAAAAACACTTTTCTTTTTCTAAAATACTATTCAATACATGTTTAACAGTATAAAGGTCTAAAACCTAAAAAATGAACTTGCCTCTAGTCTCCCCTCTAAATGAGGAAAGGCGCACATTCTAGTGCTGTCAAAATAGAAAAGCAAGCAAAGATCAAAGATAGATCACAAAAAAATAGCTTGATCTTACATGCAGTAACAGTATTTTCTTTTTTGAGCAAAAATCCCCCACACTCCTTTTACGTGTATTAAGTAAAATGCCTTAATCTGCATCCTAAAACAGTGTAGTCGATATTTAAAAAAGCGAGAGAAAAAACTTAAAATTTCTTTATGAGGATTAAAAATGAGATTTGGTAAAGAAGAAGAGAAAAATTTGGAGCGGGAAACGAGACTCGAACTCGCGACCCCAACCTTGGCAAGGTTGTGCTCTACCAACTGAGCTATTCCCGCATTTGGTAAGTTTTGACAATGATGAGTGAAAGATTTGGAGCGGGAAACGAGACTCGAACTCGCGACCCCAACCTTGGCAAGGTTGTGCTCTACCAACTGAGCTATTCCCGCATCACATAATACTACTCACCATTGTTAAGAAAGATTGGAGCGGGAAACGAGACTCGAACTCGCGACCCCAACCTTGGCAAGGTTGTGCTCTACCAACTGAGCTATTCCCGCATCTTTCTTATACCTGTACAAACGAAATTCTTCATCGGTACGGAAAGCGCATTATACGAGAAAAATGCTTAACCGCAAGCCCTTATCAACAAAAAAATACGTTTTTTTGATTGCATGCCGATAAAATCATCATAATGATGCAATATCAATCATGAATGCATATTTTTTACTCTTTAATAAAGGTCTTACGGTAATAGTCTAGCTCTGCAATAGATTCACGAATATCATCTAATGCTTGATGCGTATTCTTTTTCTCAAAACCGTCTAAAATTTCAGGCTTCCAACGACGCGCTAACTCTTTTAATGTACTGACATCAAGATAACGGTAGTGAAAATATTGCTCTAGCTCCGGCATATAACGGTACAGAAAACGTCGGTCTTGGCCCACACTATTACCACAAATAGGTGACACCCCTTTTGGGACCCATTTTTCTAGGAATTCAATTGTCGCTTTTTGTGCTGAATTATCATCATATTGACTGGCTCTCACTCGCTCAATCAAACCACTGCCTGTATGAGTGCGAGTATTCCATTCATCCATTAAACTCAGTTGTTCATCAGATTGGTGTACAGCAATTACGGGACCTTCGGCTAAAATATTAAGTTGAGGATCTGTCACAATGGTGGCAATTTCGATGATACGGTCACATTCAGGATCAAGACCGGTCATTTCCAGATCTATCCAGATCAGATTGTTCTCGCTTTTTGACATAATATATCCTAGCTGTTTCTAAGTGTGAGACATGATATTTTAGCGTTTATCATAGCGCGTTTACTCAATAAGCACGACAGAAGAACATCTAACCGAATAAATACAAGTGAGGATCGGTGACAAAACGTAAATTATCTAAAGGCCAGCAACGCCGAGTACAAGAAAATCATAAAAAGCGTTTGCAGAGCAAAGAGAAAAAAAATCACGTTGAATTAGACGATACGCAATTAGGCGAAGCGTCCGAAGGTTTAGTGATCAGCCGTTTTGGTCAACATGCTGACATCGAAGCGACTGACGGCACGATTACTCGATGCAATATCCGGCGCACAATTTCATCACTGGTAACAGGTGATAAAGTTGTTTGGCGTCCTGCGCTACAAACACAAGAAAATGTCCGCGTAAATGGTATTGTTGAAGCAGTACATGAACGTACCTCTGTACTAACACGCCCTGACTATTATGACGGCATTAAACCTATTGCGGCTAATATTGACCAAATTATTATTGTTTCCGCTATTTTGCCTGAGCTTTCTTTAAATATTATTGACCGTTACCTTGTCGCTTGTGAGACTTTAAATGTTGAACCGCTGATTGTGCTCAATAAAATTGATATGTTAGATGAAGAAAGTCGTAAAACAGTCAGTGAATGGATGCAAACTTATAAAGATATTGGTTATCGTGTTCTGGAAGTCTCTAGCTATAGCAAAGAAGGATTAGACGCACTGACTCAAGAACTTATTGGACGTATTTCTATTTTTGCAGGGCAATCTGGTGTTGGAAAATCAAGTTTACTAAATACTCTTTTACCACCAATGGAAGAAAGTATTGTTGTTAATCAAGTCTCTGATAACTCTGGCTTAGGCCAACATACCACAACTGCATCGCGCCTTTACCATTTCCCACAAGGCGGAGATGTCATTGACTCTCCAGGTGTACGTGAATTTGGCTTATGGCATTTAACACCCGACCAAGTAACAAAAGGGTTTATTGAATTTAGGCCATACCTTGGGGGATGCAAATTCCGCGATTGTAAGCACTTAGACGATCCGGGTTGCTTAATCAGTGAGGCTGTAAATAACGGAGAAATATCAGAAACACGCTTTGAAAATTATCATCGTATTTTAGAAAGTATGAGTCAGGTGAAAGTTCGTAAGAACATTAATTTAGACTCTTAATAATTGATTCACTGACAACCCTATTAAGGGTGGGTACAATAGACCCCTTTTGTCTATTTTTTATCGTTTAATCCCAGAGGTTGCCATTTTGGACAAGCTAAAAATTAAACTACAGTATTTATTGCCTAAATTATGGCTCACACAGCTAGCAGGTTGGTTTGCAAACAAAAAAGCGGGTGCAATCACCCAGTTTGTTATTAAAGCCTTTGCAAAAGCCTACAAAGTCGATATGAATGAAGCGAAAGACAGTCAGTTTCATGCTTATTCAACCTTCAATGAGTTCTTTATTCGAGCTTTAAAAGACGGTGTTCGCCCTATTGTTGAAGGTGATGATAAACTTGCATTACCCGCAGATGGCGCTGTCAGTCAACTTGGTCTTATTCAAGACGATCAAATTCTGCAAGCTAAAGGGCATCATTATACCCTTGAAGCGTTACTTGCGGGTAATTTTATGTTGGCAGATAAATTCCGTAATGGTCAATTTATCACCACTTATCTTTCACCTCGTGATTACCACCGTGTTCACATGCCTTGTGATGGTTTATTAAAAGAGATGATTTATGTTCCAGGTGATCTCTTCTCGGTTAATCCATTAACAGCAGCTAATGTGCCTAACTTATTTGCACGCAATGAACGCATTATTTGTCTTTTTGAAACACAATTTGGCCCAATGATACAAATTCTGGTCGGTGCAACCATTGTGGGTAGTATTGAAACGATCTGGTGTGGCATGGTAACACCTCCTCGTGAAGGTATTATTAAGCGTTGGACTTATCCTCAAGCAGACAAAGCAGGAGCGATATTCTTGAAAAAAGGGGAAGAAATGGGCCGATTTAAGTTGGGCTCAACGGTCATCAATCTTTTCCCTGAAAATACCGTTCAGTTGAATAAAGATCTTATGAATGGCTCCATTACATTAATGGGGGAACAACTTGGTTCCATCATCAATGTCGTGGGCAATGACAACATGGCCATCAGTGAATAACACGTAATTCGGAGTAACCTTTGTGCGCCTGATAATCAGTCTTTTCTTCTCGCTTTTTTTGACGCTTTCATTAAGCACATCTGCAATATCAGCGGATGTGGAAAAATTACGTCAAGATATTAAACAACTTGAAGGAAGCACTAACCCTCAAGATATTGAGGCCGTTCAGGCGCTACAAGGTACGATTAACTGGATTAATGATGGCGAGAAAGCACAAGTAAATGCGGATAATTATCAAAAAACGATTGATGATTATCCACAAATAACACAAGAGCTAAGAACTAAGCTTCTTGCAGAAAGTCATGCTGTTCCGACTATCCCTGAAAAAATTAGCATTCCTGATTTAGAACAAAAAATTATTCAAGTCAGTAGCCAATTAATGGAACAAGCAAGACTTCAACAACAGGAACAAGATAAAAGCCGTGAAATTAGTGAATCTTTAAATTTATTGCCCCAACAACTCTCTGAAGCGCGCCGTTTACTGAGTGACGCGACAGCACGACTGGCCTCTGCCAGTGCCTCAACAACCCCTTTAACAGAAGCTCAAAATAAGCTAACTCAAGCTGAAGTCACGGCACGTAAAGCGATGGTCAATGAGCTAGAAATGGCACAACTATCAGCAAATAATCGCCAAGAAATTGCACGCCTTCGCTTAGAGTTATTTAAAAAACGCTATCAGCGCCTTGATGTACAACTACAACAATTACGTAGCTTATTAAACATAAAGCGCCAAGAAGTCGCCGATCTTGCGTTAGAAAAAACAGAAATGTTGGCCGAGCAAGGTGGTGAATTACCCGAGTTTCTGACAAAACAGATCCAAACTAACCGCGAACTCTCTCAAATTCTGAATAAACAAACTCAGGAAATGAGTGAGCTATCAGAAAAACAGCGCATCACCACACAACAAACCCAACAAGTCCGTCAAACACTCACAACGATTCGAGAGCAGGCACAATGGTTAAGTGGATCAACCGCATTAGGGGAAGCGTTAAGAACACAACTGTCCCGTTTACCTGAAATGCCTCGTTCACAAGAGCTTGATAGAGATATCATTCAATTACGTGTCGAACGTTTAGGTTATGAAGATATGCTGGAAAATTTAAGTAAGATCCAGCCACCAGAGACGGCAGATGGCTCTAAACTGCCAGAAGCTCAACAATATATCTTTGATTCACTAATTCAAGCACGTCATGAATTACTAAATTCATTGCTATCAGGCTATGATTCTCAAATTCTTGAGTTAACAAAATTAAAAGTTGCGACGACACAACTAGCGGATGCATTAAAAGAAACAAAAGATGCGACAAACCGTTATATGTTCTGGGTTGCAGACATCAGCCCAATCAAGTTCAATTACCCAGTTTTATTAGTCAAAGATATTACTCGACTACTTTCGCTAGATACCTTCTCACAATTAGGCCATGCCGCTGTGAGCATGCTTAAAAACCAAGATACGTTCTTATTCCTATTTGTGACCTTATCCATTGTCGGTTTTAGCCTTCGCACTCGAAAACACTACAACGCCTTTCTTGAAAGAGTCAGTAACCGTATTGGAAAAGTCACACAAGATCACTTTTCACTGACAATTCGCACCGTTTTTTGGTCTATTTTAATTGCGCTACCGTTACCTCTTTTATGGTCTGCTGTCGGTTATGGCTTACAAAGTGTTGAATGGCGTTATCCAATGGCGGGTGCAATTGGTTATGGTGTAACCGCAGCTGCTCCCGTGTTATGGTTATTTATGATCAGCGCCACCTTTGCACGCCATAACGGTTTGTTTATCGCCCAATTTAAATGGAAAGAGAGCCGAGTCAAAAAAGCAATGCGCTTTTATCAGCTTTCTATTTTTGTCATCGTTCCGCTAATGATGTCATTAGTCACTTTCGAATATTATAGTGATAGAGAATTTGCCCCAACGGTGGGTCGCTTCTGCTTTTTATTACTTTGTGTTGCCTTAAGCTTTATTACTTCTAGCCTTAAAAAAGCACATGTCCCGCTTTACCTTGATAAGCACGGCTCTGGCGATAATATTATCAATACCATTTTATGGTGGTTATTACTGCTTGCCCCTGTAATTGCTGGATTAGCCGCTATTTTAGGTTACCTTTCGACCTCGATTGTCTTGCTTGGTCGTTTAGAAATGTCCGTAGCAATTTGGTTTGCTTTACTGATTATCTATCACATTATTCAGCGATGGATGCTTATTCAACGCCGTAAATTAGCCTTCGAACGCGCGAAACAAAAACGAGCTGAAATTCTCGCTCAGCGAGCGAAAGGTGAAGATGAAAATACTATTGTAGGGAGTAGTGGTGAAAGTACAGTAGGATTAGAGATTGAAGCCCAAGAAATAGACCTTGATGCAATCAGTGCACAATCTATTGGTTTGGTTCGCTCTATTCTGACCATGATTGCATTAGTGTCGATGATCTTACTGTGGTCTGAATTAAACACCGCATTCTCTTTTGTCGATAATATTCGACTTTGGGATGTAACGTCATCAGTGAATGGGGTTAATACTATACAACCCATCACTATGGGCTCTATTTTAGTAGCGATCCTTGTAATTATTATCACCACACAATTGGTGAGAAACTTACCGGCTTTACTTGAACTGGCTATTTTACAACATCTCGATTTAACACCAGGTACAGGTTATGCCATTACTACCATGACTAAATACAGTATCACGTTAATTGGTAGCATCGTGGGCTTCTCTTTATTAGGAATTGAATGGTCAAAATTACAATGGTTAGTGGCGGCAATGGGTGTCGGACTCGGTTTTGGTTTACAAGAAATCTTTGCCAATATCATTTCAGGATTAATGATCTTATTTGAAAAACCAATCCGTATTGGCGATACCGTGACAATTCGTAATTTAACGGGGAATATTTCTAAGATCAACACACGAGCGACCACGTTGACCGACTGGGATAGAAAAGAAATTATCGTCCCCAATAAAGCCTTCATTACAGAACAATTTATTAACTGGTCACTGTCAGACTCTGTTACCCGTATTGTGATGACTATCCCTGCTCCAGCAGATTGCAACAGTGAACAGGTAACAAATGTGTTATTAGAAGCCTCAAAACGCTCTACGATGATTTTAGAAAATCCAGCACCAGAGGTTTATTTAGTCGATTTACAACAAGGTATTCAAATTTTTGAATTGCGTGTTTATGCAGCAGAAATGGGGCATAGAATGCCGGCAAGACACGAAATCCATCAAAATATTCTCTTAGCCTTTGCAGAACACGGTATTCCATTACCGTTCCCGCCATTTCAAGCAAGAGTGGATATGATGGGTAATACAATTCGTAGCTCAATGCGAGCGACACCAAGAGAGGTGGGGGGATTATAAATACCATTTCAATTAATTTGATGAAAAGTCATTATTTTGTCGAAAAAAAATGAAAGATAATGGCTTGATTCTTTTTTCTATTTTCTTTTTTCCACATTTTTATCCCTCCCTACGCTATGTATCTCTTTCTCTTATAGCTTGTTGATTGTATAAAATATATCCATATTTTCGTCCTAATTTTTTATTTCTAGAAAAAAGGAAGATTATTTTTTGATTTTTTGATTAATAAAACTGATAAATAATAACACATAGAAACTATCTATCACTCGATAACAATATAAAGATAATAAAATGAGCATCATAAAAAGATTGCCATTTTTCGGATAAATAATTTTAAAGCAGTATATTTTTCTAACAAAATGCCTATTTAACAAAAGAAAAAAATGCCATTTTGGATAAAGCGTTTCATTCACCTTAAGATAAAATCTATTTTGCCTTACCTTTATTACTTTGCTTCACTATTACGAGTAGCGGATGCTTAACCAAAATCGACCTACAATTATTTAATTAGATCATATTTTTACGTTTTTATACTTAACTTCACTCTCTATATGAGTGATGATGACTGTTCTATTGGCGTTTAAATTTTAATTTGATGTCTATAATAGCACTTACTTCTTCCTTAAATTAAAATATGCTAAGTCATTTATAGAGCACCGGACTTAATATTATAATTTAAAATATCAATAGTTTTACATAGCAAGATCCAATCCCGTTTCAAAATTTAACACTACACACAGTCTAATTTAGATTACTAGGTAGTATTTACCATCAAAAACAGTTTCTTTTATTTTAGTATAATTATCTAATCTAAATACGGAATATTTTATTTTTTTAACTTTATACTAAAAAAAGAATAAGAATAAATTAAAGATAAATAGCAAAAAAATGATAAAAATAAAAACAAGATAATTATAAAAATAGTAATTTTAGAAAAATATCACTTAAATCTTATAATTCAATAAAAACAAAAAAAGAAATAAAAAAAGAAATAAAAAAAATAAAAATATAAATATAAAGTTTTCACTTATTATAATAACCAACATATTTTATGTTATATAAATTAAATCAATAACAAAGAGTAAAAAAGATTTATCGCAATCGTATAAAATAAAATACAGAGAATAACAAAAATAAAAATTAATAAATATTTTCCCTAATGACTGAACTACTTATTAATTAATAGCATTACAGCTTATAATGTTAATATTTTTTAAACTTGTTTAAAAAATGAGTATTACTACCTATTAACAATGCTAAGATATATTGCTAGCTTCATTTTAAATGAGTATTAAATAAACAATAATAAGAAGGTTCCATTATGGAAAAATCCCGAACGACTCTCGATCAGTGGATTACCTTACAAGCCGTCGTTGATTATGGTGGTTTTGCTCAGGCAGCAGATGCCTTACATAGAACACAATCATCAATTAGCTATACAATCAATAAATTAGAACAAACATTGGGCATTGAAATTCTCTCTTTAGAGAAAAGACGAGCAGTACTTACGCATGAAGGTAAGCTCTTACTCGAATTATCGAGAGAATTGACTGAAAAAGCCATTTCACTGGAGAAAGAAGCAAAAAAATTAATACTTAACAATAAGTTAAAAATAAATATACTGATTGATCCTTTATATATTTCAGACTTGTTTTTAGATAAAGTCTCGCAATTTATTAAAGAGAATAAACATTATGATATTAATATTCATAAAATTTCACTCAGCCAATCGGACGTATTATCTCAAAAAAATCAGGATTTAGTAATAACGCACCACAATATAAAATCATTACAACCTATTGATTTAGAAAGTATTAAAACGGTGTTGGTGACACACCCTGAAAGTGCATTACAACAGATCCCAAATAGTGATTTATGTAAGGAGTTACAAAAACATACATATATTTCATTATTTCGCAATAATACTGACATCGATCATAATAACCAAGTAATTCATGTTGGCTCAGTGGAAACCGCAATAAGCCTTGTTAAACATGGTCTTGGCTATTCTCGACTCCCCTTAGCTGTCATTCAGGAAGAATTGAATAAAAATTCGATTAAACAATTAAATACGCACAACAACGATAAAGAATATAATTTTTATCTTTATTTGAATAAAAATTCATTCCCTATAGAGGATATAGAGAAACTATTATTAGCAATAAACAGTTCGCCTCGTGATTTAATTAATGACTAATTAAACATTATTCTTAATTAAAAAAACAAACATTAAACATTTTGATATTAAGACAAAAAAACTCATGTAAATCTTCATTAACTTAAATTTTTTGTAATGCTATATTTTATTGGCATATCTCCTATGCGGATAAATCTATACTTAAATCTATACTTATAAATAAATTAAAAAGTAAAAATAATTACTTTTTATACAGGACTGATCATGAGCAAATTAAATAAATCACTCTATTTATTAGGGATGAGTTTCTCTCTACTTTCTGCACCTGCAGCTTTTGCATCGGGCACGATTAATTTTACTGGAGAAATAACAGACCAAGCTTGCACCGTAGATAGCTCTTCTAAAAATCTGACTGTAGATTTAGGAAAAGTATCTTCAAAAAGCTTAACCACTAAAGGTGAAATCGCGGGCCTTAAAGATTTCACAATTAAACTAATTGATTGCCCTATTGATACCACTGTTGCCGTACGCTTTGGCGGTACTCGTGATGCAATTGATAGCGATATTCTAGCTATTGACCAGGTTTCTGGTGGTGCAAAAAATGTCGGTATTGCATTATTTGAGAAAGATGCCGTATCTCAAATTAATCTCTATGACGACTCTAAAGAGGTCGAAATTAATGGTACTGAAATTAACTTAGATTATGTTGCTCGTTATAAAGCAACAGCACAAGCAACACCAGGTCCAGCTAACGGCTCAGCCGTCTATAGCATCCAATACAAATAATAAAAAATGAGGGTAATACTTATTACCCTCTTATTTCTTCTTAACTTTATGGCACCAATATGAAAAAGAATATTTTTCTCACATTATTTTTTTACTTTTCTCTCATAACGGTATGCCATGCTGCAGGGATAAGTGTGGGTGGAACACGGTTTGTTTATAACGATAATGCTCGTGAAATCAGTATCCCAGTTCTAAATACCGATAAAGAAAAACCTTATTTGATCCAAAGTTGGGTTTCAGCTTTTCAAGGTAATGACAAAACACCTTTTATTGCGACTCCCCCTCTTTTTCGTATTGAGCCAGATAGCACTGGTTCGGCACGTATTTCTTATACAGGAGCCCCCTTAAACTCAAATACCGAAGTTGTCTATTGGCTTAATATAAAATCTATTCCTCCCGTTGAAAAAAGTCCTGAAAATCAACTTCAGTTGGTGATTAATTCTCAATTTAAGCTCTTTTTACGTGCTCATGATATCGAGCCACTTAATTTTAATAACGTCGAACTATCAAAACAAAATCAAGGCTTAGTACTTAAGAACAACACACCTTATCACTTAACCATTAAACATATTTTTATTGATGATAAACGCCACCCTTACGATCCTTTAATTCAGCCACATCAAGAAGTTGTATTACTAAAAGAAACACCTACTTCTCAGAAAGTTACAGTGCAGTTTATTAATGACTACGGTGCAACTGTAGATAAAGTATTAAACTAAGAGCGTATGGCGATGACTTTATCCATAATAGCGTTATCAACAAAACGATTATTCGTATTTTCTACCAATAATCTCAATCGCCACGGTTTGCTGACCATGGCGATCGCCACTATTTTATATCCTTATCAGGTAACGGCTGAAGAGCAATTTAACCCTGATGCACTCAATTTAGGAATAGAAAATCAAGTTGCGGATATTAATAGCCTTGATTATTTTTCTTATGCCGGAGGTCAACTTCCTGGCGTCTATTCTGTTGATATTTATCTCAATAATAAATTAATTGATAACCGCCAAGTACGTTTTATTTTTAACGAAGAAAAAAAGACACTTACACCAGAGATAACTAAACAAGACTTATTAAATTGGGGTGTCAAAGAGTCTGTAATACCACCATCTAATCAACAAATTAAAAATGAAACGATCACTGATATTGCTCGAGTTATTCCAAATGCAACATATCAGTATGATTTTTCACGAGCACGCCTGTCATTTTCTATACCACAAATTGCTTTATATAATTATGGGCAAGGCTATATTCCCCCCACACAATGGAATGATGGCATTAATGCGGCTTTTGTGAATTACACCTATCGACAAAATAAGTATTGGTATCATGATCAACATAATAGCGACTCTCTTTTTTTAGGGTTACGCAGTGGTGTTAATGTCGGTGCTTGGCGTTTGCGTAATCACAGTAACTATAATAAAAACAGTGATAACTCTTCACAGTGGAAGAGTTTGCAAACTTATGTTGAGAGAGATATTCGTAGTTTAAAAAGCCGTTTAACCCTCGGCGAAACTGCCTCTGATAATGATGTATTAGAGAGTATTCCATATCGTGGTATTAAACTTGCTTCTGATGAAAGTATGTTGCCACAAAGCCAACGAGGATTTGCTCCCGTTGTGAGAGGAATTGCTCAAAGCAATGCCGTGGTTACTGTTCGTCAAAATAACAGTGTGATTTACCAAACATCCGTTCCTCCGGGTGAATTTGCTATTTCAGATTTATATCCCACCTCTTACAGTGGTGATTTACAAGTCACGATTGAAGAAGCGGATGGAACAACTCGTACTTTTTCACAACCCTTTTCAGCTGTTCCCATGATGCAACGTGCAGGTAGCTTAAAATACAGTGTAGATATCGGTAAGTATCATGCTGATACAGCTGCGAGAAAGCCTAATTTTTTTCAAACCTCTGCTATTTATGGGCTCCCTTATAATTTATCCATTTATGGTGGCACATTAATCTCTGCTGATTACCAAGCTTATGCATTAGGTACTGGGGTTAATCTTGGCTATTTAGGTGCCGTTTCTGCCGATATTACTCACGCGAAAACAACCTTAATAAATGATGATGAAGTTCAAGGACAATCTTATCGTATTCAATATTCTAAATATTTACCTGACACCCAAACAGGTTTTTCACTGGCATCTTATCGCTATTCAACAAAAAATTATTATGATTTCTCGGCAGCTAATGAGCGTTTTTCTCATCTTTACCGTAAGAAAAAACAGTTTCAGTTATCTGTATCACAATCTTTAGGAGATATAGGTTATCTCTCATTAAATGGTTATCAACAATATTATTGGTATCAAGACAGAGTCGATCGTAATGTCAATCTCAGTTTTAACTCTAACTACCGTGCTTTAAGTTATAGCGTCTCTTATGCGTATAACAAGCGCCAGGAAAGTGGGCTAACCGATCAGATTTTATCCATTAATTTAAGTCTACCGTTTAATTTTACTCAAAATAATAATTGGTTAAGTTATCGCTACAACACCAGTCGACAAGGTGATTCGATTAGCTCAGTGAGTGTCAGTGGAACACAGCTAGAAGACAACAATCTGCAATATGATGTATCACAAAATTATAATCATACTCGCCAAGAATATAGTGGGTCAGTCAATGGTAATTACAGTGCATCCGGTGGCGAAGTAAATGCAGGTTACAGTTATGATAAACGTTATCAATCAATGAATTGGGGAGTAAATGGTGCGCTCTTAATTCATCAAGGTGGTATAACGCCATCTCGTACAATCTATGATTCTGCAATTTTAATTAAAGCGGAAGATGTTGGTAACTTAAAAGTCAGTAGTGCGCAGAGCCTTTATACCAATAACCAAGGCTATGCGGTTATTCCTAATGTTTCACGTTATGAACGCAATAAAGTCACCGTCGATCCTGCCTCTTTAACGGGTAATAACGATGTTGAATTAACATCAACGACGGTTATACCGACCAAAGGAGCAATTGTTTTAGCTGATTTCAAAGCAAGAAAAGGGGCTCGTGTGCTTGCAAACTTACACTACAATGGAACACCATTGCCATTTGGTACTCAAGTTGAGATTTATCAACACGGACAAGTGCTTTCAAGTGGGATTGTTGCCAATGATGGTGAAGTTTTCTTAAATGGCGTACCTGAGCAGAGCCAGTTACGTGCTAAATGGGGTAACAGCGCCGTTGAACAATGCAAAACATCTTTAAATGCGGATCTCTCGTTAGAAAAGATCCAGTTTTTACAACTTGATTGCAGATAGGTGATAACAATGAATAAATATATAACACTAGGTTGTCTGTCTGCTTTTTTGTATACATCAACCACTATGGCTGAATTTAGGGCAGAGCTCACTACTAAGACAGTAACTTATTCAGCACCTATTTACGTATCGCGTTCAGCACCAATTTTAACGGAAGTCGCCACAATCCCGTTAGGAACAATGAATGCATGGACATGGTGGAACCTTTCTGGAGGCGAAGTTAGACCAGGGATTTATTTACCTGGTTCGTTTAATGCTTCCAGTCCTAGAGTGAATGGGGCTTATGTCAAAGAACTTAACAACAGTGGTATTGGCTATACGTTACATGGCACGATTAGCGGAAGTTGTAGTGGGTCTGCTTATGTCGATGGTCAGCAAAATATTGATGGTAACTATAGCAACAGGCTTATTTGTTCATCCAACGCCACCAGTGGTAATTACTCCGTTACATTAGAAATGAAGCTGTATAAGCTACGTGATAATGTGAAATCACAAACCATTCCAGGTATATGGGCTGCGATGTTAATTGTCTATAACAATGGTTTTATCACCAGTGACTATACAGGAAAAACAGAGCCACGAATTAATATTTCACCATTGACCATTATTTCTAGTGGTTGTGATGTCATGAATAACAATATTAATGTACCGCTTGGAGCTGTCCCTAAATCCAGTTTTAATGGTGTTGGATCTGTAAGTCCTGAGAGTATTAAAGATTTCAATATTGATTTGAGTTGTGATCCTGTTTCACCGATTAAAATTCGCTTCGATGGTGTTGCCGATAGCCAACAAACCTCAGGCACCATTGGCTTAAGTAATCCAACAGACAGTAATACAGCCAAAGGTTATGGTATACAGATTAAGTATCAAAACCAGCCAATAAAGCTGGGACAATTAATTACAGTAAGTGAAAAAAACAGCAGTTCCGGAAGTTATTCTATTCCTTTGGAAGCGGGTTATATTCAAACATCCGATACGACAAGTGCGGGAAAAGCAAACGGTACATTGCAATTTACAATGCAATATCACTAACGAAATTTAGGCTGATTTAAAAAGATAAGGCGAACAATATTATCTTGCTCGCCTTTTTTCTTTAGAGAAGATCACACTTGATATAATTTACGTAAATAATGAGGCACAGCTTCATCGGCGTTAGTTCCAATCACTTCCATATTGGGGAGGAGATCTTTTAATGCTTGATGGGCATTTTTCATAATGCAACCTTTACCCGCTATCTTTAGCATCTCTTTGTCATTCATACCATCACCAAACGCGATCGCATCTTTCGCAGAATGTTGCATCAGTTCGGCCACTTTCTCTAACGCTTCACCTTTAGATACGCCTCCTGCCATCACTTCTAAGCAATTACGCAGTGAGAAACTCACATTAACCTTATTACCCCAGCGCTGATTAATTTCACTTTCTAGTTTCAACAAGAGCTCATGATCATCAGAGGTGAAGAAAACCTTACACACATTGGTGGTCGGGAATCCCGTTTTACAATATAGTTCATAGCCAAAGTCTGATTCTCTAAAAAACTCACAAGCCCCTGGCATCTCTTTATTAACATACCAATAGTCGCCAGCATAAATATTCGTTTCAATTTCAGGGTGATCAAAAACCATAAGGGACAAGTCATAAGCAATTTCAGGTTCAAGATCTTGGCTAAAAATAAGATCCCCATGCGTGTTATGCACTCTTGCACCATTAGAGGTTATCATATAAGCGTTAATGCCTAATCCATCACGAATTTGAGCAACATCAACATGATGACGACCTGTTGCGAATACAAAATGCACCCCTTTATTAATAAGTAGGTGTAGTGTTTCTTGCGTATAGGGGGTTAATACATGATTAGGTGATAACAACGTGCCATCAAGATCTGAAGCGACTATCGAATACATACACATTCCTGATTAAAATAAATGCTTATCATAAAACTCACAGATTTCATTCAATGCTTGTGAGCGTAGCTTATCTATTTCGAACAAAATTTCATGATGCGCACCCTTAATCACCAGTGGCAATTTTTGCTTTTCTTCTCTTGTTCTGGACTGACTATAACGTTCACAGAAAGCCCTTAGCTCTTGATTATCTACCACCTTGTCATGCTCAGCCTCAAGCACTAATAAAGGGGTATCAATCTCTCCCGCATGTTCAATTAACCAATCTCCTGTTTGTAGGCTTTCGCCCATCCAATGATAAGTAGGGCCACCTAATCGTAGCTCAGGGAAATCAGCGTAATAACGTAAATAACGACGGTATCGTTCATGGCTATGTGTTAACACATTTAGAATAAAAGGTAATGGAAACCATTTACCTGTTGATACTGCGTAGTTATTTCTTTCAGATTGACTTTGTTCTGCTCGATTGACTAAAAAATTAGCCACCCAGCGAGGTATCGGTAATTTAATACCAAACATCGGCGCACTTAATGCGGCTGCTTTAAAAACATGAGGATGTTTTAGAAGATACCCCGCTAAGATAGCACCGCCCATTGAATGGGCTAATGCAAAATAATGTTGGTATTGATAAGGCAACACTATCGTATCAATGAATGTTGAGAAGTCATCAATATAATCACTGAATTTTTCCACATGACCTTTTTGTGAGTCTTCTAATAGTCGGTCAGACAGGCCTTGCCCTCGATGATCAAGCAAAAAAACATCGTAGCCAGTATGGAAAAAATCAAATGCAACTTCAGGATACTTTACATAGCTTTCACTACGGCCTGAAGCAATTACTAGTGCTTTATTGTGCGATGGCGAACGCCAATGAACATAACGAATCTTTGCTCCATCAACACCCGTAAATTCACCTTCTTCACGTTGGTTCCAAAAATCCAATAAAGCGCCATTCGTAAAAGCAGAAAACTGCTTTTCACGAGATAACCACGAATGTTTAAAAAGAGTGGTTGTCATTGGCTCTCCTTGTTGGCGTTATTCGAAGCCCTCAATATGGTCACGGATCAGTGTCATAAAAGCGGGTCCAAATCGTTCTAATTTTCGTTGGCCGACACCGTTTATTAATAACAACTCATCAGGATAAACAGGACATTGCTCGGCCATTTCTATCAACGTGACATCATTAAAGACCACAAAAGGCGGAATATTCTCTTCATCAGCAATAGATTTACGTAATTTACGTAGTTTCGCAAATAGTTTTCTATCGTACTGTCTGTGCGCATTTTTTGTTTGTTGATTACGGCTTTTTGTTGGACTTAATAATCTAGGCACAGCTAATTGTAAGGGGACTTCACCTCGAAGGATAGGCCTCGCCATTTCCGTAAGCTGTAATGCAGAACGGTGTACAATATTTTGTGTCACCATACCTAAATGAATAAGTTGCCGTATCACACTCACCCAATGTTCGTGACTTTGTGCTTTTCCTATGCCATAAACAGGTAACGTATCGTGTCCCGAATCTCGAATACGCTGATTATTCGCGCCTCTTAAAATTTCAACAATATAACCAATACCAAAGTGCTGACCAGTACGATAAATACAGGATAAAGCCTTTTGTGCATCCACCAATCCATCATATTGCTTAGGAGGATCAAGGCAAATATCACAGTTGCCACACGCATTTTGTCGATGCTCGTCGAAATAATTAAGAAGCACGAGTCGTCGACATGTTTGTGCTTCTGCAAAAGCGCCCATTGCGTTGAGCTTATGCATTTCAATCGCTTTTTGGTCGCTTTCAGGTTTTTCATCTAAACAACGACGCAACCACGCCATATCAGCGGGATCATAAAATAATACCGCTTCTGCAGGTAATCCATCTCGCCCTGCACGCCCAGTTTCTTGGTAATAAGACTCAATATTACGAGGTATATCGAAGTGAACCACGAAACGCACATTAGGTTTGTTTATCCCCATTCCAAACGCAACGGTTGCAACCACAATTTGCAAATCATCACGCTGAAACGCCTCTTGCACTTTGGCTCGCTGTGTCATTTCCATTCCAGCATGATAGCCCGCAATACTTAATCCACGCTTACTCAGTCGCTCTGCAGTTTCTTCTACTTTACTGCGACTGTTACAGTAAATAATGCCTGACTTTCCTTTTTGGCCACGAATAAAGAGCCAAAGCTGATCAAGAGGTTTGTATTTCTCGACTAAAGTGTAGCGGATATTCGGTCTATCGAAACTGCTGATATGTATTAAAGGATCACGCAACACTAACTGATTAATAATGTCATAACGCGTTGTGTTATCTGCCGTAGCTGTCAGTGCAACAATAGGCACATCGGGAAGATATTGTCTTAATAATCCAATTCCTCGATATTCAGGGCGGAAGTCATGCCCCCACTGTGAAATACAGTGTGCTTCATCAACGGCCAATAATACGGGTTTCCACTGTACCAATTGGTGCAAAAAACTTTCCATCATCAAACGTTCAGGAGCAATATACAGCAGTTTTATTTCACCCGTTTGACAACGCATTTGAACATCGAGTTGCTCTTCACGTGTTTGTGTGGAATTTAAATAACTAGCTTCAATGCCATGAAAACAAAGCTGATCGACCTGATCTTTCATTAAGGAGATCAGAGGCGACACAACAACGGTTAATCCATCTAACAATAATGCGGGGATTTGATAGCAAAGGGATTTTCCACCCCCTGTCGGCATCACAACAAGGCAATCACGTCCTGTTGTAATGGTATGGATGATTTCTTGCTGACCAGGACGAAACTGCTGATAACCAAAGGTTTCTCGCAAAATAGTCTGTGCTGATGGCATTGAATTAAGAACTTCTGCTGTGGACACGCCGTTCCTCTGAAAAGCTGCTGATAAAAACTATGATGAGGAGCCAAAGAAAAGGCACCAATATGAAGGTGCCGTCATCATTTATAGCGTTATGCTACCTCAGAACGAGGAAAATTACAGCATATCATTCAGCATCACACCCACACCAACACGTGTCTGGCGAAAATTATAGTCAATCATCGATTCACCATAACCACTAAATACTTGGGTATAAAAGCGGACATGCTTAGTAATTGGATAGCTCCAACCTAATTCAGCCGCCCCATAGCCACTGTTCCAGTTATAGCGGCCCGTCACCGTGATCACACTTTCACCTAATCGGTAACCTGCTTTTAAACGATAATAGCCCATGTAACGATTAATATCTGGATTATCATCACGTTGTGCACTTTCACTAAAGCGATACCATGGTTTTAAATCAAGTTGTAAATTACCTTTTTGTGCCATAAAGCGTGCATAAACTCGATTCCAGCTACGAGATGTGGGATCTGAACGCCCATTGGATTCATGGTTAAAACCCGTTTCAATTTCACGAAGTGTCCAACCCGCAAATTTATAGTCAGTAGCCCACCCTAAAAAGAGTTGTGGCTCATAGTTTGTCTCCCGAAACGGAGCTGACTCTTTTTTATTACTTAATTGCCACCAAGAGCGCTGAGTATAAGAAGCTGCTAAAACGGAATTTTCACCCGCTATACCACGCCATAAAGGGAAAGCAAGACTAAGTTGAAATTTCACCTCATCTTTTCTAGCCTTATTGCCCCAATCATAACTTTCAATAGCCTCTTTATTCATATCCGAGGTATCAGTATAAATAATGTAATTGGATTCATAAGGATAAAGAACAAAAGGTGAATCATATTCTTGTAATAAACCAGAAATGATACTGCCCTGAACAAGCGGTGCCGGAGACGACGATATTTGTACTTCGGATGCAAATCCCCATGCTGGATAGAATAAAGCCACCGCGAGTAAAGAACGGATGTAACACATAGTTAATTATCCTGTCTCATTATTGAATAATATATAAAGTTAGTACTTACTTTGGAATTAGTTCTTATAAATGTGCTTTATTACACTTAAGCGACCATATTTTACACGTAATTGCCATTAAATCTCGTATATTTTCACGCCATTATATTTATAGCACGAATGTGCAATTACGGTTTCGTCATGTATCATTAACATAATATTAACTTTATGACGTGATATCGGAGGTTTTAAAAATGGAAAAACAGCTAACATTAGAAGAAGCTCAAACATTAATTGGTCATGTTTTTGTGTATAAAATGCCATTTAACCAATTGATTGGCTTAGAGTTAGTTCGTTTTGAACAAGATTATGCAGAAATTCAATTCCGCTACCAAGATAAATTGGTTGGTAATATTGCTCAACGCATTTTACATGGTGGGCTCATTGCGTCGGTACTTGATGTCAGTGCAGGATTAGTTTGTGTAGGTAACGCATTAACACGTTTAGCACCAATATCCCAAGAGCAACTCGAACAGAAACTCGCTAAAATGGGTACAATTGACTTACGAGTTGATTATTTACGACCTGGACGTGGGGAGTGTTTTACTGCAAGTAGTCATATCTTACGCAGTGGCAATAAAGTCTCTGTTGCTCGTGTTGAATTACATAATGAAAAGCAAGTCCATATTGCAAGTGGAACAGCAACTTATATTGTGGGTTAAATCTTTGTTAAAATTCATTGCGCACTATGATACTTAGAATATTATTAATTACTTGTAAAAATACATGCCTAATGACACATTAGATAATGTCATTGGGTATGATAACCCCGTCACACATTTCCTTTCCATCAATTCCAGAGATAGCATGAGCCAGAAAAACACGATGAAAGGCGTTTTATGTGCCTTAGGCGCCTATTTGATCTGGGGTATTGCCCCTGTCTATTTTAAAAGCATTCAAGAAGTGCCCGCTGAAGAGATCCTCACACACCGTATTCTATGGTCATTCTTTTTTATGTTGATTTTAATGACTCTCAGTCGTCACTGGCCTTATTTACGCCAATTAATACGTCAACCTAAAAAAATTCTACTCTTAGCACTGACAGCCGTGATTATCGCAACTAACTGGCTTACCTATATATGGGCCGTTAACCATGGTTATATGCTAGAAGCTAGCCTTGGCTACTTTATTAACCCCCTTGTTAACGTACTTTTTGGCATGCTTTTCTTGAGCGAACGTTTCCGTCGTATGCAATGGGTAGCCGTAGGTTTAGCTTTTACTGGTGTCTTTATACAACTATGGCATTTTGGTTCAGTGCCCGTCATTGGGCTCAGTCTCGCGGTTACTTTTGGCCTTTATGGCCTACTGCGTAAAAAATTAGGGGTCGATGCACAAACCGGGATGCTAGTAGAGACTTTATGGTTATTCCCAGTAGCATTAGTTTACATTTTATTTTTCACCCATTCGCCAACAAGTAATATGCTTGAAAATAGTTGGTCATTAAACACCTTGTTAATTGCAGCAGGTATTATTACAACCGTACCGTTATTACTCTTTACAGAAGCAGCACACCATCTGCGTTTATCAACATTGGGTTTTTTCCAATATATTGGCCCAACCTTGATGTTTATCCTTGCCACAATGGTGTATGACGAAAAAATTGATGCTGAACGATTAGTCACCTTTGGCTTTATCTGGGTTGCACTGATCCTCTTTACTCTCGATGCACTTTATACTCAACGTCGTTTAAGACGTAGTTAGTTATTTAAAGCTCACTCTTCCGCTAAATTACTAATTTGAGTAAAAGCGGAAGAGAATTTTTTCTTCTTATTTTTCTTTAGCAAAGATGTCCCCTTCGATATCTCTTCCACATAACGATGTGAACGCCTAAATAACGTTGATATTGTGTTATTAATCACTTGAATATGGTTAATCACAATACTGTAATAGAGATTGATACGAGGAACAAAATCACGCTGATGCCTCAATAATTTACAATACAGATCTTCTTCAAATTCATTAATCGGCTCACTAGGGTGATAACGATCACGAAGAACTTCCTCGACATTTTCGACTCTAATATCATTATTAGAAAAAGAGATAAGAGAAATTTGCGTAGCAGAAGAGACAAAAAAATAGGTATGAAAGAAGGTGCTAGAAAGTTTCATCAATAGATCTCATTAGTAAGAATAGGTAACGAGATTATTAAGTAACCAAATCGTATTTCCCTTAAAAAAACACCCCTACTTGCCTATCCAATCAGTAAGGATGTTTTTTATATAAGATAGTGACTACCTACTTTAAATGGCGACCTTACTCTAGTCGAGCAAATGCCGCGACTAGCCATTTAATACCTTCACCATTAAAGGCAATTTGTAATCGACAGTGCTCACCACTGCCTTCAATATTGATAATTGTCCCATCACCAAACTTAGGATGTTTCACTCGTTGCCCTAGCGAATAACCGGTGTCATTGCTAATAATTGGGGTACCTAAACGGCTATGATTAACAGGACGTGAAACTGTTGCTCGTAAACGGACTTCTTCGACACACTCTTTAGGTAATTCACCAATAAAACGAGATGGTCGATGACTCACTTCTTTTCCATATAGACGGCGGTTTTCAGCGTAAGTAAGTGTTAACTTTTTCATCGCGCGAGTTACACCAACATAGGCCAAACGACGCTCTTCTTCTAAACGCCCACCTTCATCTAATGACATTTGGCTTGGGAACATCCCTTCTTCAACCCCCACAATGAAGACTTGTGAAAACTCAAGCCCCTTGGCGGAGTGAAGCGTCATTAATTGAACCGCATCTTGATATGCATCAGCCTGGCTTTCACCTGATTCTAATGCGGCATGTGAAAGAAATGCTTGCAGAGGCATTAAATCTTCGTCTTCATCTTGATAACTAAATTGGCGGGTCGCGGTGACCAACTCCTCTAAGTTTTCGATACGGGCTTGGGCTTTTTCGCCCTTTTCTTGCTCATACATCGCTTTTAAACCTGAATCACGAATAATTCGGTCTGTTTGTACATGTAATGGCATATCTGCTGTTTCAGAGGCGAGTGTTTCAATCAGTTCTAAGAATCGTTGAATTGCAGCAGTTGCACGTCCTGCCAACATTTTATGTTCGATAACCTGTAATGCGCTTTCCCATAAGGTAATTTGGTTATCTCTCGCGACTTGGCGAACAATATCTAATGTTCTATCACCAATACCCCGTGTTGGTGTATTCACAACACGCTCGAAAGAAGCATCATCATGGCGATTAGCCGTTAATCGCATATAAGAAAGCGCATCTTTAATTTCTTGGCGTTCAAAGAAGCGTTGCCCGCCGTAAATACGGTATGGCATTGCCGCTTGTAATAGTGCCTCTTCCATTATACGAGATTGAGCATTACTACGATAAAGAATGGCACAGTCTGTCAATGCCCCCCCTTCTTCTTGCCAGCGCTTAATTCTGCCGACAACATAACGCGCTTCATCTAAATCATTAAAAGCACAATAAAGCGAGATAGGTTCGCCTTCTGCACCTTCTGTCCACAGATTTTTACCTAATCTGTCACTGTTGTTTGCTATTAGCGCATTGGCAGCTTTTAGGATATTGCTTGTAGAACGATAATTCTGCTCTAATCGGATAGTCTCTGCGCCAGGAAATTCATTTAAGAAGTTTTGAATATTCTCAACTTGCGCCCCACGCCAACCATAAATGGATTGGTCGTCATCGCCTACAATCATCACTTTACCCGTTTGACCTGCCAGCATTCTTATCCATGCATATTGAATACGGTTAGTATCTTGAAATTCATCAACCAAGATATTAGTAAAGCGATTTTGGTAATGTTCTAAAATTTGAGGTTTATTAAGCCAAAGTTCGTGGGCTCGTAATAAAAGCTCCGCAAAGTCCACCAGCCCCGCACGATCACATGCTTCTTGATATGCCTGGTACACTTTTAACCATGTTGTTTCTACAGGATTACCATAGGTTTGAATATGCTGAGGACGTAATCCTTCATCTTTTTTACCGTTGATATACCACATTCCTTGTCGTGCAGGCCATTGTTTATCATCAAGGTTCATCGATTTAACAATGCGACGAATAAGGCGATATTGATCGTCACTATCAATAATTTGAAAATCTTGTGGTAGGTTTGCATCAAGATAATGTGCGCGTAATAAACGATGAGCCAAGCTATGGAAAGTCCCAATCCACATACCGCCTTGACTGGTACCAATTAAATCTTCAATACGATGACGCATTTCTGCAGCCGCTTTATTGGTAAACGTCACAGCCATAATAGAAAAAGGAGACGCTTGCTCAACAGATAATAACCAAGCGATACGATGTACCAATACGCGTGTTTTACCACTACCTGCGCCAGCAAGCACCAACATATTTATACGAGGTGCGGCCACGGCTTCGCGCTGTTTATCATTAAGGCCTTCTAGCAGATATGAGACGTCCATAATTACCAATCATTTAGTGAGGAAAATACTGTGGATATATACAGAAATAGTCAATAAGCAACAAACTAACAGGATTTCATCCGTGATGCAAAGTAAAGCCTTTTTCAATTGCGTTTATCTCTGCCATTTTGACCTAATATTACGTTAAACCAATTCTATCAGTTTACTTAAATCTGTAATTTCAATATGTGGCATCACGCGAGTTTCACCTTCTTCAAACAAACTACGGTTATCAAGGTTAATCCAGCAAGCTTGTAATCCACTATTAATAGCACCCTCAACATCCGTCACAAGATGATCACCCACATGTAAAATTTGTTTATGAGGTACTTTTAAAAGCGTTGCCGCTTTATCAAACATATCAGAATAAGGCTTAGAGCGACCATCAGGGCCAGCTTTTAAAATATGTGAGAAATACTGCCCTAAACCACAACTTAGCGGGTTTGCATTACCATTTGTAATGGCGATTAAAGGAATTTTTTCTGCTAATTGAGTGAGGACTTGATGTGTATTTTGAGGCACGTTAATACGACTACGCCAATAAGCAAAGTGCGCCATAATTTCATCTGCACCTTGCTTTGCTTTAGCTTCACTGTAGTTGTAATCTAACAACATATTTCTAGCAGCAAGCCAACGCCACTGTGTAATATCGTGAAATATCTCTGGATTATTTTCTATAAGTGGCTTTTTATAGGCATTCACATCTTCTTTTGTGAAATGATTAAAACGCAGATCATATTGACGAATAAAAGCCAGTGTCTCTTTTTCCGTTCTGTCCATCACGGGCACATTGTCATACAGCGTGTCATCTAAATCAAAAGTCATCGCTGCAATTGGCGTCAGAGTTCTGTAAAAGCGCATTATGATTTTTCTCTCTTAGCTCTCGGATGAGCAGCATCATAGACTTTCGCTAAATGCTGAAAATCTAAGTGGGTATAGACTTGGGTAGTCGATAAATTAGCGTGCCCTAATAACTCTTGTACGGCACGTAAATCACCACTGGATTCCAGTAAATGCGTAGCAAACGAGTGGCGTAATTTATGAGGATTCACATGGCTATTTAGTCCTTGCTTTACCCCCCAAAGTTCAAAACGTTTTTGTACACTGCGCACGGATAAACGCTTACCACTTTGAGTTGAGATAAAAACAGCCTTATCTTCTGGTGCATAAAGTTCTCGCATCGGAAACCAATTTTGTAGCCATTCTATCGCTTTTCTTCCTAGAGGAACTTTACGCTCTTTACTTCCTTTACCTAATACACGAACTTCACCTTCATTCAGATCAATATCGTTAATATTGAGATTGGTCAGCTCAGATAAACGCAAACCCGCACCATACATAACCTCTAGCATGGTTCTATCTCTGACAGAAAGGGGATCGTTTAAATCGATATTCATTAATTGGTTTACTTCATCTACATCCATATTTTTAGGAAGATGACGACCTGATTTAGGTGTGCGAATACCTTTCGCTGAATTAACATCCAGCATACCTTGTGCTACTTGCCAATCAAGAAAGCTACGTAACGCAGAAAAGCGCAAAGCCAAGCTGGTCGGCTGTAACCCGCTTCGATGACTTTTTGCCAATAACATACGTACATGTTGGCTTTCAAGTGATCGCCATTGCGTTATTTTTATCTCGACCATCATTCGCACTAAGGCCATCAATTGGCGATGGTAATTTTCTACCGTTACAGGACTTAATCTGCGTTCAACTTGAATGTAACGCAGAAATTGCTCGATAACCGTGGTGAGTGTTTCTGGAAGATCACTTGGTTGGCTCATTGTCTTGCCACCCAACGTGTTAATAATTCCGGTAAGATATGGGCTAATTTATCCAACATGACGGTTCCCATTCCTTCCTGAAAATGTTGATTATCTCGGCTATTAAAAATAATCACCCCTAAATCACCGTAATGGCCTAATAATGAGAGTGCAACAGAGCCTGAATGTCGTACATTAGGCATCAACAACATGATCTCTTGCCCATTTAGCGTGCCTAAGTAGTGATTATCATCACCCATACGCTGAATACGGAAATGTTCAAAGGTTTGACGAGAAAGTGCAAGTGCTTGGGCGTCTAAAGGCGGTTGTAATTGCCAGCGATCAGTAAATAGACGTAATTGAACAGAATACAACCCTAACCCTTTAGCCCAGAGGTTTAAACGCTCTAGCATTTCATTGAGGGAATCACTACGGGATAATTCAGTAATTAATAATAACAGCTGACTAAACAGCGATTCATTTTCTGAAGCTTGCTCTATCAGTAAACGCATATCTTCTTCAAGATAGTGAATACGATTACGTTGGCGTGACATTATCCACTCAACTAATGAGACTGTTCCTCTTATGGGATGAGGAACTTTCATTTGCTCAATGTAGCTTGCATTACGGATAAAAAAACCAGGATGCTCTGTGAGGTAACGAACCACTTGTTGATCATTAAGTTCGTTTGTTTCAGGACAACAGAACTGCTCATTTTTATCCGTCATACAGATAGCCTCTCAAAAAATAAAATTATAGCTGGATGATCCCATCATAAATATGTGTCGCAGGCCCTGTCATATAAAGAGGGTTACCCGCTCCTTTCCATTCGATAAATAGCGATCCTCCTGGTAACGTGACTTTCACTCGTTTATCTAATAAACCTTGAGCAATACCGATCGCAACAGCGGCACAAGCCCCGCTACCACAGGCATTTGTTTCACCTGCTCCACGCTCAAACACACGCAAATGAAGGTTATTTCTATCTACGATTTGCATAAAACCAATATTAGCACGTTCAGGGAAACGTTCATGTTGCTCTAACACGGGTCCTAATAATTCAACTTCGGCTGTTTGAATGTCTTCAACTTGAATAACACAATGAGGATTTCCCATTGAAACTACACCGCATAAAACAGTCCGTTCCATTGTCCTGATAATATAGGTCTTTTCCATTTTTTGTGCACGGAAAGGGATTTTTTGAGGATCAAATTCAGGTTCGCCCATGTTGACACACACATCGTCATTATCCATAACATGTAAGGTCATTCTGCCGGACTGCGTACTGACTTTTATCTCTCTTTTATTTGTAAGTCCTTTTAGTCTCACAAATCGAGCAAAACAACGCGCACCATTCCCACATTGTGCAACTTCACTTCCATCCGCATTAAAAATGCGATAATGAAAATCAAGTTCAGGATCATAAGGTGCTTCAACCACCAATAATTGATCAAATCCAACACCAGTGTGGCGATTCGCTAATCGACATATTAATTCTGGTGAAAAATAAACATTTTGGGTCACAGCATCGACCACCATAAAGTCGTTGCCAAGACCATGCATTTTTGAAAATTGCATTTTGCCCCTGCCTGAAACGAAATTACCGTTTCTAAGATTGACTAATTGGTCTGAGTTGAGGCGCCCTCAACTTGCTGGGTTGGCTGGGATGACTGGGTCATTTTTGCCTGAGTATCTTCAGGAGGGAAATAAAGAGGGCCTTTCAAGCCACAACCCGAAAGAGAAATCAGTGTTATTATAGCAAGAGTGCAACGTAAATACGTTTTCATTCGAAATCTGCCTATCAATTATTTGGTTAATATCCTCTATAATCGCAGTTAGATCTCGAAAAGCAAATAGGAAATGAAGATGAACGACAGTGAATTTCACCAATTAGCTGATGAACTCTTGTCAGAAATTGAACAATCTATTGATAATTATGAAGGTGATGCAGATATTGATTGTGAAATCAATGGTGGTGTAATGACCTTAACCTTTGAAAATAATAGCAAAATTATTATTAATCGTCAGGAAGCGTTTCATCAAATTTGGTTAGCGACACGCTCTGGTGGTTATCACTTTGATTGGAAAGATGATCAATGGATTTGTGATAGAAGTAGCGGTGAATTTTTAACCATGCTGGCACAAGCAATAACAGAACAAAGTGGTGATGCGTTTTCTTTTTGAGAAAAACGATTAATCATCATAATGGGAGCTTTTTATGGCTCCCATTTGGGGTTTATTGGCTTGTACTTAATTAAGAATGTTGTACAGCTTTATAATCTGTAAATCCATGCGCAACTAAACTCATCTCAGGTTGTACTTCTTTATTACCCAGATCGGTCAGTTTACCAAAAGATCCTCCTGCAAAAGGCAACACTTGTGTTGATCCTTCCACTTTCACAATTTGATAAAACTGTGGCAAGTTAAAATTAATAAAGCTTGAACCATATGTGAATCGATCATGAGATGAAGAGTAAAAACGGCTAACATCTTTCACTAACTCTTCTTTACTTCCTTCACAATGGGAATAAATTTCGACGCGATTTGCTTCATCTAATATATAGATATTAAAGACATTATTATCTTCTGTTGTTTCAAAGAAAAATTGGATAATCCCTTCACACGCAAAGCCATCAATGACTGCAGGTAAATAACGAGCATCTTTGTCCAGCTTAACAGGCAATCCATGAAGCTTGTTATAAGAGATTGCACCATAAAACTCGATGGCATTTTCTAATTTTTGTACCGACACATTGAGACGTTCAAAAAACAATCCCCACGTTTGCCCCGCAATACGTAACGCTTTAAACCGACCCGGTTCTAAACGATTCGTTGATAAACGCAGTTCAATACATTCCGATACTAGCTGTTGCACACGAGTACGAATTAAACCTCGTAGATGTTGACTATAGCAGAACACTTCAACTGAAGCGGGAGGAGCTGCATCTTGGTGCATTTTACCTAAAATCGTTTTTAACGATTCCAACATAGATTGTGTCCCGCTGAAATGAAGAGTTCTGACTTCATTCCATGAATTACGGTATAACAAATCAATACTACCAATAAGACACTGCTCTTCTTCACCAAAACTAAAAACATCAAGTTTTCTAAAATCAAAGTGAACCACTTGATCAGAAAAACGCTCGGTTGGATCTGTTTCCAAATTGACAATAATGGCTAGATGCCTGATTTCGCAAGGGCTATACAATGCTTTTGGCGTTGGTGCAGGTAAACGAATTGGGAAATGGCTTGACATATCCCTGACTAATTCATTCAGTTTAATTTCATCACAAGAGGATCCCCCTTGATGAATATAAACACGAGAATCTTTCGTTAACAGTCCATTAAAGTAAGACCACGCGACTAATTTATTTAAATAGCGGTTATATTCTAATGGTTGATGTCCAACGATATTTTCAAAATCAGGCGCACGATTATATAAATACCATCCACTACGATTCGCTCGGCCTTGTGGCACATAGATAAAGGTTAAATGTGATTCTGATAAATCAGGTGATATTTGCGGGTTAACCAGGGTGACTTTACCAGGCAATGCTTCAAATGCTGCGTAAAGTTTGCGTGTTAATACACCAATATCCTGTGGACTTGCACTGACACTTAAGTTATTACGACGCGCAAAGCGAATAAGATTGCGATAGCTTTGCATCATTGTATCTAACAGTTCGTTATGCGCATCACGCACCCGCTCGATTTTCCAACTATCACGGGTATCGAGTATCGTTAAACGTTCGTTATCCCATTGCCACTGAGTCACTAATTGCGATAAGACTTGTCGTCTCCAACCTTCGGATTCATTTTGTGTTTTTTCGTTAGATAATTTTTCACACACTTTTAGGTAGAAACAGCGACGAATAAGATCAAGACGAGTTAAATCATTGATAGATAATAAATAGCGAGTAACACGCTCAAGCATCATACAATAAGCATCTAAACCATAATTGACAATTTCGCCACGGTGAAGGTGTTGCTTCATCTCTAATGCTAGCAGTTTTCCATTAGGATAATCCGCTGAATAAGCTTCTAATAAAATACTTTTTAATACTGCTTTATAAGGTGAATCGACACTTTTATAAAGTTGCCATAAACTCGCACCGAAATACTCTTCGGCTGAAAGTTCACCTAATCCCCCTAAATCTAACCACTCATTAGGTGTTAATACACCTTGGGCATAAAGGGAGTTAACGTACTCATCATAATGATGTTCTTCTTCTACTGGCACCATCGTCCATAGCAAGCGTTTACCTGCAAGGCGTACCGCGGTACGGTAAAATTCATCAAGTAAAAGAATATGTTGAGTAGAACCACAATCTTCTCCACCTAAGCTACCGCTTGCATGGTGGCGAAATCTATTTTCATCGATTAAAAAAAATGTAACATCAATACCTAGCTCACCAGCCCACAGTTCAATCAGTTGGCATTTGCGTTGTAAAAGCGCACGCTCACCCTGATCCAGCCATGATTGATGGCAGACCCAAATATCAATATCGGAGCAGTGACTTTGCCCAATAGAAGAAGTACTCCCCATCGAGTAGATGCCCGTAATTGGCAACTCTCCGCTGGCATACCCTTCCATTGGCTCATCACATAATGCGTTAACCAGCTTATTGGCCCATTGACGTTGCATGTCATCAGGTTCAAAGAAACATGTACCGTGAGGAACATTTCCTTGTAGGTAGCCGGGTAACTCAGGATGGTGGTAATGCAATAAAACAGGAATTAAACCATAAACCTGTTTAAAAACATCACACATCGATGCAAATGCTCGTTCCAGTCTGAGTTGATTAATCGCATCCAGCCGTTGCTTCAGTGTTTCAATATAAAGATACAAGAGTTTCGCCTGAACAATACTAAGAAGATAGTAGAATCTGAGTTTATAAGTGACCGAGCTTGAGTTATTCCATTATTAATAGATAAAACTTTACTAACAAAATCTCGGAAACGTGATCAATTTAACACCTTGAGCGCAAGGCGTAAAGAGGAACTCAAAATATAGCACCAAGATCTAAAAATGATATTTAAGAGCTTAATCGTGTAAAGCTTTACGATTAATATCTTTATAATCATATAGATGAATCATTTTATTTGTACAAAAAATGACAAGAAAAATATTCCAATCCATCATTTAGCCTACAAAAACCCCTGCTTACTCGATGATGAAACACAAAATAAATTCTAACAAAGCTTAAAAAATAGATAAAAAAGGAAAATAAAGATAACTTATTGATAAGTTTTATTTTTTCTATCTTTTTTTGTTTTTTTACTTTTATATTTAAAATAATAAAAATTTTTTATTATTAATAAAAATGATATTTAAATAATTAATCAATATTCATTAATTAATTATTTAATTTAAAACTCAATTTGTTTTTTTATTTTTATTATTCATCTTTCTTTTATTTAATAATATTTTTGTTAAAATTTATCGTGTTTTTATATATCGGGAGATAATTGCTAAAAAAGATTATTTAAAATAATAGTTGTTTTATCAATATGTTCAGATTAGGCATTATGCTTATCTTACTTGCTGACAAAAAAATGTTAACAATCGTATGTTAATGTTTTATATTTGTAAATAACCACACTCTTTATATAGATATAAAAAGAATAAATCTTAGAAAATAAATAAAGCCATTACAATGGATCTCTATTTTGCTTATTTTTTATTTCCTTTTTCTTTTTTTCTTTTTCGATTAATACCTAATTTCTTTCATTGTTATCACCACTCAAAGTGCCTTAACTGGAAAATTGAGCTTTAAAGTGTTAAAACAATGCCTTATTTCTAAACAAAAATATCGCTAATCGCTCGGAAGAGATAATACTATTATGTCAAAAAGTACCATCCGTATTGCTACCCGCCAAAGCCCTCTTGCTATGTGGCAGGCGCTTTATGTGAAAGAACAACTACAACTTGCTCATCCAGGTTTAGTCGTCGAATTAATACCGATGGTCACTAAAGGTGACATCATTTTAGATACACCTTTGGCTAAAGTGGGTGGTAAAGGACTCTTTGTCAAAGAGTTAGAACTTGCGCTACTTGAATCTCGTGCAGATATTGCCGTTCACTCCATGAAAGATGTTCCCATTGATTTTCCTGAAGGTCTAGGGTTAGTAACAATTTGTGAACGCGAAGATCCTCGAGATGCCTTTGTCTCTAATCATTATGATTCGTTAGAGCAACTTCCAGCAGGTAGCATTGTAGGTACATCGAGCTTACGTCGCCAATGTCAGTTAAAAGCACAACGTCCTGATCTGATTATTCGCGATTTACGAGGTAACGTAGGTACTCGCTTAGGGAAATTAGATAACGGCGATTACGATGCCATTATTCTTGCTGTTGCTGGTTTAAAGCGTCTTGGTCTTAATGAACGTATCCGCACACCGTTATCCGCAGAGCAGTCATTACCTGCCGTTGGACAAGGTGCAGTGGGAATTGAATGTCGTTTAAATGATAATGGAACTCGCCAATTATTAGAAGCCCTCAACCATTCTCGTACCGCCATTTGTGTTAAAGCGGAGCGAGCAATGAATACGCGCCTTGAAGGTGGTTGCCAAGTGCCGATTGGAAGCTATGCAATTTGGCAAGATGACAAAATTTGGCTACGGGCATTAGTCGGTTCACCCGATGGCGAAACTGTTTTACGTGGTGAGCGTTTAGTTTCCCCACAAGAAGCTGAAACTGCGGGTATTTCACTGGCTGAAGAGCTTTTAGATAAAGGTGCCAGAGCCATTTTAACAGCAGTGTATCAAGGCAACGCACCCGCATGAGTATTTTAATCACACGCCCTGATCCCGCAGGAAAAGCATTAACCCAGCGTTTAATTGATGCTGGAAAAATAGCGTTTCAGGCCCCCTTAATAGAGATTATTGCGGGTCGAGAACTCTCTTTATTAGATGCTAAACTAAAAAGCTTAAGGGCGGGTGATTGTGTCTTTTTACTTTCTAAAAATGCGGTGTCGTACGCAAACTGGCAACTAAATCAATTACAACAATCATGGCCAGATACGCTATCCTATTATGGGATAGGTAAAAGCACAGCGAAAGATTTCCAACATTTAAGTAGTTTTCCTATTTGCTATCCTGAGCAAGGAGAAACCAGTGAAGATCTTCTTGAGCTTCCTGCTCTTCATCAGGTGAAAAACAAGCGAATATTACTACTTAGAGGTAATGGTGGTCGTGACTTACTCGCAACAACATTGCGTCAACGAGGGGCAATCGTTGATACATGCGAATGTTACCAACGCCTATTTATTCATTATCCTCCTGAGGCTTTTGCGCTTCAGTGGGAAAAAGCACAGGTTGATACTCTTGTTGTCACTAGTGGTGAAATGTTACAACAGCTCTTTGATCTGGTGGCTGAACCTAAGAAAGCATGGCTATTAAACTGCCATTTACTTGTGGTGAGTGAACGATTAGCAACAATAGCAAAAACATTAGGGTGGGAAACCGTCACCGTTGCTGAAAGTGCCAATAATGATGCTTTATTTCGTGCATTAATATAGAACCTAAATGAGACACCGATATGACGGAACAGAAAAATACGAATGACAATAACTTGCCAAAAGAGGCAGCTAAAGCTGATGAGACTGTCCGCTATCAGGAAGTCAAACCTGTTAATAATAAGCGCTCAGGTCTAATTGGAAGTGCTGTTGCTATCCTGGTTATTTTAGCGATAGGTGGTGGTCTTTACTATTACACCAATCAGCAAGCCTCAAAACTAAGTTTAGAAAATCAATCACTAAAATCAGAACTTGCTCAATTACAGCAGTTACAGAATACCTATCAACAACGTTTTGATAATATTGATAGCTTGTTTAACTCACAAAAACAAACTATTGAAAAATTACAAAACGAGCGCCAAGCCACAGAGAATCAAATTCAAGATCTGCAAACTCGATTTGCTGCGATTTCCAGTGCTGATGTCAAAAGTTGGCTATTGGCACAAGCCGATTTTATGGTGAAAATGGCGGGTCGTAAATTATGGAATGACCAAGATGTGGTGACAGCCGTTAGTTTACTGAAAGGCGCTGATAGTAGCTTGGCAGAAATGAATGATCCAAGCTTGCTTGAAATTCGCCGTGCTATTAATGAAGATATCAGTCATCTAGCCGCACTAACCAAAATTGATAACGACGGTACTATTTTACAAATAAATCAATTAGCTAATCAGGTTGATAATCTGCGCTTAGCAGATCTCGAGCGTAATGGCTCACCAATGGATAAAGATGACGAAACCATTTCTGGTTCGCTGTCAGATTGGAAGCAAAACCTCAGTAAAAGCTGGAAGAGCTTTATGGACGACTTTATTACTATTCGTCGTCGAGATACTGAAGCCGTACCTTTATTAGCACCAAACCAAGATATTTATTTACGTGAGAATATTCGTTCACGTTTATTAATTGCTTCCCAAGCTGTTCCTCGCCATCAAACTGAGATTTATCAGCAATCACTTGAAGCAGTATCCACTTGGGTTCGTGCTTATTTCGATACCTCGGATCCTAGTACAACGGCATTTTTAGATACGGTCTCTGAATTAGAGAAACAACCTATTACACTGACAATGCCTGCTGAATTAAAAAGCCCGGTACTGTTAGAAAAACGTGTCGAAAAACAGATCCGTAATTTACTGGCGCAAAATGAGTATACTCAACCGCAAGCTGTTGAAGCTCAAGATGCACAAGCAGTAGTAGAAGCTGAACAGAGTACATCAGAAAGTGCACAAGATGCAGCAGCTGATGCACCAGTAACACAACAAGGAGAATAAGCTTATGTTAAAAATACTGCTCCTTTTTGTGGTGCTTATTGCGGGCATCATCTTTGGCCCAATATTGGCAGGGCATCAAGGCTACGTGCTTATACAAACAGATAATTGGGATATTGAAACCAGTGTTACCAGCCTCGTCATTATGTTTATTTTACTGCAATTGGCGCTGTTGCTAATTGGTTGGAGTTATCGCCGTTTTATTGGCACAGGCTCAAAAGCCTACAGCTGGTTTTCTTTCCGTAAACGTAATCGTGCTCGTAAACAAACCAGTATGGCGTTAATGAAATTAGCAGAAGGCGACTTTAAAGAAGTTGAAAAACTGATGAGTCGCAACGCAGACTATGCGGAACAACCCGTTGTAAACTACCTATTAGCAGCAGAAGCAGCACAACAGCGTGGTGATGAATTCCGAGTTCAGCAACACCTTGAACGAGCAGCTGAACTTGCCGATACCAATCAGCTTCCAGTTGATATTACACGAGTGCGTATTTTATTAGCGCAAAATGAAAATCATGCGGCGCGTACTGGGGTTGATGAATTATTAAATCAAGCACCTCGCCATCCTGAGGTTTTACGTTTAGCTGAAACGGCTTATACCCGAACCGCTGCTTGGCAAGCATTACTTGATATCATTCCATCAATGCAAAAAATTGCGTTGCATACGGATGATGAATTAGAACAATTACGCCAAAAAGCCTACATTGGCATTATGGGACAAAAAATGTCCGAAAGTGGCTGTGATGGGCTAAAAAATTGGTGGAAAGCACAACCACGTAAAGTACATCATGATAATGCATTACGTGTTGTTTTGGCTGAACATCTTATTGAGTGTAACGATCCCATTACGGCTCAAACGATCATATTAGAAGGGATCAAACGTCAATATGATGAGCGTTTGATCTTGCTGTTGCCACGCTTAAAAAATACAGACGCTAACGTGATTTTAAAAGTGCTTAATACATTGATTAAACAACATGGACCAACACCATTACTCAATAGCACATTAGGTCAAATTGCCATGCAACAAGGGCAATGGGCACAAGCAGAAACGGCATTTCGTAATGCGCTAAAACAACGTCCTGATGTTCATGACTTTGCCTGGCTTGCTGATGTCTTAGATAAACAGAAAAAATCTGAGGAGTCGGCCAAAGTACGTAAAGATGCTTTGTTAATGACACTGAAAAAAGATTCTGTCATTTTTGAAGAGCCGAAAAAAAGCCAATAAACTCACAATAGATATCATTTGATCCACAATGTTAAAAACCCTCTTTATGTGAGGGTTTTTTATTTAATTTAAAAGTCATGTTGAAATAACAACACAAGTTCTACACATAAAGTTAAAAACAGATACACCCAAGCGATACGATAAAAACGACAGGGTATTCCTTTCATGTTTTCTTGAACAAACGATAAGTAATATTTTCTTGCTTGGTAAAATACCACAATATAAATCAGTGCGATCCCCTGGCAAAGAAAAGCCACATATTTAGCCCATGATTTTCCACCAATAATCAGCATGATCAAGGGGAGCAAAAAAAACAATAATGGGCCAAACTTTTCAATAAGAAAGAGCCTCTCCTGTGCAAGGTACGCTTTTTGTTTATTTATCATGATACGGCTATCTCCTATCTACCCTCGCACTGGATGATAACGTGATAACGCGATGAACACAAAACGGATAGGCTATATATAGCGTGTAAAAAAAGCACATAAAAAAACGCCTGTATAAAACTATACAGGCGTATAAATATACAATCAGGTCTACAGACGGATGGTGCCTCACTCAACGTTTCGTCCTGTTGATGATGAATGATGTTCATCGTTAACCTGGACGTAGGCACCGAATAATCGGCTCTGCATCATTCCTAGGTTTATGAAGCCAATGCTATCATAAGGAGTGGAATGAGCATCTACGATATAAATAATGCATTTAGCGTGCCAATTTTTATTTTCTGATAACAAGAATTACCTGCTACAAAAATATAAGATAACTCATTGAATTTTCGTTTCCCTTTTCTGTTTCACTCTTTTTTTATGATAAAAAGTACATTGTCTGTACTTTCACACAGCGATTGCTAAATAGAAAAGAAAATATAAAGCCAAACGTACGTCTCTTTTTCACGACAAGAAAAACACACAACATATTTAAGACCAATAAATCAAGATGTTAAATGTCACCTATTGGCGACATTAAAAATACCAAGTGTTGGCATTTACCGACACAAAAAATAAAATTCTTATATTTCATATAATTAAAATATATTTTTTTATTAATTTACCTATTCTTTTTATGAAGATAAAAATAAGGTAATAAATTAAATTATTAATAAACCTTAAGTGATAAGACCAGATATCACTTATAAAAAGTGACGTTCTTGTTTACGCTCAATTAAGAATAAGCACTAGAAAAGATAGCCGAAGCTAGAATTGGATATGGATATAGAAAAATAAATATACTTAGTTTAAATATAAGATTATAAATCGCAGATACGAAAAAGCCCCGATAAAATCGGGGCTTTCTCTTATTGGTCGGCGAGAGAGGATTCGAACCTCCGACCCACTGGTCCCAAACCAGTTGCGCTACCAGGCTGCGCTACTCGCCGTCTGAATGACTGCTCTTATCTTGTTTATTGGTGCGAAGGGGGGGACTTGAACCCCCACGTCCGTTAAGACACTAACACCTGAAGCTAGCGCGTCTACCAATTCCGCCACCCTCGCATAAACAATAACTAAGATAAGATGGGGTGGCTAATGGGACTCGAACCCACGACAACTGGAATCACAATCCAGGGCTCTACCAACTGAGCTATAGCCACCATAACAGCTATCTTATTACTTCTTACAACAACGCTCTTCACCGTAACTCTTAGCACGCTTTAATGGCGCGCCCGACAGGATTCGAACCTGAGACCTCTGCCTCCGGAGGGCAGCGCTCTATCCAGCTGAGCTACGGGCGCTTCACGCCGTTGCGGGAGAGGATAGTACGGATTTACACACTGTCTGTCTAGTGCTTTTTGAAAAAAAAAGTTTGTTTGACGATACTTTGTGCATTTCGTCGATAAATGGAGCGTTTTTACGCACTAAACGTCCCGCTAGTATAATAATTAAACAATAAAGATGCTAGGTGAAAGCGTGAATAAATTCTTGATTCAGCCACGCCTAGCAAAAAAGATGTTATTCTTATTACAATTTATTGGAATAGTAATACCCAACAAACTTTAACAGCTTAAATTGACGCTTAATTCGGCTTGGTTGTGATAACAGGCGGTATAACCACTCTAAACCAAGATTCTGCCATGCTTTAGGAGCTCTCTTAACATGACCTGTAAATACGTCATAAGTCCCCCCCACGCCCATATATAATGCATCAGGGTAAATCTCACGACATACACGGATAAATAGCTCTTGCTTAGGTGAACCCATAGCAATAGTCACTATCTTCGCACCAGAGGCCTTTATACGCTCAAATAACCCCTCTCTATCTTGGGGAGTGAAGTAACCATTTTGACTCCCCACAATATTCACATTCCATTGTGCTTTTAGCTTATCTTCTGTTTGAGCAAGAACTTCTGGTTTGCCACCCACAAGAAAGACGGGGGTTTTTTCTTTACCCGCTCTTTCCATCAGGGCTTCCCATAGATCAGCACCCGCAATACGAGAAACATGTGCATCTGGATATTTACGGCGAATACCGCGCACAACACTGATCCCATCCGCATAAAGATAATCGGCTTCGTTAAGCAACTCATTCAAGGCCGTATCGGTTTCTGCGGTAAGGATTTTTTCTGCATTTATGGCAATCAGAGATCCACTTTTTATTTGTGTTCCTTCATAAAGATAATCCAGAAAATGAGCCATATCGCGAAATCCCCAGATATTATGTCCACGGATTGAATACTTCGGAATTGAATTGGATCCCATTACTTTTCCTTTTTCTCTAAACGAGGTTCACTTTGTATTTGACGAGTCACGTAATTACGCACTAATCCCGCACTTTCAAATAACCAATAAAGCAGTTTTGCAACAACCAAACATAAGCCAAAAACCAAACAGAAAAACACAACACGAGAGACAAAGGAATCAACCCCTTCTCGTGCTAAAACAATCATATTAAAAATTGCCCCAAAGCAGAATGCTTGTAAAATAGCGGATTTATAACGATTGCTTTCATTCAACCCTTGCTGATACAACCAATCAAACCACTTAATAATTAATCCCACCACAATTGCACCTAATGGGATAAATACAACCCCTCCCATCACCACCAAAGAACCAATTAAGGTTGGTGAAATTGCAAGACCTGCATGGTAATTAAGGACTTCCCATGTAAAGTAGTTTGCAGAATTGAGTACAACATCCGGACGCTCAGGCCAAACCCACGAAGGAATAAAAACATAAAAATCACGAATAATTGGAGCAAGCCCTTGAAACTCAATCTTGTCATAATTATCAATTAATAACGCTAAGTTTTCCCAAGGTGAGAACGTATCACGGGTTAGGTATAAGAAAGTATAGAAAGCCTCAGCGCCACTGACATCAAGTCCATAGCGTTTTAATGCCAACCAGAACATGCCGACAATACTCATCACCCCTGCAGTAACCAGCATCCACAACGTTATCCAACCACGAACAATGCCGATAAATAGAAACAGAGCAAAAGCGATAATGATATTCGCGCGAGTTCCACCCACAATGATATAAGTTAAAACTCCGAAACCGACCGTTGCACACAAGAAGAAAATCCAACGCTGTTGTGTCGGTTTTAAAAAATAAACCACCAGCATGGCGGGAATAAAGAAATAGAAAAAGCGCTTAAGCGCCACTCCTGATACTTGGCTCGAAAAAATTTGGCTATATGTTTTCAGCTTAAAGAGTAAAAAACCATTTTGTAGGAAAAAAATCCCCACTGTCACAAATGCAATTAATGCCAATAAGATCCAAGTAAGATTGGTTTCTACCCTATTCATCGTAAATAACGACCTAGAAGGGCCACTAACGGGCTTTCTCAACCTAACCTTATAAGTCACATAATAAATCGCATAGAAGCAGGTAGAGGCTAATAATGCGTATAATAATGAATCAACAGAAACAACCGCGACATCAAATTGGAACACCAACATACAGGTCAATGGAAAACCAAAATAGAATGTCAGCAAATAGAGCATTGAGAAAAAAACATTAAAATTAAAGCGAACTCGACGAAACTCTTGATAAGTCAGTAATAAAATAAAACTTAAGGAGATAAAATAAACGAGTGTTAAGCCACCCAGTTCCGCCAATGTCATTGGGGTTCTCCTGTACTTATCTCAATCAACTGCTTCCAACCTTCAGTAAAATTAGGTGCAAAGAAGGCAATATTTTTACGATCAAGCATCAATAATTGACGTTTAGCCTCTTCAATCAGCGCAATATCTAATTTATCACCCGAGAAAAAAACAGGAACATTCTGTTCAGTTAAATCCTGCCAAAATGGGTTTTGACGGCTGATAACAAAAGGAATAGCAAATTGGATAAGCAGGCAAAGTGTGCCAATACCTTGTTGACGATGAAAAATAAAATAGCCTAAATCACATGTTTTTAATAAGGCCAAATAATCATCAAATGCCAGTTTATCACGTAAAATTTCAACCTGATTATCAGGAAGTAACTGATTAACAGCGTGAGAAACTTCGTCAATATAGTTGTGATTATTCTCAGGATATCCCATTGGGATAATCACTTTTGCACGTGATCCATATTGTTCTGCTATTGATTGTAATGCTTCAATATGGCGATTTGATCTGTCTCCTGAATTTCCCACAATAATGGTGATTTGTTGTGCATCAATAGGTGACTTTTCTGCCACCGTCAGTGCAGGATCCATTCTTGTTGGAAAATAAAGCAAACTTGCTGGAATATTAACGTTAAACTGCGCGAAATAGTTAAGATCACCTCGTGTGCCAAATACTCGCCCTACCCGTTTTTGTGCCAACTTGCGAAGAAGATAAAATAGTCTAAATTTGAGTTGCTTAGCATCCTGATACAGATCAGCCCCCCAAATGTGCCACCAAAACTGATGACGCTTAATTTTACCTGTCAGTAATGCCAGCCAAATAGGCGCATTAAATTGGCCTAAAAAAAGGAATCGTTGGTGAATATCGGCTTTTGCCAATGTAATCACTCTCTGCGCAACCTGCTTTTTATCTGCTAAACACTCGATGTCTAAAGCAGAGTAGCTTTCTTGCAGTGAAGTATCTTTACTGGCAACGATAAAACGAGGTTTATACGTTAATCTCGCCTCAGTGACGAGATGGTCGTTAAAAAACCGTAACATTGTGTTGTTATGATGCACAATGTCTGAACCTAGTACGTAAATCAAAGTTGTCATTTGCGCCTGCAATAAATAACGAAAACAGAACTACAGAGAAGGAAGTAAATAATATAGGTTGCCATATAGGCTTGAGCAGCACCCAATGCGCCATATTCAGGAATAAGCCAACGGGAAAATAGTGTTAATAAAGCAAACTGGCTGACTTCGGTGAGAATATAAAAACGCAACGCCGCTTTTGCAATGACCAAATAGCCAAAGACATAAGCGCCTACTTTTAAAACATCACCGACAAGTTGCCATGCAAATAAATCACGCATAGCGACAAATTTATCTGAAAACAGTAACCAAATCGCAAAATCACGCAATAACCACACCATAAAACTGGCAACGGCAACCGCAGGAAGTACAAACTTCAGTGATTTCACGATCTCTTTGGTAATGTCACTCTTTTGCGTTAATCGAGAAAGTGTTGGCAACAAATAAACAGAAAAAGAGGCTGTAATAAACTGTAAGTAAGCATCTGAAATGCTAGTTACACCTTGCCAAATACCAACATCATCCCAGCTATAGTGCTCAGCAAGTAAATTACGCATCATGATATAAGCGACTGGCAACGTAATCGATGTCAGTATCGCCATAATCGTAAATTTACCAAGATGGCTTGCTATTACCTTATCCCAACGAGGTTTAAGCTCACTTAACGCAAATCGTTTACGTTTTAATACTATTACTGTAGCAGGAAATAAGATCAGCGCAGGGACTAATGCTAGCCCAATCAACGCACCGTGATAGCCCGCAAATAAATAGCATAAATAATAAGCAACAACACCAATGATACTACCGGTAATAATTGATAATGCATTACCAGCCACATCACGATACCCCTTTAATATCGCCAGGAAATAATTGCTATACGCTATTCCCATTTGAATAAAGGCGACGGCTCTTACAATATCTTGATATTGCTGATAATTATCACCAAATAGCACTTGGCTTATCGGTGCTGAGAAAATAAGAAAGACAATAGCTAACAGTGTGGAAAACAGCAGGATCATAGATGATGATGTGCCCAACACATTTTTGCGTTGGCTGTCATCATCTTGATATTGTGCGATTAACTTCGTTACACCATTAAAAATCCCCGCACCAGATAATACGCCGAGTACGGTAATTAATTGGCGAAAATTACCCGCTAATCCCACGCCAGAAGGACCAAAGGAGACAGCGAGTAACTTAACGACAAGCAGACCAGCCCCGATTTTTATCAGGGTTGATCCTGCTGTCCAAATTGATGCTTTAGCTAATGACATAATTAAGCAAAGAAATCGCGAATATGGCTAATAACGGTTTGCTGTTCTTCTTCTGTCATATTGTAGAACATTGGTAAACGCACTAAACGCTCACTTTCTTGTGTAGTGAAAATGTCTTCGCCATCAAAACGACCAAATTTCATACCTGCTGGGCTGGTATGCAATGAGACATAGTGGAAGACAGTTAAAACTCCATGCGCTTTCATATAGTCATTAAACGCCGTACGTTGCTCGATATTGTTCAGTTTGATATAGAACATATGCGCATTGTGTTCTAATCCTTCAGGAACGATTGGAAGCGCTAATAAGCCTTTCTCTGCTAATGGCGTCAATGCATCATAGTAAATCTGCCAAAATGCTAAGCGGCGTTCATTAATCTTTTCAGCTTCTTCAAGCTGTGCCCATAAATAAGCAGCTTGTAAATCTGACATTAAGTAACTAGATCCAATATCACGCCAAGTGTATTTATCTACCTGACCACGGAAAAACTGACTACGATTAGTGCCTTTTTCACGGATAACTTCTGCACGATTGATTAAATCAGGATCGTTAATGAGCGTTGCACCACCTTCACCACCCGATGAATAGTTTTTGGTTTCATGGAAGCTATAGCAACCAATATGACCGATAGTGCCTAATGCCTTACCTTTATAAGTTGACATAACACCTTGTGCAGCATCCTCAATCACAAATAGATGATGCCTTTTTGCAATCGCCATTATCGTGTCCATTTCACACGCAACACCTGCATAATGAACAGGCACGATAGCACGGGTTTTATCTGTAATTGCTGCTTCTATTTTTGTTTCATCGATATTCATAGTATCTGGACGAATATCAACAAAAACAATGGTTGCTCCACGTAATACAAACGCATTAGAGGTCGAAACAAAGGTAAAACTCGGCATAATGACTTCATCGCCTGGTTTGATATCTAATAAGATAGCTGCCATTTCAAGCGATGCTGTACAAGATGGCGTTAACAGCGTTTTATGACAATGAAATTGTTCTTCTAACCACTTTTCACATTTTTTTGTGAAATTGCCATCACCACAAAGCTTGCCACTTTCCATAGCCTGTTTCATGTATTCTAATTCGGTGCCGACAACGGGTGGTTTATTAAACGGAATCATATTATCCCCTGTATAACCAATAAGTGGTGCTCTCTATTAAGCCTCCACTATGTGTGTATAAACGCGAAGCAGCAATATTGCTGATTTGTGTTGCAACATATAGGGTTGAAATACCTTGCTGTTGACACCAAAGCTTCGCGGCCGACATCAGTTGTTTACCAATGCCTTGTCCTGTTCTATTGGGCATTACGGCAAGTAATCCCACTCTTGCTTCACTTTCAGATATTCGACGTAAAGTGACAAAACCACTTACCTTGTTTTCATTATCATAAGTCAACAAACAAAGATCATCGAACGTGCCTAATACCGCTTTTTTCACCCATAATGCATAAAAGCGACTACTATCGTCTTCTTGATACCATGGCGCTCGAAAACGACTTTGTGCAAAAGCCTCTGATGCCGTTTTCATCAGTAAATGAATATCCGCATCATTGGCTTTTCTAAAACATAGTTCGGGCGCTTTCTTACAAGCATTTTCTATGCCAATTGGAAGCTTAAAATCAATCTCACCTTCCGCAAATTGAAAACCTAATTGACTGAGTTTATCGATGAGTGAAAGCTCATGAGATGCGACTTTAGCTTGAACTAGCGCAAATGCATCAAGCTGTTTGTCTGTTAATACAGGCGCTTGAGCGTCAAACTCAAGGCGCCCTGTTTTGAGTGAGAAAAATTCACTTTCCCACTCAAGATAATTAATATTGGCGAGGACGGACATGTAATAAATCCAATAGATAGCGACCATAACCCGTTTTAGACAGTGATTTTGCACTTTCTCTTACTTGGTCATCATTGAGCCATCCATTACGCCAAGCAATCTCTTCAAGGCATGCCACCTTAAATCCTTGGCGTTTTTCAACTGTTTGAACGAAAGTGCTGGCCTCAATTAAACTGTCATGAGTACCCGTATCTAACCATGCAAAACCACGCCCCAACAGCTCAACATTCAGCTCGCCACACTCAAGATACATTTGATTAATCGACGTAATTTCTAATTCACCACGAATAGACGGTTTTACTTTTTTAGCAAAATCAACCACACGGTTATCGTAGAAATAAAGCCCTGTTACTGCCCAATTAGATTTTGGTTGTTCCGGTTTTTCTTCAATCGACAAGACTTTGAAATTATCGTCAAATTCAACAACACCAAATCGTTCAGGATCCATCACTTGATAACCAAAGATTGTCGCTCCACGTTCACGTTGAGCAACTTGTTTTAGTTTAGGACTAAATCCTTGACCAAAGTAGATATTATCGCCTAACACTAAACAGCAATGATCATCACCAATAAATTCTTCACCCAAAATAAACGCTTGAGCTAAGCCATCTGGCGATGGCTGAATTTTATATTGAAGATGAACACCAAATGCAGAACCATCACCTAATAAACGTTGGAATGAGGTCATATCATCAGGTGTTGTGATGATCAAAATATCTCGAATACCAGCAAGCATCAGAACTGAAAGCGGATAATAGATCATGGGCTTATCGTAGATAGGCAACAACTGTTTCGATACCCCTTTGGTTATCGGATGTAGTCGTGTACCAGAGCCACCCGCTAGAATAATACCTTTCATCATTTATCCTTTTACTTAATCAGTTTCCAAGCCCTAAACGTTCACCTGCATAAGAGCCATCAAGTACGCGTTTCCACCAAGTTTCGTTATTTAAGTACCACAAAACAGTTTTACGAATACCTGATTCAAATGTCTCTTCGGGCTTCCAACCTAATTCAGCTTCAATTTTCGCAGCATCAATGGCGTAACGCAGATCATGCCCCGGTCTGTCTTTTACATACGTAATTAAGTCAACGTATTGAGCAACACCTTCAGGTTTTACTGGATACAACTCTTCTAATAGCGCACAAATTGTTTTAACAACATCAATATTACGGCGCTCATTATGACCGCCAATATTGTAGGTTTTACCCGGTGTTGCTGTTGTGGCGACTAAATAGAGTGCACGAGCATGATCTTCAACATAGAGCCAATCACGAATTTGCTCGCCTTTACCATAGACAGGTAATGGTTTTCCTGAAATCGCATTTAAAATAATTAAAGGGATTAATTTTTCAGGAAAATGGTAAGGCCCATAGTTATTTGAACAATTTGTGATCACCGTGGGTAAACCATAAGTCCGTAACCATGCACGTACTAAATGGTCACTTGATGCTTTAGACGCTGAATAAGGACTACTTGGCGCATAAGGTGTGGTTTCAGTAAAGAAATCATCTGTACCTTCCAAATCACCATACACTTCATCTGTGGAGATGTGATGGAAACGAAATGCCGTTTTCTTCTCTTCTGGGAGAACTTGCCAATAATGGCGAGCAGCTTCCAATAAAGTGTAAGTACCAACAATATTGGTTTCAATAAACGCAGCAGGGCCATCAATAGAACGGTCAACATGGCTTTCAGCCGCTAAATGCATCACAATATCTGGCTGATATTGAAAAAATAAACGGTCAAGTTCTGCCCTATCACAGATATCAACTTGCTCAAAGGCATAGCGTTCACTGTTAGCAACGGGCGCTAATGACTCTACATTACCGGCATAAGTCAGCTTATCCACCACAACAACGCTGTCATTGGTATTTTCAATAATATGTCGAACAACAGCAGAGCCGATAAAACCGGCTCCACCTGTCACTAGAATGCGTTTCAACGCCATACTCCTTTAGTATCTACAATCCATCTTTGAGTGACTTTACTACCTGGGATAGCTTTAAACTGTTGATGATCAACGAGCATTAAGACAATATCAGCGTCTTTCAATGCTTGCTCTGTTGATACTAATTCAGTGATCCCTTTTAGTTTCGTTGGTAACTCATGAATATTAGGTTCAACCGCTAATGTCGTTCCGCTGTGCCAATCTGCCACCTGCTTTGTGATATTCATGGCTGGGCTTTCACGTAAATCATCGATATTCGGTTTAAAAGATAAACCAAAACAAGCAATTTTAATTTCATTGGCACGCTTACCTGTTTCTGTCAGGCAATCTGCAACCGCGGCTTTGACTTGATCAATAACCCATACTGGTTTGCCATCATTAACTAAACGCGCGGTGTGAATTAAGCGGGATTGTTTCGGGTTTTGAGACACGATAAACCAAGGGTCAACCGCAATACAATGTCCCCCAACACCTGGACCTGGTTGTAAAATATTGACGCGAGGGTGGCGATTCGCCAAGCTAATCAGCTCCCAAACATTGATACCTTGATCCGCACAGATAAGCGATAATTCGTTAGCAAATGCGATATTAACATCGCGGAAGCTGTTTTCTGTCAGCTTACACATTTCTGCGGTACGTGCATTAGTGATAACACATTCACCTTCAAGGAAAATTTTATATAATTCGCTCGCACGCTCCGACGATTTACGGTTCATTCCCCCCACAACACGGTCATTGCGAATAAGCTCAATCATGACCTGACCCGGTAATACACGCTCAGGGCAATAAGCGATATCAATATCGGCATCTTCACCTTGTTGGTGAGGGAACGTTAAATCTGGGCGAGATTCTGCTAACCATTCGGCCATCTGTTCTGTAGAGCCAACCGGTGAGGTTGATTCCAGAATAATTAGATCACCTTTTTTCAGTACAGGTGCAATAGAGCGCGCCGCTGATTCAACATAAGCCAAGTCAGGCTCATGTTCGCCTTTAAAAGGTGTTGGTACTGCAATAAGGTAAGCATCTGCTGGCTGTGGCGTGGTGTAGGCTTTTAAGTGACCTTCTTCAACAGCTTGTTTAACAACTTTATCGAGATCAGGCTCAACAATGTGAATTTGACCTTTGTTAATTGTATCAACTGCATGCTGATTAACATCAACACCGATGACGCTTTTTTTACGAGAGGCAAAAGCTGCCGCTGTAGGTAAACCAATGTAGCCGAGGCCGATAACAGAAATAGTTTCAAAACTCATAATGTCACCTGATTTTTTTTCAATGCTTCAAGAATACGTTGGCAGGCATGTCCATCACCATAAGGATTTATCGCCTTACTCATTTGGTGATACGCGTTTTCGTCTGTCAATAAAGAGGTTACTTCGCTAACAATACGTTTAGTGTCTGTTCCCACCAAACGAACAGACCCCGCTTCAACCGCTTCTGGGCGTTCTGTCGTGTCTCGCATTACAAGAACGGGCTTGCCTAATGAAGGGGCTTCTTCTTGAATTCCACCAGAATCAGTCAAAATAAGGTAAGCATGGTTCATTAGATAAACAAATGGGAGATAATCTTGTGGTTGTATCAATTTAATATTATCGATACCGTGAAGAATACGTTGGACAGGTTCACTCACATTAGGGTTTAAGTGAACAGGGTAGACAACTTCAACATCAGGGTGCGCTAATGCGATTTCAGCTAATGCTTGGCAAATACGCTCAAACCCCCCCCCAAAACTTTCGCGACGATGTCCCGTCACAAGGATCATTTTTTTGCCTGGTTGAATAAAAGGATAGTTTACAGCGAGTTCATTTAAGAGTGTTTGATTGCCCATGACTCTATCACTTACCCAAAACAACGCATCAATCACCGTATTTCCTGTGACAAAAATATTTTTATCAGCAACTGCCTCGCGCACTAGGTTTAATTTTGCCGTTTCTGTCGGGGCGAAATGGTACATAGCAAGATGCCCTGCTATAGTACGGTTTGCTTCTTCAGGCCATGGTGAATAAAGATTGCCAGTACGCAATCCAGCCTCCACATGACCAACTGGAATTCGTTGATAGAATGCAGCTAAACTTGCTGCCATCGTTGTCGTTGTATCACCATGCACCAAAACAACATCAGGTTGGAATGATGCTAATACCGGTTTTAACCCTTCTAAAATACGACAGGTAATATCCGTTAAATCTTGTCCTGGTTTCATAATATTGAGATCATAATCTGGTTTGATCTCAAAAAGATTTAATACCTGATCAAGCATTTCTCGATGTTGGGCCGTAACACATACCTTCGCTTCAAACGAATCATCATTTGCTAAAGCGTGCACTAAAGGTGCCATTTTTATCGCTTCAGGGCGTGTGCCAAAAACAGTCAACACTTTCACAGTGGCTCTCTTTTTTTCATTGTTATATCGCTTATTTTTGGGAAAGCAATATGCCCTTATACTCATTACATCAGGTGTCGAAACACCTGATGTTTCGTTATTGTCATCAATGACAACATTTAATAATTATTATTTTTTTAATGAGCTACGTCTTACTAATGCAACACCTGCGCCGACTAACACGCCAATTGCTCCCCAAAGCACCATCATAAAGGCACGGCGAGGGCTATCACGTTTTACAGGATCTTCAGGAGTTCGTAAGAAACGATAAGTTTGGAAGTTATCTTGCAATTTTGCCCCCACAGCGAGGGTCGCTAACATTGCTGTATTTTGATCATAATCGCTATCAAAATCAGCACCTGTCGCCACTAAAGTTTCTAGCTGTGATTGCAATAAAGGAACACCTAGTAAAAACAATTTAGAGTCTGGTAACTCATCAATCGCAATAGATGTCTGTTTTTGAGAAATACCTTGTTTCTCAGCGACTTTTATTGATTGCTCTAATAAGTTAATTTGACGTTGATAAGCCGCTTGAGCCGCCATTTCTTGGCGTTTAACTAACGCTTTCATTGACTGTGTTCTTGTTGCCCATGCTGTTATCACCTCATCATTAAGATGGGTAGATGCTCTTTTATTAGCAAAAGCAATATACTCATTTAATAACTGGCTCGCCTCTTTTGAGGATTCGGCAATGAGTTTAAGTTGATCATTAACCAACTTTTTTTCATCAGCAGGCGTAAATTGAATATTGTTAATTAACTCATCCAATAACGCAGCATTAGCTTGCTCATCACTTTCTTTACGTTGTTTGAAATAATCCGTCTGTAGCCAAAACTCACGACGAGTATCAAACGCAGCAATTTGAGTCACAAACTCTTGATAAGCTTCATCTGAAATAGTTAAGCCTGGGGTTTGTGCTGAGGGATTAATTTGTGTATCAAGATTACGTAAAAACTGAGATTGCGAATAATAACTGCCTAAGTTATTTATCGTTGGTTTCTCTGTCATTGCGATTGCACTCCATTTAGGTTGCATCAAATAAGATGCCCCTAGTGCAATCACAGCAAAAAGCAGAGCGAACCCTATAATCCAGCTTTTTCCTGACCAAAGCGCACAACAAAGACCTCTAATATCGAGTTCATTATCTGGCTGATTACCCTGTCGGGAGGCGTTATTTTCCGAGTTCATCACGTTAAAAAACCTCTGCTTATATTAATGCTGTTGTGTTGCCCTACGTAAGCGACGCTTATGTCGTTTAATAAAACGAGCGACTCGCCACGCGCGTTTAATGCAATAACCATACATAACAAATGCAAGCAAGAATAATGCCAACATGAACCATTCAGGAACAAAAGACAGGTTCTGGCCAATAATACCAATTGCAGCTAATAGTGCAGCTGCCACAGTAATTAAAATAAAGGCTTGGCGAGAGGTGAAACCCGCTCGCATAATCAAGTGATGAATATGTTGACGATCTGGTGAGAAAGGACTCATGCCTTTACGTAAACGACGATACATAATGGCCACCATATCCATAAGCGGAATAGCAATGATCCATAATGCAGTGACTGCTTTTACAGGACGAGGTTGAGTTTGTGTTGAGGCAACTAATAGCCAAATAATAGTAAATCCGATGAGTGTACTCCCCGCATCACCCATAAAGACTTTGAATTTTTTACCGCAAACTCCTAAATTTAACAGGATATAAGGTAAGATAGCCGCAATAAATGAGAAACACCAAAATGCGAGTGCAGAATTACCGCCTTGATATAATAAAATACCAAGAGCACCAAAAGAGACACAAGAAAGACCACCTAATAACCCATCAATACCATCAACCATATTGAAGGCATTAATTGCGGCCCAAACAGCAAATAGTGTAACAATGTAGCCAAAAGGCCCTAAATGCATTTCCCAAGGACCAAAAGCATGGCCCAATGTGTCTAGTTTTAACCCAGCTCCCACCATCATTACAATCCCAACAAAGGCTTGGATTGTTGCTCTAATCTTGACACTAATATCGAAGCGATCATCTAACGCACCGATAAAAACAAGAAGTCCCGCACATGCCAGATACAATTCCTTATGAGGAATATAGATATCTGAAATATAAAATGCGAAAACAATACCAAAATAGACTGAAATCCCGCCCACAAGAGGGATCAATCCATGATGTTTTTTACGATAATTCGGTTTATCCACGAGTCCTATTTTCTTTGCAATTTTACGAGCCAAAAATAAAAATGCGAAAGAAAATAAGAACACATAAAAAACGCTTGTGCTCATTTTTAGTATATCCACAGTACTGTTCTCTATAATAAATATAGCTGGTTATTTTACCCTTCCCTGTGTTTTTATTCTTTTTCCAGCTCACCACGACGAGTTCATTCGAAAACCCACCACCCTTCATCAATTATAAGTTTTCCTTAACTATGTTTATTGATGCCATCGCTATTTTTATCAATTATTAACTCATGCAATATATATACCAACTTCTCATTAAGATATCGCACTCAAAATTTAATTAACCCATCAAAAATAAAAACAAAAAACGCCACAAAGAGTGTGGCGTTTTATATCATATCGTCATTCCAACAAAGTAAATGGACTTAACAGCATATAAATTGAGGTGATATTACTTACTTCTGTAATAGAGCACACTCTTTTAATATTTTAACTTTGTTATCAGCCCAAGAACGTTATTAACAAATTTTATGAGCGTTTCATAAAGTCGAAGAATTCTTCATTTGTCTTCGTCATCGCTAATTTATTAATGAGGAATTCCATTGCGTCGATCTCACCCATTGGGTGAATAATCTTACGCAAGATCCACATTTTTTGTAGCTCATCTTGCGTTGTTAGCAATTCTTCTTTACGTGTACCAGAACGATTATAATCGATCGCTGGGAAAACACGTTTTTCAGCAATTTTACGAGACAGGTGTAATTCCATATTACCTGTACCTTTAAATTCTTCGTAGATAACTTCATCCATTTTAGAACCCGTATCAACGAGTGCTGTAGCAATGATCGTTAAGCTACCACCTTCTTCAACATTCCGCGCTGCACCAAAGAAACGTTTAGGACGATGCAAGGCGTTTGCATCCACCCCTCCCGTTAACACTTTGCCTGAAGAAGGTACAACAGTGTTATAAGCTCGCGCTAAACGAGTAATAGAGTCTAACAGGATGATAACGTCTTTTTTATGCTCAACTAAGCGTTTTGCTTTTTCAATGACCATCTCTGCAACTTGTACGTGCCGAGAAGCCGGTTCATCAAAGGTCGATGCGATAACTTCACCTTTTACCAATCGTTGCATCTCGGTTACTTCTTCTGGACGTTCATCAATCAGAAGTACCATCAATACGCAATCAGGGTAATTATGAGCAATATTTGCTGCGATATTTTGCAACAACATTGTTTTACCCGCTTTTGGTGGAGCAACGATAAGACCACGCTGACCACGACCAATTGGAGCCGCTAAGTCAAGAACTCGCGCAGTTAAGTCTTCTGTTGAACCATTACCACGTTCCATGCGTAAACGATTATTAGCATGTAAAGGTGTTAAGTTTTCAAAGAGGATTTTACTGCGGGCATTTTCTGGTTTATCAAAGTTAACTTCATTAACTTTTAGGAGGGCAAAATAGCGTTCACCTTCTTTAGGAGGACGAATTTTCCCGGCAATGGTGTCACCAGTGCGAAGGTTGAAACGGCGAATTTGGCTTGGAGAAACATAGATATCATCGGGACCAGCAAGGTAGGAACTGTCTGCGGAACGTAGGAAGCCGAAGCCATCCTGCAATATTTCCAGCACACCGTCACCGAAAATATCTTCTCCACTTTTCGCGTGTTGCTTCAAGATAGAGAAAATAATGTCTTGTTTTCTCATTCGAGCCAGGTTCTCTAGCCCCATATTTTCGCCAAGTGCTATCAGTTCTGATACCGGCGTATTTTTTAATTCGGTAAGATTCATAATGGTGGGTTCTTAATAACTCGGGGTAACTCTCGAACTATGAACGTGAATAGTATAACAGCGAATCGCTGTCAGTTTCGTCATGTGTAAAATTACAGATTATAACTTTCTAACATAAGGGTATAACTAAAATGATAATGTTAGAGAGTATTAATACTATTAGACCAGCCTGCTTTATCCCCAAAGAAGTGACATTCATTATTGCGATGCTATGAGCGTACTTTCAACTTATGGGTTAGGAACATATTTGGAAAAATTTATATTCCCTGAATACTATAGATTATTCTAAGGCAACTTGACTGGTTAGATGAATTCAGATTACTTATATTAAATATCATATTAGATTGAATATCATATCATGTTATTCAATTCTATTACTTAGTACACTTGATATTCAATATCTCAGACTTATTTAATCGTGTCTAATCATATTGACAAGAAGATCCGATATATTATGTAAGTAAGTGGCGCTAACTTATCATGCTTCGAAGCGGACGTCTAGCGGTCAATAACAGAAATACTGACAAGGTCTAAACGTCCTACTTTATTTTTGATATCTAAATCAAATTAGATATTTTCGTCTAAAAACTCTTTCAGTTGAGTTTTTGACAACGCACCAACTTTAGTTGCAGCCACTGCACCGTTTTTGAATAAAATGAGGGTAGGAATACCGCGAATACCGAATTTTGGTGCTGTTAGCGGGTTTTGATCGATGTTTAGCTTCGCAACTGTTAATTTACCAGCGTATTCTGTTGCAACTTCATCTAGAATAGGAGCAATCATTTTACAAGGGCCACACCATTCAGCCCAGAAATCAACGAGCACGGGGCCGGTTGCTTTTAATACATCAGCATCGAATTTGCTGTCAGATAAGTGAAGGATTTTATCGCTCATTGTTCTACTCCAAAGAATAATATTGACCGTACCAGTGTAACATTAAATAACAAAAGTCCGTCTGCATTTCAGCGGATAAACTTTTGTAATGCAACCCATAACTGATATTCTATTACATTATGAGCAAAACATATTTGACAGAAAAGAAGTTTTCCGACTTCGCCTTGCATCCAAAAGTGATAGAAGCCCTTGAGAAAAAAGGGTTCTCTAATTGTACACAAATTCAGGCATTGACGTTACCTATCACTGTGAAAGGTCAAGACATTGCCGGGCAAGCCCAAACAGGAACAGGAAAAACGTTGGCGTTTTTAACTTCAACGTTTCATTATCTTTTAACTCACCCTGCAAAAGAGGGGCATGAAACTAATCAACCTCGTGCTCTTATTATGGCACCCACACGCGAATTAGCCGTACAGATTTATTCTGATGCTAAAGAAATTGCGCAAAATACAGGGATAAAAATGGGTCTCGCTTATGGTGGCGATGGCTATGATGAACAACTAAAAGTATTAAGTAAGGGTGTCGATATTGTTATTGGCACAACTGGGCGATTAATTGACTACGTTAAGCAAGGCCATATCAATCTTAACGCAATCCAAGTTGTAGTACTTGATGAAGCTGACAGAATGTACGATCTCGGCTTTATCAAAGATATTCGTTGGCTCTTCCGCCGTATGCCAGTTGCAGCTGAACGTATGAACATGTTGTTCTCTGCGACACTCTCTTACCGTGTAAGAGAACTTGCTTTTGAACAAATGAATAATCCAGAATACGTTGAAGTTGAACCTGAACAAAAAACAGGTTTTAGTATAAAAGAAGAGCTTTTTTATCCTTCAAACGAAGAAAAAATGCGTCTTCTTCAAACGTTAATTGAAGAAGAATGGCCTGATCGCTGTATCATTTTTGCCAATACAAAACATCGTTGTGATGATATCTGGGCGCATCTTGCTGCCGATGGACATCGTGTTGGTTTATTAACAGGTGATGTTCCTCAGAAAAAACGTCTGCGTATTTTAGACGATTTTACCCAAGGTAATATTGATATTCTGGTTGCTACTGATGTTGCAGCTAGAGGTCTTCATATTCCATCAGTAACACATGTTTTTAACTATGATTTACCTGATGATTGTGAAGATTATGTTCACCGCATTGGTAGAACAGGACGTGCAGGTAATAGTGGTAATTCAATCAGTCTTGCATGTGAAGAATATGCGCTAAATTTACCAGCGATTGAGACGTATATTCAACATGCTATTCCTGTGAGTAAATATAATAGTGATGCGTTATTGACAGATCTTCCTGAGCCTAAACGTCGTCACCGTCCTCGCCAAGGTCAACCTCGTCGCAATAATGCGCCGTCGCGAAACAGAGGAAATAATACTCAACGTAACAACCGAAATAAACGCCCGAGTCATCCATAAATTATGCTGAAATCTTCATCACTTTATGCTGCTATTGATTTAGGTTCTAACAGTTTTCATATGTTAGTCGTTCGAGAAATTGCGGGATCAATACAAGTACTTTCTCGCGTAAAACGTAAAGTTCGACTCGCTGCTGGCCTAAACAGTGAAAATGAATTGTCAGAACAGGCAATGGAACGCGGTTGGCAATGTTTACGACTTTTTTCTGAATATCTACGTGATATTCCAGCTGAACAAATCAGAATTGTCGCAACAGCCACATTACGTATTGCCAAAAATGCAGATATTTTTGTCGCTAAAGCGTCTGAAATACTTGGTAATACGGTTCATGTTATTAGTGGTGAGGAAGAAGCGCGCCTTATCTACCGTGGTGTTGCACATACTACAGGTGGTGCAGAGCAACGTTTAGTGGTCGATATTGGCGGTGGAAGTACAGAGCTAGTTACAGGTACTGGCGCTAAAACAACGCAATTAATGAGCCTCAGCATGGGGTGTGTGACTTGGTTAGAGCGCTATTTTACTGATCGCAGTCTAACTCACGAAAATTTTGCCAAAGCTCAAGATGCAGCTAAAGCGATACTCGCGCCTGTTGCTGAGAAATTAATTGAACAAGGCTGGCAAGTCTGTGTGGGAGCATCAGGCACTGTTCAAGCCCTGCAAGAAATTATGATTGCGCAAGGAATGGATGAATTAATTACCTTGCCTAAATTAGAACGACTTAAACATAAAGCCATTGAATGTGGAAAATTAGAAGAGTTGGAAATTGATGGGCTCACCTTCGAGCGAGCCTTAGTGTTTCCAAGTGGGCTAGCTATCTTGATCGCTATATTTGAAACCTTGCACATTGAAAATATGATCCTCGCAGGAGGCGCATTACGAGAAGGTTTAGTCTACGGTATGTTACATCTGCCTATTGAGCAAGATATTCGCCAACGTACTCTACGTAATATCCAACGTCGTTTTCAAATTGATATTGAGCAAGCACACCGCGTACAACAACTGGCTGAACACTTTTTTATTCAAGTCAGTAAAAGTTGGCAGTTAGATAATCGCTGTCGTGAATTACTTAATAGTGCCAGTGCATTACATGAAATTGGCCTGAGTGTTGATTTCCGCCAAGCATCATCGCATGCAAGCTACCTGCTTTCTCACCTTGATTTACCAGGATATACACCTGCACAACGACGTTTATTAGCGTCGTTGTTAAAAAATCAAACAGGTATTATCGATCTTGGTCCTCTGAATCATCAAAATGCATTGCCGATGAATCAAGCTAATCGATTGGTACGTTTACTACGATTAGCCATTATTTTCGCTAGCCGTCGTCGCGATGATACACTCCCCGCATTACGATTACGTACCGAGGACGAAACGCTCATTATTACTCTACCTTATCAATGGCTTAGTGAACATCCGTTACGTGCTGAAAATCTCCAAGAAGAGATCCAGCTACAGAGTTATGTGCATTGGTCATTAATGGTTGAAGAACAAAATAGCTCTCGTATAAGTTAACCACATTTTACTGAGGCAAAATAAAAACCCCTTGAACATTAAGGTGTCAAGGGGTTAATAATTAATAATAAGACTTATTCAGGTTTATGCTTTGCCAGCATCGCTCTTAACCCCGCCACACCCCGCTGCCCTTTTTCTTGCTTTTCTTCTGCACTTAACACTTTCTTTTTATTCGTATCCCAATTTAAATCATCTTGAGGTAATTCGTACAGAAAACGACTCGGATCAGGTCGAATTAATTCACCATATTGGCGTCTTTCTTTGCATAATGTAAATGTTAGTGTTTTTTGTGCACGAGTAATACCCACATAAGCCAGGCGTCGCTCTTCTTCTACATTATCTTCGTCAATACTACTTTGATGAGGTAAAATCCCTTCTTCCATTCCCACTAAAAACACGTGTGGAAATTCAAGGCCTTTAGAAGCATGTAGAGTCATTAACTGAACTTGATCTAGCTCTTCTTCTGTTTCACCTCGCTCCATCATATCGCGCAAAGTAAAACGGTTAACCACTTGAGAAAGCGTCATAGGTTCATGTAATTCATCACCTTCTAGCATTTCACTCATCCATGAAAATAGCTGATTAATATTCTTCATCCTCATTTCAGCCGCTTTTGCACTACTTGAGGTTTCATATAACCAGCTTTCATAATCCATTTCATGAAGTAAATCACGCACCGCTAATAAAGGTTCTCGTTCTGCCTTTTGTACAATTCGCGACATCCATTGTGAAAAAGCATGCAATGAATTTAAACCTCGCCCAGTTAGCGTTTGGCTTAATCCTAAATCAAAACAGGCATTGTATAAGCTTTTATCTCGAACTTTTGCCCATTCGCCTAATTTTTGGATTGTCATCGGTCCAATTTCACGACGAGGTTTATTCACAATACGTAAAAATGCCGCATCATCATCAGGATTAGTAATGACTCGCAAATAGGCAAGAATATCTTTTATCTCCTCTCGCGAGAAAAAGGAGGTTTCCCCCGAAATACGATAGGGAATACGATTTTGCATCAAGTATTTTTCGAAAATACGAGACTGGTGGTTACCACGATAAAGTATCGCGTAATCTTTATAATTCGTTTTATTAATAAAATGATGAGCAATTAATTCACCCGCAACACGTTCAGCTTCATGCTCTTCATTATTGGCGGTTAAAACGCGAAGTTCATCACCATAACCTAATTCTGAAAATAACCGTTTTTCAAAAACATGGGGATTATTTTCAATCAAGATATTCGCTGATTTTAAAATACGCCCTGAAGATCGATAGTTTTGCTCAAGTTTGATCACATTCAGTTGTGGAAAGTCTTTTTGTAACAACGCTAAATTTTGAGGACGAGCGCCACGCCACGAATAAATAGATTGGTCATCATCACCTACAACGGTAAAACGGGCTCTTTCACCCACCAACCATTTTACCAATTCATATTGGCTTGTATTAGTATCTTGGTATTCATCCACCAGCAAATAACGGATACGTCTTTGCCAGCGTTCTCTGACTTCTTCATTTGTGCGCAGTAATAAAGTTGGTCGGCAAATTAAGTCATCAAAGTCGAGCACGTTACAACTACGCAGATGTTGCTCATAACGTCGAAAGCATTCAGCAAATGTATGGTCTTGTTGCGATCTCGCCATTCCGATTGCTTGCTCTGGTGTGAGCATATCGTTTTTCCAGTTAGAGATTTGGCTCTTTAACTGAGAAAGTAAATCTTTATCTTCTTCTAATAAATCTGCCGTTAATTCTTTGAGTAGTGCAGATTGGTCTTGATCATCAAATAATGAAAATTTAGCTTTAATCCCTAATACTTTGTATTCGCGTTTAATAATTTCTAGTCCCAATGTATGGAACGTTGAGATCATTAATCCCTTCGCTTCTTGGCGACCTAAAGTTTGAGCAACACGCTCTTTCATTTCACGCGCAGCTTTATTGGTAAACGTAACAGCTGTAATTTGTTTTGCTGGGTATTGGCATTGACGAATAAGGTGCGCAATTTTATTAGTAATAACCCGTGTTTTACCCGACCCTGCTCCTGCCAAGACCAAGCAAGGGCCTGACACATATTCTACTGCTTTTTGCTGACCGGGATTTAATCGCATACTTTTTCCAAACTTCATTAACTAAGAACATAACGGGGGATAATTGTAGCAGAAAGCGCTCAAAGTCTTGAGTATTCCCTCTTTCAATTTTCCTCATACTATAAAAAACAAAAAACCGCATTCCATTAAGAAATGCGGTTTAAAATAAAATTTAATCTTCAATCTTCGCTTATTTTTCTAAGCTATTTGCGTGAGAAGAAGGCGACAACGGAGGTTATCGCGTAAATAGCGACGAAAAATTAATTACCAACTGCAATCTTCTTCATATCCGTCATATACCCACGCAACGTTTTACCTACGGCTTCAATGGGGTGCTGACGAATGGCTTCATTGATATCACGTAACTGTGCGTTATCTGTCCCATTATCTTGAACTTTCTTCGCTAAATCGCCAGGTTGCAGTGTTGCCATAAACTCTTTCAACATCGGCACAACGGCAAATGAAAACAGATAGTTACCATATTCTGCGGTATCTGAGATAACCACATTCATTTCATATAAACGCTTACGAGCAATAGTATTTGCGATCAATGGTAATTCATGCAGTGATTCATAATAGGCTGATTCAGCAAAGATCCCCGCTTCAATCATCGTATCAAAGGCTAATTCAACACCAGCTTTCACCATCGCAACCATTAATACACCGTGATCAAAGTACTCTTGTTCGCTGATTTTACCCTCATATTCAGGGTAGTTTTCAAAAGCACTTGCGCCAGTCTCTTCACGCCATGTCAGCAAGTTTTTATCATCATTTGCCCAGTCTGCCATCATGGTTTCAGAGAATTTACCTGAAATAATATCATCCATATGCTTTGCAAACAGTGGCGCCATAATTTCTTTCAATTGCTCTGATAACGCATAAGCACGCATTTTCGCTGGATTAGATAATCTGTCCATCATTAAGGTGATACCACCTTGCTTCAATGCCTCTGTAATGGTCTCCCAGCCAAACTGAATTAACTTACCTGCATAACCTGGCTCTACACCATCAGCAACCATTTTGTCATAACATAACAGTGAACCTGCTTGTAACATACCACACAGAATAGTTTGCTCACCCATTAAGTCTGATTTTACTTCGGCTACGAATGATGACTCTAAAACGCCAGCACGATGTCCACCAGTTGCTGCAGCCCATGCTTTGGCAATAGCCATACCTTCACCTTTTGCATCGTTCTCTGGGTGAACTGCAATCAGTGTCGGAACACCAAAACCACGCTTATATTCTTCGCGCACTTCGGTACCAGGGCATTTCGGTGCAACCATCACAACGGTGATGTCATCACGAATTTTTTCGCCCACTTCAACGATATTAAAACCATGAGAATAGCCTAATGCAGCACCTGATTTCATCAGCGGTTGAACCGCTTGAACAACCGCTGAGTGTTGTTTGTCTGGCGTTAAGTTAACGACTAAATCTGCTTGTGGGATCAGTGCTTCATAAGTTCCGACTTCAAAACCGTTTTCAGTCGCTCGACGCCATGATGCACGTTTTTCATTAATTGCTTCTTGGCGTAATGCATAGGCGATATTCAAGCCAGAATCACGCATATTTAAGCCTTGGTTAAGACCTTGTGCGCCACAACCAATGATAACGACTTTTTTGCCTTTCAGATAATTTGCTTCATCAGCAAATTCTTCACGCGACATAAAACGACATTTACCTAATTGCGATAACTGCTGACGCAGATTCAATGTATTAAAATAATTTGCCATAGAAGACTCCAAAATCGTTGTGTATGTGTTTGCTATTATTATCCCCACTCTCCGCGAGGTGTTGCATGACTTTACTATAGGGGATGAAAGCCATTGCTTAAATTGATATATTTACAAGATAATGTTGCAAAAAATGCAACGTTCTTTTTCTTTACTTCAAATAGGTGGCTGACAATGGATATTCGAGATCTCAAGCTTTTCTTGCATTTAGCGGAAAGTTGTCATTTCACCAAGACTGCACATGCCATGCATGTCAGCCCTTCTACGCTATCTCGTCAAATTCAACGTCTTGAAGAAAGCTTAGGCCACCCACTTTTTTTACGTGACAACCGACAAGTCACTCTTACTGATGCTGGCGAACAATTAAAGCGCTATGCCCAACAAACCTTGTTGCAATATAAGCAACTTAAACACACGCTAAATCAAAATAGCCCTAGCCTTTCTGGTGAGTTACGCCTATTTTGTTCTGTTACTGCCGCTTACAGTCATTTACCCCCTATTCTTGACCGTTTTCGAGCTGAAAACCCATTAGTCGAAATAAAACTCACGACAGGTGATGCCGCTGATGCTGTTGATAAAGTGCAATCTGACGAAGCGGATTTAGGTATTGCAGGGAAACCGGAAAAACTACCGGAAAATATTTGCTTCGAAAAAATAGGCGAAATCCCATTAGTGCTAATTGCACCAGCGCTACCTTGTAATGTTCGCCATCTTGCCACGCAAGAGAAACCCGACTGGCTCAATATTCCGTTTATCATTCCTGAACATGGTCCATCACGACAACGAATTGCGTTATGGTTTAAGCGACATCGTATCCATAACCCTTTAATTTATGCGACGGTTTCAGGACATGAAGCAATTGTCTCAATGGTCGCATTAGGTTGTGGTATTGCGCTTATTCCACAAGTTGTCGTTGATAACTGCCCAGAGCCCGTTCGTAATCGCATCTCGTTGCTCGATAATATTTCAATGGTAGAGCCTTTCGAGCTAGGCGTTTGTGGATTAAACAAACGCCTTAAAGAGCCTGTGATCAGCGCGTTTTGGCGATTACTCCACGACTAAACTTTTTGTTTGTGGTGACAGGAACAACTGAAAAGAGGGATTTCCTGTCTCATCATGATATTCATACCCCAAGTCATCTAAATGCCGTTCAAAGCGCCCTTCGGTCTCAGGTAATTCAAATGCCACCAGCACTCGTCCATAATCAGTACCATGACTACGATAATGGAATAGTGTGATATTCCAGTAAGTCCCTAATGTTTTTAAAAACTTCATTAAAGCACCTGGCGATTCAGGGAACTCGAAACTAAAAAGACGCTCTTTAAGCGGTTTATTAGGACGACCACCCACCATATAACGCACATGCAATTTTGCCATTTCATCATCAGATAAATCAGCAACTTGATAACCAGCGACTGTCAGCTCGCGTAAGATTTCTTTACGCTCTTGTAGCCCTTGACTTAAACGCACTCCGACAAAAATACGTGCATTTTCAGGATCAGCATCGCTATAACGATAATTAAATTCAGTGACAACGCGTTGACCTAAAATTTGGCAAAAACGTAAAAAACTGCCTTTTTGTTCAGGAATAGTCACCGCAAACAGGGCTTCACGTTTCTCACCCAATTCACAACGCTCAGAAACATAACGTAAACCATGAAAATTCACATTTGCACCAGAAAGTACATGGGCTAAACGTTCCCCTTTTATTTGATGCTCTTCAACGTATTTTTTAAGTCCTGCTAATGCCAATGCGCCTGAAGGCTCTGCAATTGCTCTCACATCTTCAAATAAATCTTTTACTGCGGCACAAATAGCATCGCTATCAACAGTGATCACATCATCAACATATTTTTGGCATAAACGGAAAGTTTCATCGCCAATACGTTTAACCGCAACACCCTCTGCAAATAATCCAACTCTTGCTAATTCAACGGGATGTCCTGCCTCTAAAGCCGCTTTTAAACATGCAGCTTCTTCAGCTTCCACACCAATCACCTTAATCTCTGGCATAAGTTGTTTTATTAATACCGCGACACCTGCAATTAAACCACCGCCACCAACAGGCACAAAAATACGGTCAAGATGAACATCTTGTTGTAAAAGTTCCATTGCCAATGTTGCTTGTCCTGCAATTACCGCAGGATGATCAAAAGGCGGGACAAAGGTGTATCCCATCTCTTCAGATAGCGCGATAGCTTTTGCTTTGGCTTCATCAAAATTAGCACCATAAAGCAACGCTTCTCCACCAAATTGGCGAACAGCATCAACTTTGATATCTGCTGTTGCCACTGGCATCACAATGAGTGCTTTTACTCCCATTCGATTGGCTGACAACGCAACACCTTGTGCGTGGTTCCCCGCTGACGCCGTCACGACACCTTTCGCTTTTTGCTCAGGCGTTAATCCAGCAATCATGGTATAAGCACCACGTAATTTAAAGCTATGAACTGGTTGTCTGTCTTCACGCTTAACTAAAATCGTATTTTCTAAACGTTCAGAGATTTTTGTCATCTCTTGAAGCGGAGTTACTATTGCGGCTTCATAAACAGGTGCGCTCAGCGCCGCTTTTAAATATTCAGCGCTACTTGGCGCTGAATTTAAAGGTCTAAAGGCAGCCATTTCTTAGCCCCCTAATTTAGATTTATCACGCACCGCACCTTTATCGGCACTGGTGGCTAAAGAGGCATAAGCACGTAAGGCAAACGAAACTTGGCGCTGTCTATTTTGTGGTGTCCATGCTTTATCACCACGGGCATTTTGTGCATCACGACGAGTTGATAACGTTTTATCATCTACCTTTAATGAGATCTCTCGGGTTGGAATATTGATAGAGACAATATCGCCTTCTTCCACTAAACCAATGACGCCACCATTTGCCGCTTCAGGTGAAACATGCCCAATAGATAAACCTGATGTTCCACCAGAGAAACGACCATCGGTGATAAGTGCGCAAGCTTTTCCTAATCCCATTGATTTTAAATAAGAGGTTGGATATAGCATCTCTTGCATACCTGGACCACCTTTAGGTCCTTCGTAGCGAATAATTACCACATCGCCTGCCACTACTTTTCCACCTAAAATAGCCTCTACCGCATCATCTTGGCTTTCATACACTTTAGCAGGACCACTAAAGATTAAATTATCTTCATCAACACCGGCAGTTTTAACAATACAACCATCTTCCGCTAAATTACCGGATAACACCGCTAATCCACCATCTTGGCTATAAGCATGCTCTTTACTGCGGATACATCCATTTTCACGATCGGTATCTAAGGTTGGCCAACGACAATTTTGAGAAAAAGCTTTTGTTGTACGAATACCTGCAGGACCTGCTTGGAACATGGATTTTACTTGCTCATCTTGAGTTAACATCACATCATATTTCGCTAACGTTTCTGGCAAGCTTAACCCTAAGATATTACCCACATTGCGATTGAGTAATCCGGCTCGGTCTAATTCACCTAAAATCCCCATAACTCCCCCCGCACGGTGAACATCTTCCATATGATATTTTTGCGTACTTGGTGCCACTTTACATAAATGAGGAACTTGGCGAGAAAGTCTGTCGATATCTTCCATAGTGAAATCAACCTCACCTTCTTGTGCGGCTGCTAATAAATGCAGAACCGTATTTGTCGAGCCTCCCATTGCAATATCTAAGATCATCGCATTTTCAAAGGCTTCTTTTTTAGCGATATTGCGCGGTAATGCAGATTCATCATCTTTTTCATAATAGCGCTTAGTTAATTCAACAATACGCTTACCAGCATTGATAAACAGTGTTTCACGATCAGCGTGTGTCGCTAATAATGAACCATTTCCGGGTTGAGATAATCCTAGTGCTTCTGTTAAACAGTTCATGGAGTTTGCAGTAAACATACCTGAACACGATCCGCACGTTGGGCAAGCCGATCGTTCGATTTGCTCACTATCAGCATCACTCACATTTGGATTTGCGCCTTGGATCATGGCATCCACCAGATCCAGCTTGATCAGTTGATCTGAAAGCTTCGTTTTCCCCGCTTCCATAGGGCCACCTGAAACAAAAATAACAGGGATATTTAAGCGTAAAGACGCCATTAACATACCTGGGGTGATCTTGTCACAGTTTGAGATACACACCATTGCATCAGCACAGTGCGCATTAACCATATACTCAACAGAATCAGCAATAAGTTCACGCGATGGTAAAGAATAGAGCATACCACCGTGCCCCATTGCGATACCGTCATCAACTGCAATGGTATTAAATTCTTTAGCAACACCACCCGCGGCTTCAATTTGCTCAGCAACCAGTTTTCCTAAATCCCGCAGGTGCACATGACCAGGTACAAATTGCGTAAATGAGTTCACAACTGCGATAATGGGTTTACCAAAATCAGCATCAGTCATACCCGTTGCACGCCATAAGGCACGGGCTCCAGCCATATTACGGCCATGTGTCGTTGTTGCTGAACGGTATTTAGGCATTTTTCACACTCCTGCGATAAAGAAAGCGAGTAGGGAACATCTACCCGCTAAACAAATTTATTTGATTATGTTTATGAATTGATTGGATCTAACCAGCCGTATTTATCTTCTGTTTCCCCCGTAAATAGACCAAAGAACGCTTTTTGAATCGCTTTGGTCACAGGGCCACAACGTCCGATACCTACTTGGATACCATCAACGCTACGTACCGGTGTAATTTCTGCTGCTGTACCGGACATAAAGACTTCATCTGCAAGATAAAGTGATTCCCGAGAAAGTACTTGCTCACGGACTTCATAACCCAGAGCTTTTGCCAGTTTAATAATGGCATCACGAGTGATCCCTGGCAGAGCTGACGACGTAAATGGAGGCGTAAAGATAACCCCATCTTTTACCTCAAATAAGTTTTCACCCGCACCTTCAGATAAATAGCCATGAACATCTAACGCTATCCCTTCTTGATAGCCATGACGACGCGCTTCACTACCCACTAATAATGAAGATAAATAGTTACCACCGGCTTTTGCTGCAGTTGGGATCGTATTTGGAGCTGCACGATGCCAAGAAGAAACCATCGCATCGATGCCTTTATCTAAGGCTTCTTCACCAAGGTAGGCTCCCCAAGGGAATGCAGCAATAATCACATCTGTCTTATAACCCGCTGGTGGATTCACCCCCATACCAACATCACCAATGAAAACTAATGGACGAATATAAGCACTGACCAATTTGTTTTTACGTAAAGTTGCGCGACATGCTTCCATTAATTCGTCAACACTTTGCTCAACAGGCATACGATAAATTTTTGCTGAATCATGTAAACGTTGCATATGTTCACGATGGCGAAAGACCACAGGACCCTTATGAGAATCATAACAACGCACACCTTCAAACACAGAAGTTCCATAATGTAATGCGTGAGACATAACATGTACTTTTGCCTCAGCCCATGGAACCATTTCACCGTTAAACCAAATATAATCAGCTTGCTTTGTCATTCTTTTATCCTTACATGGCACTGAGTGCACTAATGAATCTTATTTTTTCTTTCTGTTGATGTGATACTTGAATACCTGCAACATCAGCTAATTTTGTTAACTGACTGCACAGAAGTTCTAATGGGCGCTGGCTACTTACTGTCAGACTTAAATTGATATTATTACTTTCCGTGATACTCATGTTCATTGAGCATATATGAAAACCACGATGGCGGATAACTCTCAGGATACGTTCTAAGATCTCTGGACAAAAACGGGCTTCAATTGTGATATTGTGTTGGTTCATTTTGATTTCTCCATCATCTCATCATTACTTGCGCCCGGCGGAACTAAAGGCCAGACATTTTCAGCGTCATCGATAGATACCTGTAGTAAATAAGGGCCATCGCTCTCTAATAAACATTTTATTGCATCAGCAACTTGTGCTTTTTCTGTAATGCGTTGCCCCGGGATATCAAAAGCTTTGGCTAAGGCAACAAAGTCTGGATTGTCTGTTAAAATGGTTTCGCTATAACGTTGTTCAAAAAATAGCTCTTGCCATTGGCGAACCATGCCAAGGCGTTGGTTATCTAATAACACCAATTTGATTGGTAATTGTTTACGTTTGATTGTGCCCAGTTCCTGCACATTCATCATAAAAGAGCCGTCACCTGAAACGCAGATAACACAAGCATCTGGTCTAGCTATTTGAGCACCAACAGCAGCTGGGATACCAAATCCCATGGTACCTAAACCACTCGAGGTGATAAAATTTTCAGGTACATCAAATGTCATATGTTGCGCCGACCACATTTGATGCTGGCCAACATCTGTTGTCACAACGGTATTTTTAGGTTTCGCATCTGATAATTGTTTTAATAATAATGGTGCATAAATTGCAGAGCCCGGATGATCATAACGCCAAGCGTGCTCTGTTTTTAATTCTTGTACTTCTTGTTGCCAAGATGCGATAGATAATGACTGAGACAAAACAGGCAACAACGCCTTAGCATCTCCCAATAACGCAACATGCGCCTGTTTCAATTTATTTAATTCTGCATGATCGATATCGATATGGATAACCTTGGCATTAGGTGCAAAAGTATTTAATCGCCCCGTGACGCGATCATCAAAACGCGCACCAACAGCAATTAATAAATCACTACGCTGAACAGCATAATTTGCCGCTTTAGTGCCATGCATACCTAACATGCCTAAATAGTTAGCATCTAACGCATCAGCACAACCCAATCCTTTTAATGTGGAAACAACTGGCATTTCTGTTTGCTTCACAAACTCTCTTAACGTTTCCACGGCATTGCTCATGGCAACACCACCACCGACATACAAAATAGGTTTTTGTGCTTGTGATAACATCTGCTTAGCTTGTGCTAGCTCTTGTGTTGGGTAAGGAAATTCTTGTTCTTCAGGTAATTCATAGCTTGATAAATGGGAAGCATCAGCCAATTGAACATCTTTAGGAATATCAATTAAAACAGGTCCTGGGCGACCTTGAGAGGCTATAGAGAATGCCTCTGATAATACTCTTGGTAACTCATCCACCGATGAGACTAAAAAACTGTGTTTAGTACATGCCAACGAAAGACCTAAAACGTCAATCTCTTGAAATGCATCAGTCCCAATTAAATCAGAGGCAACTTGCCCCGTGATGGCAACAACAGGCACAGAATCTAACAATGCATCAGCAAGTCCAGTGATAACATTAGTAGCGCCTGGGCCTGATGTCGCAATACAAACACCCGTTGTGCCAGTAGAACGGGCAAAACCAATAGCAGCAATGGCAGCACCTTGTTCATGACGACATAAAATATGTTCAACCCCACCATCATAGAGTGCGTCATAAACAGGCATGATCGCACCACCAGGATAACCAAAGACGGTTTCAACTTGCTGTTTTCGTAATGCCTGTACTAACCACTGTGCTCCATTCATCCTCTCACCCTGCTATCTTAACTTCTTGTTTAATTTAAATTTATTTTCAATTTAATCTCTTTTTCAAACTCAGGCTCAAAAAAAACCCCCGCGCCTTTCGGTGCGGGGGTTTTTAAGAGATCCGGCTAGTTTAGTTAGCCTTTCTTCGTCCTAGTGCAGCCCCGCACGGTGGGTTAATAATCACCACCACGCTGACAATAATTAGGCTAATCACTAGGACGATAGTATTCATAGTTTTATAACTTCTTTTCTTATTTAAAATGTATGTTTTTATGTTGTGTTGTGTTTTCTTTCACTCTGTCCTTTTAGAGTTATCATGATATTTTAGAATTGACAACGTTTATTTTTAAAATAATTATAACTCAATGAATTTTATATGTTTTTTATATCACAAACATTCATCGGAATATTATACTGAAAAATATTTATTTTAAAGTTATTAATACTAATAAAGAACAGGTTATTTTATTTTTTCTACTATTGCATTTTATTATTTTAAGTTAAAAACCAATTATACTTTTTATTATATTCATATTAATTTAATTAATTGTCTATTAAATTATTTATTTATTGAATTTCAATATCTTATGTTATTTTCGAGATGTCTCACATTTATTTACCTCTCTATTTAACACAAAAAGAAAAATAATTTAAAAAGAAAAAAATAATGGAGAATAAAAAATGGCATTAGCAATAATATATACCCGTGCCTCTTTAGGAATATCAGCTCCGCTTATTACTATTGAGGCTCATATTAGTCAGGGATTACCCGGATTAACATTAGTTGGATTACCTGAAACTGTCGTAAAAGAAGCAAAAGACAGAGTAAGAAGTGCATTAATTAATAGTGGGTATATTTATCCTGCCAAAAGAATAACAATTAATCTTTCGCCCGCTGATTTACCCAAAGAAGGGGCACGTTATGATTTACCTATTGCACTTGCAATATTAATTGCATCAGAACAGTTAATTTCAGATAAATTAGAACGTTATGAGTTTATAGGAGAGCTTGCACTTTCTGGAAAATTACAACGAGTAAACGCCATTATTCCTTCAATTCTTAGTGCTTCAAAAGATCGTCGAATATGCATTGTATCAACAGAACATCAGACTGAAGTTGCATTATTACCAAATAGATCTGTGTTATTAGCCTCTCATCTTTTAGAAATTTGTCATCATCTAGAAAATAATACGCCATTAATTGAAACGGAAGAATTTATTATTAATGACGCAATTGAAAATCAAGATAATAAAGATATGAGCGATATAATTGGTCAAAGCAATGCCAAAAGAGCTGCAGAAATTACAGCAGCAGGAAACCACAACATTTTATTTCTTGGTCCACCGGGAACAGGGAAAACAATGTTAGCGCAAAGGATAAGTACGCTTCTTCCACCTTTAACTGCTAAAGAAGCACTTGATGTATTAATCATTAGTAGTTTAAGAGGAATAACATTTGATGAAAAAAAGTGGCCTACAAGACCATTTAGAGCCCCACATCATACTTCCTCTGCTGTTGCTTTAACAGGAGGAGGGGCTCTTCCTAAACCAGGAGAAATTACATTAGCACATCACGGTATTTTATTTTTAGATGAACTGCCTGAATTCGAACGCCGTGTACTCGATGCACTACGAGAACCTCTAGATGCTAGAGAAATTACTATTTCACGAGCAAAAGCCAAAATAAGCTACCCAGCCAACGTATTATTGGTCGGTGCATTAAATCCAAGCCCAACAGGGCACTATCAAGGTAATCACAATCGAGCACCAATAAAACAGATCCTGCGCTATTTAAGCAAGGTTTCTGGACCTTTTTTAGATAGGTTTGATTTATCTGTCGAGATGCCCCTTCTTCCTCAAGGCGCACTTATTCATCCCTCATTTGCGACAGAAAACAGCATGACAATTAGAGCACGAGTTTTAAAAGCAAGAGAACAACAATTTGCGCGATGCGGAAAAGTGAATACTTATCTAACAGGAAAAGAAATTGAATGCTATTGCGCATTAACTACCAGTGATGCAACTTTTCTTGAAGATACACTCAATAAATTAGGATTATCTATACGAGCATGGCATAAAATTTTAAGAGTATCGAGAACAATTGCAGATCTTGCTGGTGAAGAGAAAATACAGAGAAATCATTTAATTGAAGCATTAAGTTTTCGCGCAATGGATAGATTAATGATCTACTTACAAAAGCAATTAGATGGATAAATAAAAAGGAGCGAAAAAACGCTCCTTTTTACTAAAACTAATGATATTAATCATCAGAGTCGGTATAGTCATCAGATGGATCGAGCTGTGGCTTTCCACCCGATAATGTATGAAAACGTTTTGGACGACTTATACGACTGGTGTATTTCTTCCAAATTTTTTCTTCAACCGTTGCTGCTTCTCGTTCGCCACGACACATGGCAACAAATAATTTTTCCGCTTCAGTTGTAGGTTCTCGTTTACCTAGATCAAGTTCATTAAAGGCTTGACCATGACGTTCCAATATCTGGGATTCCTTGATAGTGAAATCGCCATGACGAGAAAAACCACGCGGATAATGTTTATTGTCAAAAAAACGATTAGTCGTGATAAAACTTTCTGCCATCTGACACACTCCTAATTCTCTATCGTCATACTTATGGCGCGGAGTATTAGATAGTCATGCGGTTCTGTAAAACAAAATATTTAAATCGTAACGACAAATTTTTTTGGAGATAGATGTGGATACCGAATTACTGAAAACCTTTTTGGAAGTCAGTAAGACTAGACACTTTGGCCGAGCCGCTGAATCTCTTTATTTAACGCAATCTGCGGTTAGTTTTAGAATACGGCAATTAGAAACACAATTAGGCACAAATCTGTTTACCCGCCATCGCAATAATATCCGCCTCACAGTCGCCGGTGAAAGGCTTATTCCTTATGCTGAATCGTTAATGAATACATGGCTTTTAGCTAAAAAAGAAATTAGCCATGCTTCTCAACATTCTGAACTATCAATTGGCGCCACAGCATCACTCTGGGAAGCCTATCTAACATCTTGGTTACAGGAATCTTATCTAGAAAGAAAAGAGCTCAGAATCGAATCTAGAGTCTCTACAAGGCAATCTCTTGTAAAACAACTTCATGCAAGAGAACTTGATCTTCTTTTTACAACTGAAGCACCTAAGATGGATGAATTAGAAAGCAAAATTATTGGTGATATTACTTTTCAGTTGATGAAAATAAAATCAGATAAAATAGAAGAAATAGCACAATTTATCAAAATAGAGTGGAGTGCTGATTTTCAGTCTTTTCTTCCTAATGGAACAGAACCGAAAATTGATCCTATTTTAACCACTAATTCAGCAATAATTGCCTATCAATTAATGAAAACAACACATGCTGTCGCTTTTCTCCCCACACATTGGCGTGATCTTTATTCTGATCTTACGCCAGCCTCAACAGATATTATTCAAAAACCTTTATTTGCTGTTTGGTTAAATACCAGTGATCAACAAGCATTAATACAACAGCTATTAAAACAGCCTATCAACCATGAATAAAGTTTAGATTTCTTTATGGTTATCAATAAATAACGCTAGAACTTAAGCATTATTTTTTTCATTAATGAGAATAAATAACAATAGTATCATACTGATATATTGGTATAGGAAAATGTATGTTGTCGATTTGTTAGGCTAGAGCATAATCAATGCTTAGGAAGGAAGATTTAGAGAATGATAGATAACAAAAAGCCCAGTTAATTAACTGGGCTACAAAGAAGTATAAATTTTGTTATTACTTAATTGGTAACTGGCAGGGGCGGAGAGGCTCGAACTCCCAACACCCGGTTTTGGAGACCGGTGCTCTACCAATTGAACTACGCCCCTAAATAGTTGGCGGAACGGACGGGACTCGAACCCGCGACCCCCTGCGTGACAGGCAGGTATTCTAACCAACTGAACTACCGCTCCGCGTATTCTTTTCGCACTTAATGTTTTACAACACTAATGCTTTAA
>OJIY01000044.1_pt1 | contig 189784 bp, 176 predicted proteins | sample 1596061 | NCBI WGS metagenome assembly OJIY01 (sample SAMEA4350111, study PRJEB24818) | metagenome | biome: human; feature: gut; material: faeces | place: Denmark | collected 2013-09 | reverse complement strand
GATATGTCCTGCCTGTACACAGTCCCTGAGGATGGAATTACTGAGCCTTATTTACAAAAGACTCGCAGTCTGTACATTCCTTCTTGGTTGGGTTCATTTCGTGAGTTCCGACCTTGATGGCGTCCAGGGTACAGTAATCCTCAGACTGTGCATTGTAAGCACAGTTCTTGATGGTACATTTGATGCTCTCATTTTTTCCATTTACTTTCATGGTAAAGCCTCCTTTTAAATTGAATTGGATTCAGGTTTATTATTTGCAGAAAAACAGAAAAAATACCCCCAATATGCAGGCGAAATAAAAACTGCGGTTTAGAATTTAAGGGAAATGCATTATATTTTAGGAGGATAAGGCTGTATAAAATAAAATATGTTTGAAAAATCTTATGTTTTGTTATATACTAAGGTCTATGGGCGGCCATGGACAGGCAGCGGAGCGGTCCGGCAGACAGGATGAGGCATGGCGCCCGGGACAGGAAGCCCCTGGAACATAAATAATACAAAAAGGATGGTTTTACTATGGCACTGTTAGAGACATGGAGAAATCTGGCTTACGGCGACGGCCTGGATGATAAAAAGAAAGAAGAATTGTGGGCTGGATATTTTCAGATTGAGAAGGGAATCTATGAGCAGATTCTCTCTAACCCAACAGAGGTTATCACAGGCACTGTAAAGGACCTGGCAGAGAAGTACAATACGGAAATCCTTATCATGACCGGTTTCCTGGATGGAATCAATGAGAGCCTGAAGGGTTATGAGAACCCCATTGAAACCATGGAAGAGGACACAGAGGTTAAGATTGAGATTGACCCGGAGAAGCTGTACTACAATATGGTAGAGGCAAAGGCTAACTGGCTGTATGAGCTTCCCCAGTGGGATGAGCTCCTCACACCGGATAAGCGCAAGGAACTGTATAAGGCCCAGAAGGCTTCCGGTACAGTGCGCAAGGGCAAAAAGATTTTCCCAAATGACCCCTGTCCATGCGGAAGCGGCAAGAAATATAAGAAGTGCTGCGGAAAGAACGCATAAAGCCCAGGATTTTACCCGCCTGCCCGGAACTGTTCCGGACAGGCGCTTTTGTAGTTGAATGATTCAGTGATGGCGCGGGAATGAGACGCAGCGCTGCCGGGAAGGATGAAGACATGGAAGCTTACAGCAGTTTTGCAGAGGTCTACGACATTTTTCAGGACAATGTACCCTATGAGGCGTGGTGTTCCTATGTCACCGGGCTGTTGCGGGAGCAGGGGGTGGAGAACGGCCTGGTGCTGGACCTGGGCTGCGGTACGGGCAGCCTTACCGGGCTTCTGGCAAAGGCCGGGTATGATATGATAGGAATTGATAATTCCGGGGAAATGCTTCAGATGGCCATGGATAAGCGGGCGGCCTCGGGACAGGATATTCTCTATCTCCTGCAGGACATGCGGGAATTTGAGCTTTACGGTACGGTGCGGGCAGTTGTCAGCATATGTGATTCCATGAATTATATCATGGAGCACCAGGATTTGGTGCAGGTATTCCGGCTGGTGAATAATTATCTGGACCCAGGGGGAGTATTTGTTTTTGACCTGAATACAGAGTATAAGTACCGGGAATTGCTGGCGGATAATACCTTTGCAGAGGCCAGGGAGGAGAGCAGTTTTATCTGGGACAATTTCTACGACGAAGAAACCAGGATAAATGAGTATGACCTGACACTGTTTATACGCGAGGGTGAGCTGTACCGCAAGTATGAGGAAACCCATTTCCAGAAAGCCTACAGCCTGGAGGAGGTAAGGCAGGCAGCGGAGGAGGCAGGCATGGAGTTTGTTGCTGCTTACGATGCCTGCACCCGCAATCCGGTACGGGAGGACAGTGAACGCATCTATATCATCATGAGGGAACAGGGCAAGACAATCAGAGACGAGGAGTGAATTGTATGGCAGATTATGTAATCAGAGCAACTGCGGCAGAAGGGCAAATCAGGGCCTTTGCCGCTACAACCAGGGACCTGGTGGAACAGGCCAGGATATCCCATAACACCAGCCCGGTGGCAACGGCCGCCCTGGGCAGGCTGCTGACCGCCGGGGTGATGATGGGCTGTGACATGAAGGGGGAAAATGACCTGCTCACCCTTAAGATACAGGGGGACGGTCCCATTGGCGGGCTGACCGTGACAGCGGATTCCAGGGGCAATGTAAAGGGATATGCATTTAATCCCATGGTAATGCTTCCTCCCAATGAAAAGGGAAAGCTGGATGTGGGCGGAGCGCTGGGCGTAGGTGTATTAAGCGTCATCAAGGACATCGGGCTTAAGGAGCCGTATGTGGGGCAGACTATTCTGGTGACAGGAGAGATTGCGGAGGACCTGACATATTATTACGCCACCTCGGAACAGACACCGTCCTCCGTGGCGCTGGGTGTGCTGATGAATAAGGATAACACGGTGCGCCAGTCCGGCGGATTCATCATCCAGCTGATGCCGGGGGCTTCCGAGGATATCATAGGCAGATTGGAGAACAAGCTGAAGGAGATATCCTCCATCACCACATTGCTGGATGTGGGGAACACACCGGAGATGATACTGGAATATGTGCTGGGCGAATTCGGCCTGGAAATCAGCGGAAGGCTGCCGGCTGTATTTTACTGCAACTGTACGAAGGACCGGGTGGAAAAGGCGTTAATCAGCGTGGGCAGAAAAGATATCGGGGAAATGATAGAGGATGGCAAGCCCATTGAAGTGAACTGTCATTTTTGTAATAAGAATTATACGTTTTCCGTGGAAGAACTTAAGGACATGCTGGAAAAGGCCAGATAGGGCAGGATATATCACAGAGCCGCTGCAAAGCAGCATAAAGGTACAAATTATTAAAATATAAGGACATAACAATAAAAGCCAGTCGCAGGACTGGCTTTTACTTGTAATCATTTGAAATCAGATATAACTTACTTCAACCTCTATCAGTGATGATATATGTTTGAAAAAGGTACACTGTTGTTCATTGATTATAATTTGGTTACGTTTGTAGCCTGAGGACCCTTAGCTCCGTTTACTACATCGAACTCAACTTCTGCGCCCTCATCTAAGGACTTGAAGCCATCCATGTTCAGACCTGAGTAGTGAACGAATACATCGTTTCCCTGCTCGTCGGAAATAAATCCGTAACCCTTCTGGTTGTTGAACCACTTAACTGTACCTTTCATTACGATACCTCCAAAAAATATAAAAAATAGAAAAATGTGATATGTTGCAAGCAATTTCGCAACTGTCCTAAGGATATCATAAATGTTGAAAAGTGTCAAACGTTTTTGGTCATTAAGTATAAACAATTTATATAAACCTCAGATTCTGTTGTTCAAAGGTTAAAATATAAAGAAATACAGGCAGAAAGGTGAATTTTATGATATACTATAGCATATTTCAATGCAGTACAGCATGCATATTATTGTGTAAAGAAGGGATTTGAATGAAAATCTGTAATATATGGAACCATTTTTGTACCATCACCAGGCACAGGAACCTGGTCAGGAAGCATTGCTTTCAGATTGGCCTGTACTGGCAGGGGCTGACCCATGACCTCTCCAAGTACAGCCCGGAAGAATTCTGGACCGGGGTTAGGTACTACCAGGGAAACCGCAGCCCCAATGCGGCTGAGCGGGAGACGGTAGGTTATTCCAGGGCCTGGCTCCACCACAAGGGCAGGAATAAACACCATTATGAGTATTGGATAGACATATCCAACCACAAGGAAGAGGGATTGGTGGGCAATAAGATGCCGCTGCGCTATGTGGCTGAGATGGTCTGCGACCGGATTGCTGCCTGCGAGGTGTATAAGGGCAAGGCTTATACCAGCGCCGCCCCGCTGGAGTATTACGAGTATACAAAGAATTACATCACCGTCCATCCCCGGACCAGGGCGCTGTTGGAGAAGCTTCTCCATATGCTGAAGGACCAGGGGGAGGAAGCTACCTTTGCGTATCTGCGGAAACTTTTGAAAAAGGGAACGTATTAGGGATATTTGGGATAAGGATAGAAAAGGAAACAGGACATTGCAGAGGCCGCCTTCTGTCTGGTTGTATACCGGAGGAAGGCGGCTTTTTGTACATGCTGGTGGTCTGTTTGAAATTGAACGTCTGTCTGGAATTGAACGTCTGTCTGAGATGAGGCGGAATATCCTCAGCCCGGCTGCGCCGGGAAAAGGTCAGCCCGGCCGCCTGGAAAACAGCCGTCCCAGGAACAGGTGGCATATAAAGCCGCCCAGGACCATGGCTGCCAGGTACAGAAGATTTCCGGCGGCCGTACCTATGGTGAGGGCTATCTGGTGGAAGACAATCTGCCCGTTTGGATAATAGGGACTGATATAAAACATATCTGCGTTGCCGTAAGGATGGGAAGCAACATTGATGAGCGTGGCCATGCACACGCAGGCCAGGAACAGGGGAAGCATGGATGCAAAATCGCCGGGAGTCCTGCCTCCCAGGCCGGTCATGGCGCAGTACAGTCCGATGAAAATGAGCATGAAATGCCACAGAAACCCATGGAGGGTCAAAAGCAGATAGGGGTGCATGAGACCGCTGGGTTCCGCCAGGGCCATGACGCCGCCCAAAAGGGCAAAATCCTGCATGAAGGTGCATATGCATTTTTCCGCACGGCGATGGCGGGGATGTCTGAACAAGGGAAGAACCAGGCACAGATACATGGGCACGCTGCAGAGCTGGAAGGGAAAATACCACCAGTTGTATTGGCCCTGGCTGACGATAAAATATAGGAAGCCCTGCTTATACAGTTCACTGGCAGCTAAAAACAGGCCGCAGATGAACAGCACACGATGAGGGTGCAGGTGTCTGAATGACAGCCGCCGGGCCAGATAAACGGCAAGCGGTACGCCTGCAGCGCAGAGCAGAATGTGAAAGGCAGAATATGGTTCAGGCGCCTGGATGGGCCATGCGGCAGCCTGTAGTAATGTTTTTATGAATGATAGCATAGCTGTGCCTCCTGACGGAACGATTATACATCATATGCGGGAAGAATACCAGAATAAAATAGAAACCTGCGGGAATGCTAAGATAACGGTAAAATTAGTGGAAAGGCAGGAAAATAATACATGGGATTTATCATAGCATTGCTGTCAGGCGCCTTAATGAGCATACAGGGCGTATTTAACACGGAAGTGACAAAGCAGACCAGCGTCTGGGTGGCCGCTGGCTGGGTACAGCTTACGGCCTTCATCACCTGTGTGGTTATATGGATGTTTACAGGCAGGGAGCCAGTGGCCGGCATTATACAGGTGACGCCCAAATATGTGCTTGTGGGCGGTATCATGGGAGCCCTTATCACTTACACAGTCATCCGGAGCATGGGAAGCCTGGGACCGGCCAAGGCAGCCCTTCTGATTGTGGTGTCGCAGATTATTATTGCGTACGCCATCGAACTGTTTGGACTGTTCGGCGTGGAGAAGGCGCCCTTTGCATGGAATAAGATGATTGGGGCAGCCATTGCCATAGGCGGAATTGTGATTTTTGAAAGATAAAATTTGGAAATTTATGCTTGTATTTGCAGGGGGTTTCCGATAGAATAGGAGTATCAGGCTGGGACGGTGCTCTCTGGAAGGAGGGATACCGCCCAAGATGAAACTTACATCTTTCAAAGCAATGAAACTGGCAGTGATTGTCATATGTATGTTGGCTGCAGGCATATGCTATAGCTGCAGTGTGAAGAACCGGGACAGTGGGCCGGATAACATGGTCATGGCACTGGAGCCTGACAGTGGTCCTGCTGCCGGGGAATACGCGGGCATTGAAAGCCCGCAGTACATGGATGGGCCCGAAGGCGGGGATGACGCTGTATCCGCCGGTGCGGATGGAGAACATTTGCCGGGGCAGGAAGATATACCTCTGGTGTATATACACGTATGCGGCCTGGTGTGTACGCCGGGCGTGTACGGTCTGCCCGCGGGCAGCCGGGTATATGAGGCCATTGAGGCAGCGGGAGGATTCTCGGAAGCAGCGGCGCCGGATTATCTGAATCTGGCCCAGGAGTTGGAGGACGGCATGAAGATACAGGTGCCGGACCGTGAACAGGCAGAGGAATGGAAGGCCCAGGGGCTGAACCAGTCCGGCGTGTCCGCAGGCGGTATGCCGGCCGGCGTTTTGGTGTCCGGCAGCGCAGGGAATGGCAATGGCGGCTCTAAAGCCAGGATAAATCTTAACACGGCTTCCAGGGAGGAACTGATGACCCTGAGAGGAATCGGGGAATCCAGGGCAGAGGACATCATACATTACCGCGAAGAATTCGGCGGATTTAAGTCCATTGAGGATATCATGAATGTATCCGGCATCAAGGATGCTGCATTTGAGAAGATTAAGGACAGTATTACAGTGTAAATGACGGCAGGCGGCCTTGGTTATCAGGCCGCCGTTTAATAATAGATAAGGGGAATGGAACATGGCAAGAGTATTAGTGGTTGACGATGAAAAATTAATTGTGAAGGGAATCCGCTTCAGCCTGGAACAGGACGGGATGGAAGTGGACTGTGCATATGACGGCGAGGAGGCCATAGAACTGGCAAAAAAGACAGAGTACGATATCGTGCTTCTGGACGTGATGCTGCCCAAGTACGACGGCTATGAGGTGTGCCAGGCCATACGTGAATTTTCAGATATGCCTATCATTATGCTGACGGCCAAGGGCGGCGACATGGATAAGATTCTGGGACTGGAATACGGCGCTGATGATTATATCAGCAAGCCCTTCAACATATTGGAGGTCAAGGCCAGAATCAAGGCCATTATACGGAGAAGCTCCAAGAGCAAACGTCAGAAGCGGGAGGAGCCTGAGTCCGGCGTCATTGGCGCAGGGGACCTTAAGATGGACACAGAGAGCCGCAGGGTGTTTATCGGCGAACGGGAAATCAATCTCACGGCCAAGGAATTCGACCTGCTGGAGCTGCTGGTGCGCAACCCCAATAAGGTATACAGCAGGGAGGCCCTTCTGACCTATGTGTGGGGAAATAAGGCCATGGACAGCGGAGATGTGCGTACCGTGGATGTCCATGTGAGAAGACTGCGTGAGAAAATCGAACCCAGTCCCAGCGACCCAAGGTATGTACATACGAAGTGGGGCGTTGGATACTATTTCAGGGTAAAGGCATAAGGACTGCGAAGGACACGAAAAGAGGACAGAAGATGGATGGTATTACCATAAGGACAGCGGTACCGGCTGATTTGGATGCAGTGGTACAGGTGGAGGCAGCCTGCTTTCCGGCAGCAGAGGCAGCAGACAGGAAAAGTCTGAAGGAGCGGCTGGATGCATTTCCCCAGAGTTTTTTTGTGGCGGAGGACGGAAACAGAATCATTGGGTTCATCAATGGCGCTGTCACAAATGAGAGAACCATTGGGGACGAGATGTTTGAGGATATCTCGCTCCATGAGCCGGAGGGGGCCTATCAGAGCATATTCGGCCTGGATGTGGTTGAGGAATACCGGCACCGGGGCGTTGCTTCCCGTCTGATGAAGGCCATGATTGAACAGGCCAGGAACCAGGGCCGCAGGGGGCTGATACTTACCTGTAAGGACAGACTGATTGGCTACTATGAAACGTTCGGCTATGTGAATACGGGTCTTTCCAAATCCGTTCACGGCGGAGCTGTGTGGTACGATATGATACTGGAGTTTTAACAGATGAAGATTACCCTTGTTACGGTTGGAAAGATTAAGGAACGGTATTTTGAGGATGCTATCAGGGAGTATGCCAAGCGCCTGAGCCGCTACTGCAGGCTGGACATCATCCAGGTGGCGGATGAGAAGACGCCGGACGGGGCCGGTGAGGCCATTGAGAGGCAAATTAAGGAAAAGGAAGGACAGCGCATCCTTTCTAACATAAAAGACGGGGCTTACGTCATTGCCCTGGCCATTGAAGGGAAGATGCTGGCCAGCGAGGAACTGGCCGGCCGGATTCAAAGGCTGGGAGTGGATGGCATAGGCCATATTGTGTTTGTCATAGGAGGTTCTCTGGGCCTGTCGGAGGACGTCATGAAGCGGGCGGACTATGCCCTGAGTTTTTCTAAGATGACATTTCCTCATCAGCTGATGCGTGTGGTGCTTTTGGAGCAGATTTACAGGAGTTACAGGATTATTTCCGGGGAGCCGTATCACAAGTAGCGGGGAGAAGGATGATTATTTGAAAAAATAGGTTGTATTTATCCTAGTTTTAGCATATACTAAAGTTGAGGTGATGAATATGATGGTAAACACAGAAGCGTTAGTAGCAATGACAGAAGCAAATCAGAATTTTTCTAAAGTAACGCATATTGTAGACGAAAATGGTCTTGCTGTAATTCTCAAAAATAATAAGCCCAGATACATTGTGGTAGATTTTGAGGAATACGAAGCGATAAAAGGAATCAGAGAGGCAAGAGAAAAAAAGTTAGAAATGACAGCAGAAACTTTGATTGAAGAAAATATGGAAGCATTTCTGGAGTTGGCTAAATGATATTTTTAACAGTAGATGAAGTAATAAAAATTCATGGAAGGCTTATAGAAAAAACAGGCGGACTGGATGGATTAAGAGACAGGGGGCTGTTGGAATCGGCTATTTTCAGTATATCCAGTGGATTTGGGGAGATAGAAGTTTATCCTACGGTGGAAGAAAAAGCCGCCAGGATTGCTTTAGGATTAGGCGTGGCAGATGGCAGTATTGGTTATGATGAAATATTAGATTGGATTATAAGTCATAAAATAATGGAATAGAATTAAGAATAAGCAGATATTATAAACATAGTAAGGGAATCCTGGGTTGACGATTATAGTTGGCCTGGGATTTTTGGTATGGGATTTTTTTGTGATAAGGACATCCTGTATGATTGGCAGAATGAGATAATGGAATTCATGGAAAAAATTCCCAATAGTTACCAATGCGTTACAATTAAGTGGACGATTTTGCAGATAAGTGTTAAAATGAAACAAAAAAGGGGGAATGTACATATGAGGAAACCGTTGCTGGTAATTTTATCAGTAGTATTGATTTTAGGGGGCTGCGGAGGTTCAGGAACAACCGCTGCAACGGGTGCGGAGAAGGAACAGGCGACTGTGGCTGAGGCAGCAGACGCAGCGCCCAAGGAAACCACACAAAAGGAGACCACAGAGGCTGAAACCACAGTGCCTCCAAAGGAGGTAAAGGAACTGTCTGTGAGTGAATTTGATGAGCTGCTGGCCGGTCTGCCGGTTTCTGTTGTAAAGACGGAATACATTGTGCAGGATGAACAGTATAAGTCGCTGTATCCGGATATGCTGGGTACGGTCATTCAGAATAATACGGATTCAGACATTAAAGATGCGGTTCTTGCCATTGTTGCCTGGGACAGCAACCAGCTTCCTGTTAAGCTGGAGGGCAACATGGACTTTTCAGGAGGAGATTATTTTAAGAAGGTAAACTACAACGACATCAATCTGGTGGGCGGGAGTACATTTGGTGAGAACTCGGGCTTTTCCATCAATGAGTCCTGCAAGGTAGAATCTTTTAAAACAATGATACTGTCGTTTGAAACGTTTGACGGTGATAAATGGAAGAATCCATATGAGGACAGCTTCCGGGCGGCCTATGAGGGGAAGAAGTATTCCGATGATATAAAAATCGAGGTCGAGATGCAGGACGCTGCTTTTACGAAGTCCGGGACCGCGCCGGGAACAAAGGTGGAAAGCGCTGACTCTGAAGAACTGGAGGCATCCCTGGCCGGGCAGCCCGTGTTTGTGAGCAGCACAAAGTACGTGGTCCAGGATGAGCGGTATAAGTCGCTGTATCCGGATATGCTCCAGGCCGTGATTCAGAATAATTCAGAGGATGATATCCGCGATGCGGTGGTGGCCTTTGCTGCCTGGGACGCCAATGGCCTTCCTGTAAAAATCAAGGGTCAGATGAGCTTTAACGACCCGGCCTATGTGACGGAAGTTTCATTTGAAAATATTAATCTGGTTCCCGGCAGCTCCTACGGTGATTCCCAGGGGTATGCCATTGATGAAACCTGCGGCGTTGAATCGTTCAAAGCAATCGTGGTGTCATACACTGACTTTGAGGAAAAAACATGGGAAAATCCGGATTATAAAGCATTCTGCGATTTATATGCCGGTAAACGGCTGGCGCAGTGATGAAGTCCGGGCCGGATGTCCCGGTAAAACCAAAACTATAAAATATTGCCCTTTTGCACTATCAATATCTTGCGGCCATGTCTTATTTCTTATAGGACATGGCCCATTTTTTGTAGTTCAATTTAAAGCGGAAACGCTTATAATCATCCTGTAAAGAAAACGTTAAGATTCCCGGAGGGAAGAACAGGAGAACATGATTATGATGAAAAAGGCATTAACACTGATATTGGCCGGGGCAGCCGCATTGTCACTGACCGCATGCTCAGGAGGCGCGTCCCCATCCGCCGCCACAGCCCCGGCGCCGGCAGCAGGCGGGGAGTCCAAGGCCGACGCGTCTGAGGCAGTCAAAAAGGACGCAAAGACAACCACACTAAAGCTGGCTTTTAACCAGTCGGAGAAGCATCCCCAGTACCTGGCCCTGTCCGAGATGAGCGATGCCTTCTACGAGAAAACCGGCGGCGCATATAGAATTGAAATCAGCCCCAATGAGCTTCTGGGTTCACAGAAGGATGCATTTGAGCTGGTACAGAGCGGTACCATCCAGATGGCAATGGTGGCAAACTCCATTGTGGAGAATGTGAATCCTGATTTTGCCGTATTAGGCCTTCCTTACGCCTATGACAGCGTGGAGCATCAGAAAAAGGTATTTACCAGCGGAGCTCTGGACCATATCTTTGCAAGCACAGAGGCCAATAATTTCAGCGTTATGGCTGCATTTACAGCAGGAGCGCGCTGTATCTATACAGACAAGCCGGTTCAGACCCCGGCAGATTTAAAGGGCTACAAAATCCGCGTCATGGAATCACAGACCTGTATTGCCATGCTGGATGCAATGGGCGGTGTGGGAACGCCTATGGCCCAGGGCGAGGTTTACACTGCAATTCAGCAGGGCGTAATCAACGGCGGCGAGAACAATGAGATTACATATGCAGATTTAAAGCACTATGAAGTGGCTCCTTACTTTTCCTACACACGTCATCTGATGATTCCCGACCTTTTGGTTATGAACACAGCTGCCTTAAAGGGAATGAGCGAAGAGGACCAGCAGACCTTAAAGGACCTTTGCAAGGAATATACAGAGCGTGAATTCCAGCTTTGGGATGAAAACCTGGAAGGCGCAAAGAAGACAGCAGAGGAAGCAGGCGCCCAGTTTATTGATGTGGACATCACTCCGTTCCAGGAAGCGTGCCAGTCCGTTATCGACAATGTGACAAGCAAGAGCGAGGGAGCAAAGACATTATACGAAGAAATTCGCAGCCTTGCCAACTAACAGGGATTTGCAGAAAGCGGGGTCATGACTCATGGAATCAGCAAAGAGAATCCTGGACAGGATAATTGAGTGGGTATGCGTGGTGCTGCTGGCTGTCATGACAATCCTGGTCACCTTCCAGGTTGTTGTGAGATACTTCTTTAACAGCCCCAACGCATATACGGAATCACTTTCCAAATATATGTTTGTCTGGATGGTTATGTATGGTTCAGCCTATGTGTTTGGGCTGAGGGAGCATATGAATATCGGCTTTGTCCGCGACCATATGCCTCCAAAGACAAGAGTGGCGGTTGAAATGCTGGGTGAACTGATGGTTGCATTATTTGCGGCAGGCGTCATGATATTCGGGGGCTATAAGCAGGTTTCAAGCCAAATGATTCAGATGGATGCGGCACTCCAGATTCCCATGGGAATCATCTATTCAGCAGTGCCTGTAAGCGCGTGTTTCATCCTCTTCTACTTTGTCTACAATGAAATAAAGCTGGCGGAAAAACTGAAAGAAATCCAAGAACAAAGGAGATAGAATTATGGAACAGGCAATGATTGTAGCACTGGTTATGCTGGTCTGCGTGCTGGCCATGCTGGTTTTGGGAATTCCCATCAGCATCAGCATTGGTCTGGCCTCCACCATCGCCATGCTGTTCGTGCTTCCCTTTGAGAATGCCATGGGGACAGCGGCACAGAAGGTATTTACAGGCGTGAATTCCTTCTCCCTGCTGGCAATACCCTTTTTCATACTGGCGGGAAATATTATGAATAACGGCGGTATCGCCATACGGCTGGTGAACTGCGCAAAAATTTTAAGCGGCAGGATGCCGGGGGCCCTGGCGGAGACCAATGTGGTTGCCAACATGCTGTTCGGCGCCATCAGCGGCTCAGGTGTGGCCGCAGCCGCAGCCATCGGCGGAACCATCGGACCTCTGGAGGAAAAAGAGGGTTATGCAAAGGATTACATGGCAGCTGTTAATATTGCATCTGCTCCCACAGGAATGCTGATTCCTCCCAGCAATACCCTGATTGTGTACTCCACGGTGGCAGGCAGCGTGTCAATCTCTGCGCTGTTCATGGCAGGGTACCTTCCGGGCCTTTTGTGGGGAATCGGCGTAATGGTGATTGCGGGAATCATGGCCTCCGGACGCGGTTACAGAAACCGGGATGAAGTCAACCTCACCATTGTGTTAAAAACCGTATGGGAAGCCGTACCCAGCCTGCTTCTGATTGTGATTGTCATTGGCGGTATTCTCATAGGGGCTTTTACGGCCACGGAAGGCTCTGCCATTGCTGTGGTATATTCCCTGCTGTTAAGCTTTATCTACCGCAGCATTAAGATAAGGGATTTAAGGAAGATTCTGCTGGACAGCGTTAAGATGACTGCCATTGTAATCTTCATGATAGGCGTATCCTCCATCATGAGCTGGATTATGAGCTTTACCAATATCCCGGCCATTATTGCGGATGTGCTCATGGGACTGACCAACAGCAAGATTGTGATTCTTCTGATTATGAACCTGCTGCTTCTGGTGGTGGGAACCTTCATGGACCCAACTCCGGCAATCCTTATATTTACGCCTATTTTTCTGCCCATTTGCACCAGCTTTGGAATGCATCCAATCCATTTCGGAATCATGATTGTATTTAACCTTTGCATTGGTACAATCACACCGCCGGTAGGACCCATTCTGTTTACCGGCTGCAAGGTGGCGAATGTGAAAATCGAGGAAGTATTTAAGACCCTTCTTCCATATTTTGCGGTGACAGCGGTCATACTGTTACTGGTGACCTATGTGCCGGCCATTTCCATGACCATCCCCAATGCACTGGGACTGGTAAAATAAAATCCAATCATATCCCAAATCCCTCAGCTTAGGTTGAGGGTATTTGGTGTTGTGGAAAGGAGGGAGTTATGATACAATGTCCGCAAAATTCATTTTCCCAGAAAGGAAAGCCTCACGTGACTCTGAACGTTCATGCGCCTGTTGCGGCGAATTTGAGAACCGTCCTGATAACAGCCCTGTCAGCAGCGCTCATGGCAGTGTCCGTCCTTGCTGCCGGCTGCGCACCTGCTGCAGGACAGGATAATCCGGCAGGTCCCCGGAGCCAGGCCGTAATCCTCAGGATGGCGGAAACCATGCCTGAGAATCATCCCTCCGCCCGGGCCATGGCTCATTTTGCAGAAATGGTGAGCCGGGAAACCCAGGGCCGGGTAACGGTTAAAATTTATTATAACAGCAGCCTGGGAACCCCCACGGAAATCATTGAACAGGTTAAATTCGGCGGTATTGCCATGGCCCGCGTCAATGTCCTGGAGCTGTCGGAGGAAGTGGAATCCATCCGTAAATTCTTTGTTCCCTCCAACTTTGCGGACGGGGATGCCCAGTCAGGGTGGATACACAACAATGAGGAGACGCTGAGGGATGAGTGCCAGATGGACCGCATCACGCCTCTGGTATGGTATTATCCAGATTTCAGGTGCTTTTATGGTACGGACAGCAGCTTTGCGGACAAAAAAGATTTGCAGGGAAAGAAAATTGAGAGCAGCGATTCCGCTCTTATGGCGGAAATATTCCGGGACATGGGAATCGAGCTGGCAGGCTCGGTCAATACCAACACCTACAAATCGCTGATATCAGGCAATATCGACGGTGCGGAGTCCTCGTTTTCTGAGTTTATATGCAATAACTATGACCAGTATATCCATTTTGTCACCAAAAACGACGCATGGTGCCTTCCGGATGTAATGATTATTAATACGGAAAACCTTACCTCCCTGTCCAAGGAAGACCGGGAGGCCGTGGAAACCTGTGCTAAAAGCACGTACCAGTACCAGAAACAGGCCATGGAACAATTCCAGCAGATATGGGTGGAAACGCTTACGGAGGAGCCGGAGGTCAGCTTCAGCGAAGGAGCGTTTAAATGAAAAAACTAAAATTCTGGTGGAAACAGTTCTGCTTTTCAGTGGGAGCTCAAATCAATGGAGTGCTGCTGCTTATGCTGATACTGTTCCTTTCATTTTCCATCTACAACCATTCCCTGTTCAGCCAGTTTAGCGCCAGATATCAGAAGGAAATCAACCAGTATTACTCCATACTGGAGCTGAAAAGCCATTTCCTCCAGAGCGGCGTTCTGTTTGGGGAATACATGAAGACAGGAAACCGGACCACTCTGGCGGAGTTTAATGATACCTATGAAAAAGCCAGGGCGGTCATAGACATTTTGTATACAGAAAGTACCAATGAGGAATCCTGGTATCTTCTGCGGGGCATTGACCAGTCCTTTGAGTCTTATTACAGTGAGTGCTGCAATGCCTCCTTTCTGTTTAACGGCAATGATTACCGGTACTACGACAGCTACTACTACAGCCAGACCATCGGCGGATATCTGGAGAAATATACAAATGAACTGCTCCAGTACGCTCTGGAATCCAGCGTGGACAGCAACCGGGAGCTGACCCACAGGCGGAATGTAATGACTGTGTTCAACATGGGAGCCGTGGCAGCGGCCGGCATACTCATAGCTGCATCGGCCAGCTACATTTTCGTGAGGGTGACCCGGCCCTTAAACGAGCTGAAAAAACAGGTGGAGGAGATAGCCAGGGGTAATCTGGATGTGCATGTCAGGGAGAGCTCCGGGGAAAATACCGTGAGCATGCTGTCGCGGGCATTTAACCATATGGCCTTCAGCCTGAAGGAAAAAATAGAGAGCGAAAAGCAGCTTCTGGTGGAACAGAGGAAAAATGAGGAATATGAAAAGCTGCTGAGCCAGGCCCGCTTCCTTGCGCTGCAAAGCCAGATTAACCCTCATTTTCTATTCAATACCCTGAACAGCATCAACAGGACCGTTATGCTGGGACGCCAGGAACAGGCGCTGACCATGCTGGATTCACTGGCAGTGCTGCTGCGCTATAACCTGGCGGATGCGCAGGCACCGGCTCTCCTGGGCGAGGAGCTGGGGATTACGGAGGAATATCTGAAGATTCAGAAAATGCGTTTTTCATCCAGACTGAATGTGGACATCAGGCATGACCGGGGGCTGGAGCAGGCAGTGATGCTTCCGCGGTTTACCCTGCAGCCCCTTGTGGAAAATGCGGTTATCCACGGGCTGGAACCAAAGGAAGAAGGGGGAGCCCTGATTCTGGATGTCAGGAAGGCAGGGGCCTATATACGGATACGAATCTGTGACAACGGAATGGGAATGGAAAGGGAACGTCTGGAGAAAATCAGAAGACGTCTTTCGGAGCATCAGTCGGAGCGGATTGGAATCTGGAATATATGGCAGAGGCTTTCCCTGTATACGGGCAGGGATGACAGCCTTAAAATCATGAGCAAAAAAGGTGCAGGTACCATTGTCAGTATTTATCTGCACAGGGGAGAAGAGAATGTATAAAATATTAATTGCAGATGATGAGGAACTGGAGAGGGAGGCCCTGCGCTTTTTCATAGATGAGTCCTCCCTGGATATAGACCAGGTCATAGAGTGCGCCTCGGGAACCGAGGTCATTAAACGGGTTATGCTTGACCGGCCGGATATTATGGTGCTTGACATCAATATGCCCGGCCTGAACGGGCTCCAGGCCCTGGAGAAAATCAAATGCCTGGATTACAGGTTCCGGGCTGTATTCTCCACGGCCTATGATTATTTTGAATATGCAGTGGAGGCCCTGCGCCTGGGAGCAGTGGATTTTATGGTAAAGCCTGTGAAAAAGGAGGCGTTTATCAATGTAATTATGCGGGCTGTTGACGAGTTGGATGCGGAGGCGGAGAAGGAGTACCGTGAGACAAAGCTTCTGAAGACCCTGGACATGATGGAGGGCAAGGTGGTGGGCGACCTGGTGCTGGGCAATATGCCGGAGGAGGTGCTTTACTATCTGGATTTAAAACATATCTCAACTGAGTGCAGCGGAAATTGTTTCTGCATCCGTCTCCAGGGTTCACCGGATAAATGCGCAAGGCAGAACCTGTTTAAGGCTGTCAGGAAAGAGTTTGGTTATCTGGACCTGACAGTCATGTTCAGCGAGGCAAACCACATGGTTACAGCCATTGTTTTTTGCCGTGAACCGGAGGCGTTTCCGGGAATTTTCGGGAAGATGGAGGAATTACTGGCCTCTGTTTTAAGGCAGCAGCAGACAGTCTTCATAATGGGAAGCGGGACTCCCTTTACGGATGTCAGCCAGATAGAGGAGAGCTATGGGATGGCCCGCGAAAGGGTGGGGGACATGGCTGCCCGGACTGAGAGCAGGGAGGAGGGACCGGAATCAGACAGCGGCACGCCCAGGGAGGTGGAGGGAATCTGTTCCTTTATACAGGAAAATTACCGGAAGCGCCTGACCCTGGACATCATTGCGTCGGAGGCAGGGTTCAGCAAATACTATGTGAACCGTCTTTTCAAGCAATATATGGGTACCACGGTGGTGGATTACCTGATTCGAATCAGGATGCAGAAGGCAAAGGAACTGCTGAAAAACGAAACCTGCAGCATCAAGCAGATAAGCGGATTGGTGGGATATTCGGAGCCAAACTACTTTACATGGACATTTAAGAAAATGGAAGGTATGTCTCCGCTGAAGTTCCGGTATGAACAGGCGGAGGGGCTCAGGGAGGAGAAGGACGGGGAATGAGAAAAAAGTACAGGGCGTGGGTTCTGGCGGCGCTGCTGGCGGGTCTGGTGTTTGGAGGATGCGGCGTGCTGGGGGAAACGGATAAGGGGAAGACGTCGGCAGGGACAGACCGGCAGGCAGGCACAGAGCAGGCGCCGGTCCCGGGACATCCGGTAAGCGGAGCAGATATTTCAGGGAAGGATGTTCCGGCAAACAAGCCCGAAAAGATATATTCCATGCAAATAGGCCATTCCCAGCCGGTGGACAACCCGCGCCACCAGTCCTTTCTGCTGTTTAAGAAGCAGCTGGAGGAGAAAACAGGCGGCGGAATCCAGGTGGATATCTATCCGGCCGGCCAGCTGGGCAGCGAGGCTTCCATGCTGGAACAGGTCTGCGGCGGAACCATCCAGGGGTTTCGCGGGGGGCAGCTGGAGATAGTGCCAAAGATGCTTGTGTTCTCCCTTCCGTTTCTCTGTGAAAACAGAACCGAGGCAGAACGGCTGGTAAACTCTGAGTTTGCAAGGGAAATCAGTTTGGATTCAAAAAAAAGCGGCGCCACCATTTTGGGAATCGGCGATGCAGGGGGATTCCGGCAGTTTTCCAACAGCATACGGATGATTCGCCGGCCGGAGGATTTAAAGGGGCTTAGGATGCGCTCCAACGGCATGGATACCATCAATAAAACCCTGGAGGCCCTGGGGGCCGAAGTCATGACCGTGCCTTACAACGACCTGTATATGGCTTTGAAGGCAGGCGCTGTAGACGGTCAGGAAAATCCCTGGGTCAATTCCTCGGGCATGCGGTTTTATGAGGTCCAGAAGTATTTCACGGAAGTGAATTACCAGTTCCACCCGGAGCCTTTTTATGTGAATACCAGCTGGTATGAGTCGCTGCCTCAGGAGTACCAGGAAATTCTGGCGGAATGTACGGCAGAAATGATGAAGGAAAACAGCCGCCTTATTGATGAAAACCAAGTGCAGGCAATGGAAAATATCCGGGCCAACGCTGAAATCCACACCCTTTCCAGGGAAGAACGGCAGGCTTTTGTGGAGGCCACGCAGACCGTGTATCAGGAATACATGGACAGCGGGCTTCTGACCATGGATGAGCTGGCCCGGATGAAGCGCATTATCAGAGGAGAGGAGAAGTAGCGATACCTGTCAAGACCATGGCCTTTATGGGTTATTGGACAGGAATATAGATGTCAATCTGGCTGCCGGGATGGTGAAACCCAAGAAAGCGCTGGTCATACAGCTCAAAGTCATCCCTGGCGTCCAGCTTTTCCTGGGTGGTAAGGGACCAGGTGCCCCAGATATACTGGTAGGTCAGAGGCAGGCTTTTTAAGGAGCCTGTGTGGGTGAATACGGCATACTTTCCGCCGGGAATGGTCCGGTACACAAGGGGCGGAGGCAGGACGGACCTGGAGCTGACCTCCACGGACACCACCTCGGAAAACAGCAGCTCATGATTCATGGTGTACAGGTTATTCCCCTCATCGCAGGACTGGCATATGCCAAAGCCCCGGCCGCCGGGAACCTGGCCGGGAATCTGGGGGATGAGCTCCAGAAAACGGGACCAGAGCTGTGGAATCTGGTTGTCCTTAAGCGTGGTGGTGCCTCTCAGACCAGCGGTGAGAACAGGGGGAATCTCCACAATCTGAGGGCGGACCGTCAAGGATTCCGTCAGGTGGGCCAGCAAATGCTGGTCTGCTTTGGGTTTCTGGCTGATGATGACATCCAGACGGTTTTTCCGGTAGCCGGCCGGGCTTGTATGGTAGACTGCTTTGAATGCCCTGCTGAAGGCTTCGCTGGATTCAAAGCCATGGTCCAGCGCAATGTCAATGATGCGTCTCTCCGTGTACACCAGTTCCCTGGCGGCATCGGACAGCCGGCGCTTTTTCACATAGCTGCCAACGCTCTCCCCAAGGACGGTGGAGAACTGGCGGTTTAAGTGATAATAGGAATATCCGGCCGCCCTGGCGGCATCCTCCACGGTGAAGGATGCGGTCAGATGGTCTTCTATGAATAGAATGGCTTTTTCGATTGCCGTATTGTAGTTCATATGAGGCTCCTGTAAGCAAAGATGGATGGGTCTGCTGTCCGGTCCTGTATTTGGATGTCAGCGGTTCCCTGGGGAAATGGACTGTCGAAGTTGAAATCCTGCCAGCCGTTTTCCTGGCGTCCTCCCCAGCACAGGGAAAGACTGCCCCTGACAGGGTCCATGACCATGCTCTTTGTGGTACCGAAAAATTGGCTGTAGTAGCTGCATGACAGGCCTTTTGGATAAGGGGTCAGAAGGAAATCCTTCAGCTGTCCGTCCGTGATGTCCTGCCCATGTTGTTTGAGGAAAGCGGTAATATTGTCATACCGGCGGATGGAGTGGACGAATGCCCTGGGTTCATGGGGAATCAGCTCATCCAGGACCGGATGGTTGGTGGCATAGAGGGCCTGTTCCCCGGAATTCCGGTCAATGGACTTCACTGCCATGCGTCCGTCCAGGGTTTCCACCAGGGCGCAGCAGCCTTCCCTGTCCAGCAGAATCAGGTTCAGGTTATATGCCACCGGCATGTCCCTGAGCATGGACAGGGCATCTTGGACATCGCGGCAGTTTTCAAGCAGGGTACGGACCACGGCCCAGAACTGCAGGCCGGCGGCTGCGGGCCTGCGCATCTCAGGCAGCGCTCCCACAGGAAAACCGCAGGAGCTCATGGTAACGGTCAGGCCCATCTCATTGATTCCGTCATCCCGGCCGATTCCCAGAACGCTGGTGCCTATATGCGTGTATTTTCCTGTGATGCAGGTTTTTATGACAGTAAAGTCCTCGGCCTCGTCATTGAATTCATAATTCCGGGCCGCCATGGGATGTCCGGAGGCTGTCAGGGAAGGCAGAAGGGCCAGGTGGCTGCAGCGCGGCGTAAGCCAGGTCATGCCGTAATAGAGAACCTGTTCCGGGGCGCAGCCCAGGGCATGGGCAAAACCAGCCAGCTCCCCGGTAAGTCCCGGGCACCAGCGCCGGAAACACTGGCCGGCCTCTTCAAGCTGTGCAGGGCCGAAGCCTGGGAAGCCGCCTGAAAGCTGTTTTTTCAGGCCGGGGATGGATGCCAGACAGCTGCCTAAGCGGCGGCCTGCCTCGTAGCTGCTTCCTGAGAGCTCTATGGCCTGTGTACGGATAAGTTTCATAGGGATACCTCCTCATGTTGTTATACCCCTATTTTAAGTGAAATAAAGGATTCATCATGATATTTCCTGCGGAATTTACGGGATGCACGGCCCGGCTGGTGTTTATGTGTCCAATATAGCATACATGCGGCAGAAACAAAAGGCATGGGAAGGGCGTTTACAGGTGAAAACTGCTGCAGGGGAAACAAAAATTAAGTATAATATAGTTGTGATTGCAGGATGATAGAGATATAATGGCAGAAACTACAGTTTGCGCCGGACCGGCAGGAAATCTGCGGGAAGGGCCGGCAGAAAGGGGCGCTATGAAGAAAAATCCCCAGGGAAAACGCTGGCACAGGCTGGATAATACAGGGAAGATATTTCCTATGATTGCCAATGAAAACCTGAGCAACGTATTCCGAATTTCCGTAACACTGAAAGAAGAGATAGACCCCGGACTATTGGGTCAGGCGCTGGAAGAGGTCCTGCCCTGGTTTGGCGGGTTTAAGGTAAAGCTTAAGAGAGGGTTTTTCTGGTATTACTTTGAGGAGAACAAACGCCAGCCCTTTGTTGAGCAGGAGAACAGCTGGCCCTGCCGTTATATTGACCCCAAGAGCAACCAGCTCTATTTGTTCCGCGTAAGCTATTATGGCGCCAGAATCAATCTGGAGGTATTCCATGCTGTGACCGACGGCATGGGGGCCGTGAATTTCCTGAGGGAGCTGACCGCAGGCTACCTGGAGCTCAAACGGGGAGGGCGGAGAACCGGGGAACGGCCGGGGGAAGGCGTGTCCACCCAGACAGAGGACAGCTATCTTAAGCATTACCGGAAAATGCGGACCAGGCGTTACAGCTCCCGCCCTGCGCTGCGCCTGACCGGGAGGTATATTCCCTTTGGAGGAGAGAGCGTGGTCCACGGTTCTGTGGATACAGGGGCACTGAAGGCCGTCAGCCGCAAAATGGGGGTCAGCATTACAAAGTACCTGACAGCCTGCCTGATTTGGTCTGTTTCCAGGGAATACCGGGAGGAAGGCCGGGAGGGACGCCGCATCGGGGTAAACCTGCCTATCAACCTAAGGGCCTTTTTCGGCTCCAATACAGCTTCCAACTTTTTTGCGGTGACTGCCATTGACCACGAACCCGGCCGCGGCAGGGATGAATTTGAGGAAATCCTTGCATCTGTGTGCAGTCAGATGGACGAGAAGATAGTAAAGGAAAAGCTGGAGGAAACCATTTCCTACAATGTTTCAAACGAGAAGAAGTGGTATGTCCGCATCCTTCCCCTGTTTGTCAAGTGGCTGGCCCTTGGATTTATTTTCCGCCGCAATGACAGAGCCCACACCATTACCTTATCCAATATCGGCCTCATATCCATGGACCGGGAATATGAGGATGATATTGAAGGGTTCAGGATGCTGATTGGCGTGTCAAAACGCCAGCCAGCCAAATGCGGTGTATGCTCCTTTGGAACCAGGACAGTCATCACCTTTACCAAGGTATTTCAGGATGCCAGGCTGGAGGAATGTTTTTTCGGACGCCTGAGGTCAGACGGCATTCCGGTGGAACTGGAGAGCAACGGCGTCATCATGCCGGAGGCTGATAAGGGAAATTATCCGGTGATTCAACACGATGAGAGTATATGGAAAAAATTGGTATTGGCCTGCTATGGGGTGCTGGCCGCAGTGGCGCTGTTTCTCGGGCTGGTGAATATCGCCACCTATGACGGGCTGTGGTGGTCCGGGATTGCCATACCGGGCATTGCCTATGTGGGTCTGACCCTTCGGTATTCCATTCTGCGCCACGCTAATTTAGGTAAATCACTGCTGATAGAAACCATAGGAATGCAGATTCTGCTTGTGATGATAGACCGGGTTCTGGGATTTGAGGGTTGGTCCGTGAACTACGCGGTGCCGGGAACCATTCTGTTTGCCGATGTGGCTGTGGTGCTGCTCATTCTTGTGAACCGCCTGAACTGGCAGAGCTACTTTATGTACCAGATTGCCATTACGGTTTTCAGCTTTATTCCGCTGATTTTATGGGCCGCAGGGCTGGTCACCCACCCTTCCATGGCAATCATAACCGTGATTCTGACCGTGGGAATCCTGGCCATGACTATTTTTCTGGGTGACAGGAGATTTAAAAATGAACTCATCAGACGGTTCCACCTGTGACAATGGAGGGACCCTGCATTTACAGAGAGGATACAGATAAGGATGCGCAATAAAAAAGTGAGTATACGGGGGGCGCTGGTGCGGGATATGATTCACGACATCATGGAAACGTCCCTGGGAAAACCCATCCAGACAGGGGAATTCAGGAAAAATCCCGTGGAACCGGCCTGGGTATGCCCATCTGGCTACGAGTATGAAATCATTGACAGGGAACCCTTTAAAATGGAATATCTGAAACCGGAGGGAGTGGTTACCGGCAGGGTGGTGCTTCAGCTTCACGGAGGCGGATATATAGGACCCATGAAGAATATTTACCGTAAATTTTCCGTGCGGTACAGCCGTCTCAGCTATGGAGGCGACGTGCTGACCGTGGACTACAGGGTGGCGCCTGAACACGCCTATCCCGCGGCCCTGGAGGATGTGATTCATGCCTACCAGTGGCTGATAAAGGAAAAGCATTACAGGCCGGGCCAGGTGGTGGTGGCCGGCGATTCGGCCGGAGGCGGCCTGGCCCTGGCCCTGTGCCTTTACCTCAGGGACCACGGACTGCCCCAGCCTGCCGGGCTGGTGCTCATGTCCCCATGGGCTGATTTGACCTGCGGCGGGGACAGCTATGAGTTTAATTTTGAAAATGACCCTCTTTTTGGCAATTCACGGGAAAGTATGCTTTATAATTCAGCCTATATTGGCCAGGCCGACCCAAGGGAGCCCTATATGTCGCCGGTGTTCGGCGATTTCCGGGGACTGCCCCCCATGCTTCTTCAGGCAGGCAGTCATGAGATGCTCTTAAGCGATGCGCTGGAGGTAGCCCAAAATGCCCGCTTGGCCGGGGTGAAGCGCCGGATTTCTGTGTATGAGGGTATGTTCCATGTGTTCCAGATGAGTATGGACCTGGTGCCTGAGAGCCGGGAGGCCTGGGACGAGGTGGCACGGTTCATGCAGATTGTATACAAAATTGACAGGAGGCCTACGGGGCAGATTGTAAAGAAGGTAAAGAGAAGAAAACGGCAGGGAACGAATTAGAGTGAGATAAACCGGCCATTATCCGTTCAAACAGATACAGATATATCCAGTTTGGCAGCACAGCCCTTGCGGGCGGGTGCTGCCTTTTTTCCGGCTCCAGTCATATTTTTGGACACGTCTCATATATTGAGGTAAAAGGGGTGAAGAATATGGCTGGCAGGGAAGAAGTTCTTAAAATATTCCCAAAGGACCTGCGGACAATACTTGGACAGGTTACTGTGGATTTCGACAGGGTGCAGGAGATACGGATGAGGACCCAGAAACCGCTGCTGCTTATCTGCGGCGGCCGGGAATATGCAGTTAAAACAGATGGCAGTCTGGCGGTTGGGGTTCCCGACCCGCCGGTAAGGGATATACGGGGAAGCGGCCGCTGCCAGGAACAGGAGCGGTACTGGGTCAGGGCCGGAATCGTCACGGTCAGCCAGGCTCAGATGAAGGAAACCGTGGAATATATGTGCAGTTTTTCCCTCTATGCAGCGGAAGAGGAGCTGCGGCAGGGATTCATCACCATACAGGGCGGGCACCGGATTGGCGTGGCCGGAAGGACCATGGCTCTCGGGCAGGATATACGGCTCATGAAATCCATATCTTTTATCAATATACGGGTGGCCCATCAGATTCAGGGCTGTGCCAACCCGGTGATGGAATATCTGTATTCGGATGACGGCCGGTTTCTGAATACATTGGTGATATCGCCGCCCAGGTGCGGCAAGACGACCCTGCTGCGGGACATCATCCGCCAGGTTTCGGACGGGCCCAGGACCCCGCGCACCGGCAGGAGAATACCGGGAGTGTCTGTGGGGGTGGTGGATGAACGCTCAGAATTAGGGGCCTGCTATCAGGGGGTGCCTCAGAATGATTTGGGTATGAGAACCGATGTGCTGGACTGCTGTCCCAAGAGCCAGGGCATGATGATGCTGGTAAGGTCCATGGCGCCCCAGGTTATAGCTGTGGATGAGATTGGAAGCAGGGAGGATGTGCAGGCCATCGAATATGTGAGGAACTGCGGCTGCGCCCTGGCTGCCACTATCCATGGAAGCTCCCTGGAAGATATCAGGCAGAAACCGGCTGTGAGGGAGCTGATTGGACAGGGAGCCTTTGAACGGATGATTCTGCTGGACTGTCAGGGAACAGCGGGCCATGTGGCGGCTATATGGGATGGAAGAGGAAACGTCCTGTATGGGGATGGAAGGGGAAAGGAGTCGCAGAGTGGCAGTATTTAAATGGACAGGGGCAATTCTGGTGCTGTTTTCCGCCGGCGGACTGGGAATCTGGTCCGCCATGCAGTGGAAAGGGCGGCTGAGGATGCTGGAAACCCTCAGACAGATGATATATTTCTTAAAAGGTGAGATTACATACAGCCGGGCGCCGCTGGCAGAAGCCCTGGAACGGGTGGGAAAACGGGAGCCGGGACCTCTGGGAAGCCTGTTTGAGGCTGCGGCAGAGGGAATCTGCATGCAGGAGGGAGAGTCCCTTCAGGAGATATGGAGGCGGGAGGTCATGGCCTTAAAGTCAGACACGGGCCGGATTCCTCTGGAACAGGGGGATTTGGAACAGCTGGCGCACCTGGGGGAACATCTGGGTTATCTGGATGTGGACATGCAGGAACGTACCCTTAAGCTGTATCTGGAACAGCTGGATTTGACCATTGATTATCTCAGGCAGAACCAGAGGGAGAAATGCAGGCTTTACACAAGCCTGGGAATCATGGGAGGAATGTTTCTTGTGATTGTGATGTTCTGAGATTTGCCGGGAACACATGCTGTATGATTGTGGTGTGCCGGGGATTAACAGGACAGATTTGTAAATATGGATTAAAAAGATTGAGGAGACAGCAATGGGTGTAAATCTGATATTTCGCATAGCGGCAGTAGGAATCCTGGTATCTGTCATCTGCCAGGTATTAAAGCACAGCGGCCGGGATGAGCAGGCTTTCCTAACGAGCCTGGCCGGACTGGTGCTGGTATTATTCTGGATGATACCGTACATATACGACCTGTTTGAGACAATGAAGAATCTGTTTGCGCTGTAAGATGCGCCTTTTCAGGGAGGGAACCATATGACAATCATTACCATTGCGGCTGCCGGAATTGCCACGGTCCTGCTGGCAGTGCAGCTGAAGGGGCTAAAGGCGGAATACGCCGTATATATGGTCATGGCGGCAGGCGCCTTTATCTTCTTTTACGGCACGGGAAAGCTAAAGGACATACTGGAAGCCCTGGAACGGATTCAGGGCTATATCAAGGTCAACAGCGTATATCTGGTAATGCTGCTTAAGATGGTGGGCATTACCTATGTGGCTGAGTTTGCATCCGGAATCTGCAAGGACGCTGGCTACGGTTCTCTGGGAAACCAGATTGAAATATTCGGGAAGCTGTCCATCCTGGGTATCAGTATGCCCATCCTGCTGGCGCTTTTTGGGACATTGGAGACATTTTTGGGATGAAGAGATGGAAAAAACGGGGGGTCAGAAGCGCTGCCCTATGTGTGCTGACGGTGCTGCTTGCCGGAGGATTCGGACTGGCGGGCAGCACTGCTTACGGCGCCCCGGCAGACGGGCAGCTAAGGGGGCAGGGCCAGGTCATAGAGCAGGCCGTGGGGCAAGGCCAGGTCATAGAGCAGGCCGCGGGGCAGGGTCAGGTCATAGCGCAGGCCGCGGGGCAGGGCCAGGAAACGGAGTCAGGGGCGGACCGGGCTCTGCAGGATATGGGGCTGCAGGATGAGATGGAGGGGCTGCAGCAGTTTCTGGATGATGTTATGGGACAGCAGGACGGGGGCATGGAAGGACTCTCCTTCTGGGGACTGATGAAGGAGCTGATGAAAGGAAACCTGAAGGGGATTCTGGGGCAGACCGGAATGGGCCTTAAGAATGCACTGTTCTCACAGGTGGACAAGGGCGGCCAGATGCTGTTTCAGGTGGCGGCCATCGGCCTGATTGGGGCTGTGTTCACCAATGTTTCCTCTGTATTTAAGGGAGGACAGATTTCAGACACCGGCTTTTTTGTTACATACCTGCTTCTGTTTACATGTCTGGCCGCCAGTTTCTCCGCCAGCTTACAGGTGGCGGCCCAGGTGATGGAGCAGATACTGGAATTCATGAAGCTGCTGATGCCAGCCTATTATATGGCCGTGGCATTTTCCGGGGGCAGCATGAGCGCACTGGCTTTGTATGAATGTATGCTGGGTGCGGTGACAGGGGTGCAATGGCTGTGCAGCACGGTCCTGCTCTCCATGGTCAGAATTTATGTGCTCATGGTGCTGGGCAGCCATGTGGCGAAGGAGGCGCTTCTGTCAAAGCTGACAGAGCTTTTGGAGCAGGCCGTGGTGTGGAGTCTCAGGACCCTGACCGGGCTGGTGGTGGGCTTCCATCTCATACAGGCCATGATACTTCCCTATGCCGATGCAGCAGGCCAGGCGGGAATGAAACGTCTTATGGAAATGATTCCGGGGCTGGGCCAGGGGGCTGGCGCCATGGCCCAGATGGTCCTGGGGTCAGGGGTGCTGATTAAGAATACCATGGGGGCGGCAGCCGTGGTTGTATTGGCTGTAATATCCGTTGTCCCGGTGATGAAACTGACGGTCCTCATGATTATGTATCAGTGCGTGGCCGCCGTGATGCAGCCCGTGTGTGACAAACGGGTGGTGTCCTGCGTGTCAGGCGTGTCCAGAGGCCATAAGCTGCTGCTGCAGATTGTGCTGTACTCCATGTTTCTGTTCATGATAGCCATAGCCATTACATGTGCGTCCACCAATGTGAATTATTTTGCCTCATAGGAGAACGGACGAAGCCTGGTAGGGGAGCGGGACGGGGCTTAACCGGGGAGCGGACGGAGCCTGGAGGCGGATGATAAAATACCGGAATAGCGTTCTATAAAAGGAGATGCCGATGGAAGCTGTCTATGGATGGGTAAAAAATATCATATACTACATGATTTTCCTTTCAGTGGTCAATAACCTTCTGGCGGACTCTAAATACGGCAAATACATCCGCTTTTTTTCGGGAATGGTCCTGATTCTTCTTGTGGTAAGTCCGTTTACAGGAGGACTGCACCTGGATGAGCAGATATCAGCCATGTTCCGTTCCATTACCTTTCAGAACGACACGGACGACCTGAAACAGGACCTGTGGGGAATGGAAGAACGGCGTCTGGACCAGGTTATCAGCAGGTATGAGGAGGCGGTGGCAGCTGATGTGGAGGCCATGGCCAGGGAGGAGGGTCTGGAATGTACCGGGGCCAGCGTGCAGATTGACGGTGACCGCAACAGCAGCCGTTACGGCCGGATTGAAGGAATCAGGCTGGTTATCAGCGGCGGGAAGGAGGAACCGGAACAGGGCAGCTGGGATTATATGGGCAGCCGGCCGGTGAATGTGGATGCGGGGAAGGTGGACAGCGTGAAGGTTGAGAATGTGGAACTGGGGAAAACGCCGGGAACCGGAGAAACAGAGGAATCCGAAACGGCGGCAGATAAAAAAATAAACCATTTAACAGGAAAGGTGGCGCAGTACTATGGGCTGGAAGAATCAGATATCAAAGTTCAGTGGAAAAATGACTAAGGAAAAATGGCTGTTATTGCTTCTCATAGGTGTTCTTCTCATGATTCTATCCTTTCCCCTGCCCGGAGGAAGTAAAAAGGACAGGAATGCCGGTGAACAGACCGTGGGTACCGGGACAGAGGGGGCCGGGGCTGTTCCGCTGTGGACAAAGGACAATGCCAATGGCGGCAGCGGGGCCGGCGGCTCTGGCCAGGGCGCCGCCGGAACCGGCATGGCCCAGGGGCCGGAGGGAAGCGGGGCAGGCGCATCGGACGGGAAGGAGGATTCCTATCCTGCAGCGGCCCGCGCATCCGATGAAGGGTCCTATGAAGCGCAGATGGAAAACAGAATCAGGAATATCTTAAAGTCCGTGGACGGCGTGGGTAAGGTGGATGTGATGGTGGTGCTTAAATCCTCCAGTGAAAAGGTACTCCGCGTGGACCGTTCCACCAATACCAGCACCACCCGGGAAAAGGATTCCGGGGGAGGAACCAGAGACGTGACGAACAATCAGATGCAGGAGAGCACCATACTGTCGGGAAGCGGTTCCGGTAGCAGCGGAAACGCGCCCATTGTTGAAAAAGAACTGAGTCCGGAACTGTCTGGAATCATCATCAGCGCGGAGGGCGGAGGCAGTCCAACAGTAAAAGCTGAAATTTCTGAGGCCATGGAAGCATTATTTGGCCTGCCGGCACATAAAATAAAAGTATTAAAGAGGGTGGAATAAATAAAGGAGTGCAGGATATGAAAATCAAGAATATGAAACAGGTAAAAGAGCACATGAAAGACATGAACATGAAACGTCTCTTCCGCAGGAACCAAATTATCATCACGACACTGGCTGTTATGATTGCGGCAGCCGGATATCTGAACTATGCGGGAAAGAAGGATTTGGCAAGCGGCAACCGGGTGTATGAGGCAGGGGCCATGGACATTTCGGATGAAGATATCCTGGCGGAGAACCAGGCGGCTTCCTTAAACGGCCAGGCCGGACTGCAGGAGATTCCCAGTCTGGACCAGGACCCTTCTGACCTGGATGCGGTGAGCGACGCAGACGGCGCCCAGGCAGCGGCGGACACAGGAGCCGGCCAGGGACAGCTGGCCCAGGCCGGAGACGGCACAGGCGTGGAGGAGGCTACCCAGGCAGCTGACCCGGGGCAGATGGCAGCGGCGGATACGGACAGCTCTGCCCAGGCCGGATTGGAAAATCCAGGGGAAGCCGTACTTACCAGCGGTATGAACGTGGCTGATTACATAGCAAACGTACAGCTCAGCAGAGAGCAGGTGCGCGCCAAGAACAAAGAGACACTGATGAGCCTGATTAACAGTGACAGCATTGACGAAGCAGCCAAACAGCAGGCTATCCAGGACATGATTGACCTGACCGAGGTATCCGAGAAGGAAAATGCCGCAGAAACCCTCCTGATGGCAAAAGGTTTCTCGGACCCGGTTGTCAGCATTACCAAGGATAAGGTGGACGTGGTCATTAATGCGCCTTCCATCACAGACCCACAGCGTGCCCAGATTGAAGATATCGTGAAACGCAAGGCAGAGGTGGCAGCAGACCAGATTATTATTACATTGCTGAATATGGCAGAATAGGCAGGAATACAGGGAAAGCCGGGCTGCCGCTTTAACGGTCGGAAAACCGTAAAGGCGGCAGCCTTTTTGGCGCCTTTCCTTTCAAACTTCCCATTGCAACCCCTTACGAATTTCCGTATAATGGAATAAATGACCAATCATACAATTGTACCGCAGTTCCGGTACAGGATGGAGGATATTATGAGGGAAATCCCGGAACAGCAGATTGCCGCCATGGCTCCCAATGCCAATGCGGTCAGCAATGCAAGGAAAATCGTTAAAAGCGGAGGTTTTACAGAACATGCCAGGTCTGGGGATGACACCTTTTACATGGGTACCTGCAAGGGCAGCGGCAGTTCAGCCTACAGGGTGTCCCTGGATTTTGCGGACGGGGACGTGCCGGTGTGCCGCTGCAGCTGTCCCAGCAGGCAGTTTCCGTGTAAACATGGCCTGGCGCTTATGATGGAGCTGTCGCAGGGCCGCCATTGGGATATCTGCAGCATTCCCCAGGACATATTGGATAAGAGGGCGAAGAAGGACGCCAGGGCAGGAAAAAAGGAAGAACAGGGAGATAAGCCCAAGGCCCCTAAGAAGACGAACCAGGCGGCCAGGACAAAGAAGCTTAAGAAACAGCTGGAGGGCCTGGACCTGGCGGAGAAGGTGGTGAGGGAGTTAATGGAGGCCGGTCTGGGGACCCTGAACGGAACGTCGGTGAAGGTCTACCGGGACCTGGCAAAGCAGCTGGGGGATTATTATCTTCCCGGTCCCCAAAGGCTGGTGCAGTCCCTGGTGCTGGAGGTGGAACGGCTTAAGGAGGATGGAACCGGGGATTACGGTGAGGCCGTAAGAATTCTTGTATTCCTCCGGGCCCTGATAAAGAAGTCAAGGGTCTATCTGACGGAGAAACTGGAGCAGGGACAGGTGGAGGACGACAACAGCATCCTCTATGAGGAGCTGGGCGGAATCTGGAACCTGGAACGGCTGATGGAGCTGGGGCTTAAAAAGGAAAACGGACGGCTGCTCCAGCTGTCCTTCGGCGTCAGCTATGACGGGGCCAGAAGAGAATGGGTGGACAAGGGCTGGTGGCTGGATTTGGACAGCGGTGAGATTGATATTACCTATAATTACCGTCCTGTGAAGGCGCTTAAGTATGTAAAAGAAGAGGACTCCGTGATGGAGGCAGTGAGGGTGCCCATGCTGGTCTATTATCCCGGTGAGAACGGACGCAGGATACGTTTTGAGGGCCGGGAATTCCTGCCGGTGACCGGTGAACTGCTGGCAGAAGCCCGGGATAAGGCCTCTGCTTCCCTTCCGGAACTGGTGAAGGCGGCAAAGAATGGCCTTAAGAACACGTTGTCGGACGGCCGGTTTGGATGCCTGGTATTCTACGACGGACTGGGAACAGCCGTGGCAGAAGGCGAGGAGGGCCAGCAGCGGGAATACATACTGCACTGCGGCGGCAGCACCATAGAACTGAGGGACCGGCCAGGGGACATGCCGTCTGTCAGACGTCTGGATATCCTGCCGGACAGGCGGATGGCAGAGCATCAGGTGATGTTCGGAGTCCTGTGGTATGACAGGAAAAGACATAAGATTTGTCTGCATCCCTACTCAATCATCACGGAAAAAGAGGTGGTCCGCCTGCTCTATTGATGGACAGACGGAGGAAAGGAAGGAATTACCATGGAATTGCAGGGATTATATGAACTCCATCAGCGCCTGGAAGCAGCGGCAGTGGCCGGAGTGAACCTGATTGGAGATGATTTCCGGCTTAAAAGGGCGGTGGAGCAGATTCGTCCCCTGGCCCAGGCAGTGCCGGTTATAAATAAATTGTATACAATGGCGGAAAAGGCCATGGCCCCGGACTGTGAGGACCGTCCGGGCTGTCTGCTGGATGCGCTGGCCCTGTCAGAAGCCCTTTTGTGTACCCAGGCCGGATATGAGACAGGATATAAAACAGAACAGAACAGCGGCGGGCCGGAGTCTGGGCCGGGGTACCGTCCGCTGGAGCTGATATCCCGCTGCTACGGTCCCTGCCTGCCCTACAGCCAGCTCCATCCCCTGGAGCAGGCCCTGACTGAGTCAGGAGGCGGGCGTCTGGTCCCCATCACCGAGGCCATGGAGGAGCATCCCCAGGTCTTTGATGATTACCGCCTGCAGGCAGCCGTCATAACAGCTCTCTCAGACCGGTATGCTGATATTGCAGATGAAGCTGAAGTATTTCTGTCTAAGATGGACAGACAGATTGTGCCCCTTTTAAAGCGGGGGTACTGGGAAACCACGGATAATGGGAGGCTGCACCGGCTCAGGGTCATAGAGGCCATATGCCGTGAAGAAGAAAATGAATTTTATAAAGGGCTTCTCCAACGGGCCAAAAAGGAACTGCGGGCAGAGGCCATCCATGCCCTCAGATTTGACACGGAAAATACCGGCATTTTGCTGGACCTGGCCCGGACCGAAAAGGGAATGTGCCTGGAAATGACGGAGCAGGTGCTGGGCATGATGGACCCGGAACAGACAGACCCATACTGGGAGGAACAGTTTAAGACAAGAAAAAAGGGAATCGCAGGCTATCTCTGTTTTTCCAAATCAGACCTGGTTTCAGACAGGCTGGCCGGAATAATGGAAGAAACCTTAAGGCAGAAGGATACTCTGGCCAAAAAGGAATTTGCCGGGCTTATGAACGAGCTTCTCATGGCCCTGCCGGGCAAGGGCTCACCGGCCATACAGGAATTATACCGCAGGGCAGCCGGAAAGAACCCGTCCAACCAGGAGTTTTGGTCCGGATTTCCCGCCATGCTGGCGGATTCGATTATCTACAGCCAGGATGAACGGCTGATTTCCCTGGCAGGGGAACTGGCCAATGAACAGGCGGGAACATGGCTGGGACCGGCCCTTGCAGCTGATTTCCTGACAAAGCCCGCGGCCCTTGTGTATGAATCCTGCTGCCGGAAGATTCCCAGGAATTCCCTTCTGGGAAAAGAGGAGAAACGCAAGGCCAGGAGGGCCGTACTGTCTGTGCTGGGCCGGATTCACTGCATAGAGGAAAACGGGGCCTGTGAAATCATCTGCCGCATAGAAGAAAAGGCGGGGGCAGGGACAGCCCACCGGATTGGGCGCAGGCTTTACGAAAAACCGGATTCCCGCTGGACAGACCTGCTGATGGATGCCAGGATATTCGGGAATGAGACAGCCATGGGACTGGATGCAGCCGGCAGGCAATGTGAAACGGACCGGGATAAGATTCTGTTTTCTATGCTGCCGGCCAGGGAACGGGCAGAGAAGGGCTCCTATTTTTATAAGAGGGCGCTTACGGTGACGGATAACCGGGGGCTTTACCACATTCTGGTACAGTGCGGCTGGAAGGATTTTAAAGGTCTTATAAGCGCCTATGTAAAAAAGAATCCAAATGCAGGCATAACGCTGTGGGCCATACAGCGCCGGATGAGTGAGCTGCCCATGACAGAGGAGGAACGGCAGATGGAAATCCGTGAGATTGACCGTATTATGTGCAGCTTTCCAAAGGGCAGCTCTGAGAGAAGAAGCTGGGACGCCAATGATTACTGCAGGAACGCCATCAACCAGGCTGCCGGACTTACCGGGCAGGGCTGACGGCCATGTGTTTTTGGGAAAATAAAGTGAGACTTGGAGGATATCATGGGAAAAACAACAGGAAAAGAAGAGAATGTGCAGCGTCTGCCTGCGGAACAGCTTTACCAGGAGGAGATTGACGCGCTGATTGCAGCGGAGCAGAACCCGGTTCCTGCGGGCTGGAGAATGAGTCCGCGCTCCGTACTCACCTATATAACGGGAGGAAACGCGGGCGGAAAAGAAATTACTCCCAAATATATTGGAAACCGCAGGCTGGTGGAAATCGCCATTGCCACCCTGGTGACAGACAGGGCCCTGCTCCTGATTGGAGAGCCGGGAACTGCAAAGTCCTGGCTCTCTGAGCACCTGACGGCCGCCATCAACGGGGATTCCACCAAGGTGGTGCAGGGAACGGCAGGCACCACGGAGGAACATATACGCTATTCCTGGAATTATGCAATGCTCATAGCCCAGGGCCCTTCCAGGGAGGCCATGATTAAAAGCCCGGTATACCGGGCCATGGAGACAGGCAGCATTGCCCGCTTTGAGGAGATATCCAGGTGTGCCAGCGAGGTCCAGGACGCCCTGATTTCCATTTTATCGGAGAAACGCATCTCCATACCTGAGCTGGCCTTTGAACTGCCTGCCCGGAAAGGCTTTTCCGTCATTGCCACAGCCAATACAAGGGACAAGGGAGTCAACGAGATGTCCGCTGCCCTGAAGCGGAGGTTCAACATTGTCATCCTGCCGCCGCCGCCGGATATTTCCACTGAGATGGAAATTGTGCAGTCAAGGGTGGAGCAGCTGGCCGGAAGCCTGGAGCTGGGGGCCAGGATTCCCCATGCCGAGGTGGTGGAAAAGGTGTGCACCATTTTCAGGGAGCTGCGGGGCGGCATGACACTGGACGGCAGGCAGAAGGTAAAGCCGTCCTCAGGCGTGCTGTCCACCGCCGAGGCTATTTCACTTCTGGCAGGCAGCATGGCCCTGGCAGGCAGCTTTGGAAACGGGGAAATAACGGATTACGACCTGGCGGCGGCTTTGCAGGGCGCTGTGGTCAAGGATGAGGATAAGGACGGACTGGCGTGGAAGGAATACCTGGAAAATGTCATGAAGAAACGCGGGAGCCGGTGGCTTGGACTTTATAAAGAGTGTAAGGAGTTGAACCAATAGATGGGACATCCATATTGTTTTGGTATCCGCCACCTGTCACCGGCCGGCGCATATCATCTGAGAAGCTTTCTGGATGAAAAGCAGCCGGACCTGATTCTGGTGGAAGGTCCTTCCGATTTTAACGGTCTGATGGATGACATGGTGAGGGAAGAGACAAAGCCGCCCTTTGCGGTTATGGCCTTTACAAAAGACCCGCCGGTGCGCACAATACTGTATCCCTTTGCAGAGTACTCCCCGGAATATCAGGCCATTGTCTGGGCCAGGGAGCACGGGGCGGAGTGCCGGTTCATGGACCTGCCCTCGGATGTATTTCTGGGAATCCAGCGGACCAGGGAGGAAGAATTTAATAAGAAATTTGAGCCGGGCCAAAATGAGCAGCCGGGCCAGGATGAACAGCCGTGCCAAAATGAGCAGCCGGTCCAGGATGCGCAGCGCACCCCGCCGGGTTCTGCTTCCGAGCATGTGTACCGGCTTTTGGACCGGTTCAGCGGGGAGGACAGTCATGAGACTTTCTGGGAACGGGTTATGGAGCACTCCGAAAATCATGATGCATACCGGGACGGAGCGGAAACCTTTGGGCGGCAGCTGCGGGAGCTGACAGCGGGCAGCGACAGCGACTGGCCTGAGACACTGGTCCGGGAAGCATATATGAGAAGGAAGATGGAGGATGCTGTAAAGGAAGGATTCCGGGCAGAACGAATCGTGGCAGTGACAGGCGCTTATCATGTGGCAGGTCTGACCGGAGAGGAACCATCCATGACAGATAAGGAGATGGGCCTGCTGCCATCGGTGCCCTGCAATGTCACGCTGATGCCCTATTCCTATTACCGCCTGTCCTCCCGTTCCGGCTATGGGGCGGGCAATGAGGCGCCTGCCTACTACGGAATGCTCTGGCAGGCACTGCAGGAAGGCGGCAGGGATATGGGGACTTACCCTTATCTCACAGCCATATCCGCTTACCAGAGGCAGCATGGTTTTCCTGTGTCCTCCGCTGAGGTGATTGAGGCTGTGGAGCTGGCGCGCTCCCTGGCGAATCTGCACGGGTACAGGGTGCCCTCCCTGCGGGATTTGCGGGACGCCGCAGTAACTGCCATGGGGCACGGCAGTTTGTCGGAACTGGCGCTGGCCGTGGCGGATACGGAGATTGGCGCGGCTGTGGGGGAGCTTCCGCAGGGCGTCAGCCGGACCTGCCTGCAGGATGATTTTTACAGGCAGCTCAGGGAACTGAAACTGGAAAAATATAAGTCGGAGACAGCGTTCACACTGTCCCTGGATTTACGGGAAAAACTGAGTGTGAAATCAGAGGCAGCTGCCTACAGAGAGCTGCACCAGTCATTTTTCCTGCACCGCCTGCGGGTGCTGGGAGTCCATTTTGCAGTCCTGAGAAAGGAACGGCAGGAAACCGCCACCTGGGCTGAGAGCTGGGATATCCGGTGGACTCCGGAAGTGGAAATAGAGCTGGTGGAGGCTGCCCTGAAAGGTGATACAGTGGCTGCCGCAGCATCCTTTGTCATGAAGGAGCAGGCCATGCAGGCGGAGCAGATTGGAGAGGCGGCTGGTATCATTGAGGCCGCATGCTGCTGCGGGATACCGGAGATGGTCACCTATGCCACGGATATCCTGCAGGGACTGTCGGTGGAGGCAGCTGGCTTTCTGGAGCTGGCAAAGACAGCGGAGAGTATTTCCACGGTTGTGCGGTTCGGGAATATACGGCATCTGGACAGCGCTCCCCTTCTGCCTGTCCTGAATCAGATGTTCCTACGGGCCTGCCTGGTGTTCCTCAATTCCTGCGGCTGCGACAGCCAGGCGGAAAAGGGTGTTATGGAAGCCATTGAACGGGTCAACAGTCTGTGTATTCACCATGATTTCCTGGATGAGGAGCGGTTTATCCGTCTGCTGGCGGAGGCTGCATCCAGGGATGACCTGAACACAGGCATATCCGGTTTTGCTGCCGCTGTGTTACTGGAACGGGGACGGATGGAGGAAGAGGAATTAAGCCGTGAGGTCCACCGCCGCCTCTCGAAAGGAATTCCGGCGGAACTGGGAGCCGGATGGTTTGCAGGACTGTCAAAGAAGAACCGGTATGCGCTCATTGCCAGGCTGGATTTGTGGCGGGAGCTGAGCGCCTATATGGATACGCTGGATGACGGGGAGTTTAAACGGGCCTTGGTGTTCCTGCGGCGGGCTTTTGCTGATTTCAGTTCCAGGGAAAAGCTGGATGTGGCTGAGAACCTGGGCGAGATATGGCAGGTGAACACGGCCCAGGCGGGAGAGGTGCTGAACGGACCGTTAAAGGACGGGGAAATGGAGCTGCTGGACAGTCTGGAGGGGTTTGATTTTGACGATATATAGGATGGGTGAAAAATATGGAGCTTGAAACCAGAATGAAACGATGGCGCCTGATACTGGGTGAGGAAAGCAGTCCCCAGTTTGAAAAAATGGGCGGTGGGGAGCTGACAGGTGAGCAGCTTTTAATGGACCAGGCCCTTGCGTCCATCTATAATCAGACGGACTCCGGTGGATTTGGAAACGGGACAGGAAAAAACGCGCCGGGAGGCAGGGGAGCCGGAAAGGGTCCGTCCGCCCCGGTGCTGTCCAGGTGGCTGGGGGATGTCAGGTCCCTGTTTGACAAGGAACTGGTAACCATCATCCAGTCCGATGCAATGGAACGGTGCGGTCTAAAACAGCTGCTGTTTGAACCTGAGCTGCTGGAGAATCTGGAGCCGGATATGAACCTGGCTTCCATGATGCTGGCTTTAAAAGACCAGATACCGGTGCGGTCCAAGGACCAGGTGAGGCTGTTCATTGCCAGAATCGTGGAGGAAATCAATAAGCTGCTGGCTGACGATATCCGCAGGGCAGTGACGGCCGCCGTGGACAGGAGGCGGCATTCTCCCATACCATCGGCAGCTGCCCTGGATTATAAGGCTACTATACGCAGAAATCTAAAGAACTATAATCCCGAGCTAAAGAGGCTGGTGCCGGAGCATTTTTATTTTTATGACAGGACCACGTCCAATGCGGCCAATAAATATACGGTTATTCTGGATGTGGACCAGAGCGGCTCCATGGGGGAATCGGTTATCTATTCCTCTGTCATCAGCTGTATCCTGGCCAGCATTGCATCGGTGAAGACCAGAATCGTGGCCTTTGATACAAAGGTTACGGACCTGACGGAGAAATGTGAGGACCCCGTGGACCTGCTGTTCGGGTTCCAGCTGGGCGGCGGTACGGACATTGAGAAATCCGTGGCCTATTGCCAGCAATTCATGGAAAATCCGGGAAAGACACTGTTTTTTCTCGTCAGCGACCTGATGGAAGGCGGAAACCGGGCCGGACTTCTCAGGCGTATCCTGGAAATGAAGGAATCCGGGGTAACCGTGGTCTGTCTTCTGGCCATTGCGGACGGCGGAAAGCCTTACTACGACGAGCAGATTGCGGGCAGGATTGCATCTATGGATGTGCCCTGCTTTGCCTGCAATCCCCAGAAAATGCCGGAGCTTTTGGAACGGGCCCTTAAGGGACAGGACCTGAACGCATTCCAGAAGGAACTGTCACGGACAGCCAATGCATTCTGAACGGGCTTTCAGCCGGTTAAAGGCTCTGTCAGAGCTGGTATCATTGAGAAAGGGCGTTAAAATTAATCCTATACATATCCTCCCGGATTTGTTATAATACTAATAATTAAGTCTTGACAGGAGGTAAGTTGTGATGTCTGAGGAAAATCGCAGTACCCATAAATTATACGAAAAAGAAAAGATAGGCGAAGTACAGATTGCAGACGAGGTAGTGGCCATTATTGCAGGTCTGGCTGCCACAGAGGTGGAGGGCGTGGATTCCATGGCCGGAAACATCACCAATGAGCTGGTGGGCAAGCTGGGCATGAAGAACCTGAGCAAGGGAGTCAAGGTGGATGTGACCGAGGAGCATGTGTCGGTAGACCTGTCCCTTAATATCCGCTACGGATACAACATCCCGGCCGTAAGCGAGCAGGTTCAGGAAAAGGTAAGCACGGCCATTGAGAACATGACAGGGCTGACCGTGCTGGACGTGAATGTAAAGATTGCCGGAGTCAATATGGACGAAGGCAGATAAAACCATGGTTTAATATAATATCTGTAAACACTCCCCGGAGCGTTGCCTGGGGAGTGTTTTATACATTTTTTATTGTTTTTATGCACTGGGTTTGCTATAATATCTAGAGCAGCTTCATCCCCGGGTTATTTAGGACACGCCCTGACAAGGGAGGAAGCGGACATCACGAAGAAAGGAAAATGTACGGAAAGCCGTTGCTTTTTGGTACAAGCAGAGAAAATGACCAGAAGAGAATTGCGGGAGCATTGTTTTAAGATGCTGTTCTCGGCTGACTTCTACCCGACACAGGAAGAGGCCATAGCCCAGCTGGGCCAGTATTTCCAGTCCCCGGAAGAAGACGATGTAGATGAGTCGGGTATTCTTCAGGTATTGCATAAAGTAGAATTAAAAGAGGCGGACAGTGAATATCTTCAGGCAAGAACAGCAAACATAATGGAGAAGATTCCTGAGATAGATGAGAAGCTGAACCAGGCGGCAGCCGGTTGGAAGACCAAGCGTATGGGAAAGGTGGAACTGACCATCCTGCGCCTGGCCCTGTATGAGATGATTTACGATGACGCCATTCCTGAGAAGGTATCCATCAACGAGGCAGTGGAGCTGGCTAAAAAGTTCGGCGGAAATGATTCACCGTCCTTTGTAAACGGAATATTGGCTAAGTTTGTAAGCAAGGGAACCAAGGCGGCCGGGGAGAACAGGGCGGCGGAGGAAACCCAGGACCTCCAGGCGTCCCAGGATGTCCAGGCATCCCAGGACACCAAGGCGCCCCAGGACTCCAAAGCGTCCCAGGGCCCCGCGGATAATAAGGAAAGCGAAGCGTAGGCAGGACGTATGGCAAGTGTTTACACCGTATCTCAGGTAACTGCATATATCAGGAACATGTTTACACAGGACTTTGCCCTGAACCGGATTTCCATCCGGGGAGAGGTGTCCAACTGTAAGTACCACACATCCGGCCATATCTATTTTACATTGAAGGACGGCGGCGCACAGATTGCCGCCGTCATGTTTGCAGGACAGAGGAAAGGGCTGGACTTTGAGCTTCAGGAAGGCCAGGAGGTCACGGTGTCAGGCACCGTGGATGTGTACGAGAGGGACGGAAGATACCAGCTTTATGCAAAGGAAATTACCAGGGAAGGAAAGGGCGACCTGTTCCGCCGGTTTGAAAAGCTGCGGAATGAACTGGAGGAGATGGGAATGTTCGACAGCTGCTACAAGCAGCCCATCCCCAGGTATGCCAGAAAGGTGGGAATCGTTACAGCCGGCACAGGAGCTGCCATCCGCGATATCATGAATATTTCCGCCAGAAGGAACCCCTATGTCCAGCTCATACTATACCCGGCCCTGGTCCAGGGGGAGCAGGCAAAGTACAGTATTGCAAAGGGCATTGAAACGCTGGACCGGATGGGGCTGGATGTCCTGATAGTGGGGAGAGGCGGAGGCTCCATTGAGGACCTCTGGGCATTTAATGAAGAAATGGTGGCCAGGGCCATCTTCAACTGCACCACCCCAATTATCTCAGCCGTAGGGCATGAGACAGACGTGACCATAGCGGATTATGTGGCGGATTTAAGGGCGCCTACGCCGTCAGCAGCAGCAGAGCTGGCCGTGTTTGATTACAGCCAGTTTACGGAGCAGGTGAATCTGTACAGGCAGGTGCTGGAACGCTCCATGGAGCGCAGGCTTGAAAAGGTGCATTTCCGGCTGGACCAGTGCGGTATGCGTTTGAAACTTCTAAGCCCGCAGCGCCAGCTCAATGACAGGCGCCAGCGTCTGGCGGATATGGAGAGCCGTCTGGGGCGGATGATGGAGGAACAGCTGGGAGATGCCCGGCTCACGCTGGAGGACAGGAAACGGCGTCTTGAGGCGCGGATGGCTGCCGGACTTACAGAGGGAAAGCACAGGCTGGCACTGCTGTCCGGAAGGCTGGACGGATTGTCGCCTCTTAAAAAGTTAGGGGGCGGGTATGGCTTTGTGACAGATGCAAAAGGCAGGGCATTCACCTCCATTGCACAGGCAGCGACAGGCGATACCATACGCATAAGCGTGAAGGACGGACGTGTGGACGCCCTGGTCACGAACACAGAATCCATGAAATTACCGGGAAGTGAGGGATAGAGGATGCCGCGTAAGAAGACGGATACACAGGAAAAGGAAGAGAATAAAGCCAGCATTGAGGAGAATTTCGCCCAGCTGGAAGATATTATAAAGAAACTGGAAGCCGGGGACAGTACGCTGGAGGAATCATTCACCTGCTATGAAGCGGGGATGAAGCTGGTGAAATCCCTGAGCGGTCAGATAGACAACGTAGAAAAACAGATTCTAATATTGAGTGAGGGTGACGAAAATGAGCGATAAGGAAACATTTAAACAGGAACTTGATGCGCGTACAGCAGAAATTGAGCAGTTAATTGGAACTTATCTTCCGGAGGAAACAGGCCATCAGAAGACAATTTTCGAGGCCATGAACTACAGCATGAAGGCAGGCGGAAAACGCCTCCGCCCCATGCTCATGCAGGAGATGTGCCGGCTTTTTACAGGCACCCTTTTGGAATCCGTGATACCCTTTATGGCGGCAGTGGAGATGATACACACATCCTCCCTGGTGCACGACGACCTTCCCTGTATGGATGATGACATGATGCGCCGGGGCAAGGCCAGCACATGGGCTGAGTTCGGCGAGGACATCGGTGTGCTTACCGGGGATGCGCTTATGATGTATGCCTTTGAGACAGCTGCCAATGCCTTTGAGACAAGCATTGACCCGGACGAACTGTCCAGGATTGGACGGGCCGTGGGCATTCTTGCCCGCAAGACCGGGGTTTACGGCATGATAGGAGGCCAGACCGTGGATGTGGAGCTGGCCGGAGGTCCTATACCCGAGAACAAGCTGGATTTCATCTACCGTCTGAAGACAGGAGCGCTTATTGAGGCTTCTATGCTGATTGGCGCTGTTCTGGGCGGAGCTGCCGAGGAGGACTGCAAGATAGTGGAATCCCTTGCAGCCAAAATCGGAATGGCATTTCAGATTCAGGACGATATCCTGGATGTGACGGGAAGCCAGGATGTGACCGGCAAACCTTCAGGAAGCGATGAAAAGAATAAGAAGACCACCTATGTAACCCTGGCAGGCCTGGAGAAGGCCAAGAAGGATGTGGAGCAGATTTCTGCGGAAGCCATCGAGGAGCTGAACAAGCTGCCGGGAAACAATGACTTCCTGGAGCAGTTAATCCGCTCATTGGTGGGCCGTCAGAAGTAAGACTGGAGATACCGTTATTATGATACTGGAACAAATTAGTGGGCCGGAGGAGCTGAAAGCCCTCCCGCCCGAGGATTTAAAGATACTGGCCCAGGAGATACGGACCTTCCTGATTGAAAAAATCAGCCATACCGGAGGACATCTGGCCTCCAATCTGGGCGTGGTGGAACTGACCATCGCCCTTTTTAAGACCTTAAACCTTCCTGAGGACAAGGTTATCTGGGATGTGGGGCACCAGTCCTATACCCATAAGATATTAAGCGGGCGCATGGCTGAATTTGATGAGCTCCGTCAGTACGGCGGTCTCAGCGGATTTCCCAAGCGCAAGGAGAGTCCTTATGATTCCTTTGATACAGGCCACAGCTCCACCTCCATATCCGCAGGACTGGGCATTGCCCTTGGACGGGATATCAGGGGTGAGAACTACCGCGTGGTGTCTGTGATTGGAGACGGGGCCCTTACCGGAGGCATGGCCTATGAGGCCCTGAACAATGCCGCCCGGATGAAGAAGAACTTTATCATTGTGCTGAATGACAATAAGATGTCCATCTCGGAAAATGTAGGGGGCATGTCCCGCTACTTAAACGGCCTGCGTACAGGCAGCGGCTACAACGACCTGAAAAAGAGCGTGGCAGATGCCCTGGACCGGATTCCGGTGGTGGGCACTGCCATGATAGACAAAATCAAACGCACCAAAAACAGTATAAAGCAGCTGTTTATACCAGGCATGCTGTTTGAAAATATGGGAATCACCTATCTGGGACCAGTGGACGGCCATAATATCCAGGCCCTCTGCAAGGTGCTGAGGGAGGCCCAGAAGCTGGACCACGCAGTCCTGGTTCATGTGATGACAAAAAAGGGAAAGGGATACCGCCCGGCAGAGAAGAATCCGTCCTATTTTCATGGGGTGGGACCCTTTGACGTGGAAACAGGCAAATCCCTGTCAGCCCAGAAGAATCCATCCTATACGGATGTGTTCTCCAGAAAGCTATGCCAGCTGGGGGAGGAGCATCCGGATTTGGTGGCGGTCACGGCCGCCATGCCTGACGGTACGGGGCTGGCTGCCTTTGGAAAGAAATACCCGGACCGCTTTTTTGATGTGGGAATCGCGGAAGCCCATGCAGTCACATCCGCAGCCGGTATGGCAGCAGCCGGACTCAGGCCGGTGGTGGCGGTCTATTCCTCCTTCCTTCAGAGGGCCTATGACCAGGTCCTCCACGATGTCTGTATCCAGAACCTGCCGGTGCTCTTTGCAGTGGACCGGGCAGGGCTTGTGGGAAGCGACGGGGAGACCCATCAGGGAATCTTTGATTATTCCTTCCTGACATCCATACCCAATATGAGCGTCATGGCCCCCAAGAACCTGTGGGAGCTGCGGGCCATGCTGGACTTTGCCATGGATTACAACAGTCCACTGGCTATCCGTTATCCGAGAGGCGAGGCATACCGCGGACTGAAGGAGTTCAGGCAGCCTGTTTCGTATGGTGCGGGTGAAATGCTTTACGAGGAAGGGGACATTGCCCTCCTTGCAGTGGGAAGCATGGTCAGCACGGGGGAGCATGTACGGGAGAAGCTGAAAGCAGAAGGATACAGATGCAGCCTTGCCAACGGCAGGTTTGTGAAGCCCTTTGACAGGAAAATGGTTTCACGTCTGGCTGAGAGGCACCGTCTGATTGTCACCATGGAGGAAAATGTGCTCCAGGGCGGATACGGCCTGGCTGTCACTGCGTTTATACATGAAAACTATCCGGATGTAAAGGTACTTAATATTGCCATTCCTGACGCATATGTGGAGCACGGCAATGTATCCATATTAAGAGAAGGCCTGGGAATCGACAGCGATTCCATTATACGGACCATGAAGGCCAGCGGCTATATAGGGCCGGCCGCACAGGAATCCCCGGAAGTCTGCCCGGTTCCGGACAAAAACCAAGCTTGAACATATGTATCCGGGCGGATAGCTGCCGGACAATGTACGGCGGAAAAGCCTTTGACAGGTATCAGATAACACAGGCGGCATTGCCCCCTTAAGCCGGAAGGCAGCAGGGAGATGCCGTTTCGGCATAAGGAGAACGGTAATGAAGAAAGAACGGTTGGACGTGCTTATGGTCCAGAGAAACCTGGCGGAGTCCAGAGAAAAGGCAAAGGCCCTGATTATGTCAGGGATAGTCTATGTCAATGGGCAGAAGGAAGATAAGGCAGGCACGTCCTTTGAGGAGACAGTACAGATTGAGGTTAGGGGAAGCACCCTTAAATATGTCAGCCGCGGAGGGCTTAAGCTGGAAAAGGCCATGAGCCATTTCGGCGTGGAGCTGGCCGGCAAGGTATGTATGGACGTAGGCGCTTCCACCGGCGGATTTACGGACTGTATGCTCCAGAACGGCGCGGTGAAGGTATATGCCGTGGACGTGGGCCATGGACAGCTTGCCTGGAAGCTGCGCAATGATGACCGGGTTATCTGCATGGAGAAGACCAATATACGGTACGTGACCCCGGAGGATATTGGGGACCGCATTGAGTTTGCCAGTATTGATGTTTCCTTTATATCCCTGACCAAAGTGCTGGGACCGGTAAAACAGCTTCTGACCCGGAACGGCCAGGTGGTGTGCCTGATAAAGCCCCAGTTTGAGGCAGGACGGGAAAAGGTGGGAAAAAAGGGCGTTGTCAGGGAAAAGAGCGTTCATCTTGAAGTCATAGAGATGGTTATGGGGTATGCCAGAACCATTGGCTTTGGCATACTGGGCCTGGAATTCTCACCCATAAAGGGGCCTGAGGGAAACATCGAATATCTTCTGTACCTCCAGAATTATCCGCAGGAAGAGGAGGGACAGGAGGAAAACAGGCGGGAGGAAAACCGGCAGGAAGTAGCCAGGCAGGAAGCAGCCAGGCAGGAAGTTTCGGCCCGGGCCATAGTGGAGCAGGCCCATGGCTGTCTGGATTAAACAGCCCACGGCCTGCACAAATGGATAAATAACGTATAAAAACGTCAGGAGCCCCATAACCATGAAACATTTTTATATTATTGCCAATCTTGACAAAGAATATGTACAGGAAGCCCAGGTATTCATCAAAGGGTATCTGGAGGCAAAGGGAGCAGAGTGCCTTCTGCACCACACACCTGAGAGAACCAGGGGGGGAGCCCATATTGACGGGGCCCAGGTGCCGGAGGATACGGAGTGTGTCATAACAATCGGGGGAGACGGCACCCTTATACAGGCGGCCAGGGATTTGGCAGGCCGCAATATCCCCATGCTGGGGGTGAACCGGGGCCATCTGGGTTATCTGAATCAGGTGAGCCGGCAGGAGGACATTGCACCGGTGCTGGAGTCCCTGCTGAATGAGCGCTACCAGCTGGAACGGCGGATGATGATACAGGGAACTGCATGCCGGGAGGAAGAGGCCATTTTAAAGGATATTGCCCTCAATGAGATAGCGGTTACCAGAAAGGACCCTCTGAAGGTGCTCCGCTACAGTGTCTATGTAAATGACGAGTATCTCAATGAATACGCAGCAGACGGTGTCCTGGTGGCCACGCCTACAGGGTCCACGGCCTACAATCTTTCAGCAGGAGGACCGGTGATAGCGCCGGGGGCCAGGATGATGGTGCTGACGCCCATCTGTTCCCATTCCCTCAATGCCAGGAGTATTGTGCTGGCTCCGGAGGACCGGGTCCGGATTAAGGTCCTTAACAGCGGCCAGGTCGTATCCTTTGACGGGGATACGTCCATGGAGTTAAAGGCAGGAGACTGCATTGACATCCAATGTTCCGGGCTGCAGACAGTGATGCTCAAGCTAAAGCAGATATCATTCATGCAGAACCTCAGCAACCATCTGGGAGGATTATAGCCAACCCATGGTCCGCAGGCCATTATAAATCAACAAGGAGGGGAGCGTCTCACATGAAAGTAGAGCGCCACAGCAAGATTGTCGAACTAATTGGAAAATATGAGATAGAGACACAGGAGGAGCTGGCAGAGAGATTGAATGAGGCTGGGTTTAATGTGACCCAGGCAACCGTCTCCCGGGACATCCGTGAGCTGAAGCTGACCAAGATGCAGTCGGAGAGCGGCAGACAGCGCTACATGGTTCTGGAAAGCCCCAGAGGGACATCTGCCATTAAATATATCCGTATCCTTAAGGACGGATACATGTCCATGGACATGGCCCAGAATATCCTGGTAATCAAGACCGTATCCGGCATGGCCATGGCTGTGGCTGCTGCCCTGGACGCCATCCAGTTTCACGAAATCGTGGGCTGCATTGCTGGCGATGATACCATCATGTGTGCCATACGCAGTGTGGACGACACCATCATTGTCATGGAAAAAATCAAGAAAATGGTGGAAGACTAACGGAAAAGGGGTGTAATATGTTACTGGAGCTGCATGTAAAGAACCTGGCCCTTATTGAGAAAGCGGATGTGGAATTCGGCGAGGGCCTCAATATCCTTACCGGTGAAACCGGAGCCGGAAAATCCATCATCATCGGTTCCGTAACCATGGCCCTGGGCGGCAAAGCGTCCAAAGGCAGCATACGCCCCGGGGCAGACTACGCCTATATTGAGCTGGTATTTTCCGTCACAGGGGAAGAGAAGCGGAAGGCTCTCAGGGAGCTGGAGGTGGAACCCACAGAGGACGGACTGGTAATCATATCCAGGAAGCTGACCCCTGCCAGGAGCATCAGCCGTATTAACGATGAGACAGTGACCATGGCCAGACTGAGCCAGATTACAGGACTGCTGCTGGATATACACGGGCAGCATGAGCACCAGTCCCTGCTGTACAAATCCAAGCATCTTGAAATTCTGGACGCCTATGTCAAGGCCGCGACCCAGCCTGTAAAACAGACAATTGCAGACAGGTACCGTATATACCGTTCCCTTGAAGAAAAGCTGGGAGGGTTTAATTTGGATGCTGAGAGCCGTATCCGCGAAGCTGACTTCCTGCGGTTCGAGATAGAGGAGATAGAGGCATCAGCCCTGAAGGAAGGGGAGGAGGAGGAACTCACCTCCCTCTACCGCCGTTATTCCCATTCCAGGCGTATTGCAGAATGTCTGGGGGCTGCCTACGGGGCAGTGGAGGGAGAATGGCTTTCAAGGGCCTTAAAAGAGGTGGAGCAGGCCGCTGAGTACGATGACACCCTGGGCGGCATCCGGGACCAGCTCTATGACGCGGATTCCATACTGAGGGATGCAGGAAGGGAAATGTCTGCCTACCTGGATTCCATGGAAATGGACGAGGAAACATTCAGAAAGACCGAGGAACGCCTGGACCTGATACATAACCTTCAGGCAAAATACGGGGCAACAGTGGAGATTATCCGCCAAAAGCTGGAACAAAAAAAGAAAAAGCTGGAAGAACTGGAAGATTATGACGCCCACAGAAAGCGCATGGAGCAGGAATTAGAGGCATGCAGGAATGGATTGGAGAAACTCTGCGCACAATTAACAGGGATACGTAAAAAGGCATCCAGGGAGCTTGTAAAGAAAATCAAGCAGGGTCTGGAGGACCTGAATTTCCTGGATGTGGAATTTGACATGGAATTTGAAAAACTGGGTCACTTTACCTCGTCCGGATGGGACGAAGTCCAATTCCTTATTTCCACCAATCCCGGGCAGCCCATGCGTCCTCTGAAGGATGTAGCGTCCGGAGGCGAGCTTTCCAGAATCATGCTGGCCATTAAGACCGTGCTGGCGGATTCCGACGACATCCCGACCCTGATTTTCGATGAGATAGACACCGGCATCAGCGGGCGTACCGCCCAGAAGGTATCGGAGAAACTAATGCTCATAGCAAAGAACCACCAGGTTATCTGCATCACCCACCTGCCGCAGATAGCGGCTATGGCGGATTCACATTTTGAAATTGCAAAATCTGCCAGCCAGGGCAGGACCATAACCACCATCCGCCTGCTGGACAGAAGGGCTTCCATAGAAGAGCTGGCCAGGCTCTTGGGCGGCGCCAGGATTACAGAGGCCGTACTTAAAAACGCAGGTGAAATGAAGGAATTGGCAGACAGAACAAAATAAAACAGATTGAAATCCTAAGGATGGATAATACTAAGAAAGAGGCAGCGAACATTGCTTCTTTCTTTTTTTGTTATGGTCCATCCGCAGCAGATGCACCATGGCTTTGAATTGACCCATTTTAAATGAATGACTATATAAGGAGGCAGGGCGATGAAGGGGAAATCAATCTTTTACCGGTGGCTGGGACGCATCTTCTGGCTGTCCGTTGTGGCTGTTACGGGATATACGTGGTATTACATGGACCAGGCAGTGCCGGACCGGGTGAGCATTATAGAAAATGAAGAGGAGGAATTTTCCTTCGGCCTGCCTTTGAAGGCAACCATATCCAGCGGCAGCCAGGAAGTGGCCCTGGCAAATGAAAGCAACATACCGGCGGACCAGATTACCATAAGCGGCAGGGACCGTTTTTCCATGTTTGGGGGAGAAAAGGGAAGTTATCAGGTAGGTCTTAAGCTGTTTGGGGTGATAAAATTAAAGGACATACAGGTGGACGTGGTGGACACCAGATATGCCATTCCCTGCGGCTCCCCCATAGGAATCTATCTGAAATCAGACGGCGTCATGGTCATCGGTACAGGACGTATAACGGGAAGCGACGGTATGGAGGTGGAACCTGCCTACGGTATACTGAAATCAGGAGACTATATAGAGGCATTTAACGGAAAGCCCATGAACACAAAGGAGGACCTGATACGCGCTGTCAGCGAGTCAGGCGGACAGGACTGTGTGCTCCAGGTGCGCAGGGAAGGCGAGGACGTGGATGTGAGCCTGAAGCCGGTCCAGGGCGCTGACGGACAGTACAAGCTGGGAGCATGGGTCAGGGACGATACCCAGGGTATCGGTACCATTACTTATGTGGATATGAACGGCAGATTCGGCGCCCTGGGCCATGGAATCAGCGACAGCGATACAGGAGACTTGGTGGAATCCTCTGACGGGGCCCTTTATTCCACTGAAATCATGGGAATTGAAAAAGGCTCCATGGGCAAGCCGGGACTGCTGTCCGGCGTGATTTACTACGGCCCCCAGTCCCATATGGGGGATATTGAAAAGAACACAAATGAAGGCATATTCGGCACCGTCAACCAGCAATTCAAAAAGCAGATAGTGGGAGAGCCTCTGGAAATCGCCTGCCGCCAGGATGTGAAGCAGGGACCGGCCTATATCCGAAGCAATATTTCCGGCGAATTAAAGGATTATGCCATTGAAATTCAAAAGGTGGATTATAATTCCAGCCATAAGAACAAAAGCATGGTCATCAAGGTGACTGACCCGGAGCTGCTGGAGCTGACAGGCGGGATTGTGCAGGGGATGAGCGGCAGTCCGATTATACAGGATGGGAAGCTGGCCGGGGCGGTGACCCATGTGTTTGTGCAGGATGCAAGCCGGGGGTATGGGATATTGATTGAGAATATGTTGGAGCAATGAGGGTGAGGAGCAGACGGAAGACGAGGGCGCAGCTGGGAGTCAGCTCACAGTTGCGCCCTCGTCTGTAGTATGCTATGCTGCGAAGGCCACACAACCGCTGGTGTGCGGAGCGTGTCAACGGTTGTGGCCTGGACGGAGTAGCGGGGCGCGATAGGAGCTTACTAATAGATACTGCTTGTTGTAAGAATGTGGATATGTTATTATAGAGATGTTAGAGTGCGGGAGGTAAGATGAACGAGCAGATTAATTTTTCGCCATTAGTTGAGGACGAAAAAGAAGCCTTTAAACAGAAATTATTTACTACAGAATTGTGGGATACAGCATTGGCTCGCCGGAATCAGCTTTTAAAAGTACATTCGACTAATGTCTCAAAACTGGCTCGCAAATTTGCAGGAAAATTCGGCATGGAAGCTCTCTTGGATGTGGCAGGATATTTACACGATTATGGTAAAGCCACACTGGAATGGCAGGAATATTTGAAGAAGCTGTTGCACGAGAATGTAGCAATCGTTCCTCACAGTATTCATGGTGCAAAATATGGTTTTGCTAAAGCTAATTCATACCATTATATCGCTGAATTACTCGGAAACGTTATTATGTCTCATCACGGCATGTTGTATGATAGTATTTCGCCTGACGGAGAAACATTACTGAATGATATTTTAACGTCTAATACAGCATTTATAGTACCAAGAGAATGCTCCATTGATTTTAGCATGCTTAATGATGAATTTATGAAAATTATAAATGTTGATAAAAATGCGGACAAACCATTTTACCTGTCTATGCTTATAAAACTTATTTATTCATGTCTTATTGATGCAGATAGATTAGATGCTTATCTGGCCGAAAGCGGTAACGTATTTTCACTTGCATCGCCTAATTGGGATTACTTGATTTCAAAGCTTGAAGAAAAACTCTCCAAATTGCAGGCAAAAGAACAATCGAAAATGTCTGTGTTAAGAAAAACGGTTTCGGAGAATTGTAAAAAAGCAGGATTGCGCGATATCGGAATATATAAGCTAGAAGTTGCTACTGGTGGCGGAAAGACATTTGCGAGCCTGCGTTTTGCACTTGAACACGCAAAGCACCATAAATTAGACAGAATTATATATGTAATTCCATACCTTTCAATTATAAGCCAGTCAGCAAAAGAGATTCGCACCGCGCTTAATTTAGATGAAGATACGGTTTTGGAGCATCATTCCGATTTTTTACCTGATGATGAACAGTTTTATAAGCTGCATACAAATCGTTGGGATGCCACTATTATTCTGACTACACAGGTTCAATTTCTGGAAAGCATTTTTTCTTCTAAAGGTTCAGATCTAAGAAAATTTCATAGTATGGCAAACAGCGTATTGATATTTGATGAAGCGCAAAGTATACCTATAAAGTGTATTCACTTATTTAATTCTGCAATGAACTTTATAAATACGGTTTGTAAAAGTACCATTTTACTTTGTACGGCAACACAGCCACCCTATGAAGATGCTTTACGAAGGTTAAATTTTTCTGATAACCCATCATTATCTGATTATATAGAACCTCCCAAAAGATATGAAATAAAAAACGAATTAAGGGCTTGTGGATATACATACCCGGAATTAGCAGACTTTGTTACAAAAAAATTTCAAAAAGCTACGCTGGTGATTCTTAATACAAAAAAAGCTGTAAGATTATTGTATCAAGAACTAAGAAAAAGAAATATTTCAGCGATACATTTAAGTAAGAGTATGTGCCCAGCCCACCTTCATGACAAAATAGAAGAAATAATCAAATGTTTGGAAGAAGGAAAGCCGGTTTTATGCATATCCAGTCAGCTAATAGAGGCTGGCGTTGATATTTCATTTGACTGCGTCATCCGTGATTTGGCAGGTCTTGATAGTATTTATCAAGCGGCAGGCCGATGTAATCGTCATGGTAAATCTGACAGTAAGAATGTATATGTAATAAATATAAAAGATGAGGATTTAAGCAAATTACCAGATATTAGAGCAGGCGCCAATATAACAAGAAGGCTTTTTGATGAGAAGAGGAATGATGATATAAATTTATATTATAAATATTATTTTTATTCACAGAAAAATGAGATGGATTATAATATTGATGGGGGATCGATGTATGATTTGCTGTCCGGCAATGAACGGGGGAAACGGGCTTACCAAAAGCGAAAAGATAAACAGGGAATTGAGCCACCGAAAATACGGTCAGCGATACGTTCGGCGGCTGATGAATTCTTTGTTATTGATAAAGGACATACGGAGGTTGTTGTTCATTATGGGAAAAGTACAAAACTTTTAGAAAGCTATAAAACAACAAAGGATATTGTAGAAAAGCGCAAAATATTAAAACAACTTGGTCGATACAGCATTTCATTATACTCATATCAACTGGATAAGTTGAAAAAGAGTCATGCAATCGATGATGAAAGTTATAATGGCCTGACAGTTCTTAAAAATAGATTTTATGATGAAATAATTGGGTTAAATATTTAGGCCAGCCAGGGATTTTGAGATTTGCAAGGGAGGTAAATAAGTGGAAAAGCGAAATACAGTACAATTTAAGGTATACGGAAAATATGCATTATTTTCTGATCCTATAACCCGACCGGGAGGTGAAAAAATTAGCTATCAGGTGCCAACCTATCAAGCGATTAAAGGTATTACCGAGAGTATATATTGGAAACCGACATTTATTTGGTATGTTGATAAAATACGTATAATGAAACGGATTCAAACCGAAAGCAAAGGAGTCAGGCCCATTAAAATAAATGGTGGAAATGAGCTGGCTTATTACACGTATCTTAAAGATGTGGAATATCAAGTGTCAGCACACTTTGAATGGAACAAACAGCGCCCGGAATTAGAATCAGACCGTGACGAGAACAAACACCACAATATCGCAAAACGCTGCATCAGGCAGGGAGGACGGCGGGATGTGTTTTTAGGCACTCGTGAATGTCAGGCATACGTTGAACCCTGTACTTTCGGAGAGGGAAAAAGTGCTTATGACAATTATGGTGAAATTGATTTTGGTATTATGTTTCACGGTTTTGATTATCCGGACGAAACAGGAAATCAGGAGCTTGGAGTTCGGCTTTGGCAGCAAAAAATGAAAGATGGGGTTATAAATTTTTGTGACCCCAGAGAAATTCGAAGCCGTCGTGTTGTCAGCGCATATGACAGCCATTATTCTTTTAAACACTTTGAAGAGGGGGTCAATTTAAAAATTGAGTTGGTTTAAAATTTTAGCTGATACATACGATAATGTTTCAGATATTGCAGGCATACCTGACGAAAAAGGAAATATTCTGCTGCCACTGAATCATACGACAAAAAGTAATACCGATGTAGGTATTATAATTGATTGTGATGGGAGGTTTCGTGGCGCTGACCCAAGTAAATTGACAATTCTAATTCCGTGTACAGAGGATTCAGAGTCGCGTTCAGGAAAAGCAAATTTTCCACATCCCTTACACGATCAGATTGAATATCTTTCAACGGATGAAACAAAAAGGGAGAAATATCTTTTACAGCTTAGCAGATGGAGTGATTTGCATCCAAAAGTAGAAGCGGTGCGCAGATATCTTTTAAAAAACACTCTGATTGAGGACTTACAGGGTTGTAATATTAAAATATATGACAAAATGTTTGTTCGATTTTCAGTCGAAATGCCAGGGGACCTTATACCAAATTTGTGGGAAGACAAAACTGTATCAGAGGCATGGCAAAGATATGTAAAACAAGAACAATCGGGAGTAAAAGCATTATGTTATGTTACAGGACGGCTGTTGCCAGTTGCTGAGAAACACCCTAAAAATATAAATCCTTTATCTGCAAATGCAAAGCTTATAAGCTGCAACGACGAGGCAAATTTTACATATCGAGGGCGATTTGATAAATTAAAACCAGCGAATGTGATTAGTATTGAGGCCAGTGGAAAAGCACACGCAATGCTGAAATTTTTAATTGCCACACAAGCCTATCAGTGTGATTCGCAGGCCATTGCTGCGTGGGCTGTTGACAGCGGGGCGGCACAACCTGGAATATTTGAAGATAGTTTGGGGATATATGCAAATGCCATAAAAACAGAAAGAGATATGTTAATTGAAGCACAAAGTGAACTTGATTTAGATTATGCCCAAAAGCTAAGCTCAGCAATTAGAGGATATGGCAATCCTGAAAACCTCAAAAATGATAATAGACATGTAGCCGTTATTGCTGTTGATGCCGCAACTACAGGGCGGATGGCGGTGACATTTTATAAAGAATTTCAGGAGAACGAATATATTGAGCGAATTATAAACTGGCATGAAACCTGTCGCTGGTATTTTCATAGCAAGGGGAAAATTTATATATCTGCGCCAAGTGCTGACAAGATAATCGCGGCAGTACATGGAGAGCCAAAAGGAGAGGGATATTCAAAAATAAAGAAACAGTCCCGGGAAAGAATTTTAAGCTTTATATTAAATGGAGAAAAGTTTAGCAAAGCATGGCTGAATGCGGCGGTGAACCGTGTATCCAATCCGTTTTCTTATGATAAAACTGATGGCGGATGGGATTTTTATAAATGGGGGACTGTGGTAAATACCACATGTGCCATAGCTAAAAAATATTATTCAGACGCAGAGGAGGAATTCAAATTGGAACTTGAGAGAAAACGTACTGACCGGGACTATCTCTATGGCAGAATGCTTGCAATTGCCGATAGAATAGAAGGCCATGCAAGATATTTACAGGACAAAAAAAGTGATATTGAAAAACGGCCCACCAATGCTGTTAGATATATGTCGGCATTTGCCACTAAACCATTCAGAACGTGGGAAGTGATTTACCGTCAATTGAATCCCTATATTCAGCGGCTTAATGGTGCTGAGTGGTATCAGAGAGAGCTTGATGAAATCATGTCTCTTTTTACAGAAGGTCAGTATGAGAATGATAAGCCTTTAAATGGAAAATATCTTATGGGGTATTCATTACAGCGCAGAGCATTAATGAATAGAGAAAATAACGGGGAGGAAGCTGAACATGTTGAGTAAAAAAATTGATTTTGCAATTATTATAGGGGTTAAAAATGCGAATCCAAATGGAGACCCATTAAATGGAAACCGTCCAAGAGTAAATTATGATGGATTGGGCGAAATAAGTGACGTATGTTTAAAACGAAAAATAAGAAATAGACTATTGGATGACGGAGCAAACATATTGGTTCAATCGGATGATTATCGCAATGATAAGTATCGGAGTATTAAGGATAGATATGACAGTAATGAAAATATAACTGCTCTTGGCAAAAAAGCTTCCAGTGATGACGTTGCTGAAGCTGCCTGCAAAGAATGGTTTGACGTTAGAGCATTCGGACAGGTGCTGGCATTTAAGGGGAAAAATGATAAAGAGGCGGGTGTATCAATTGCTATAAGAGGTCCTGTAAGCATTCAAAGTGCGTTTAGTCTTGATACGGTAGATGTGGAAAGCCTGCAGATTACAAAAAGTGTCAATCTTGAAACAAATGAAAAAAATCCATCTAAAAAGATGGGTGATACAATTGGGCAAAAGCACCGAGTCAGCAAAGGGGTTTATGTTACTTATGGAAGCATTAACAGGCAGCTTGCTGAAAAGACAGGTTTTTCTGACGAAGATGCTGAGCTGCTTAAACAGGCAATCTTAAAAATGTTTGAAAATGATGAGTCTTCAGCGCGTCCAAGCGGAAGTATGGAAGTCTTAAAAGTCATTTGGTGGACTCATACCGATAAAGTGATTGCATCTGCTAAAGTTCATCGAAGTCTAAAGGTTAATAAAGATGGAACCTATATACTTACTGCTCTCGATGGGCTAAAGATAGAAGAACTTGATGGTCAATAGACATATGGTTCAGGACTAAAACGTATTTTGATTGATGGAGAATATATGAATATTAACTCAATTTTAAATAAAAACTTTCATGAATTAACACCGGATGACTGCGTTGCGATAAATAATTATCTGTTGGACAGGATGTCAATCGAATTACAGAAAAAGGATCGAAGCGGTATATATGGGATTACCCAGAGAGAGTTTGCCTATAACTCGAACCGCATAGAAGGCAGCAGGCTGTCAAAAGAACAGACGGCGTCATTATTTAATACCGGAACAATCATGTCCGATGGAGAGATTTACCGGGCCAAGGATATTGAAGAAACCAATGGACATTTTCTTATGTTTAACCTGGCCTTAAAGACAATTAATGAGGCATTATCGGAAACGCTTATCAAACAATTCCATGGGGCGCTTAAACAGGGGGTATTTGAGGACCGGGCCAATGGTTATCCAATTGGAGAATATAAAAACAGACAGAATGTGGTGTGGGATATTGAAACAGTTAAGCCGAATCATGTTCATGAGAAGATGTGTGAACTGTTGGGAATCTATCTTAACAGCGAAAAATCTCTAATCGATATTACTAAACTTCATGTCGAATATGAAAAAATACACCCTTTTCAGGATGGAAATGGACGCACAGGCAGAATGATTCTATTCCGGGAGTGTTTGAAAAATGGGATTATTCCATTTGTGATTTGTGATGAGAATAAAAATCAATATACACATCTTCTAAATGCTGCGCAGAAAACAGAAGATTTTGCGGCATTGGCAGGTTATTTTGAGGAGGAGGCGTGTAAGTATTACGAAATACTTCAAGAATTTTTGAGAGTATATGAAAATAAAGATTAAAAGTGTTATCCTTTACTTGACTCACTCGTGAGCGGCAGTCCAATTATACAAGATGGGAAGCTGGCCGGGGCGGTGACACATGTGTTTGTACAGGATGCAAGCCGGGGGTATGGGATTTTGATTGAGAATATGTTGGAGTATTGAGGGTGAGGGAATAAGCACAAAATGGCTGTGATTCAACCAAAATCAAAACTAGAGTAGATGAGGAAAGGCTTTCGAAAGATTACGAATTATCCTTCATCATATAAGTGCGAATGCCAAGTGAACAGGAAAACTCGGGGGGATTCGCACCCTTTTTAAGGGACTTTGAGTAAAAAAAAATCAAAGGAAATGCAAGCAATTGTAGAATTATGAGATGAAATTGTACAATATGTATACAATGTGACTGATGTGAAATTGAAAGATTGGATATGTTTGCTGTCAGCTTCTGCGAAGAAGCTGTGGATTGAAATTGCTTAAATTGTACGTACCAGTACCCATCATAGCTGTCAGCTTCTGCGAAGAAGCTGTGGATTGAAATTTTGCGATATCGCAACAGGAGGAAGGGAAGCATGGTCAGCTTCTGCGAAGAAGCTGTGGATTGAAATATCAGGGACGAAGATGAATATGTACCGGACATGAAGTCAGCTTCTGCGAAGAAGCTGTGGATTGAAATATCCGGGCTTTTAAGCACTAAATCCCTAACGTTGTCAGCTTCTGCGAAGAAGCTGTGGATTGAAATTTCCGAGAATTCATATTCAATCTGCGCCATCATTGTCAGCTTCTGCGAAGAAGCTGTGGATTGAAATCTTTAGGATGTCCGTATCCTTGGACACCCGGAGCAGTCAGCTTCTGCGAAGAGGCTGTGGATTGAAATCGAGACTGTATTATCGCTGGCTGCATGTTTACCATGTCAGCTTCTGCAAAGAAGCTGTGGAATGAAATATTCCCAGGGTCTTTCTCATCCTGTGCGGGTATACGTCAGCTTCTTCGAAGAAGCTGTGAACTGAAATAGTTGTTGCCATAGGTTTCCACAATCTGGTGCATGTCAGCTTCTTCGAAAAAGCAGCAAATTAAACACCAGAACCGCAACCATGACACGCCCATGCATGTCACCTCCTTCAAAGAATCCATAGAACAAAGCAATCATTTCCCATATCATCCGATAATGATTGGCTCGTACGAGGCATCTGCTGATGCCTCCCATACCAATCAAATGACCATGAGCATGTCGTCATACATCGCTCCGCGCTCTTTCCCATGTCATTCTTCCGCCCTCAATCACGCCCCCCTCGTCAAAATTCGACAAATCCCGTCGCTCCCCCTCCCGAAAATCTGCCAAAGTTTTAAATATCAGGAGGAAAAACAGTGATGTTTGCGTTCTATAATCGTGCCTGTGAGAATATAATGAAATGAAACATCAACGTGCTGAAATTACAAAAATGGTGTCGAATTAAAGTAAAATAAAGTAAAAAAACCAATTATTTGTTACAGAAATGTTAATCGTCACAATTAATAATTGCAAAATGACACCAAAAATGATACAATTTAATCTCGACGCGTGTCTAAAATTGCGACCACGAACCGTTGATATATGGTAAGGGGACCATATATAATAAATTTCGCCAGGAGTTATATTGACGAAGGAGATGGATTTGATGTAGAGGTGGTCGAATAGCAGCTACCGATTTTTTGACAGGTAGTTCAGCACAGGCAAACAATTTTAGGAGGTAAAAGGAAGTGGAAAAGCTGAATGTTGCGATTGTCGATGACAATCCGCTAATTCTGAATACGCTGGATGAACTGATTAACGCAGAGGACGGATTATCTGTAATTGGAAAGGCAGACAATGGCGCTGATGCCATTAACATGATTGTTGACACTACGCCGGACATTGTTCTGCTGGATTTGGTAATGCCGAAAATTGACGGTATATCCGTGGTGGAAAAAGTGAAAAGCGAGCATACTTTCCTGAAAAATCCTGCATTTATTATACTTAGTGCAGTAGGTGGTGAACAGATGACAGAAGATGCCTTTAAGGCGGGAGCTAATTACTATCTGATGAAACCCTTCGACAAGGAAATCCTGGTAAACAAGATTCGTCATATCGGTAAACTGCCTGATAAACAACCGGCAGGAAAAGTATTAACGGCTCCGTTTGAGCCAGGGGAAGAATCCCATATCACCAGGGAGGAGTACATGAAGGAGCATCTGGAAACGGACATCACAAAGATGCTTCACGAGCTGGGCATACCTGCCCACATCAAAGGATATCAGTATCTCAGAGACGCCATCGCCATGTCGGTGGAAGACCAGGAAATGATGAGCAGCGTGACGAAAATCCTCTATCCGGCCATTGCCAAACGCAATCAGACCACGGCCAGCCGGGTGGAACGAGCCATACGTCATGCCATCGAGGTGGCCTGGGGCAGAGGCAAGATGGAAACCATCGATGAAGTTTTCGGTTATACAATCAGTACCGGAAAGGGTAAGCCTACCAATTCTGAATTCATTGCGCTGATATCGGATAAAATACTCTTGGAATACAAAAAAATTTAAGACAAATTCATCAGAAAGAACTTCCTAATTTCGGAAAAGTAAGGTATACTATTAGGAAAGGCATATGGAACCTGTTCGTCAGGAGAGGGAGGTTTTGATGAAGAAAATACTATTTGCAGCTTCAGAAGCAGTGCCGTTTATTAAAACAGGAGGACTGGCAGACGTAGTGGGCTCCCTGCCGAAATGCTTTAATAAAGAGTATTTTGATGTCAGGGTCATCATCCCAAAGTACCTTTGCATCAAGCAGGAGTGGCGTGACAGGATGGAATATGTGAACCACTTCTATATGGATTACCTGGGACAGAGCCGCTATGTGGGCATTCTACAGTACGTACATGAAGGTATAACCTTTTACTTTATTGATAATGAGAGCTATTTTAGCGGAGCAAAGCCATATGGCGACTGGTATTGGGATTTGGAGAAGTTCTGCTTCTTCTGCCGGGCAGCCTTATCAGCACTGCCGGTGATTGGATTCCAGCCGGATGTGGTACACTGCCATGACTGGCAGACCGGACTGATACCTGTCCTTCTCAAGGATAAGTTCCACGAAGGCGAATTTTTCTGCAACATGAAGTCTGTAATTACCATCCACAACCTGAAGTTCCAGGGGGTGTGGGATGTGAAGACCATTAAGCGCTTCACGGAACTGCCGGATTACTATTTCGCACCGGATAAGCTGGAAGCCTACAAGGACGGAAACCTGTTAAAGGGCGGTATTGTATTTGCAGATGCCATCACCACGGTCAGCAACACATATGCAGAGGAAATCAAGCTGCCGTTCTACGGCGAGGGACTGGACGGCCTTATGCGTTCCAGGGCCGGAAGCCTAAGGGGCATTGTCAACGGCATTGACTACGATGAGTTTAATCCGGAGACAGATACGTACATCGCCCAGACCTATAATGCCAAAAATTTCCGCAAGGAAAAGGTAAAGAACAAGAAGGCGCTCCAGCAGGAGTTAGGCCTTCCTGTGGATGAGAAGAAGTTTATGGTGGGAATTGTCTCCCGTCTTACGGACCAGAAGGGCTTTGACCTGATTCAGTGTGTCATGGATGAGCTGTGCAACGATGATTTGCAGCTGGTGGTCCTGGGAACCGGTGAGGAACGTTATGAGAATATGTTCCGCCACTATGACTGGAAGTACCATGACAGGGTATCTGCCCAGATTTATTACTCAGAGGCCATGTCCCATAAGATTTACGCTGCCAGCGACGCATTTCTCATGCCATCCCTGTTTGAGCCCTGCGGTTTGAGCCAGCTGATGGCCCTGCGCTACGGCACAGTGCCTATTGTCAGGGAGACAGGCGGCCTTAAGGACACGGTGGAGCCCTATAATGAATACGAGAGCTCAGGCACAGGATTCTCCTTTGCCAATTACAATGCTCATGAGATGCTGGGAAGCGTACGTTATGCCAAGTATGTCTACAGCAGCAAGCGCCGTGAGTGGAATAAAATTATCGACAGGGCCATGGCCAAGGATTATTCCTGGTGGACCTCTGCCTCTAAGTACCAGGAACTTTATGACTGGCTGATTGGATATTGACAACAGACCTGTAATGTCGGATAATATGCTGATGAACTAAGAAAGGTGTGATGCCCATATGGAGCCGTCAGTGGTTTCAGAGATAACAGAAGACGAGGAGTATATGGAGTGCGTAAAGGACATACTGTGCCACCCTGTATTCCAGTCCATGGACCAGTATATACAGCACGGGAGTACTACATGCAAGACCCACTGTATACAGGTTTCATACCTTGGATATAAGCTGTGCAAACAGCTGGGAGGAAATTGGAGAAGCGCTGCTCGGGCAGGGCTTCTCCATGATTTGTTTTTATACGATTGGCATACCCATGCTAAGGAGACGGGCCAGTACTTCCATGGATTCACCCATCCAAAAGCAGCCCTGGTGAATGCAGACCGGCATTTCCGGCTGACAGAGGAGGAACGGATGATTATCCTGAGGCACATGTGGCCCCTGACCCTTGTCCCTCCCACATCCAGGGCAGGATATGCAGTTACTTGTGCAGATAAATATTGCAGTACAGTGGAGACCACGGCCCGGTTTAAGCACTGGATACGGATGTGCCTGTTTGCGCAGCCCGCCAGGAGGTAAGCATGTGTTTTGCTGAAACCGTTCCAAAGCCCGTTTGAAAGGGGAAAGAATAATCCGATTATGAATGTATGGACACAGATGCTCGGCAATCAGCTTCTTATGAGTGCTGTTACAGGATGGGTGGTTGCCCAGTTCTTAAAGACTCTGATTGATTTTGCTTTAAATAAGAACTTTAACGCGGAGCGCCTGGTGGGGTCAGGCGGCATGCCCAGTTCCCATTCAGCCACGGTCTGCGGTCTGACCACAGCGGCCCTGCTGAAATACGGGGCCGGGTCCTTTGAATTTGCCGTGTCCTTCGTGCTCTCCATGATTGTCATGTATGATGCCATCGGAGTGAGGCGGGAAACCGGAAAACAGGCCAAACTGCTGAATTCCATTCTTTCGGAGAATCCGCTTAAGCTGAATGCGGAAGTGCTTCAGGAGAAGCTTAAGGAGTATGTGGGACACACGCCCCTGCAGGTTCTGGCAGGGGCAATACTGGGAATTGGGCTGGCTCTGGCCCTGAATCCCTATTATTAACACGGCGGGGGGTATCATGTTAGACAGGAAGGACAGAAGATACCATGAATATTTATGATTTCATCAACTGGTTTTTTATGTATAGTTTTCTTGGTTACCTGCTGGAATGTATGGTGCTGAGTGCAGAATATAAGCGGCCTGTGGTGGACCGTGGCTTTGGCCATGGCCCCTTTTGCATCATATACGGCTTCGGCGCCCTGGGAGCCTGTATGCTGCTGAGACCTGTCGCAGGCAGGCCCATGGAGCTCTACACAGCATCCATGGCCATGGCTACTACCATGGAACTGGTCACGGCCAATATTATGGTCCGCCTCTTTGGTTCCTTCTGGTGGGATTACAGCCATAAACCCTTTAATTACAGAGGAATGGTTTGTCTGGAAAGCAGTCTTGCCTGGGGACTTTTGGGCCTGTTTTTCTTTTATTTTCTGGATATCAGGGTGCGCGCTGCCGTGATTAGCCTGCCCGGCCATGTAGGGACTGTCCTGGCAGTAGGACTTACCATGTTCTATCTGGTGGATTTCATCCACTGCCTTCGTCTGCGCCTGGGCGGTATGGAAGAGGAAGATGAGCCGGCAGTGGGCCGGCTGAAAATATATTGATTGGATGAAAGGCTGCTGCAGGTGGCTGTTACCATTGGCCTACATGCAGCAGTCTTTTCGCCATTCTGTCCCGCCCTGTTTTTCCGGCGGATTGGATAAAGGAGAATGACATGGATATGAGACATACTTGGGGAGGATTTAATGTGGTGCTGGCCTCGGCATCCCCCAGACGGAAGGAACTGCTGGCACAAATCGGCCTGGAGCCTGAAATCAGGCCCAGCCGGATGGAGGAGGAAACCAGTGAGAAGAAACCGGACATGGTTGTCATGGAACTGTCCAGACAAAAAGCAGAGGATGTTGCGTCTGGTTGTCCTGAGGGCACTATGGTAATTGGGGCTGATACAGTGGTTTCCGTTGGAAATGAGATACTGGGCAAGCCGGGAACTCCCATGCGGGCCTATGAGATGCTGGAGAAGATTCAGGGCAGGACCCATCAGGTATATACCGGGGTTACGGTGCTGCTGTGCCAGGGGGAGGAAAGGTGCCATGGCATCACATTTGCGGAGCGCACCGATGTCCATGTGTACCCTATGACCTGCGGGGAAATGAAGGAGTATGCCCAGTGCGGGGAACCTCTGGATAAGGCCGGGGCCTATGGGATTCAGGGCAGGTTTGCCGCTTATATCAGAGGAATTGACGGGGACTACGCCAATGTGGTGGGTCTGCCCGTGGGACGTCTCTATCAGGAGATAAAAACACTTTTGGAGGACAGGGAAGATGATTAAGCTGATAGTATCGGATGTGGATGGAACCCTTGTGCCGGACGGTTCCCCGGATTTGGACCCGGAAGTATTCGACATCATTCTGGGGCTTCGGGAAAAGGGAATGCAGTTTGTGGTTGCCAGCGGGCGTCCGTGGGCCAGCGTGGAAAGCGCATTTGAGCCGGTAAAAAAGAAGATTTTCTATGTTGCCAACAACGGCGCATATGTGGGATGCCACGGCAGATGCCTGTATGCCTATACCATGGACCGTCAGCTGGCCCACCGCATCATCCGGAAGGTGCGTATGCATCCGGAACTGGAGATGGTCTATGCCGGTGTAAACGGAGATTATCTGGATTCCAAGAACGATGCCCTGTGCGACTGGCTCACCAATGGCTATAAGTTCAATGTTATCCGGGTTAAGGATGTACTGGAGCTGGAGGAGCCGTGTGTGAAGATTTCCATTTATAAGAAGGAGGGAATCGAGGCAGCAACCAGGGACATATACGATGCGTTTAAGGACGAGGCAAAGATGGCCTGCGCCGGTGACATGTGGATGGACTGCATGGCCAGGGATGTGAACAAGGGCCGTGCCGTGCGCACCATCCAGGAAAGCCTGGGCATTAAGATGGAGGAGACCATGGCCTTTGGGGACCAGCTCAACGATATAGAAATGCTGAACCAGGCCTATTACAGCTTTGCGGTTGCCAATGCCAGGGAAGAAGTACGCAGGGCGGCCAGATTCCAGGCGGACAGCAATGTGCGGGGCGGAGTCCTCAAGATACTGAAAGGGCTGCTGTGAGAGGAGCGTGACAGTGGACAGAAGCAGGATATACAAGGGACGGGGGAAGAGATGGAAAAGGACCTTGACATTGTGCCTGGCAGCAGTCCTGGCACTGGCTGTTTTTAGCGGGTGTTCCAGCAAGACAGCCGCAACGACCGGCTCCAGGACCGTGGACAAGGAGTATACCAGGGGACAGATGATGGTTATTGCCATTACAGAGCGCAACCGGTACCAGAATATATATACCAGCGAGCTGTGGTCCGTGAAGGCAGACGAGAACGGTGATACATTTGAGGACAAGCTGATGGACCAGGTGGAGCAGTTCCTGATAGAGCTGGCCACCACCAACCTGATGGCGGATGAACAGGGAATCGAACTTACGAGCCAGGAAAAGGATGCCCTTAAGTCTCTTGCCCAGGAATATTACAGGAATTTATCGGAGCAGGACCGCAGGTTCATGGATGTATCCGAGGACGAGGTGTATGACCTGTACTGTGAATACTACCGGGCGGATAAGCTGGTAGCGGAGCTGACCAAAAACGAGAACCTGGAGGTTAGTGACGCAGAAGCAAAAGTAATAGGCATCCAGCAGATTGAGCTGGATTCCAGGGAGGAAGCAGAGAATGTGCTGGCTCTGGCCCAGGCGGAAAAAGCGGATTTTGGAGCCATTGCTGTAAAATATTCAAAAAACAGCCGGACAGACAGAACACTGGAGTGGCAGAAGGAAATGGACGGCCTTGACAGGGCTGCGTTTGAGCTGGAGCAGGACCAAATCAGCGGAATTCTGGAGCAGGGCGGAAGATATTATATTCTGAAGTGTGTCAATGCCTATGACGAGGAGGCCACGGCTGCCAGAAAGAGCAGACTGGCCCAGGAAAAGAAGACAAAGGCATTCCTGGGAATCTATGAGCCCTATGTAAAGGAGCATACTGTGAAGCTTAAAAAGCTGCCCGGTGACGTGGTGGAGTTCTCAGGCGGCGAAGGCTGCACAGCGGATAATTTTTTCCAGCTGTATCACGGATACTTCAGCAAATAGTGTTTACGGTGCTGCAACAGCAATTGATGGATTTCGATGGCTTTGCAGCACTTTTTACGGTATTTACATTATTGCATATACATTAAGGAAAGCACAGGTCACTGGTTAAAGGGATAAATTGACGGAATATGTAATTTGATGTAATATATTAAAGAGATGTTAAGAAAGACAGCAAATAATGATTAGCAGGAGGGTTTGCAATGTTCGATTTAGGTAAATGTATTCTGGTCACAAATAATGACCGGGCAGCAGAAAAATGGGGGGACGAGGTAGAGCAGGTGGTTCTGGTGGAAACCTATGAGGAGGTACTGTTAAAGGCAAGGGACCTGATTCATACCAACCACAAACTTCTGACCCATCCCCAGGCGTCCAGTTTAAAGCCCAACCAGACGCCCTACAGGACCATTCTTTTGTACAATGAAACAGGAAAAAGCGATGCAGGGGACATCCGCTTGATTGAGGAGGCCATAGATGCATTTAATAAGTGGACTGCCATTAAGAAGGTACCCAAGTATGACGAGAAGATTGCCTACGATTACAAGACCATTGATTTGTCAATGATAGAAAATGTAATCCCTAAATTATAGGGATAATAAGGAACTGAATGTGAGGAAGTCATGAAAAAGAATGTGGGAACATCCTACTTTAAAGATTTGAGCAGGAAGGATTATGTGGTTCAGGCCAGCAGAATCATAAAGAAGGAGGGAGTGGAGGCCATCAGCATCCGGCGCATTGCGGCAGAACTGGGATGTTCATCCGCCAGCATGTACCGGTATTTCCAGAACCTGGACGAGCTTTTATTTTATGCCCAGCTGGATGCGCTCAATGAGTATATCCTGGATTTGTCAAAATGCGAGAAGGATTGGAATGATATCTGGGATGTGCATTTCGGCATATGGCGTTCCTATGCAAAGGAAGCTTTTAAAAAGCCCCAGGCATTTGAGGCTGTTTTTTACCGGAACATCAACCGGGACCTGGGTGAGGCCCTTAAGGAATACTATGAGATGTTTCCGGATGCCATCATACAGGTAAGCCCCTTCATCAAGGAAATGCTTGAGATTCCCAGCTATTACCAGAGGGACTATTACATATGTAAGCTTCTGGTGGCTGAGGGTAAGATTTCAGAGGAGAATGCAAAAAAGCTGAACCATATTATCTGTACCCTGTTTCTGGGATATTTTAAGTTTGTCCAGGAGCACGGTATCAGCCAGGAAGAGATTCCGGAGCTGGTGAACCAGTTCATTCAGGAGAGTAAGGAAATCACACAGTGCTATGCCTATGATTTTACACCCAAATAGTGAATATACACAAAAAACATGACAAATTTATAACAAATTGACGAAAAAGACAATTCCTACAGAAAATAACAATAGACGTCAAGAGTTCCATTGATTATCGCGATAACTTATGTTATATTATAGACATAAGTTATCGCGATTACTATTTTTAATTATCATTTTTGCACAAAACCCAAATTTTGTAACTGAAAGAGTACTGTCATGGTTGCCAGGTACGATATATGGGAATATCATGGACAATCAGGCAGTAAAATATAAAGAAGTGGAGGTATTTCATATGAAGCTTGAATTGGGAAAAATCTTTATCAAAGATATCCGATTCGATGACAAGACTCACGTGAAAGACGGAGTGCTCTATGTCAACAAAGAGGAAGTTGAAAAGCTTGTGCTGGAAGACGATAAGCTGACCGGCTGCCACGTTGACATTGCAAGACCAGGTGAGTCCGTCAGGATTACACCGGTTAAGGACGTGATTGAGCCAAGGGTTAAGGTCAGCGGCGGAGAGATTTTCCCAGGCGTGATTGGGAAGGTAAGCCCTCAGGTGGGTACCGGAAGAACACACGCCCTGGAAGGCTGCTGTGTAGTGACTGTCGGTAAAATCGTAGGATTCCAGGAGGGCGTTATCGACATGAGCGGCCCTGCTGCAGATTACTGCCCATTCTCACAGACTTATAACCTCTGCGTGGTAGTGGAGCCGGCTGACGGCCTGGAAACCCATGTATATGAGAAGGCTGCCCGTATGGCAGGCTTAAAGGTAGCTGCTTATGTAGGCGAGGCAGCAAGGGAACTGGAGCCGGATGAAATCGTTACTTATGAGACAAAGCCAATTTTCGAGCAGGCTGCCATGTATCCGGACCTTCCAAAGGTAGGCTACATCCATATGCTGCAGTCACAGGGACTTCTGCATGATACATATTATTACGGCGTGGATGCCAAGCAGTTCATCCCCACCTTTATGTATCCAACGGAAATCATGGACGGCGCTATTGTTTCCGGCAACTGTGTTGCTCCATGCGACAAGGTTACCACTTACCATCATTTCCACAATCCGGTTATTGAGGACTGCTACAAGCACCATGGCAAGGATATCAACTTTATGGGCGTTATCCTGACCAACGAGAACGTATTCCTGGCTGACAAAGAGCGTCATTCCGATATGGTTGCCAAGCTGTGCAACTGGATGGGATTAGACGGCGTTCTGATTACCGAGGAGGGATACGGCAATCCTGATACCGACCTGATGATGAACTGCCGCAAGGTAGAGCGTGCAGGAACCAAGGTTGTTCTGATTACCGACGAGTTCCCGGGCAAGGACGGAAAGTCCCAGTCCCTGGCAGACGTGTGCGAGGAAGCTGATGCACTGGCATCCTGCGGACAGGGCAATGCCACACTCCAGTTCCCGGCCATGGATAAGGTCATCGGAACACAGGACTTCATCGAGATGCAGATTGGCGGCTGGGACGGCTGTAAGAACCCGGACGGCAGCTTTGAGGCAGAGCTTCAGATTATCATCGCCTCCACCATTGCCAATGGTTTCAACAAGCTGGCAGCTAGAGGCTATTAATCGAAAATAAAGGAGATGGAAAGATGGCTAAATATAAAATAGTACATTATATTAACCAGTTCTTTGCCGGAATCGGCGGTGAAGAAAAAGCCGACTATACCCCTGAGCTTCGGGAAGGGGTCGTAGGACCAGGTATGGGACTTAAGGCTGCACTGGGAGAGGATTATGAAATCGTATCAACCGTTATCTGCGGTGACAACTATTTCGGAGAGAATCTGGATGCTGCAACCGATACCATCATTGAGATGGTAAAGAAATGCGAGCCTGATGTATTCGTGGCAGGCCCTGCGTTCAATGCAGGACGTTACGGCGTTGCCTGCGGCACCATCTGCAAGGCAGTGGAAGAGCGTCTGGGCATCCCGGTTATCACCGGTATGTATATTGAGAATCCGGGCGTGGATATGTTCCGCAAGGACCTTATCATCGTGGAAACCCCTAACTCCGCAGCAGGTATGCCAAAGGTACTTCCTGTTATGTCCAGCCTGATTAAGAAGATGGCAGAGGGCGCAGAAATCCTTGGACCGAAGGAAGAGGGATACATTGAGAGAGGAATCCGTGTGAACTACTTCGCTGAGAAGAGAGGTTCCGAGCGCGCTCTTGAGATGCTGGTTAAGAAGTTAAAAGGCGAGGAATATGATACAGACCTTCCTATGCCTAAGTTTGACAGGGTAGCACCGGCTGAGCCTGTTAAGGATATCAAGCATGCAAAGATTGCTGTGGTTACCTCCGGCGGTATTGTGCCCACAGGCAACCCTGACCATATCGAGTCCTCCAACGCCACCAAGTGGGGCAAGTATGACATTACCGGTATGGACCGTCTGTCACCCGATGAGTTTACAACCATCCACGGCGGATATGACCGCCAGTTTGCTATGGCCAACCCTAACGTGGTTGTTCCATTAGACGCATTGAGAGAGCTGGAAAAAGCAGGCGAGTTCGGCGAGCTTGTGAACTATTTCTGCGCTACTACCGGTACCGGAACAGCAACTGCATCTGCAGCTAAGTTCGGCAGCGAGATTGGACAGATGTTCATTGATGAGCATGTGGATGCGGTAATACTGGTCTCCACCTGAGGTACCTGTACTCGTTGCGGTGCAACGATGGTTAAGGGTATCGAGAAATATGGCATTCCGGTAGTTCACATGGCTACTGTAGTTCCGATTTCACTGACAATAGGCGCTAACCGTATCATTCCTGGTATAGGCATTCCTTATCCTCTGGGCGATCCGCCACAGGGCGAGAAGGACAGCTATAAACTCCGCTTATCCATGGTCAGAAGAGCTCTCAAAGCACTTCAGACACCGGTTGATGGCCAGACTGTGTTTGAGAAATAATCACAGATATGACAAATCCGGCGCAGCAGGCAGCTTGCCCGCTGCGCCGGCATAAATTAAGACAGCGTTTCAGCGCTGTATCAGACCATGGATAGGAGAAGGCGTATGGATAGTGATAAGAAAGTCAACTGGGGACGGGTAGTTATACTTGCCGGAGCAATCATCGCGTTTACCATTGGTTCCGGGTTTGCAACAGGACAGGAGATTGTCCAGTACTATACTGCATACGGCGTGCAGGGAATTCTGACGGTATTACTGTTTGCGGTCTGCTTCATTTACTATAATTATAACTTTGCCAAAGCCGGAGCAGAAGAACGTTTTGAAAAAGGAAATGACGTATACAAATTTTACTGCGGTAAATACGTTGGGACCTTCATGGATTATTATTCTACTATATTCTGTTACATGTCATTTTTCGTTATGGTTGGAGGTGCTGCCTCTACACTGCACCAGCAGTACGGTCTTCCTCATTGGGTAGGCGGCGTGGTTCTGACAGCACTGGCAATCCTTACCGTGGTAGGGGGACTCAACTCGCTGGTCGACAAGATTGGTGTGGTTGGCCCGGCTATCGTTATACTCTGTATCGGTATCGGCGTGGTTACCCTGTTCAATGATGCAGGAAATGTGGGCGCCGGGCTGGAGGTTATCCGTACAGGTGCCTTTGCCGAGGCAGGCAGTGAGACTATCAAGAACGCAGGTCCTAACTGGGTGATATCAGCCCTGTCCTATGCGGGCTTTGTGCTGTTGTGGTTCGCCAGCTTTACAGCGGCATTGGGAGCGAATAATAAAAAGAAAGACGTGGAGTATGGCATCTACGGAGGCACTGTTGCCGTATGTGTTGCCATTATCCTTATCATGCTGGCACAGGTTGCCAATATCAATACACCTGGATTAAGCAATTCCGGTATCTTTGTATGGAATGCCGATATCCCCAATCTGATTCTGGCAGAGCGTATCTGGAAACCATTTGCATCCTTCTTTGCAGTGGTTGTATTTGCTGGTATTTATACAACCGCAGTTCCGCTGCTGTATAATCCATGCGCAAGGTTCGCAAAAGAGGGAACCAGCCAGTTTAAGCTTCTGACCGTTGCTCTTGGAGTCATTGGACTGATTGTAGGACTCTTCCTTCCTTTCAGAGTCCTGGTCAATATTATCTACGTGCTCAACGGATATGTTGGCGCTGTACTGATACTGTTCATGTTGTGGAAAAATATTAAGGATGTATTTTTAAAGAAGAAATAGAATGAGAATCTATATTGTGGACTGCGACAGGAATTCGCGGACAGAACTGAAAACCATGATTGAAGACAACGGTATGGGAACTGTTGCCGGCATTGCATCCAGATGGGAGGAAGCCTATCTGGAAGTCCAGGAGATGTGCCCGGATATGATTCTGGCAGACCTTACTCTTTCTGCACCCAAAACCATTGCATACATACAGAAAATCAGAGAGGTACTGCCCCAGACATCGGTTGTCATCCTTTCGCATGTCAATGATATGGATATTGTCAGTATGGCTTATGAAAAAGGCGCGGAGCTTTTGATTCATAAACCGTTCAATGCGACAGAAGTAAAGAACGTACTGCACAATATAGAAATGGCCAGGGCCATGCAGTGGCTGATTGTCAAGGCCAGGAATGACTTTGCCGCAGGCGCATTTTCCTGGGAGGCAAAGGTGCAGGGACGGAACATGCAGCCTGAAGAACAGGAGCCGGATTATAACCAGCCTATACGGCGGTTAAAGGGAATCCTGCAGGAAATCGGTATACTCAGCGAGGCGGGGAGCAAGGATATCATCCGTATTATCCGCTATCTGGTTGAAGAGGACCTGGACTTAAGGGACATTACGGTCCGTGAGCTGTGCAGCAGGACGGGACAGAATTCCAAGAGTGTGGAACAGCGGATACGGCGCGCAGCCTCTGCCGGTATGGCGAATCTGGCATACAGAGGAATGGATGATTATGCAGACCCTGTGTTTAATGAATACAGCGCCAGGCTTTACAGTCTGGAACAGGTTAAACGGGAAATGAGCTATATCAGGGGCAAGAGCGACGGACACGGAAACGTAAGAGTCAGAAAATTCCTCAGCGGCCTGCTTGTCTGCTGCAAGGATATTTAGAAATGTTTAGAATGTAACAGAGTAGAAGGGGGCAGGCTGTCCGCTCCCGGTTTGCAAAGCTGCAAAGCTGGGAAGACAGGACTGCCTCCTTTTTGTGAAAATTTTATCAAATCACCATCACCGGATGGGAAGACGGACCGTCCACACGGCCTATGACAGCCGGGGACTGGCAGGCCTTCTGAAGGGCTTCCATAATGCGCCCTGCTTCCTGGGGCGCCACACTGTACAGTAGGCCGCCGGAAGTCTGAGGGTCGAAGAGAAGGTCGTGTACATGGGAAGGAAGGTCCTTTGGCAGTGCCACCTTTTCCTTAAGGTGATTCATGTTCTGGTATGCAACCGCAGGCACAAGCCCCATGGATGCATAGGTGTCCGCACCGGGGAGAAGGGGGACGCTGCCGCTGTCTATGATTACGGTAAGTCCGGATTCCCCGCACATCTCATAGCTGTGGCCCAGCAGTGAGAATCCGGTCACATCGGTGCAGGCGTGGACGCCGTCCAGGCTGCGCACTGCATCGGCTGCATATTTATTCAACGTAGCCATACAGTCAACCATGGACTTGTGTTCTGATGCAGATAAAAGGCCGCCCCGGTCGGCATTGGTCAGAACGCCGGTGCCCAGGGGTTTGGTGAGAATCAGCACGTCGCCCTGCCGGATAGAGTTGTTGCGCAGGATGCGGTCCGGATGGACCAGGCCGGAGACGCACAGACCATATTTGGGTACCTCGTCCTTGATGGTGTGGCCGCCCACTACAATGGCCTCTGCCTCAGCCACCTTGTCATAGCCGCCCCGGAGGATGGCCTGGACCGTGTCAAAGGGAAGGTGTTCCGGAAACATGAGGATGTTCATACACAATCTGGCTTCCCCGCCCATGGCCCATACGTCGGACAGGGAGTTGGCGGCAGCAATCTGGCCGTACTCATATGCATCATCCACGGCCGGCGGGAAGATGTCCACGGTCTGTATCAGGGCAAGCTCAGGTGTAAGCTGGTAGACGGCCGCATCGTCGGAGGTATCATATCCCACCAGAAGCCGGTCATCATGAAATGTTGGCAAACCGCGCAGAACCTGCGCGAGGGTATCAGGCCCTATCTTGGACGCTCAGCCGCCGCAGGAACCTGTTAGTTCAGTCAGTTTAATATCGCTCATCAGTGATACTCCTTATCATTGGATGAAAATTGATAGCTACTAACTTATTATATTATCTGTTTTCCAGGTTTTGTCAAGGACAAACGCGGGGAACCCCCCTGTTTTTGGAGATGGATATAAAGAAACTATTTAACCAAAAGTTATCGTGATTACATTAAGGAGGTTAAAAATGATTGATTTGACCAAGGAAAACTTTGAGGAAGAAGTATTGAAGGCCCAGGGCTATGTGCTGGTAGACTTCTATGGGGACGGATGCGTTCCCTGTGCAGCCCTTATGCCTCATATCCACAAGTTTGAGGAAGTGTACGGAACATCCATTAAATTCTGTTCCCTGAACACCACAAAGGCCAGACGGCTTGCCATTGCCCAGAAGGTGCTGGGACTGCCTGTGATTGCTATTTACAAAGACGGGGAAATGATTGATTCCAGGGTAAAGGATGACGCGACCCCGGAGGGCTGCGAGGAAATGATTAAGAAATACGCCTGATGACAGACACGGCCCGGACAGCCGGATACAAATGATGCATGACCGCTGATGCGGCTGATGTATAAAAGCAGCGCTTGAAAGCGCAATAAAGAAAAGGAGGAACAATGTATGGCTATACTGAAAGACAAGTATGCAATCATCATCGGTGACCGCGACGGCGTACCCGGACCAGCCATCGAAGAGTGTGCCAAGACAGCAGGCGCAAAGATAGCTTACTCTTCCACAGAGTGCTTTGTCTGAACGTCCGCAGGTGCCATGGACCTGGAAAACCAGAAGAGGGTTTTAAACATAAGTGAGGAGCACGGCCCGGAGAACGTAGTAGTTCTTCTGGGAGCTGCTGAAGCAGAGGCCGCAGGCCTTGCAGCAGAGACCGTTACAGCCGGCGACCCAACTTATGCAGGTCCATTGGCAGGAGTCCAGTTGGGACTAAGTGTATATCATATCTGCGAGGATGAAGTAAAAGCTGAGACAGACCCAGCTGTTTATGAGGAGCAGGTGGGAATGATGGAGATGGTTATGGATGTTCCTGCCATCCATGAAGAGATGGAAGGAATCCGTAAGGAGTACTGCAAGTATTAGACAAGCAGAAAACCAGTAGAAAAGAGCTGACAGTCCATAGGGGCTGCCGGCTCTTTTTTCGGAATTCTTTTATGGATGGATTTACTCTGCATATGGTAAATCCACAACTGTGTAGGGATGGCCAAGGGCCGGAAGAATCTTTTCCAGCAGGTCCGAGGTTTTGAACTTCAGGCTGGATGTGTTGATGCATGGATGACATGCAAAATATTCTTCTTCCAGGATATCTTTGTCAATCAGCAGTCTGACACGTTTTTCGCTGTCGTTCATCAGGCCCATGACTGAAACAGAACCGGGAGTGATGTCCAGGAAGGATTCCATGAATTCCGCTTCCCCGAAGGACAGGCGGGCGCTTCCAATCTGTTTGGACAGAACGGCTGTCTTGAACTTTTTATTGCCTGGCATGAGCAGCAGGTAGAAATCGGTTTTCTGGGCATTGCGCAGGAACAGATTCTTGCAGATTTCCGTACCCAGAAGCTGGTCCACCTCGCGGCAGGCTTCAATGGTGGGAAGGGCGTCGTGGTCCACGCGCACAAAGGGAACGCGGAGGGAATCCAGTAAATCGTAGGTGCGGATTTCCTTGTCCTCACGGCCGGATGCGTCGGCGGGACGGCCCTCATAAAGGGTATGGTCAATATGGTATGTGGGGATGGACTCCCCGTTATCGTTAGGATTTGTCATTTCTTTACCTCTGTTTTATTGTTGGTGTGTTGGATGTGAATGCGATTAAAACATCTCAATTATAGCAAATAGGGCGGGGAATGTCCATAGATGGAACTGCTGATTACGGGGGTTATGGGCTTTTGCATGGCGCTTTTATCAGGCTGCTGGGATTTTAGGAGGATATTGCTGCATCTGTATTGCATCGCCAGGTAATATCTGGTATAATGAAAAACAGTTGAATGTGAACGCGATAACATTAAAGGGGACATTTGTCCCCTATATAAGTATGAAGGAGGTATTTCAGATGAATATTCTTAGCACTGACAAGGCGCCGGGCGCCATTGGACCTTATTCCCAGGGATACGAGGTAAATGGGGTGATTTATACGTCAGGACAGATTCCTGTGAATCCGGCGGACGGAACCGTTGCAGAGGGAATCGCTGCTCAGGCCGAGCAGAGCTGCAAGAACGTGGGGGCAATCCTGGAAGCAGCCGGCAGCGGTTTTGACAAGGTGTTCAAAACCACTTGTTTCCTGGCTGATATGAATGATTTTGGAACGTTTAATGAGGTGTATGCAAAGTATTTTGTGTCCAAGCCAGCCAGAAGCTGCGTGGCAGTCAAGACACTTCCAAAGGGTGTGCTCTGCGAGATTGAGGCAATTGCTGTAAAATAAGTGATGAGGAAAGCCGGGATGTTCCGGGTTTCTGTAATATCTTAAATGAATTGTGTAAGGCCGCCGGATGTTTTCCGGCGGCCTTAATGCTGTCAGTTATCTGATTTTTTATCTGTTATGCAATGGCACGGAAGTTGGTACTGTCACCCAGACGGACGACGGTAAGGGATGCATCCTCAAAGGAGAATCCTGCGTCGCTGGCCACAACCTCCAGGGTTCCTGCGCCGGTTACCGGGAACGGTGCATTGAAGGAAAGGGTTACCTCCTCATTGGAAGCAGTGAAGGTGTGGCGTGCAATTGCTCCGGTTATGGGAGTTCCGTTCAGCGTAAGCTGGACTGTAAGCGTGGAGGGTATGGTGGTTCCTGCATCAATCAGGGCTGTGCCGGTAAAGAACGCCTGATAGATACCGGGCTGGGTAATCTGCACGTCGGGAGAACCGGCCGTATGGGTAATGGAAGTGCCGGATACCAGTGGGGTTTCAGTGAAAATCAGGGCGCCGTTAGCCGAAGTGGGCTGTGTGGTGGTGTCCACGGTAGCCAGAACTTCCGGTGCTCCGCCTCCTCCTCCGGGTTCCCCGCGGGGAATGACGAAATTAAAGACTGCGTCTTCTGCGGTACCGGAATTGGTTACGGATGCTTCTGTGCCAGGGTCGCCTGTGGTAACGGTTCCTATTGTGATGGTTGCAGCGGCGCCGGTAGGCCCTGTTTCACCGGTTGGTCCGGTGTTTCCGGTAGGCCCGGTGGCGCCGGTAGGCCCGGTGGCTCCGGTTGGTCCGGTTGGCCCAGTCGGGCCAGTGGCCCCTGTGGCGCCGGTAGTGCCTTGGGAGCCTGCGGGGCCGGTTGCCCCACGGGGTATGGTAAAATCAAGCACATGATTGGGTCCGCCGGTTACATCTGTGACGCTGGCAGCAGTACCGGGTTCACCTGTGGTGGTATTGCGGATGGTTATGGTTGGGGATTCTCCGGTGGCTCCGGTTGCGCCAGTGGCCCCGGTAGCTCCTGTGGCGCCAGTAGCTCCAGTTGCGCCAGTGGCTCCTGCGGCTCCGGCTGGTCCAGTGGCGCCGGTGGCCCCAGCGGCCCCAGCCGGTCCGGTCGCGCCAGTGGCGCCAGTGGCCCCTGCCGGTCCAATGGATCCGGTTGCCCCGGTTGGCCCTGTTGCCCCGGCAGTGCCAGTGGGTCCCTGTGGTCCGGCAGCGCCCGTAGCGCCGGTTGCCCCGTTCGTCCCTGCAGTTCCTGTGGCCCCAGTGGCGCCGACAGGTCCTTGCGGCCCGGTTGGTCCGGTTGGCCCGGTGGGTCCAGTGATTCCCTGGGAGCCGGAGGCGCCTGCCGGTCCGGTCGCTCCAGTTGCGCCGGTAGCGCCGGTAGCTCCGCGCGGAAGATAGAAATCCAGAATATGGTCGGGGGAACCGGTTATGTCTACAACTACGGCCGGAGAACCGGGTTCGCTTGTAGTGGTGTTGCGGATGGTGATGGTTTCAGAGGCGCCGGTGGGGCCGGTGGGTCCCTGCGGTCCGGTGGGCCCGGGTATGCCCTGGGCTCCCTGTGGTCCGGTAGGTCCGGCAGTGCCGGTTGCCCCGGTTATGCCCGGAATTCCTTGCGGTCCAGTGGGTCCTATGGGCCCGGTGGGGCCTACATAACCCTGAGGTCCCATGGCTCCGGTGGGCCCGGTAGGGCCAGGTACTCCGGGGCAGCCTCTGGGCCCCATTGGTCCCTGAGGTCCTTGAGGCCCCATAGGTCCTGTGGGCCCGGTCTGCGGGCAGCAGCTGGGGGGCTGGCATGGGCTGCATGGGCCGCACCAGCATCTGTCCCTGCGTCCGCCGCAGTTATCCGGGCGGAAGCCTGTTTGGGGTGGTGCACAGCTGGATTGCTGCGGATTTATATTATCTGGATAATCATAATACATAATGGTCTCTCCTTATGATTTTGATGGATATACAGGTCCGGCATTATGCCAGCCGGATGACGACAAGTGAGGCTCCTGTGCCGGCCTGAAGGACAGCAGTGCCCAGCAGACCAAAGAGCTGAAGCTCCAGTGTATCTCCTGCGGTAAGGGTGTTGATTCGTGTTGCTGAGAATTGGCCGGTAGCAACTGCCGGAGCATCGATGGTACCTGCCATGGGTGTATTATTCAAAAGAACACGCGAGGACATGAGCAGGGCGGCTGTTGTCTTAATGGTATAGGTGATAAGGTAAGTGCCGGTTACCGGTACCGTAAATATGGTATTGGCAGCATTTACAGTGAAACGGTTGAGTATCTGGTCATTTGGGAGCGGGACCGCTGTTCCGCCTACAATAACAGCGATGGCGGCTGCAGCTGTATTCTGGGCGTTCATGTTGTCAGCAGTGACAGCGAGCCCTGTGGCCCCTGTGGCACCAGTGACGCCGGTAGTTCCGGTAGCGCCTGTGGCTCCGGTAGCCCCAGTTGCCCCTGTAGGGCCGGTGGCTCCGGTAGGACCCTGAATTCCGGCAGTTCCGGCAGCCCCCGTGGCTCCGGTAGCTCCGGTAGCCCCAGTTGCTCCGGTAGCCCCGGTGGCTCCTGTTGTTCCGGCAGGCCCCTGAATGCCGGCAGCACCCGTGGCTCCGGCAGGTCCCATTGGTCCGGTAGGCCCGGCTACGCCGGCGGGTCCCTGAACGCCTGCAGCGCCTGCAGCTCCGGTAGGTCCGGCAGGTCCCATGGGCCCGGTCATGCCGGTAGGCCCGGTTACGCCGGCCAGTCCCTGAGGTCCTGTGGCTCCAGTGCTGCCCTGAGGTCCCTGGGGCCCCTGGCTGCCCTGAATGCCCTGCGGTCCGGCAGGTCCTGTGGCTCCCTGTGGCCCTTGAGGTCCCTGGCTTCCGGCAGCACCTGTATTTCCAGCTGTTCCCTGAGGTCCCGGAATTCCCTGAGGCCCCCGGGGGCCTTGGGCGCCTGTATCACCGGTAAAACCTCTGGGTCCCATTGGTCCTGTGGGCCCTGTGGGGCCTACATAGCCCTGAGGTCCCATTGCTCCGGTCGGTCCGGCAGGTCCCTGTGCTCCTGGGCAGCCTCTGGGTCCCATTGGTCCCTGTGCTCCGGTTGGTCCGGCAGGTCCCTGGGGACCTCTGGGTCCGGGACAGCCGCCTGGGAAGCAACTGCCCGGGAAGCCCCCGCCGGGATTGCCGCAGCCAGGATTACAGCTGCCGGGATTGCCGCCCGGAAAGCCCCCTCCTGGATTGCCGCAGCCGGAAGTATTTACGCCGGAAAAGCCGTTGTTTCCCGGCCAGCCATTGTCGTCTGCTGCTATATTACTGTCCGGGCAGCCGTCGTCAACCGGAAACACATCGTCTTCCGGGCATCTTCCCTGACCCGGGAAACCATTGCCCCCGGGGCAGCCTCCATTACCCGGAAAACCGTTGTTTCTGGGGCACCCACATGGTCTGCGTTGTTCCATATTATCATTTCGATTCATTCCGTTTGGAAAATTAAAATACATAATAACCTCTCCTTATTTTATTGTGCGGAAGGCTGCCCCTCCGCCGGCTGTTTCAGTATGTGCTCAAAGTAGGTCTGGTTCTGCCTGACAGAAGGGTGCTCAGGCTTAAGCTTTTGTGATTTCAGGTGATAATGCCATGCCCTGCGGTGGTCTCCCAGGCGGTCGTAGCACACGCACAGCTGGATGGCGGGCAGGAAACCATAACAGTCTTTTTGTATAAAGGCGCCTGTCTGTTCCGGCGGCTGCGACGACAATGCCTGCGTATACCAATAAGCAGCCTCCTTGTATTTTCCTTCCGTCATTTTCATCCGTCCCAGTTCACAGCAGGCTTCACCCCGGGGCCTGTCATACAGGAAGCTTTTAAAAAGTGCCTCCATGGCTTCTTCCGCATTTTCAAGCTGCTCCTCACACAGTGCCAGATGGAGGCAGGCATCTATTTTGTTTTCCGTCCAGCCCTCCGGTTCCAGGAGAAATGCCCTGAAAGCCCGTACCGCATCTTCATAGCGCCTATGATAATACAGCTCCCTGGCATAATAGAACTGGTGCCTGGGTTCCAGAAGTTCCCCTTCCTTCAGCATGGTTTCGTATATCCGCAGGTTGCGGTCCTTATCTCCGGCGCCTTCCTTCCGGTGCTGAATCTCGATATCAGTGTAAAGGATGCTGCCGGAAGGGGACACTGCCTCATGGACCCGGCCCTGCCACTGGAAGCCCTTGCGGTTCTTTAAGAGGCGTTCCCTGTAATAGGAAAAGGAGGTCCTTCCGTTTGCGTCAAAACCAGTGAGATATTTCATCATCACCACATCCACAGAGGGGTCCAGGGTTTCCTTCAGTTTCTTTAAACGGGCAGCGTGTTCCGGTTCCATCACATCGTCAGCATCCATCCACATCCAGTAGTCCATCACCGCCTTACGGCAGGCAGCGTTTCTGGCAGCGGCAAAATCATCCTTCCATGGGAAATCGTAGACTTCATCCGTGTAACGGGCAGCGATTTCTTTTGTCCGGTCCGTGGAGCCGGTATCCATGATTACTATCTGGTCGGCCACCTCGGACATGGTCTTAAGGAGCCGTTCCAGCACGGCCTCCTCATTCTTTACTATCATACAAAGACTAATGGTTATCAAAAGCAATCCCCCTGTATCTGTTTCTTTATAGGCCGGATGTCCATTCACATCCCCGGCATACTATACTATATGAAAATGGAACAAGTTTGGTGTGCAGGAGGATGGCAGAAGACTGTGATATGTGCTATAATAGGGAAACAGACAAAAGCGGGAAGGAGGAGGTTCAAATGAGAAAAAGAGGGGCATGTGCCGTGCTGGCAGGGGCAGCTCTGATTATGACCTGCGCACTGTCCTTTACAGCCTTTGCAAAGGAGGAAAGGACCCCGGTGGGGAAAATTAAGCTGAATTTCACATCGGATATCCAGGCAGGAGAAACCGGAGGCAGCGTGGACGTGACACTGGAGGATGGGGAGTGTTCCATTGAGAGCGTGGATATTATTAACGAGGGCGATAACTGGGTAGGCGGGGATAAGCCTAAGGTTGAGATATGGCTTTCCGCTGACAGTGATTACTACTTTAAGAAATCAGGAAAGAGCGCATTTTCATTTTCCGGCGATACGGTCAAGTATGTATCCAGCTCCACCAAGAGCGACAAGGAAGAAATGGTTCTGGTGGTAAGGCTGGATAAGCTGGATGAGGATGATGAGGACCTGGATGTAAGCGGCCTGTTGTGGGATGAAGACAATGGGGTGGCTCACTGGGACCATATGAGCCTGGCGAAGAATTACAAGGTCCGTCTGTGCCGCAGAGGCGGCAATTCCTATGAGGACGGCATTGGCGCCACCTATACGGTAAAGGAAAACAGCTATGATTTTTCCGGCAAGTTTCCAAAGGCAGGCACTTACTATTTTAAGGTAAGGGCCATGGATTCCAGGAATAATGCCGGAGACTGGCAGGAATCGCCTTATATCGAGATAACAGAAGAAGATTTGGCCAGGGTGAACGGCCAGTGGCTCAGGGATGACCGGGGCTGGTGGTACCAGAAAGGTGACGGCACCTACACGGCAAACGGATGGCAGTACATTAATTATAAGTGGTATTTTTTTGACCAGGACGGATATATGAAGACCGGCTGGATATCCTGGGGTGATAAGCTCTATTACTGTGACCCGTCGGGAGCCATGCTGGTATCCGCTGTTACGCCTGATGGATTTACCGTGGGTGCGGACGGGGCCAGGACGAATTAAAAGTGCAAAGACTTTCCATACATAAAATGTTAAAAAATGGCTATCCTTATATCAATGATAAGATTGATATGAGGAGGTCATTTTTTTATGGTAAACGAATTGGAGATAGAGGCTGTAACCGGCAGGGAGATACTGGATTCCAGGGGGAATCCCACGGTGGAAGTGGAAGTGTGCCTGACAGGAGGAGCTGCAGGCAGGGCTGCTGTCCCCTCCGGGGCTTCCACCGGTAAATTTGAGGCAGTGGAGCTTCGGGACGGCGGGGACCGGTACAACGGACTGGGAGTACGGAAAGCCGTGGAACATGTGAATACAGTGCTCAGCGAGGCAGTGCTCTTTGAAAGCGCTCTGGACCAGCGGCGCATAGACCGTCTGCTTCTGGATGCGGACGGTACGGAGAACAAGGGAAAGATGGGGGCCAATGCCATACTGGGCGTGTCCATGGCAGTGGCCAGGGCCGCAGCCAATGAGCTTAGGATGCCTCTCTACAGGTATCTGGGCGGAATCCATGCATCCACTCTTCCCATTCCCATGATGAATATTCTCAACGGAGGAAAACACGCTGACAACACAGTGGATTTGCAGGAATTCATGATTATGCCCTACGGGGCCTGCTGCTTTGCGGAGCGTCTGAGGATGTGCGCAGAGGTCTATCACACATTAAAGAAGCTTCTGAAGGAAGAAGGGTACAGCACCGGAGTAGGAGATGAAGGAGGCTTTGCGCCGGACCTTAAGGACTCCGAGGCGGTCCTTGAATTTCTGGTAAGGGCCATGGAAAAGAGCGGGCTGAAGCCGGGCACGGACATGAAGATTGCCATTGACGCTGCGTCCAGCGAGCTCTACGACGAAGCCAGCGGCATGTACCTGTTTCCGGGGGAAAGCCGTATGGCGGGAAAGGAAATCCGCCGCAGCGCACAGGAGATGGTGGATTACTACAGACGCCTTGTGGATGCGTTTCCCATTTGCTCCATTGAGGACGGACTCCAGGAGGAGGACTGGGTGGGCTGGAAAATGCTTACCAGGGAGCTGGGTGACCGCATCCAGCTGGTAGGGGATGACCTGTTTGTCACCAATACAAAGCGGCTGTCAAAGGGCATTGAGCTGGGAGCAGGAAATGCCATCCTGGTGAAGGTAAATCAGATAGGTACGCTGACAGAGAGCTTTGAGGCCATTGAGATGGCTAAGAGGGCTGGTTTCGGCACCATCATATCCCACCGCTCCGGCGAGACAGAGGATTCCATCATTGCGGATATTGCAGTTGCAGTCAATGCAGGGCAGATTAAGACCGGCGCTCCCTGCCGTTCTGACCGCGTGGCCAAATACAACCAGCTGCTGCGCATTGAGGAAAACCTGGAAGGCTGATTGCCCCTGAGGAAAAGCGGGGAGGCTGGTACGGACAAAAATTCCCGCTGGTGAAAGGCAGAGGGGAGGGAATGTATCCGGGCGCTGTTTTGCCCGGAAAATCCCCTCCCTGTCCCATTTAATTCTTGACAACCGGAAAAAGCAGGGTATGATGTAAGAAGATGCATTGATTGCATCAAAAAGGGGAAAAATAAGGAGAGAGACATGAGAGAATTACTGTTTATGGAACCTGTTTTTAAGGAAGCCATCTGGGGCGGTACCCGTCTTAAGGACGTGTTCGGTTATGATATCCCCAGCAGCAGCACAGGCGAGTGCTGGGCCATAAGCGCCCATAAGAACGGGGATTGCCGTATTGCCGGCGGGACATGGAAAGGACAGAGCTTAAGCTCCCTGTGGGAGAGCCACCCTGAGTGGTTTGGGGCTGCGGCAGGCTGTCATAAGGAATTTCCGCTGCTGGTTAAAATCATTGACGCCAAAAGCGACTTAAGCATACAGGTCCATCCGGACAATGCCTATGCTGCGGAGCATGAAAACGGCTCCCTGGGTAAGACTGAATGCTGGTATATCCTGGACTGCGGCCCGGATGCAACCATTGTGATTGGACACCATGCAGGAAACAGGAATGAAGTTAAGCAGATGATTGAGGAGAAGCGCTGGAAGGATTTTATACGGGAAATACCTGTCAGGAAGGGCGACTTTTTCCAGATTAATCCCGGATGCGTCCACGCCATAAAGGGCGGCACCCTGGTGCTGGAGACGCAGCAGAGCAGCGATATTACATACCGCGTCTATGACTACGACAGGCTGTCCGGCGGAAAACCCAGGCAGCTCCATGTAAAGGAAAGCATTGATGTGATAGAAGCGCCTTTTAAGGAGGACCCGGACGCCAAACCGGCAGTTGTGAAGGAAACGGACAGCGGTAAAAAAGTACATCTTGTAACCTGTGCTTACTATACTGCAGATAAGATAGACATAACAGGCCGCTGGACGGAGAATTACGGGGACAGCTTTGCAAATGTGAGTATCCTGGACGGAGAGGGAAGCGTCAACGGTATCCCGGTTTCAAAGGGGCAGCATTTTATTGTCCCCGCGGGATTTGGGGATGTGATTTTCGAGGGAACCCTTTCCCTCATTTGTTCCCAGGCAGTCTGAACCCGGTTGGCGCAATGGGCTGCGCGGCGTCTTACCTATAAAAATATGGGAAAACAGGTTGTGTTTTAGGACAAAGTATGATAAAATACCTTTGTTTGACTATAAGAAAATGGAGAGGTGCAGGCGGATGTCAGTAATACACGTTATTTTGTCAATCATATATGTAATTCTTGGTGTTGCAATATCAGTGGTTATCCTGATGCAGGAAGGTAAGTCCAACGGACTGGGGAGCGCAATTGGCGGTATCTCCACAGACAGTTACTGGAGTAAGAACAGAGGCCGTTCCATGGAAGGTGCGCTGGAGCACTTTACCAGGTATGGAGCCATTGCATTCATGCTCATTACCATTGCCCTGAACGTGCTTCTTAAGGTCCTGGGGTAATTAAGATAACAGAAGGATAAGTGACAAAAACACCCTTGTATTCATATAAGGGTGTTTTATTTCATTCAGGCGGATTTTGGCCTGTTTCAGGACAGGCCGGATATTTTTAAGAAAGAGGTCATATGGAAAAAGAAATATTGGAACAGCGGGGAAAGATGCTGGAGGAAGTGATGAGTGACAAGTCCTATGTGCCAATGAAGGCAAAGGAGCTGGCCATGCTTCTGGGGATTCCCAAATCACAGAGAGATGAACTGACCCAGGTACTGGATTATCTGGTGTCAGAGGGAAGAATCGGAATTTCCAAGAAGGGGAAATATGGAAAACCGGAGGTGTTTTCCATTAACGGCATATTTTCCGGACATCCCAAGGGCTTTGGCTTTGTGGCTGTGGAAGGCATGGAGCAGGATGTGTTCATCCCTGAGGACAGGACAGGCGCGGCCCTTCACGGGGACAAAGTCCAGATTGTGGTGGAATCCCAGGGACCGGGAAACGGACGCAGGGCTGAAGGCTCTGTGCTTAAAGTGCTGGAGCATGCCAACAAAGAGGTGGTTGGGTATTACCAGAAGAGCAAGGGCTTTGGATTTGTGATTCCGGATAACCAGAAGATTTCCAAGGATATTTTCATTCCCCAGGGCTGCGATATGGGAGCTGTCACCGGACATAAGGTGGTGGCCCGGATTAAAGATTTCGGGGATGCATCTCATAAGCCTGAGGGCGTTGTGACCGAGATTCTGGGCCATGTCAATGACCCGGGAACAGACATCCTTTCCATTGTCAGGGCCTATGGACTGCCGGAGGAGTTTCCGCCGGAGGTCATGGACGAGGTGGAGGGCTGCCCGGATGAAGTGGCGGTGCCTGGCCCTTCCGGGGACGAGAAGACCTGGGACGGACCTTACGGCATTGGGGATTTGACTTCACCCCAAGACTGGACCGGCGATTTGGCGGGCCGTCTGGATTTAAGGGGACTGCGCACAGTCACCATAGACGGAGAGGACGCCAAAGACCTGGACGATGCAGTGACCCTGTGCAGAGGCAGACAGGGCGGGTATATCCTGGGAGTCCACATTGCGGATGTAAGCCATTATGTAAAGGAAGGCCGCCCGCTGGACAAGGAGGCGTTAAAAAGGGGTACCAGCGTCTATCTGGTGGACCGGGTGATTCCCATGCTTCCCCATAAGCTGTCCAATGGAATCTGTTCCCTCAATGCAGGAACGGACCGCCTGGCTTTAAGCTGCATCATGGAACTGGATGAACAGGGGAATGTGCTGGACCACAAAATTGCGGAAACCGTGATTCACGTGGACCGGCGGATGACTTATACGGCAGTGAATGCCGTTGTCACGGATGAGGACGAGGCGGTCATGGCTGAATATGAGGGATTTGTGCCCATGTTCAGGCTGATGAAGGAGGTATCCGATATCCTCAGGGAAAAGAGGAGAAAAAGGGGGGCCATTGATTTTGATTTCCCGGAGAGCAAAATTCTTCTGGATGCCCAGGGAAAGCCGCTGGAAATCAAGCCCTATGAGCGCAACGCCGCCACAAAAATCATCGAGGATTTCATGCTGGCAGCCAATGAGACAGTGGCAGAAGATTATTTCTGGCAGTCTCTTCCATTCCTCTACCGGACCCATGATAATCCGGACCCGGAGAAAATGAAGCAGCTGGGGACCTTTATCCATAATTTTGGATATTTCATCCGGCTTCAGCAGGGGGAGATTCATCCCAAGGAACTGCAGAAGCTTCTGGACAAGATAGAGGGCACGCCTGAGGAGGTGCTTCTCTCCAGGCTGACCCTGCGTTCCATGAAACAGGCAAAGTATACCACCCTGTGCTCCGGCCATTTTGGCCTGGCTGCCAGGTACTATACACATTTTACTTCGCCTATCCGAAGATATCCGGACCTACAGATTCACCGCATTATTAAGGAAAGCCTGAAGGGCGGGCTGGGGGATAAGCGGGTCAGCCATTATGAGGCCATTCTGCCGGGCGTTGCCATGCAGACGTCAGCTCTGGAGCGCCGGGCGGAGGAAGCGGAGCGGGAGACGGACAAGCTTAAGAAATGTGAGTATATGTCCGGATTTATCGGTCAGGAGTTTGACGGCGTTATATCAGGCGTCACCAACTGGGGCCTGTATGTGGAGCTGCCCAACACGGTGGAAGGGCTGGTGCGCATAAGCGAGCTGCGGGATGATTATTATATATTTGATGAACAGCATTACGAACTGGTGGGAGAGATGACCAGGAAAACATTTAAGCTGGGCCAGCCCATACGGGTCCAGGTGGCGTCCACGGACCGTCTGCTCCGGACAGTGGACTTTATCCTGTCCAGGGACTGGGATATAAGCCCGGGCAAGGGTGCTTCCGTGTAAGGCTGTAAGTCATACAGGCAATCATGACTAGAAAGAAAGGGAAATACCATGGGGAAGGAAAGTATTAAACTGGTTGCGAACAATAAGAAGGCATACCATGATTATTTCATTGACGAGAAATACGAGGCTGGAATCGAGCTCTTTGGCACAGAGGTAAAATCCATCCGGATGGGGAAATGCAGCGTAAAGGAAGCCTTTGTGAAGATTGACAGAGGCGAGGTGTATGTGTGCGGTATGCACATCAGCCCTTATGAGAAGGGAAACATATTCAATAAGGACCCGCTGCGTGTCAGAAGGCTGCTGCTGCATAAATACGAAATCATGAAGCTGAACGGTAAGATTGCGGAAAAGGGCTATACCCTGGTTCCTCTCCAGGTGTACTTTAAGGGCAGCCTGGTAAAGGTGGAGGTGGGCCTGGCCCGCGGTAAGAAGCTCTATGACAAACGGGCAGACATTGCCAAGAAGGACCAGAGAAGGGAACTGGAGAAGGAATTCAAGGTGAAAAACCTATATTAAGGATTGGAATGAGAAGGTGCTATGAGAAGCTGCGGCGAGGGATGTTTCGAGGGAAAGGCATATACGGATTTCATAAAGGAGGCTGAGGGACTTAAGTCCACTTTGCGCACAGCCTGGACAGCAGAGGGGCGGCAGGAGAGCACAGCAGAGCATTCCTGGCGTCTGGCTCTGTTTGCCGGGGTGCTGTGCAGGGAATTCCCGGAACTGGACCGGGAAAAGGTGCTGATGATGTGCCTTGTCCATGACCTGGGGGAACGGTACAGCGGAGATATATCAGCTGTACTGAGGCCGGATGCAGAAGATAAGCTGAACCAGGAACGGGCCGATGTACAGCGCATATGCAGGTTCCTGCCGGAAGGAGGAGCCGGGGACGAGGTGGCCGGGCTGTGGGAGGAATACAGCCGGGGCATTACCCCGGAAGCCAGGTTTGTAAAGGCCCTTGATAAAGCGGAAACCATCATCCAGCACAGCCAGGGAAGAAATCCGGTCGGATTTGATTATGGATTCAATCTGAACTACGGAAAGGAATACTTTGACCGGGACCAGCGTCTGGAAACCCTGCGCGGACTGGTTGATGCGGAAACACGGAAACGGATGGAAACAGAGGGAAAACAAAACAACGGTTGTGCGAAGGACAGATAGCAAAACACAACAAAAAAACAAGCAGTTCATTCTGCTTGTTTTTTCATGACCTGACCGGGAATCGAACCCGGGTTTACGCCGTGAGAGGGCGTCGTCTTAGCCGCTTGACCATCAGGCCTTGTCTGCATATCTCAGCGACAGCTTGTTTATAATACCATATAGTTTTTAGTTTGTCCAGTACTTTTTTGAAAAAAATTAAACTATTTCTGAATATTCGTGGATTGTGGAAAAACAAAAAGCAAGCAGTAAAAATCTGCTTGCTTTCATGACCTGACCGGGAATCGAACCCGGGTTTACGCCGTGAGAGGGCGTCGTCTTAGCCGCTTGACCATCAGGCCTTATCTGTGCATCTCAGCGACAGCTTGTTTATAATATCATATAGTTCTTAGTTTGTCCAGTATTTTTTGAAAAAAATTATACCGGGCAAACATATGCCGGAAAATAAAAATCAGCAAAGTAAAATGACCAGTCGGGGAACTGGTCATTTTAGGAGAAGGTATTTCGTTTCTTATGGGGTGTAACAAAAACTATATAATGTATTGGGGGGGGTTACGTTAATTATAATAGCATATGCCATGAAAAAAGTGTGCACAAAGTTTGAAGAATGGAAAAAAGTATTTTATGCATTCTTACAAGGCTCTTGTGAAAATGAAATAAAAAGGCTCTTTACAGGCTGCCGGACATAGCACTATGAACACAGCACGATAACCCGGTTGGGAGCTGTCTGTGGCGGTATGCTCTTAGTGGCAGCCGCATAATATACCAGCAGGAAATGATTTGCCGGGAAACAGAAATAGGGCTGACCGTTTAGGGTTGACAATACAGTGGACTGATACAGGTTCAGCTTCAGCGATTGGTCGGATGCAGTGAGGGTTTCATCAAACCAGGAAAGGTTTACATCCTCCTCCGGCCTGACAACGGCAATTAATTCAGCCTGGTATTGCGGCGGATAGATAAGGGGAACAGGCAGGGTGCTGTCATAAAATGCAGCCACACGCATGCCCGGCATCAGCCGCATGGTGTCCACCACAAAGGTTTCATTGGATAGAATCATATTGACGGGCTGGCCTTCCACACCCAGTGTTATGACCTGGGTACAGCAGTCCCCTTCCTGAGTAGAGATGTTGGTAATGACTCCGACTATGGGAGTCAGATTTTCATAGTTCATAAAAAATATCCTTTTTTAATTATCATATGCCGGGAAAGTAAAAAGAATCCAGAAAGTTGAATAAAAAGGAGGAGGCCGGAAGGACTTCATCCCTCCGGCCGAGTATTATGAAAAAAAGTTTTATTAGCATTAGCTCTTTACATAAATTAGTATATCCATAAAATGTGAGGAAAATTTTATGATTCTGTAACGGAATTATGAACATTATGTGAGAAGTTTGTGAATGACCGGACAGGGGAAGGACAGCGTTATATGTAATTATATGTAATTATATGGAATCATATGGAATCCGAAGCTGCTATGTTATTGTTAATTTTCCGCCATTGTATTGTAATAAGGCTAAATTGTGATAGACTGGATTTAGACAATACATAGAAGGAGGTATAATATGAAATTTTATATTTGCAATCACTGCGGCAACATAATTGCCTATGTGAAGAGCAGCGGCGTACCGGTTGTCTGTTGTGGGGAAAAGATGCAGGAGCTGGTTCCAAACACCACAGACGCGGCAGTTGAAAAGCATGTGCCTGTCATCCGCACAGATGGGGCCAAGGTGACTGTCACAGTCGGGTCAGCCGAGCATCCTATGATTCCGGAACACTACATCCAGTGGATTGCTCTGGCTACCAGGCAGGGGAACCAGAGAAAAGAACTGCAGCCAGGACAGAAGCCCCAGGCAGAGTTCATGCTCTGTGAGGGAGATGCGGTTGAGGCTGTATACGCATATTGCAACCTGCATGGTTTATGGAAGGCAGAGCCGTAATCTGCCCGGCATGATATCCGGGTGAGGTGTATCCGGCTTTATAAGATGCAGCAGGATATGATATGCAATCAGACATAATCAAAGGAAACAAACAGCATTTCGGCCGTTGGGGTACGAAATGCTGTTTTTTAGTTGCAAAACAGTGTGGCAGGATAATTAGCAGGATTTTTTTATTGGATGCAACTTTTATGAAAGCTCTCCCGTCTAATCATATGAAACCGTATGGAATATGAAAGAATTAAGATGAAAAGGAGATTTACCATGAAAAAACATTTAGCTGCTGTTACCATCTGTACCCTGGCTCTGACCAATGCCATTCCTGCCGTGCCTGTTTACGCTGCCGCCGGAAAACCGGCTGCCGCTTATTCCGCGAGGCAGAGGCGTGAGGGACAGAAAAAAGTTAAGGATGCGGCATCCAGGGTCAAATCAGCTTTTAAGAAACAGGACCTGAATGCATTGGCAGATTTATGCAACTATCCGCTCACCATATCATACGCATCCGGCGAATTGGTTGAGCTCAAAAACAAGCAGGAGCTGCTGGCCCTGGGTTCCGGTCCTGTTTTTACGGCTGGAATGAAGTCCGCCATTGCATCCACGGATGTCTCCAAGCTGAAAGAGGTAGGGGATGCAGGGGTGCAGATGGGCGGCGATGCAGGTCTGAGTCTGTATAAGTTTGGAAAGCAATGGAAGGTTAACAACATTTACAGTGATTACGGCAGCCAGTCAGGCAGCGCCTCAGGGGCGCTCAATATCGGCAATCTGGAGGAAGCAGCCACCACGGTCCAGAAATGCTTTTCTTATAAGGATATAGAGACTCTTTCCAGGATTTGCAATTATCCGGTGAATGTAATCTATGCAGATGGAACATCCGCAGAATATAGCGATGCAGCCACTTTTATAGCCAAATGCGGCGACAGGCTGTTTACGGACCGTCTGTGCAATTCCGTCACTGCCACGGATGCATCCCGGCTTCAGGCAGTAGGCAACGCCGGAGCACAGCTGGGAGCGGATTCCGGGCTGGCCATGTACCAGTTTGGAGGTTCCTGGAAGGTGAATAATATCTATCAGTAAAGTTTCCGGAAGTTTCTGGCTGGATAGTCCGGCCCCCTGCCGCCGTTACCACAGAATCTGACCGCGGCAGAGGAAGTCAGGAAATCCAATGTATCCCTGGAAAATAGCGGAACAATGCCCTGGCCGTGATATCCTCTTCCGGGACAAAGGGGTCTGGCCATTCCCGGGCGTCACTGGAATGGTTCCGGTTATCTCCCAGCATCAGATAACAGCCTTCCGGCACTTCGAAGTGGTAGTCCTCTGATTCCATGGGCTCCGGCAGATAGGGTTCATTCAAGGGTGTTTCCGATTGGTTGATGTATATTTGGTTATCCCGGATATCCACGGTCTCTCCGGGCAGCCCAATAATCCGTTTGACCAGCCTGGTCTTGTCCCTGCCGGGTTCCGCCTTATGGTTGAAGAGGACGATATCCCCTCTTTGGGGTTGGGCGCCGAACGCGTATGAAAGTCTGGAGCCGATGATTCGGTCCCCTGTCATGATGGTATTTTCCATGGAACCGGATGGTATATAGCTGTTGGCAATGACAAAGGTGTTGAGGACAAAGGCAATGGCAATGGCGGCCAGCAGTATCCTGACCCATTCCAGCAACTCTTTTTTTAGGCCGGAGCTCCCGGATGATTTATTATTAAGTGATTTATTCATGAGATTCTCCTTTAGGATGTAAATTGAGTTTGGAAAAGAACGTATGCTGTGTATCAGTTTAGCATTTACAACTTATAAAGTCTTTATTATTTGTTAATATGTAAGAATAATTAATAGTTTATTTATTAAAAAATTCTTCCCGTGATGTTATTCTATGAATAAGAATGAAGCAAGGGAGTGGAATATGAAACGAATCATACGTACAATAAGCATCATACTGGCTATTCTGTTAGCCGCAGCCGGCGGCTACTATGGGGGAAGAAGGAGCGTCAGCCCCATGGTTGGAACCACATTTTACGCTGTCATAGAAGATATAAGGGAGAACCGTATCCTGGTTCAGGGATTGGAGATAAATGATATCAACGGGCGGGGCGCTTTTGAGCTGACAGTGGGGGATAAAACAGAATTTATTTGGAGAGGGGTGCCCATTACAGCGGAAGATTTGAAGGTTGGAAACACCATATCAGTCACATACACAGGGGAAGTGCTGGAGTCGTATCCGGCCCAGGTCAGGGATGTGCTCCGGATTCAGTTGCTGGACGATGAGACACCCTACTAGGCAATGCCTGACGGACAAAGTAAAATGACCAGTCGGGGAACTGGTCATTTTAGGAGAAGGTATTTCGTTTTTTATGGGGTGTAGCAAAAACTATATAATGTAATGGGGGGTTACGTCTATTATAATATCACCTGATGCGGAAAAAGTGTGCACAAACTTTTTTGGGGATAAAAGTTTGTTTTGTGTACTTTTTTTAGAAGTAATCATGTTTCACATCTGATGGGGGACAATGGGCCTCCGGGTTGGGCAGTATGTTGCGGGAGGAGAATGAAAACGCTGTTCCGGTACCGTGTTTCGATGTAAGAGGATATGATATGCATGAAAGGAGATTTATATGAGTGAAAAAAGATTTTCCATACCAGTCATGTTAGCTGCCGTTATATTGACGGCTTTCTTCACTGCAATTGCCTCCCGATGGTATTTTATCAATCAGAAGGCAGACGGATACAAATCGCAGCTTACGGCCAGGGTTCTGGCCAATGATGGGATGCATTTGACAATCCAGGGGGATATTACCAACAACAAAGGAACCAATGGTACATATGTTGTAAAATACAATTCCGGTGTAACTGTATATGATTCTTCCGGAAATGAAATAGCATTCTCGGATTTGCAGCCTGACAGCCATATTTCTATTTATTACATGTGGAGTATACCAAGGTATGTGTCCCCTCATACTGAATGGAGGGATTTATTTGCATTGGAAGAAAGCCAGAACATACCCGGTGTATTGGCAATTGCCAGGCTTGAGGACGGCGAGTCCGGAAAACCCATTGATTTTTTCGACCCCAGCCTTACGGCAACTCCATAAGATAGGCTAAGGGGCGTTATAACTGAATAAGATAGTTCAGGCTGGAGCGTGCATTGTATTGGATTCTCCGGCCTTTTTTATGTATACTGTTTTGTATTTTTCCAAATTTTCATAAAATCCTATTTTGTTACCTGGTTGTAACCAAAATTTGGTAGACTGGAACCAGTTGGTAATTCACTTAGTCCGTTAATATGGGCTATGGAGGTAATGAGAGGAGTGACTGTATGAGCAGCAAAAAAAGGTTTGGTATAAGAAAGAAAAAATTATATGATTTACAGAAACGTTGGATTGCAATTTTGCTGGCGGCAGCTATGGTACTAACCAATGCAGGTGCTGGGATGACTACTGTTTATGCAGCAGATTCAGCAGATACTGTTGTATTTACAATGGACGGTATTCAGTTGCTGGAGTCAATCCAAGAATCCATTGCCAGCAACAACGAAGTGACAATTGGTGACCTTGATTTTACAAATGGTAAAGTTACGGATTTTGAACGTCTGTTTTTTGGAGAAGGAAAACTAATGGAAGTATTCCCGGAACCAGAAGGCGGAAGTGTGGACGCGGAGTTAAGAGTGTTCATACGATTGCCGGAAGATGCCGATGATATGTATATGGTAACTGGTGATGAAGAGATTATTTTCTTATATGTAAATAACGGGGAAGATACCATTAGCTGTACCACGAATATCATAAAGATGGATGACGGAGAAGAGAAGGTCAAAAAAACCAAACGGATTAACGTGAAAAACTTTGATGCAGCATATGGGGATGAAGAGGTAAATTATATTTCAAAGCCAGTTGAAGAGACTGCGGAATTCATACCGGACGATGGAAAAGGAACAGATAATAAGGAAACCGCGGCACCGGAAACATTGGCCCCAACGGAAGAAGGGACTATTGAGGAAGCAACCTCGGTTAACCCGGACAGGGATGATGCAGCCAATGATTCTACAGAAGTATCAATAGAAACTTCTGTAGAAAACCAGAAGGATGCTGAGGATACAGAGAAGGAAAAAACAGAGACAGCAGAGACGGAGAAAGAAGCAGAGACAGAGCAGGAAGCCCAGTCGGAGAAAGAAACGGAGCAGGAAGCCCAGCCGGAAAAGGCAGCGGAGCCGGAGCAGGAAGTCCAGCCGGAAAATACAGCAGAGCCCGATAGAGGAGCCGATGGCCAGGTGGCATCTATTATCCGTCATTACGCGCCGGTGGTTGGTGACATGGAAGACAGGGATGTTCCGGAACTGCCGAAGGCAGAATCAGTAAGAGAACCGGAGACAGAGCCTGCAATAGATAAGGAAACAGAATCTGTTGACAAAATAGAAGAAACCGCAGATAAAGCAGAGGAACCGGTTATCAAGGAAGAAACTGGACATACAACAGAAGAAACAACAAATGGGACACCGGATGAGACACCGGCAGTCCAGGAAGAAACTACAGATGAAGCCGCTGATACCACAGAAGAAACAACGGCGGTTCCTGAAGAAAGTGGCGGCAGTGAAACGGAAGAAGAAATTACCAGGGAAACAGAAGCACCGGAAAAACTGCCGGTCGCATCGCCATCCAATGGCACTGAGAATGAGATGAAAAATGATGCAGGAAAAACAGGTTCCAGTGGTTTGGTAGGCATTGGAAACTGCGCTACGGCAAAAGCATATATTACAACGCTCAGTAAACTGAATATTATGGAAGAAAGAGTAATGGTTTCCACGACGGCAGACGACGGAGCTGTTATAGCGGTATCTGGTTCTGAAAAGGCTATGAAGAATATTGTGGATGTCAAAGCGGAAGCCATGAGCGATATAGACAGCTTTGTGGAAAGGTTAAACACTGAATTGGCCGGCAACGGTGAAAAGGTTGACCGAATTGCTGTGTATGATGTAACTGTAATAGATAACGATGGAAATGAAACGCAGCCAAATGCCGAGGTTAAAGTTTCTATTGAAGCGCCTGAGATAGTAGACAATGAAAGCGAGGTCAGTGCATTCCACGTAAAAGAATTTAAAGAGGGCAGCCAGGAATATGAGATTGAGATAAAGGATGCGGTTGTTAACGAGTCACAGGGAATGGTCGTGATGGGGACGGACAGCTTCTCTCCTGTAGGCGCTTTCTCTGTGGTGCCGGCTGCAGATACAGGCTCTGCCTATAAATCATGGGAAGACGGCAGCTGGAAGACCGAACCGATTATACTTGGGCCCACATCAGACGGAATTGATTTCTCCTATGAAATATTAAATTCAAATTATAAGAACTTTGAGGCAGTCATAGAGGTCACTATAGGGGAAGATGTGGATGCCGATGAACTGAATATTAATCTCGATGATTACATCATGGAAGAAATCATACCTAATATAGATGATTACATGTGGAATCAGACACAGGGCGGTGATAAGTACCAATTTAATGTAAAAATCATAAATAAGTCCCAGGTTGATTATCAGTATAAAGATAACAGTTTTGTTTATACGATTCTCAATAATGGTGAGAACTCTGGTTTCTATTCATATACCGGCCAGGCCATTCCAAAAGGTACTGTGATATGGAATATGGGGAATACGGCCATGGCATCTCTGTTTAACTGTATGGTAGACAGGGTTCCTTCCTACAGCAAATGGAACCTGAATGAATTCCGTTTTACGGATTCAAAAGGAATGACCCATGATTATAATGGAACTGGTGATTTGGTTCAGTATTACCTTGACTTTTACAATGACAGGTATGATTTGCAGGCAAAACAGCTTGACCAGTTTCCGGATTATGTCATAGCTGAGATTATAGGATTCAATCCGAATCCTAACTGGGATACAGGGTTTCAGGGCCAGACATTGGGCGGACGCGCATCGGATTTTGAATTAGCTGAAGCGGCATATAACTTTTTCTATAATTCATGTCTGCGGTTATTTGTCAATACAGACAGCTATAACAGGGAAGGATTGGACCAGTATTATAAAGACAGCGTGGATTCTGCAACCTATTCTCTTGGAAGCCATATGCGCAGCCACAATGAGAATGGCACAACGGTTATGGAGCCATACTTTTCAAGTGCATTTTCCACCATTAAATCCGGGTCTTCCAATGCACTGGAGAATAATATAGTCATGGCTTTGGATGGCGACTATACGACTGATGCATATCAGGTCAGCTTTTTTGGATTTACATTTGGTTTCCAATTGCAAAAGCCAGCGCCGGCAACAGGAGCCGTTCTATTTAATGGTGAGAAAGTATTATCCGGCCGTGAGTTTACGGCGGAGGATGAATTTACCTTTTCCTTGAAAAAGAATGGTTCTGAGGTTGACAGAATTACCATTAAGCCGTTAGAAAGCGCCAGGTTTAGATTGACGGATAACCTTGCAGCGGACGAATTGGGAACACAAGCAGTGTACTCTATCTCAGAAGTGGGCGGCGGTACCACGGTCAACGAGGTTTCTTACGATAATACGGTTTACCAGGGGACGTATGATATTACTCTGGATGAATCAAATAACAGATTGATTGCCGTGCATGTGGACGGAAGTAATCTGGACCAGGGAGTGGTTTTTACAAATGTTTACAGCCATAATTCCACGCCGGACACCCCTGGGGGAGGCGGAAGCAGCGGCGGCGGAGGCGGCGGCAACTCAGGCGGTCACCGTACCACTCCGGAAACCGGCGGCCCGGGGATAACCATTAATCCGGAGGAAGTACCGCTGGCATCCCTTCCAGATACACCTGTTTTCATTGACGAAGATGAAGTGCCGCTGGCTCCATTGCCGAAAACCGGTCAGGGTTCTGCGGTAACCACATTTACCATGCTGTTGTCTGGTTTGCTCCTGGTTCTGACAGCTTTAGGTAAGAAAAGAAAAGAAGAATCGGTCTGATGTCTTGGCAAAGGCGGTGGAGTAGGTGGTTTCAAGCCAGGAGCGGTACTAAGTGCGTAAAGAAATGTCTGTAAATGCGAATCTTTTAAGATAATAACTGGGCTGAAAGTTCCTTTTTGGGCTTTCAGCCCTTGCTTTATATATAACACCAACTACAGTTGCATGTTAAGGGACAATAGACGGGCTTTCCTTTGCCAGCTCCATCATATTATCTGTAATACGCTCCATCAAAGTATAGCGTTCAAATTCGGCAACCACTGCAAATAAATGACCTAAAAGAAATATTTCCGACGTGGAAATAATATTGAAAACTTCAGACCTAAATTGAGGTTCATGATTGCATATGATATACTGAGCGTAACATGTGTAATGGATTTTGCTGCAACAAAAGAGAGAAGATATGCCTTACGTTTGGGTGCACAATAGACGATATTATGGAAATCACACCAAGCATAGAAGATAGATGAAATTTTTATTGAGCTGTAACGACATAAATTTCAGGAGATACAAGGAATGGAATTAGGATGGATTGATTTTTCAAAAACAGAGTGAAGTAAAGTTTTTGATTATGTGAAATCCACTCCATATCTTATGTCATTTATGCGTGATTATCAGTTAAAACGCTATATTGAAAAATACTTTGCTTAACATCCTGATGAAATCAACAAAGTTAATAAAGATACTTTTTGGCTTAAGAGAAGAACACTTGACCGATATGATAAAGTATCGAATAACAATGCCCGGCTTGAAAGAGTTATGTCACATATATTTAAAGATAATGCAGAGCTTCTTTTGTGGGTTCCTCCGGCACGTCCGTATTATCAGCCGCAGGGTGTATTTAATGGGGGACCCTTAAAGGCCCCTCATTTATTAACTTTTTGTTAGATTTCATATTGTGGTTCGTGTTGTGCCTTATCATAAAAACGCACATTTTTCATTAGATTTGCAACATAATATATGTGATTAAATAAATGAAAAAAGTACGTATTTACGTTGTTTTCCGCAAATACGTACTTCTCAAAAAATGGAGCTGAGGGGAATCGAACCCCTGTCCGAAAATCAATTCCCTGTTCTTCTACTATCATAGTCCTTTATTTGACATTCCCTCTGCCATCAGAGAAAGGACACCCGGATGGTTTCAGTAGCTTCATGATACGCCCATATGCTCAAAGCTTTGCATACGTCGTTTCCCACATAGTCGATGCCAGGGTCTTAAAGTGCGGGTGCTCTAAGTCTGACAGCTGCCATTAGGCAGCGATTGCTAATTCGTCGTTAGCGTTTATATTTATTTTTGCCATTTAACCCATCGCATGGGGATAGCTTCACCAGCTGCATGACCCCCGTCGAAACCAGTACAACCCCTGAATACTCAGTGCTGCGCTTACCTGGTATGCTAACGAAATCCTGCGCTCACTCTATATTAGCAGTTTCCGGCGCCGCTGTCAAGGGCAGTGATGAAATATGATAGATATGGACAGTCTGGATAACAATGGCTGCCTCAGGACAGATATGGCCGGAGCTCCGGATGGGGCCGGACATAAATTCGTATAAACTTTGTAATGAAACATACCTCTATAATTAAGAGAAAAGAAATACCAGAATCCCCTCTTTCTGGTAATATAAGGATAGGGCATATTTGTATGCTCCGCATCATATGAATAGATTCCGGTGATAACGGAAAAGAGGGAGGCAATCATGAAACATAATATGAAGAAGACAGTATACGCAGCAGGACTCAGTGCGGCAGTGGCGGCCGCAGCCTTAGGGCTTGGTGGCTGTGCGGCCGGGACACAGATTCCGGACACCCTGAAGGTGCAGAATATTGGCGCGGCGGAGAATGTAATTACAGTAACAGGCCGCGAGGAGGTAAAGGTGGTGCCGGATATGGCACAGATTGAGTACGCTGTCTATACCAGGGAAGATACGGCTGCTGCATGCCAGGAGAAGAACGCCCAGGACCTGAACGCAGCCATTGAGACATTGAAGGGACTTGGGGTTGAGGAGACTTCCATACAGACATCCTCCTATGGTCTGAGCCCCATCCGCAACTGGAATTCCGATAGACAGGAGATAACCGGCTATGAGATGACCACCAGCCTGACTGTGTCCGACATTCCCTTTGACAATGCAGGTACCATTATCACAAAATCAGTGGCAGCAGGCGTCAATGGCATTAATTCCGTCAGCTATTTTTCCAGCAGCTATGATGCCAGCTACCAGGAGGCGCTGAAGGGAGCCATGGCTGTTGCCCAGGCCAAAGCACAGGCCCTGGCAGAGGCCAGCGGGAAGACACTGGCAGGCGTGGTTCACGCAGAGGAATTTGGCTATCGGCCGGAGACACGATATGCCTCCTATAATTCAGGCGGCTCTGCCAAAATGGCGGCGGCAGTGGAAGATGCAGCTGCTCCTGTTATGCCGGGCCAGGTCAGCGTGGAAGCCCAGGTAACGGTTTCCTATGAGCTGAACGAATAGATTATATTGAATCTGCCGGATGAAAAATAAATAAAGTGTTGCAGCGGATATACCCCGGAATCAGTATCATATAACATGATGCGGTACTGTTTCCGGGGATATTTGTCATTGATATTTAGGCATAAATATATTATTATTATTTTATAGTCTAATGAAGACAGGGGTACTATGAGATGACAACTGCAGATTGCAGAGGAAATGGCCGCAGGGATACGCTGCTTCCTATCATACTGTGTTTATGTTTTATTGCCAGCAGTATTATTTTTCTTGTACAGATGATTCTGAAAAGCCAGAAGGAGAACGTGGCATACCTGTATGATGCCGCGAATCAGACAAGGACATCCATTATAAAACAGATTGAGGGAGACTGGCAGACACTGGAGGGACTGGCTGTAAGTCTGAGGGATTTGGTAATCCTGGATGAGAACCAGATTATGACCATATTAAAGGATATAAATGAGGAGAATGCTTTTATCCGGATGGGCTACGCGGATGTCCGCGGCAATGCGCGCATGGTGGACATGAACGGCAATGTCCAGGAGGTTAATCTCAGCGGAATGGAGTTCTTTGAGAAGGCTCTGCAGGGGGAAAAGAGCATATCCGATACATTTGCGGACCCGCAGGATGCCAGTGGATATATCAATTACTTTGGTGTCAGGATTAATGACAGTAAAGGTAATGTCAGAGGCATACTCTGTGCGGTCCATTCAGCTGTCATACTGAGGGAGATTATCGACGCGCCGGTTCTTAAGGGGGCTGGTTATTCCAATATCCTGGATGACGATGGTAATTATGTGCTTAAGACCATTAAGACATATGAGGGAGACATCCTTCCTGAAAATAGAACAAAGATTGCAGAAGTCATAAAGAAAGAGGGCAGCGGTGATTTTATTCTTACAGACAGGCAGGGAATCAGGCAGATGCTGGTTATCCTTCCCATTATTGAGGGGCAGTGGTACCAGGTAAGCATGGTGCCTGTGGATGTGCTGCGTTCCAGCTACATCCAGACAGCAGGAGGTATCATGACCATTATCGTGGTGGCCTGCGGCCTGTTTATATGGCTGATGAGCAGACAGCAGAGGATGGCTGTGAATAACCAGAAGATGCTGATGAAGCTGGCTTACAGCGATTCCCTTACAGGTCTGCGCAATTTTGCGGGCTTTAAGCGGGAGGCGGAGATACTCCTTAACCGTCCTGAACTGGCCCGTTCTGAGCTGCCCGCCTATGTGCTCTGGTATGGTGACCTGAGGAATTTCAAACTGATTAATGATGTGCTTGGGTATGAGGAAGGGGACCGGCTGCTCAGGCTGGTGGCGGAATTCCTCAGAACAGTGGAAAGCCCTGACCGTATCAGCTGCCGCATAGCAGCTGATAACTTTGCCGGCATAACCCGGTGCGTGGATATGGAAGCGCTGGACAGAGGGCTTTGTCAGCTTAAGGAGTATATGAGAAATTCGGGTATGGACGAGCAGCCCTTCATGGAGATTCCCGTGGGCGTCTACCGCTTCCGTCCGGGAGATGAGAAACAGTCCCTGGATGTGCTGGTGAATTATGCCAACATGGCCCATAAGATAGCAAAGGAAAGACCGGGAACCTCCTATGTGTTCTATGATGACGGCATCCGCAGGCGCATGCTGGAGGATTCCGCCCTGGAGTCTGAGGCTGAGGCAGCTATGGAGAACCAGGAATTCATGCTCTATATGCAGCCCAAGATTGATATACAGAACGGGAACCGGATTACCGGTGCAGAAGTGCTGGTCCGCTGGCTCAGTCCAAGACGGGGGCTGATACCGCCCGGTGATTTCATCCCATTGTTTGAAAAAAGTGAGCTTATTGTAAAACTGGACCGCTATATGTTCGAACATGCATGCCGCTGGTACCGGATTTATCTGGAACAGGGCAAAAGGCCAGTGAGCCTGGCAATTAATGTATCAAAGGCCGGTCTGTTCCAGAACGACTTTGTGGATTACTACACGGGCATCAAGGACAAATATTCTATACCGGATGGTTTTCTGGAACTGGAGTTTACGGAAAGTATCCTGGCTGCTGACACGGAATTATTTGCGGAACTGGTGGTTAACCTGAATGCGCACGGTTTCATCTGCTCGCTGGATGATTTTGGCTCGGGATACAGTTCCCTTAACCTGCTGAAGAACCTGCCTATCGACGTGCTGAAGCTGGACATCCTGTTTTTCCACAAGAGCCGGGATATCAGGCGGGAGCGTATTGTTGTGTCCAATGTCATTAACATGGCCAGAGAATTGAATATAAAGACCATTGCAGAGGGCGTGGAGGATATGGACACCGTGGAATTCCTCAGGGATGCAGGCTGCAATGTGATTCAGGGGTATGTTTTTGCAAAGCCCATGCCGCAGGAGGATTTTGAACACCTGCTGACGAAATACCAGGACGGGCCTTTTGGAGGCATGGATGATAAATAGATAGGATAAATCAAATGAAAAACGGACCATCCCGCCAGGGGACAGTCCGTTTTTCATTTATACCATTACAATAGCAGGATTAATTCTTTTTTACTTTACCGGTATCCTTCGGAAGGGTGACATTCAACAGGATAGCCACCAGCGTAGCGATGACAACCGGAGATTTTCCGAAGATTGTGGTAACCCATGTGGGGAATGCGGACAGGGATGCGGATGCCTGTGACACGCCCATTCCCAGGGCAGCTGCAAGACCTACAATGGAGGTATTGCGGTAGTTCATATCTTCCGTCATAACCAGCTTCATACCGGTCATGGCAATGGAAGCGAATACAGATACAGTCGCGCCGCCTAAGACCGCATAGGGAATCGTGGTCAGCAGGGCGGAGAATTTGGGGAACAGTCCGGCAACCAGTATAATCAGTGCGGAAAGCCCTAAGGTCACGCGGTTAACAACCTTGGTGGTAGCCACGATACCTACGTTCTGGCTGTAGGTGGCGGTTGGCAGACATCCCAGGAATGCACCTATGATGTTTGAGAAGCCATAGCCCAGGATAGCGCCGTGAAGCTCATTTGTGGTGGGCTCCCGGTCCAGACCTCCTGCCGTGGTGGCGGAGAAGTCACCGATGGCCTGCACGGAGTTGATGACAAACAGCAGTCCCAGGGCCACGCAGGCAGACGCCTCAAAGCTGATGCCGAAATGCATGACCTGAGGGAGCTGGAACATGCCGGATTCAGCCACATTGCCAAAGCTTACCATGCCAAAGAACATGGAAAAGATATAACCTGCAATCATGCCCATAAGGATGGACGCCAGTTTCAGGAATCCCTTGGCAAAATGGTTCAGCACAGTAACTACCACCAGAGTGAAGATGGCAACCACCCAGTTCTGCCATGCGCCGTAGGTGGGCTGGCCCGCGCCGCCTGCCATGTAGTTGATGGCAGTGGGGTAGAGGGACAGACCGATGGTGAACACAACCGTGCCTGCAATCAGAGGCGGGAAGAACTTTCGTATCTTCTTGATGGTAAGGCCTACGAGAATGGCGCAGACACCGCCTACAATCTGGGCTCCCAATATGGCCGGGATGCCGGACTGCTCCGCAATGGCCTGCATACTGGGAACATAGGCAAAGCTTACGCCCAGGATAACAGGAAGGCCGGCGCCCAGATGGAAACTGTTCTTATTGCCTATGGGAAAGAGCTGCAGCAGGGTGGCAAGGGCGGATACAACCAGGGAAGCCTGAATCAACAGAACCCTGTCTGCCGTGTCAATGCCTGCTGCGCCGGAAATTATGATGGCCGGCGTTACACAGCCCACAATCATGGCTACTACGTGCTGCAGGGCCAGGGGAATTGCCTGGCTCATTTTTGGCACACCATCCAAATCAAACAGGGATGCGTGCTGTTTCACTGTATTGTCTGTATTCATATATCATTGCCTCCTTTACGCTAAATGGATATGAGTACCGGTTTTTCCCTGGATACCGTCTTTTGCTTTTTCCAACAGCGTAATGAGGGCAGTGCGTCCTGGTTTTGATTCAGCAAATTTAACAGCAGCCTGAACTTTGGGAAGCATGGAACCAGGGGCAAAATGTCCCTCTTTGATATATTCTCTTGCTTCTTCTGTGTCCAGGTCATCCAGCCACTTTTCTTCCGGCTTTCCGAAGTTAATAGCAACCTTTTCAACTGCAGTGAGAATAATCAGGAAATCAGCATTCAGATTCTCAGCTAACAGTTCACTGGCGAAGTCCTTGTCGATAACAGCGCTTGCGCCCTTTAAGTGGTTTCCCTGACGGGTAACCGGGATACCGCCGCCGCCGCAGGCAATTACCAGCTGTCCTGAGTCTACCAGGGAGCGGATAGCGCCGATTTCAACGATTTCAGCAGGCTTTGGAGATGCCACCACACGGCGGTAGCCGCGTCCGGAATCTTCCTTCATAATGTATCCGTACTTTTCCTCTGCAATCCTGGCCTGTTCTTCTGTCATGAAGTGGCCGATTGGCTTGGAAGGAGCCTCAAAGGCAGGGTCGTCTGCATCCACGCGGACCTGGGTAATCATGGTTGCAACCGGAATATCATACATTTCGCGGTTATAGAGTTCCTCTCTCAAGGCATTCTGCAGGTCGTAGCCAATATAGGCCTGGCTCATAGCCACACAGACGGAGAGAGGGGTGTTTGGCTGGTTTGCGTCCTCGCGGCTCAGTGCAGCCATTGCATTGTTAATCATACCCACCTGAGGGCCGTTGCCATGGGCAACGATGACCTCGCAGCCTTCTTCAATAAGGTCTACGATGGCCTTGGCCGTAATCTTGACTGCTTTCATCTGCTCAGGAAGGGTATTGCCCAGTGCATTGCCGCCAAGGGCGATGACAATACGTTTTTTCTTGTTTTCCATAGTGATTTTCCCCTTTATAGGACGGGATATGAGGGTATCCCGCCGAGTTTTTGCATAATTTGAGACAAAAAGGGCTGCAGGACTCAGTCCGGCAGCCCTTACATTGTATTACATGGTAAGATGAATGGTTTATTTGAATACTCTGGGTGTTCCTTTTTCTTCCAGCTTCTTTAAGATATCAGCCGGGTCAGCGAACTTAGCCAGCATAATCATAGCAGCAATTACGTATGGCTTGTAGCTTGCTTCTTTGTACAGAGGGTCACGGTAGCGGTCAAATACAGTTGCCTCAACCTCGCCGTCCTTGCAGCTTACATCGTTGATGTCAGCCGGTAAGCAGTGCAGGTACAGAGCCTTGCCGTCCTTGGTGGTCTTCATCAGTTCCTCTGTACAGCACCAGTCTTTGTGCTCTGCGTTCTGAGCCAGCAGTTCTTTCTCCAGAGCCTTGATGCCCTCGGAATCGCCTTCTGCGTACAGGTTGGTTCTCTTTTCCATAGCTGCAAATGGAGCCCAGCTCTTTGGATATACAATGTCGGCATCCTTGAATGCGTCTGCCATGTCATGGGATACGCGGAAGGAACCGCCGGTCTTCTCAGCGTTCTTTCTGGCAACTTCCTCAACCTCAGGCATGATTTCGTAGCCTTCCGGATGAGCCAGGACAACCTCCATACCCATACGTGTCATCAGGCCAACAACGCCCTGGGGAACGGAGAGAGGCTTGCCGTAGGAAGGAGAGTAAGCCCATGTCATGGCTAACTTCTTGCCCTTTAAATTCTCTACGCCGCCGAACTCATGGATGATGTGCAGCATATCAGCCATACACTGGGTTGGGTGGTCGATGTCGCACTGTAAGTTAACCAGGGTTGGCTTCTGCTCCAGGATGCCGTCCTTGTGGCCCTGTGTAACAGCGTCAACAACTTCGTGCATGTAAGCATTGCCCTTGCCGATGTACATGTCATCGCGGATACCGATAACGTCAGCCATGAAGGAAATCATGTTAGCTGTCTCACGAACAGTCTCGCCGTGAGCAACCTGGCTCTTGCCCTCGTCCAAATCCTGAACTTCCAGACCTAACAGGTTGCAGGCAGAAGCAAAGGAGAAACGGGTACGGGTGGAGTTGTCGCGGAATAAGGAGATGCCAAGGCCGCTCTCAAATACCTTTGTGGAGATGTTGTTCTCTCTCATGTAGCGGAGAGCATCAGCCATGGTCCAGACTGCTTCCAGTTCTTCGTCTGTTTTCTCCCAGGTCAGGAAGAAATCGTTCTCGTACATTTCCTTGAAGTTGAGGCTGTTTAACTTATCAATGTAATCCTGTAATGTTTTCATTTGATTGACTCCTTTAATATATTTAATTTTTAATTTGGGTATCGTTGTTAGAAGTTACAAAATAATAGGGACATCCATTCCACCAGTACCTTGGGCCTGAGCCGTTCCGGCGGCCTTCAGCATAGACCGCCGGAACCAAACAGGTCACTTAGGACTTCATGGAAAATGGTTTACGAATGAGCAGTGCGAAAATAAAATGTAAGTGCAGCTGTAAAGAGTTTTCTCTTATAAGGATGCAGTTATATTTTATTTTTCATAGGGCGTATGCCCTATGTTTCCTGGCCGCCCCCCAGGCCAAGAAGACGGCACTGCGGGCCAGCGGGCCGCGGCCACAACTGTATGGCAGCCAAGAAATCACCCCGCGGACAATAAACGAATTAAAACAAACACCTGCTGCAAAATTACTTACAGTACACGCTAGGCAGAGCAGCATAAACAGCCGCACAGGTAACCAAATCCTGCTTCCATGTAATCTCATTGGGAGCATGGGCCTGAGCTTCAGCGCCAGGACCAAATCCGATACAAGGAATGCCGTTGCGTCCCATGATGGAAACGCCGTTGGTTGAGAAGGTCCACTTATCGGTGAGAGGACGTGCCTTTCTCATCTCTGCTGTGGCATCAACGCCGATACGCTCGTCGCCGAACAGGTTCTTATAAGCTTCCTCCAGGGACTTGGTAACTTTGTGGTCCTCCGGGATAACCCAGGTTGGGAAGTAGCACTCGATTGGATATGTAAGGCCCTTATAGGAAGGACGGGAATACTCATACATGGATACGGTAACGTCGTCGCCGTATTTCTTAACTGCAGGAAGAGCACGAATCTCATCCAGGCAGCTCTCCCAGGTCTCGCCTGCTGTCATACGGCGGTCAAGGGATACGGAGCAGGAATCAGCAACTGCGCAGCGGCTTGGAGAGGTGAAGAAAATCTCGGAAACAGTAACCGTGCCGCGGCCTAAGAAGTTAGCCTCCTTATACTCCGGATTGTACTTCTCATCCAGCATCTTCACAAGGCCCTTAACTTCCTTGTCATCAGCTGCATCGTTTTCGTTCAGTGCGCGTACATCCTGAAGGATGTCAGCCATCTTATAGATAGCATTGTCGCCGCGCTCAGGAGCGGAACCATGGCAGGAAACGCCCTTAACGTCAACGCGGATTTCCATACGGCCTCTCTGTCCGCGGTAGATACCGCCGTCTGTAGGCTCTGTGGATACTACGAAATCGGGACGGACCTTATCCTCGTTGATGATATACTGCCAGCACAGACCGTCGCAGTCCTCTTCCTGAACCGTACCGGTTACAAGAACCGTATACTTGTCGCTTAACATTCCTAAATCCTTCATGATTTTAGCGCCGTATACAGCAGATACAATACCGCCGCACTGGTCAGACACGCCGCGTCCGCCAATCTCGGTGTCATTCTCATAGCCCTCGTAGGGGTCGAAATTCCAGTTGCTCTTGTTGCCGATGCCAACTGTGTCGATGTGGGCGTCAAAGCCAATGAGGGTTTCGCCGGTTCCCATGTATCCCAGAACATTGCCCATTGGGTCGATTTCAACTTTGTTGAAGCCCAGCTTTGTCATCTCCTCAGCAATGCGGTCGATGTGAGCCTTCTCATCGCAGCTCTCGCCTGGGAACTTAACAATGTCGCGTAAGAACTTGGTCATGTCTTTCTCATAGTTCTGTGCTGCCTCTTTGATTTTTGCGTAATCCAGATTCATTTCTTCGTTTCCTCCATTATACATTGATATTTGGTTAAGGTGTGATATAGGTGATTGTTTGTGCTTTATTTGTCCAGACCCTTCCAGACAATGTTTTTGTAGCGCTCAGGGTCTGTATCGCCTTCGGTGGAGAAGAGCAGTACCCTGGAATTCTCATCCAGGCCAATGTCTTTCCTTAAGTCTGCGTATTCATCCATGGACATGACGGCTGCCAGTGCGCCGAATGGAGCTGCGCCGGATTCTCCGGAGGTAACAGGTGCGTCGCCCTTGATGGGAGCGCCTAACATACGCATACCGGTTGCGGCTACCCAGTCAGGAGCAGCGATGAATACTTTGACATGGTTCTTTAAGATATCCCATGAAATGGTGTTGGGCTCGCCGCAGGCAAGACCGGCCATAATGGTTTCCATGTCGCCGTCCACAATGCGGATTTGTCCGTCACCGGCAGCAGCGCCCTTGTACAGGCAGGCAGCCGCCTCAGCTTCCACAACTACAAATGTAGGAGGATTATCAGCATAGAGATTGGAGAAGTAGCCTACCACAGCGCCTGCCAGTGAACCAACGCCTGCCTGGACAAAGATGTGGGTAGGACGCTGGCAGCCGTAGTCTCTCAGCTGTTCGCCGGCCTCCATGGCCATGGTTCCGTAACCCTGCATAATCCAGGATGGAATCTCCTCGTAGCCGTCCCAGGCTGTATCCTGTACCATAACGCCCCTTGGCGTCTCGTCGGCTTCCTTGGCTGCCAGACGTACGCAGTCATCGTAGTTCATCTCCTGGATGTCTACTGCAGCGCCTTCCTTGGCAATGTTCTGCAGACGTGTCTGGGTGGAACCCTTAGGCATATGTACCACTGCCTTCTGTCCAAGACGGTTGGCTGCCCATGCAACGCCGCGTCCGTGGTTGCCGTCTGTGGCGGTAAAGAAGGTAGCCTGGCCGAATTCTTCTCTTAACTGGTCAGAAGTGAGGACTGAGTAGGGAAGTTCGGATACGTCCCTGCCTGTCTCCTTGGCAATGTAGCGGGCCATGGAGAAGGAACCTCCCAGAACCTTGAACGCATTGAGGCCAAAACGGTAGGACTCATCCTTTAAGTAGATTTCCTTTACTCCCAGGTAAGCTGCCATATTGTCCAGCTTGGTGAGTGGTGTTTTGGTGTACTGGGGGAAGCTTTCGTGGAATGTCCTTGCCTTCGCAATCTCCTCCAGTCCCATAATCGGCAGGTTCTTGTCATCTGTCTTAGGCATATGATTGACCGCCCATAGAATCTTCTGGTCCATGTTACATAATCCTCCTTATAATCATCACGCTTTTTTATCTTCCGACTTGCGGCTGTTTACATCAATGTAGCTGTACAAAGTAAATTTGGAGATTCCGAAGTACTTGGAAACCTTGTCCCCTGATTTTGTTATAAGGAAGGCGCCTGCATCGTTCAGGAACTGGATGGCAGTCACTTTTTCCTCCTTGTTCATCAGGGCGGCCGGCTTGCCGATGAGGGCCACCGACTGCTCTATCAGGGTATCCAGCAGGTCGTTGACGTTGTGGACAATCTGTTCGGGCTGCTGCTTCACGTCCGATTGGGGTTCGGTGTCGATGAGAGCTTTAATGGAACGGTCCACGGTCATCAGGCCTGTGATGTCGTAATTAATGGACAGGAGGTAGTCAATGGAATCCCCTTCCTCATTACGGATGTAAATGGTGCTGGACTTCAGTATCTTGCCGTTGGATGTACGGGTCAGGTATCCGAGATGGTCTTTCAATGAAGCCGGGTCCTTGTGAAGGGTTTCCAGGACTACTTTTGAAGGTCCGTCCCCCTCCTGGCGGTTTGTCACATGACCATTGTTGATGTGTACGATGGAATGCTCCAGGTCGTGTTTCTCAAGGTCGTGTATGACAATCTCACAGTCAGGTCCGAACTGTCTTGCAAGGCCATCAGCAAGCTGTTTCAGTAAATCTAGTGTGTATGACATGGCTTTAACCTCCTTTTCCTCGGACTCTTCAAACCTTTCCCCGGCTGCTGCCGGGGACTTACCGTTTATGGTGACTTTGTACAATAAACATTTCGCAAAGTTGTGATGCGTTGTTTATGATTCCATCATAGCACAAAAAAAAGGAATTGCAAGAGGTTTTTACAAAAAAATTTTGAATATCTAAAAATTTTTGCATTTTCTGCTTGCAAATGGATTTGTATGGTGTTAGTATAGGGGTACAGGAAGTCCTGTTCTATCTTATTAGAGTTTATGAATTCCGGATGGTGTTTAGGACAAAATCCAAGAGCAGGTACATAAAATCATAAAATGAAAGAAAGAAAAGGAGAGAGGTTATGTTAGTGATTGGGAACGGTCGTCTGGTTACCAGAGACCCAGAACAGCCATTTTTTGAAAATGGGGCAGTGGCAATGGACGGTACCGCAATAAAGAAGGTGGGTACGCTGGAAGAGATTAAAAAAGAGTTCCCTGACGCCGAATATGTGGACGCAAAGGGGGGCGTCATCATGCCGGCCTTCATCAACACACATGAGCATATCTACAGCGCCATGGCAAGAGGTCTTTCCATAAAAGGATATGACCCCAAGGGATTTCTGGATATTCTGGACGGCATGTGGTGGACCATTGACCGCCATCTGACGTGCGAGCAGACCCGCCAGAGCGCAAGGGCCACTTACCTGGATTCCATTAAGAACGGAGTCACCACTGTATTTGACCATCACGCCAGCTTTGGCGAGATAAAGGATTCCTTATTTGCCATTGAAGACGCTGCAAAGGAAATGGGCGTCAGGACCTGTCTCTGCTATGAGGTTTCCGACAGGGACGGCATGGATAAGGCAAGGGCGGCTGTGATGGAGAATGCGTCCTGGATTAAACATGCGCTGGCAGATGATACGGATATGATTGCCGGTATGATGGGTATGCATGCGCAGTTCACCATCTCAGATGAGACGATGGAGCTGGCGGCAGCCAATAAGCCGGCTGAGGTGGGATACCACATCCACGTTGCAGAGGGCATTGAGGACCTTCATGACTGCCTTAAGAAGTATGGCAAGAGAATCGTGGACCGTCTTATGGACTGCGGTATTCTTGGGGAAAAGACATTGCTGGCACACTGTATTTACGTGAATCCCCATGAGATGCAGCTGATTAAGGATACGGACACCATGGTGGTGCATAACCCTGAGTCCAATATGGGCAATGCATGCGGATGCCCTCCAACCATGGAAATCGTCCACAGAGGCATTCTCACCGGTCTGGGAACCGACGGCTACACCCACGACATGACAGAGTCCTTCAAGGTGGCCAATGTTCTTCACAAGCATCACCTCTGCGATGCCAATGCAGCCTGGGGCGAGGTTCCGCAGATGCTCTTTGAGGGCAATGCAAAGATTGCGAACCGCTATTTCAGAAAGCAGTTAGGCGTATTGAAGGAAGGGGCTGCGGCTGATGTGATTGTCACGGACTACATCCCGCTGACGCCCATGGACGCCTCCAATGTCAACGGCCACATCCTGTTCGGCATGACCGGAAGAAGCGTGGTGACCACGGTGTGCAACGGAAAGGTTCTGATGAAGGACAGGGAGCTTGTGGGAATGGACGAGGAGAAGATTCTTTACGAGGTAAGGGAAGAGGCAAAGAAGCTGGCCCATTCCATCAACGGTTAATTGCCGGGGCAGCAGCCGGCAGAAGCAGGAAAAGCCTTCCAGGGATGGCTGGCTTTTCCTATATATAAGCAATACAGGCACAATGTATAATTTATAAGTGATATCCGATTGCAGGGCGGCGGGATTTGGCACCCCGGGATGATAGTATCTCCCGGGCGGCTGAGCCGGATGGAGGACCTGCGGACATGGTCCGCGGTATCCGGTGCTGGGACCTGGTCTGGTTATAAAGGAGGATAAGAATAATATGAGCGACATTATGACCCCGATTCCATTTGGAAAACTGATGAACTGGATTCTCGAAGAGAACAAAAAGGGTGCTGTATTCGGCATCAGGAGGCCATTCATTGCAGACCCGGACAAAACCTACGAGATTTTTGGCCGTAAGCTGGAAACTCCCTTTGGACCCGCAGCAGGACCCCATACCCAGCTGACCCAGAATATCGTGGCTTCCTACGTTGCAGGCAGCCGTTTCTTCGAACTTAAGACCGTACAGAAGCTGGACGGCGAGGACCTTCCCGTATCCAAGCCATGTATCAAGGCTGACGACGAGTGCTACAACTGCGAGTGGTCCACAGAGCTTTATGTGCCCCAGGCATTTGACGAGTATGTGAAGGCATGGTTTGCCTGCAAGGTGCTGGCGAAGGAATACGGCCTGGGCAGTCCTGACGGCTTCCAGTTCAACATGTCCGTCGGATACGACCTGGAGGGAATCAAAACAGAGAAGATTGACCGCTTCATCGAGGGCATGAAGGATGCCTCTGATACCGCCATTTTCAAAGAGTGCAGGCAGTGGCTCTTAGACAATCTGGACCGCTTTGAAAAGGTATCAAAAGAGGATGTGGAAGCCATTTCACCAGAGGTGTGCAACTGCGCAACCCTTTCCACCCTTCACGGATGTCCTCCGCAGGAGATTGAGCGCATCGCCAGATACCTGATTGAGGAGAAGAAAGTACATACATTCATTAAATGCAACCCAACCCTTCTTGGATATGAGTATGCAAGGAAAATCATGGACGATATGGGCTATGATTATGTTGCCTTTGGCGATTTCCACTTTAAGGATGACTTACAGTACTCAGACGCTGTTCCCATGCTCCAGAGGCTGCAGGCCCTGGCAGATGAGAAGGGCCTGGAATTCGGCGTAAAGATTACCAACACCTTCCCGGTGGATGTAAAGCAGAACGAGCTGCCCAGCGAAGAGATGTACATGTCCGGAAAGTCCCTTTATCCCCTGTCCATGTCCGTTGCCGGGAAACTGGCTGAGGACTTTGGCGGGAAGCTGCGTATTTCCTATTCCGGCGGTGCTGATTACTTCAATATCACGGATATCGTGGACGCAGGTATCTGGCCGGTGACCATGGCTACCACCATGTTAAAGCCGGGCGGCTATGAGAGACTGGAGCAGATTGGACAGCTGTTTGCAGCCAGGGAAGCAGCTGCCTTTGACGGCGTGGATGCAGGCAAAGTAACCGGTCTGGTGGAGGCGGTGAAGTCCGACAAGCATCACGTTAAGGCAGTGAAACCTCTTCCTTCCAGGAAAATCAGGAAGCCGGTTCCGCTGACAGACTGCTTTATCGCTCCCTGCCAGGAAGGATGCCCCATCCATCAGGATATCACCAGATACCTGCAGCTGGCCGGAGCAGGCGAGTTTGAGAAGGCACTGGAGGTCATTCTCAATAAGAACCCGCTTCCATTTATTACCGGAACCATTTGCGCCCATAACTGTATGAGCAAGTGTACCAGAAATTTCTACGAGTCCCCGGTGGATATCCGCAGGACCAAGCTGGAGGCGGCAGAAGGCGGATTTGATGCTGTCATGGCAAAGCTCAAGGCTCCCGCAGTCACCTCTGACAAGAAGGCAGCCGTAGTGGGCGGCGGCCCTGCAGGACTGGCGGCAGCTTATTTCCTGGCCAGGGGAGGCGTGAAGGTGACCCTGTTTGAGAAGGAAGATAAGATGGGCGGCGTTGTCCGCAATGTGATTCCCGGTTTCCGTATCAGCGACAGCGCCATTGACAATGACGTGAGGCTGGTGGCGGCCATGGGAGTGGAAATGGTAAACGGCAGGGAAATCACGGACATAGAGGCGCTTAAGAAGGATTACGATTATGTTGTCCTGGCAGTGGGCGCATCCGAGCAGGGAAGGCTTAAGCTGGAGGCAGGGGATACCATGAACGCCCTGGATTTCCTGGCCCGGTTCAAGGCAACGGACGGAAAGGTGGAATTAGGAAAGAACGTGGTTGTCATCGGCGGCGGCAACACAGCCATGGATACAGCCAGGGCTGCCAAGAGAAATGCCGGTGTGGAAAAGGTTTCCCTGGTATACAGAAGAACCAGGCGCTACATGCCTGCGGACGAGGAAGAACTGGTCATGGCTGTGGAGGACGGCGTGGAATTTGCTGAACTGCTGGCACCCGTGAAGCTGGAGCAGGGAGTCCTGTACTGTAAGAGGATGGTGCTGGGCGACCTTGACGACAGCGGACGCCGCAGCGTGGTGGAGACAGACCAGGTAGTGGAGGTGCCTGCCGACACTGTGATTGCAGCTGTGGGTGAAAAGGTGCCGGGCGCATTTTACGAGAACTGCGGCATTGCCCTGGACAGCAGAAGGCGTCCCCAGGTGAACCAGGAGACACTGGAAACCTCTGTGAAGGGCGTATATGTTGCCGGCGACGGTCTCTACGGTCCTGCCACGGTAGTGGAAGGAATCAGGGACGGCAAGATGGCGGCGGAGGCCATAGTTGGAAAGGCCCTGGCAGAGGACCTGTTCAGGCTCTCTGACGCTGACGCCATCTACGGACGCAAGGGCAGGCTGGCGGAGGAGAATGACCAGATTGTTGACAGCACACGCTGCTTATCCTGCAACAGCTACTGCGAGAACTGTGTGGAGGTATGCCCCAACAGAGCAAATATTTCCCTGGTGGTTCCGGGCATGGAGAAGCATCAGATTATCCATGTGGACTATATGTGTAATGAGTGCGGCAACTGTAAGAGCTTCTGTCCGTGGGACAGCGCTCCTTATCTTGACAAGTTCACCCTGTTTGCCAATGAGGCAGATATGGAAAACAGCAAAAACCAGGGCTTTACGGTACTGGATGCAGCTGCCGGCGCCTGCAAGGTAAGGCTTCAGGGCAAAGTCATGGATTACACGGTTGGTTCCGAAAACCAGGATGTGCCGGACGGCATCCGTAAAATCATCAAGACAGTTATCAGCGACTATTCATATATGCTGTAGATAAATGTGCGAATTGCCGTACAAAGGAGTCCTCAATGAAAATGTGGGGACTCCTTTAGCAAAGGTTTGTTAAAAAAGTAACGTTATTCTTTTTGGAGAATAATGAAAGGAGAAGAACAAAATGGCACAAAAGCGCAATAAAAAAGTAGCTGTGGTGCAATGCTTTGGGGGCTGTCATGCAGAGGCAGACATTTTGCGGGAGGACCTGACAGGGGATTGCCGGCAGGTTATGGCAGAGCATCCGGAAGGCATACTGAAATGTAAATGGGGATGTCTGGGTATGGGCAGCTGTGTGGCGGCCTGTAAGCTGGATGCCATCCATATAAACGGCTTTGGGGTTGCAGAGGTGGACCGGGGCAAATGTGTGGGCTGCGGGCTGTGCGTAAAAGCCTGTCCCCAGAGCCTGATACGCATTACCACGCCGGAATATCCGGTTTACCCGGCATGTGTGAACCAGGATGCAGGGGCGCAGACAAGGAAGGAATGTTCCGTGGGCTGCATTGCCTGCGGTATCTGCGTGAAGAACTGTCCGGCGGATGCAATCAGGATAGAAAATAACCACGCGGTCATCGATGAAGCAAAGTGTATCGCCTGCGGTATGTGTGCAGTCAAATGTCCAAGGGGAATCATACTGGATGCCGACGGCATTTTCACAGTAAAGGCGTAGAGGCAGGAGGCATAAAATGGGAGAGAACTATTGTTTTACAGTGAATGGAGTGGAACGCTGTACCAGCGAGGACAAACCGCTGCTGCGTTATCTGAGGGACGACCTTCACCTTCATTCCGTCAAGGACGGATGCAGTGAGGGAGCCTGCGGAACATGTACCATTGTGGTGGATGGAAAGGCAGTCAAGTCCTGTGTCCTGACCACCAGAAGGGCGGTGGGAAAGAACATTATTACCACGGAGGGATTAAGCGACGCTGAAAAGGAAGCCTTTGTGTACGCCTTTGGGGCAATGGGCTCCGTGCAGTGCGGATTCTGTACACCGGGCATGGTGATGGCCGGAAAGGCATTGATTGACCGTGTGCCGGACCCCACTGAGGAGGAAATCAAGGTTGCCCTGAAGGGAAATATCTGCCGCTGTACCGGATATAAAAAAATCATTGAAGGCATCCAGCTTACAGCAGCCATCCTGCGGGGGGATGCCAAAATTGAGGAGTCCCTTGAAAAGGGAGATGAGTACGGCGTAGGAAAGCGGGCATTCCGCCTGGATGTGCGGGAAAAGGTGCTGGGCTACGGCGAGTACCCGGATGACGTGGAGATGGAGGGAATGGTATATGCATCGGCTGTCCGTTCCAAATATCCCAGGGCGCGGGTGCTGGATATCAATTATGAGAAGGCCGCGGCACTTCCGGGGGTGCTGGCCGTGCTCACGGCCCAGGATGTCCCCAACAACAAGGTGGGCCATCTCCAGCAGGACTGGGATGTAATGATTGCAAAAGGGGAGATTACCCGCTGTGTGGGCGATGCCGTCTGCCTGGTGGTTGCCGAGTCCAGGGACATCCTGGAGAAGGCAAAGAGGATGGTGAAGATAGACTATGAGGAGCTGACGCCTGTGTGCTCCATCCGGGAGGCCATGGCAGAGGATGCTCCCAAGGTCCATGAGAAGGGCAATCTGTGCCAGAGCCGCCATGTTACCCGCGGGGATGCGAAGAAGGCCCTGGAGAACTCCAAATACGTGGTGACACAGTCTTACCGCACGCCCTTTACCGAGCACGCTTTCCTGGAACCGGAATGCGCAGTTGCATTTCCTTACAAGGATGGAGTGAAAATATATTCCACGGACCAGGGGGTCTACGATACCAGGAAGGAAATTTCCATCATGCTGGGCTGGGACCCGGACCGTGTGGTGGTGGAGAACAAGCTGGTAGGCGGCGGCTTCGGAGGCAAGGAGGACGTTTCCACGCAGCACATAGCAGCTCTTGCAGCCCTTAAGGTGGGCAGGCCGGTAAAGGTGGTATTCTCCAGGGAGGAATCCTTAAATTTCCATCCCAAGCGCCATGCCATGGAGGGCACCTTTACCCTTGGATGCGATGAGAACGGTATCTTTACAGGATTGGATTGTGAGATTTATTTTGATACAGGCGCCTATGCGTCCCTGTGCGGGCCGGTGCTTGAGAGGGCGTGCACCCACTCCGTAGGACCTTACTGCTATCAGAATACGGATATCCGGGGATTTGGTTACTATACCAATAATCCGCCGGCAGGCGCGTTCCGCGGCTTTGGTGTATGCCAGAGTGAGTTCGCTCTGGAATCCAACATCAACCTTCTGGCGGAGAAGGTGGGTATTTCCCCATGGGAAATCCGCTACCGCAATGCCATTGAACCGGGAAAAGTGCTTCCCAACGGACAGATTGCAGACTGCTCCACAGCCCTAAAGGAAACCCTTCTGGCTGTAAAGGACGCCTATGAGAGCAATCCCGGCAGGGCCGGAATCGCCTGCGCCATGAAGAACGCAGGCGTGGGCGTGGGCCTCCCTGACAAGGGCCGGGCAAAGCTGGCTGTCCATGACGGAAAGATTGAATTGTACAGCGCTGCCTCCGATATCGGTCAGGGATGCGCCACCGTATTTGTGCAGATGGTTGCCGAGGCAACCGGCCTTGGGAGGGAACTGGTCAGGAATATGGGAGCCAATTCCGAGGTGGCCCCTGATTCAGGAACCACGTCCGGTTCCCGTCAGACCCTGATTACAGGCGAGGCAATCAGGATGGCTGCGGCTGACCTGAATGAAGCGCTGCAGGAAGCAGGTGGGGACTTAAGCCAGCTGGAAGGCCGTGAGTTCTTTGCGGAGTTCTTTGACCCCACCGATAAGCTGGGCGCGGATGTACCCAATCCAAAGAGCCATGTGGCCTACGGATTTGCAACCCATGTGGTGGTGTTGGACGACGACGGAAGGGTAAAGGAAGTGTATGCTGCCCATGACTCCGGAAAGGTAGTGAACCCCATTTCCATCCAGGGCCAGATTGAGGGCGGCGTGCTCATGGGACTGGGCTATGCCCTGACCGAGGACTTCCCGTTAAAGAACGGCGTTCCCCAGGCAAAATACGGCACCCTGGGACTGATGCGCTCCACCCAGATTCCGGATATCCATGCAATTTATGTGGAGAAGGAAGAACTGCTGCCCTTTGCCTACGGTGCAAAGGGAATCGGGGAGATTGCCACCATACCAACTGCCCCGGCGGCACAGGGAGCTTATTACGCAAAGGACCATGTGCTGAGGACAACGCTCCCCATGGACGGCACGTATTATTCAAAGAAAAAATAAACATAACACTGGAAATGAACGGCGAAAGGCAGTCTACCTGCTTTTCGCTTGTTCCACATAAGGAGATGACATCATGGACAACACCCTTGGCGGAACAGGGCGTGGGATGGAACATGAAGGTGCGGACAGGGCCATTGAATTCCGGTTTGCAGCGCCTCAGGATATACCCCTGATTCTCAGGTTTATAAAGGAACTGGCTGATTACGAGGGAATGCTTAACCAGGTGGTGGCTACAGAGGAGCTGCTGAACCAGTGGCTGTTTGAGAAGGAAAAGGCAGAGGTGATTCTGGGAATGAAGGACGGGGAGACAGTTGGATTTGCGCTGTTCTTCCATAATTTCTCCACCTTTTTGGGAAGGGCCGGCATTTATCTGGAGGACCTGTATGTGCGCCCCGGGTACAGGGGCCGCGGCTTCGGCACCGCCTTTTTAAACCAGCTGGCAGCCATTGCGGTTAAACGGGGCTGCGGACGTCTGGAGTGGTGGTGTCTGGACTGGAATAAACCCAGCATTGACTTTTATCTGGGAATGGGAGCCCAGGCCATGAGCGACTGGACCGTGTACCGGATTGACGGGGGACGGCTGGAGGCTATGGCGGCGGATGCCCGCAGGTGACAGGGAAAAAGGGAAATAGGCCGGAACATATGGTTAGATTGGCAGAGAGAAACAGAACAGGAGAGTGATATATATGAAGAAGGTATTAAAAGGCGGAACCGTTGTTGGCGGAAGCGGCAGTGTCCGGGCGGATGTGCTCATTGACGGGGAAAAGGTGGCGGCAGTGGGAACCAGTGGGGAAATGGAGCGCTTGGCGGATGAGGATACACAGATTGTGGATGTGGAGGGCTGCCTGCTCTTTCCGGGCTTCATCGACGCCCACACCCATTTTGACCTCCATGTGGCCGGAACGGTTACGGCAGATGATTTTGCCACGGGAACCAGGGCGGCTGTCAGGGGAGGCACCACCACCATCGTGGACTTCGGGACCCAGTATGAAGGGGAGAGCCTGGCGGACGGACTCAGGAACTGGCATGAAAAGGCGGACGGCAAGTGTTCCTGTGATTACGGATTTCACATGTCCATATCGGACTGGAACCCATCGGTCAGCAGGGAGCTTAAGGACATGATGGAAGAGGGAATCACCTCCTTTAAGCTGTACATGACATACGATACCCAGGTGGACGACAAGACTATCTTTGAAATCCTGCGCAGGCTTAAGGAGGTAGGTGGAATCACCGGGGTCCACTGTGAGAACAGCGGCATGATAGCCGCCCTTCAGGCAGAGGCAAAGGCTGCCGGAAGGATGGGCGTGGAGAGCCACCCGGCCACCCGGCCCGCTGCGGCCGAGGCCGAGGCCATTGACAGGCTGCTGAGGCTGGCTGAGGTGGTGGATATCCCTGTGATTGTGGTGCATCTTACCTGCCGTGAGGGCTATGACGTAATCATGGAAGCCAGGAAAAGGGGCCAGAAGGTATATGCGGAGACCTGTCCCCAGTACCTGCTTATGGATGACAGCCTGTACGGCCTTCCCGGCATGGAAGGGGCCAAGTATGTATGCGCTCCGCCTCTGAGGAAAAAGGAGGACAGCGCCTGCCTGTGGAAGGCCCTGGCGGACGGAACCATCCAGACCGTGTCCACGGACCACTGCAGCTTTACCACTGAGCAGAAGGCACTTGGGAAGGATGATTTTACCAGGATTCCGGGAGGCATGCCCGGAGTTGAGACAAGGGGAACGCTTCTCTACACCTATGGCGTGGACGCGGGAAGGATTACCAGGGAAAAGATGTGCCAGCTGCTGTCGGAAAATCCTGCCAAGCTCTATGGAATGTATCCTGAAAAGGGAGTTATTGCCCCGGGAAGCGACGCGGATATCGTTGTTATGCGAACCGGCGTGGAGGACAGGGTTACGGCAGCGGACCAGGTGCAGAATGTGGACTATGCTCCATTTGAGGGAAGGAAGCTAACGGCCCGTATAGAGAGCGTGTTCCTGCGGGGTACCCAGGTGGTGAAGGACCATCAGGTGGTGGTGGAAAAGGCAGGGAAGTTTGTGAAGCGCGGGAAGTATGGGCTGTAGGCAGCAGATGATATTCTCCTGGTACAGATGAAAATATAAAAATCGGATGGTAAAGGACTTACAAATAAAACCAGCAGTCATGTTCTCTTATATGGGGCATGGCTGCTGGTTTATTTGTATTTTCTGTATATCTCCTGCGATTCCAAACAACCACTGCATTGTTTGGTCAGCGGGGGCGGAGTGTGTTTTGTGTTCATTTGCTCAGAAGAATCTCGCGGAATCCCTTTGCCAGCGGAGAAAGCGCTGCATCCCTGACCCATGTCAGATATATTTTCTGGATAAGGGGAACATTGGTAGCAAGGTGAAGCTCCGTAAAGCCTAAGCTTCTGAACTGCTTATAAAAAGTGCGGGAAACAATGGAGATGCATTGGTTGGAAATAACCTCATTAATCAATCCGTAATCATTATAAGCAGCTGTAAGGGTTTTTGGCCTGAAACCTGCTCCTTCGCATATTTCATAGAGCAGGCGGTTGGTGCCGTTGGTGCTTACGTTGTAGACAGCAAAGGGTTCGTTTTTCAGTTCCTTGGGCTCTACCAGTTTTCTGCATGCCAGGGGATGCACCCTGCTTATGACAAATTTTACTGGTTCCGTATAAAGAAGGATTTTTTCCAGGCTGGCATACTCGGATTCATTGTCAAACTCTCCGCATAAACCAAGGGTACTGGTATAATTGAGCACATCCTTGATGATGGCTGTGGTATATTTAAAGGTTATATTCAGGCTGCAATCGGGATAAGCAAGTTGGAATTGAGCGCTTTTCCTCGGCAGAAACGTGGTATTGATGGAGCATAAGGCGGACAGGTCAACCGTATTCAGGTCGCTGTTGACCTGATGCTTTACAGCGGATATTCCATGGTTGATTTCTTCCAGTGAACGTTTTGCATAATCAAAAAAGATACTTCCGTATTTTGTCAGTTCTATGTTCCGGCCCCGTTTCATGAATAACGGGGCGCCAATCTCTTCCTCAATCCCAAGTATAGCCTTTGTAAGAGCAGGCTGTGTGATATGCAGATGCTCAGCGGCGCGCGTGTAGTGCTGGTATTCAGCGGCCTTTAGAAAGTATTCCAGATGTTGGTAATTCATACGCCCTCCCATTTCCAAAAGTTATTAATCGGTAAAAAAAAGTAATTAGTAATAATTGCATAAATATGGTTGAATTATATTAGATAAATCAGTAAATATACTCAAGCTATCCATAATTATAGATTAAATTATGGATAGATTCAAGCAGGTGGGGGAGCGATTGGACAAATATTAGGAAACAGCAACAGGAATCACATTTTTATAAAAAAGGAGGAACAAGAATGAAAAAAACAATGAAGAAAGTGATTGCAGCCATGGTTTCAGCCGCAATGCTTCTGCCGTTAGCGGCTTGCGGAAGCTCAAATGCCACAAGTGCAACGGCGCCAGCAGCGGCTCCGTCTGACGGAGCTGCTGCCGAAAAGAAAGGCGGTGACGGGACCGGTAGCCCGGGCGGTGTGGACCACACCCAGGGGGCGTCTTTTAAAATCCGTTTTGCCACCAATTCATCGGCAGGAGACGTTGCCGGAGAGGGAATCAGCCAGACCGGAAAGGGAATGATTTATTTCTGCAAACAGATTGAAGAACGCAGCGGCGGCCGCATCACCACCCAGATATTCACGGACGGGCAGCTGGCTTCGTCCACCCAGGAATATATTGGCGGCGCGCAGAACGGCGCATACGAGATGTTCATGCTGAACTGCGGTTCCTGGGCAGATTATACACCGGCCTATGCTGGTCTGAATATTCCATATCTGTATATGGATTACGACGATGCTTATGCGGTCCTGGATTCGCAGATACGTCAGGAATGGGACCAGCGTGCCCAGGCTGATACAAAATGCATACCCCTGGCCCATCTGGACATTGGCTTCCGCCAGCTCACGGCCAACAAGGAAATTCACGCTCCGGCAGACTTAAAAGGTGTGAAAATCCGCACCATGGTGGACCCAATCCAGATGAACTGCTGGGAAGCCTTTGGCGCCAGTGTTACTCCCGTTCCCTATGCGGAGCTGTATACCGCTCTTCAGCAGAAACTGGTGGATGCCCAGGAAAATCCGCCGTCCAATATCGTTTCCTCAAAACTTTATGAGATGCAGAGTTACTGCATGAAGACAAACCATAACTTTACAACTACCATCATGGCTGCCAGCCCGGTGTTTTGGGATACGTTGTCAGAGGAAGACAAGGCGTTCCTCCAGGAGCTCTGGAAAGAAACAGAAATGTATGTCCGCTCCCTGACAGAAAATTTGTCTGACGGATTCTTTGATGAAATGCAGTCAAAAGGTACAACGGTTGTGGAACTGACAACAGATGAGCTTAAGGTGTTCCAGGACGTAGCCAAGTCAGTATGGCCGCAGGTGGAGGAACAGATGGGTTCGGAGGCGTACAATAAACTGGTTGATTTTGTCATGGATTATCAGGCGAATAAATAAGCGGGATTAAACGGAGGGTATCGTATGAAAGATGGAAAGTTCCACTTGAAAACGTTTCTGGATAACATAGAACTGTACATATCTGCTGTTTTGTTCATAGGCCTTACAGTATTACTGTTTGCAAATGTATTCTGCCGCTATGCACTTAAGCATTCCTTTGCATGGGTGGAAGAGGTTGCCACCATTGCATTTGTCTGGATGATATGGTTTGCCATGTCGGCAGCTGTAACAAAGAGAAAGCATCTGCGCATTGATTTTGTGCTGGAGATGGTTCCGTTCAGAGTCAAAAAGGGAATGCTTGTTATCTCAAATGGGGTTTTTGCCGCTTTTGACATATACCTGCTGTATGTGGTGATGACAATCATCGGGAGACTTGGGAACAGCCAGACCACGCTTCTGAGACTTCCCCAGCAGATGGTGTATTCTATCATTCCCATAGGCCTGGTGCTGAGCGTGGTGAGAATCGTACAGGATACAGTTAAGCTTATACATGAAAATGAGGCCAATCTTGGCGCTTCCAAGCCTGCAATGGACCTGGATGAATGCGAACGGATTTATCTGGAAAAGAGGGCGGCAAAAGAGGCGTCTGCAGTGAAAGGGGGGATGCAATAGTGGCTACAGGTATTATGTTTCTTGTAATGTTCGGCCTCATGTTTCTGGGAGTGCCGATTGCGGTGGCCATGTTCATCAGTATGTTTGTACTGATTCATATTGACCCGGTTACCACCAGCTCCTTTATTGCGCAGACAACCTATGGCGGCGTTGCAAGCTTCACCAATCTGGCGCTTCCGTTCTTCATGATATCAGGAACCATCATGGAGACAGGCGGCCTGTCCAGACGGCTGGTAAATGCGGCCAATTCTATCATAGGCGGTGTAACTGGCTCCCTGGGTATGGTTACTGTCATAGCCTGTATGTTCTTTGGCGCGGTTTCGGGTTCCGCACCGGCTACCGTGGCTGCCATTGGAGCCATCATGATACCCATGATGGTCCAGGAAGGTTACAACAAGTATTATGCGACCGCCCTTGCCTGCTGTGCCGGAGGGCTCGGCGTTATCGTGCCGCCCAGCTATCCCCTGGTTCTGTATGGCGTTACCTGTAACCAGTCCGTGGGGGACCTGTTCATTGCGGGCCTTCTGCCGTCTTGCGTGGTGGGAGGAATCCTTATTCTCATCAATTACGGATACTGTAAAAAGCATAAGCTGAAGGGAGAGAACCGTTTCCGCATTAAGTCGGCATTCAGCGCCTGGTGGGATGCCAAATGGGCCTTAGTCATGCCGGTCATCATACTGGGAGGAATCTACGGCGGCTTCTTTACCGCAACCGAAGCAGCGGTAGTGGCTGTTGTATATGGTATCTTCATAGGCTTTGTGGTATACAGGGAGTTGAAAGTTGAGAAGCTTTGGGCCGTATTCCGGGACAATGCCGCATTCATAGCGGGCACCATGTTCATTATGTGTCCAGCGAAGGCAACGGGCTCTGTGTTTGCTTACCTGAATATCAACCAGACCATAGCGGATTTTATGTTCGGCATATCCAGCAATTATTATGTGGTCATGTTCATGATTTTTATCATCATGTTCCTTGTGGGAATGTTCATACAGACCACACCAGCCATTATCATTCTGGCTCCCACCCTTTTGTCGGTTGTTACCCAGGTGGGATGCGACCCGATTCACTTTGGCATTGTGCTGGATTTAGCCCTTGCCATCGCATTTGTGACGCCGCCTGTGGCCATCAACCTGTTCGTGGGTTCGTCCCTTACAGGCATCAGCATCGACAAGATTACCAAAGCAGAGATGCCCTTGCTGTTCGGTCTGATTGGTGCATTCTTCGTAGTGGCATTCGTGCCGGCGATTTCACTGCTCCTGCTTGGCCGGGTATGATGCCGGATATCCTGCCTTGACCGGAGAAACCAAACTAAGTATCAGGAGGGAACATGGATATCCTATATCTTTCCATTGTGTTTCTGGTGATTGTTGTAATCATATGGCTGAAAAAGCCCTTATTTGTAGCAATGACAGGGGGAATAGCAGCCACTATCATTTTATTCCGCGTAAATCTGAAGGATGCAGTCATGGTTCTGGGGCGGCAGACCGTGGCCTGGGATACCATAGACGTATTGCTGAGCTTTTATCTCATTATATTTCTCCAGCTCATGCTTGAGAAAAGAGGGAAGCTGGCAAATGCAAAGGATTCTTTCAGCCGTCTGCTCAGAAACCGGCGGATGAATACCATTGTATCACCTGCAATCATGGGACTTCTTCCGTCAGCAGCGGTTATGACCATCTGCGCGGATATGGTTGACAAGACATGCGGGGAATACATGGACGCTAAAAATAAGACCTTTGTATCATGCTATTACAGACATATACCGGAGATGTTCCTTCCAACCTTTCCGGCTGTGCTTCTGGGACTTACGCTCAGCGGACAAAATGCTGGCCTGTTTGTACTGGCCATGGTTCCTATGGCAGTTGCAGCATGCGCCGTGGTATATGTGACACATTTAAAAAAACTGCCAAAGGAAATGCCGCAGATGGAGGATGCAGTTGACAAACGGGCGGAAATCGTCCATCTGGTAAAAAACCTGTGGACCCTGATTGCTGTGCTGTTCATCATCATTGCATTTAATTGGTCCGTGTGCATGGCAGCGCCTTTGGTCATCGCAGCGAATTATGTACTTGACCATTTCAGCATAAAAGAACTGCCGGACCTTATGGTACGGTCGGCGGAACCCATACTGCTGGGCAATGTGTATCTCATCATGCTTTTTAAAGGCATATTGTCCCACACCGGCGTCATAGGACTTCTGCCTTCCTTTATAGGCCGGTTTCCTATTTCGCTGACCATGTCCTTCGGCCTGCTGTTTTTTATCGGCACGGTCATAAGCGGCTCCCAGACAATCATTGCACTCTGTATGCCAATGGCGTTTCTGGCATTTCCCCAGGGAGGGATTCCTCTCCTTGTCATGCTCATGAGCATTGCATGGGCCGCAATGCAGATATCGCCCACTCATGTCTGCTCCTTTGTTGCAGCGGATTATTATCACACCACACTGGGAGACATTGTTGTGAGGGCGTTTATTCCGGTTATTGTATTTTCCATTATCTCGTATGGATACGGAGCATTGCTTGGAAGGATTTTTTATTGAAGGAAGCCGCCGGAAAAAACTATGCCATTGAGATATGTATATAAGGCACAGTGAAACCCGTCAACAGTTATATATGGATAAGGAGAAAGATTTATGAAGATAGCAAGCGCAAAATTATTTCTGACTGAGTATAACCGCTCCAATACGCCCGAATTTCCAAAGAAAAGCAAGGTGGTGGGAATCCGCATTTACACGGATGAAGGTATTTACGGGGACGGCGAGGTGGCAGGAATCCATGCAACCTTCGGGGCCTTCGGCGTCATAAAGGATATGTGGCCTTTTATTGCAGGGAGGGACCCCTTTGAGAATGAGGTACTGTGGGACCAGCTGATGCTCAGAACCTTCTGGGGACAAAACGGCGGCGCGTTCTGGTACAGTGCAATCAGCGCCATTGATATTGCACTTTGGGACATCAAAAGCAAGGCCCTGAATGTACCGTTATATAAACTTCTGGGCGGAAAGCGGCGGGATAAGGTGCGCTGCTATGCCTCGCAGCTGCAGTTCGGATGGGGGCCTGCTGATTCACCGGCCATAACCGTACAGGACTATGTGGACAGGGCCAGGCTTGCCCTTGCGGATGGCTATGACGCCATTAAGATTGACTTCCTGAACTGGGATGAAAAGGGAAACATTTTAAATGAAACCAACCGTCTGGGCCTGCTTGCGCCGGAGCTTGTACAGGTTTTCTCAGACCGCGTTCACGCTGTCAGGGAGGCAATCGGGCCAAAGACAGACCTTATTATTGAGAATCATGCGGGTACCAATTCCAATTCCGCAATCCAGTTGGCGGCAGCTGTCCAGGACTGCAATATTTACTATTTTGAGGAACCCAACACACCTGTATTTTACAATAACAAGTATGTAAAGGATAATGTGAAGATGCCGCTGGCCCATGGGGAGCGCGTGTTTGGCCGCTGGGAATACATAAGGTATTTCCTGGACAATTCCATCCAGGTCATCCAGCCTGATATCGGCAATGCGGGCGGCATCACGGAAACCAAGAGAATCTGCGATATGGCGTATACCTTTGATGTGGGGGTCCAGATTCATACGTGCGCATCCCATCTGCTGACGCCGCCGTCCGTGCAGCTGGAGGCTTGTATACCCAATTTTGTTATTCACGAACAGCATATGCGCAGTATGAATCCTTCCAACATGGAACTCACAACAAAGATTGTGCTGCCAAAGAACGGGTATCTGGACGTGACCGATGAGATTGGCATTGGAAACCAGTGGTCTGAAAAGGCGCTTGCATCCGAAGACCAGATAACGCTTAATTAAAGGGGGAATCATAAGATGAAGATTACAAGTGTGGAATGCTATAAAGGGGCGTTTATTACAATCAAGGTGAATACGGACGAGGGTATCAGCGGTTTTGGTGAAGCAGGGCTTTCTTACGGCAGCTGCCAGAATGCAGCGTGGGGAAACTGCCAGGATTTCGCCAAAATGGTCATTGGCATGGACCCCTTTGACACGGAGAAGATTTATGAACATCTCCACCGGCATACGTTCTGGGGCATGAATGGAGGCGTCACGGTATCCGCCGCCATGGCCGCCATTGACATTGCCTGCTGGGATATCAAGGGCAAGGCCCTGGGGCTGCCTGTCTATAAGCTTCTGGGGGGCAGGACCCATGATTCGCTCCGGGCATACGCATCCCAGCTCCAGATGGGATGGAGGACCCTTATCACAAAACTGGACCGGTCCGAGCTCCAGTTTGAGCCAAAGGATTACTATGACGCTGTAAAGGACGCCATGGCGGACGGATATGACGCTGTTAAGATTGACCCCTGCTTTGCCGGACTTTCCAGGGAGGATTTTAACCAGGCTTATTTAAAAAGAGGTGATAACCTTAAGGGGGCTTACCCGGAGGCACTGAGAAAGATTGCAGTGGAGCGTATTGCGGCTGCCCGCGAGGCGGGAGGGGACGAGCTTGACATTATCATAGAGATTCATTCCACCCTTGACGCCAACACGGCTGTGGTTTTAGGCAAATCCCTGGAGCCTTACCGCATCATGTACTATGAGGAACCCACCATGCCTTCCAATCCGGAGGTCTTCAAGCATATCAAACAGAAATGCGACATCCCCCTTGCAACCGGAGAGAGGAGCTACACACGCTGGGGATTCAGACAGTTTTTTGAGGACAGGACGCTCAGCATTGCACAGCCCGACTTGTGCAATACAGGGGGGATTACAGAGGTCAAGAAAATCTGCGACATGGCGAATGTTTATGACATCGGCATCCAGCTTCATGTGTGCGGCGGTCCCATTGCAACGGCTGCAGCCCTTCATGTGGAAACCGTCATACCTAATTTTGTTATTCATGAGGAACACTGTGCGAATTTCAAGACGGATTACCAGAAGGCAGGCAAATATGCCTGGGCTCCGGTGAACGGCAGCTATGTGATGAACGACCGGCCGGGAATCGGACAGGAGATGAGCGAGGAGGCAATGGCGTCCTATGCCAGGGTAGTGGTTGACTAGATTTGGGAAAGCAGGCGGTAAAACGCCTGCTTTTCCTTGTGGGGGACAGGAATGAATTCTGCTTTTCAGAGGGTGCTTTTCTGTGAGGAATGTGATAAAATAACTAGAATATCAGATTAACATACAAAATTCCGGAGGTAACAGCATGAATAAGATGGAACAGATAACCGTTGTATATTTCAGCCCCACGGGCGGCACCAGGAAAGCCTGCCTCAACCTGGCAATGGAGATGGGGAAGAAGGTCAAGGATGTGGACCTCTGCAGCCTGGACGGAGCGTATTCCTTTGGGCCGGAGGATACCGTGATTGTGGGCGTGCCTGTGTTCGGCGGCAGGATACCCGGGTATGCGGCAGAGAAGCTTACATATCTGAAGGGCAACGGGGCAGTGGCTGTAACGGCTGCTGTCTACGGCAACAGGGCTTTTGAGGATGCCCTTCTGGAACTGGACGACTGCTTAAAGGAGCAGGGATTTAAGATTGGAGCAGGGGCAGCGCTGCTGGCAGAACACTCCATGGTCCGGGATATTGCGGCCGGAAGGCCGGATGGCAAGGACCAGAAGGAAATGGCATCCTTTGCAGCAGGGATTCTTGAAAAGCTGGAAGGGGACGGCTGGCAGGAGCCTCAGGTGCCCGGAAACAGGCCCTACCGCGACTGGAAGCAGATGCCGGTGATTCCGCTTACCAATGCATCCTGCATATCCTGCGGGCTGTGTGCTGCCAGATGTCCTGTGCAGGCGATTCCTGTTAGCAATCCTTCTTCCACGGACCCGTCACGCTGCATTCTGTGCATGCGCTGTATCTCTGTCTGTCCGGTAAAGGCCAGAAGCCTGCCTGAGCAGGCATGCGCCATGCTGGAGCAGAAGCTTTCTCCTGTCAGGGATATCAGACGGGAAAATGAGCTGTTTTTATAATCCCCCTATTGAATCCCGGTGCATTTCGGATTATAATCTTAAGATGTACTTGTAAAAGGATGGAAATATATGATGGGTGATGGAACGGACAGGCTGGCTGTTATTGGCATGGGATGGATTGGGGAGTATATGGTTCCCTGTTACAGAAGCCTGCTGGGGGAAGGGTATGAAAGGCGGATGTTTGCAGTAAAGGCCAGTCCGCGGGGACTGGAGCAGCTGAGGGACAGATACGGCTTTGAAATCATGGCAGGCGGTTGTCTGGATAAGCTGAAGGAATATAGGCCGGCCACGGTGGTGCTTTCCGTCAGGCCCCATGAGGTGGCGGGGGTGGCGGAGGATACCATAAAGCCTTATGCAGAGTACCGCAGGGAACTGGGGCTGGGCGGTCTGCTGCTGCTTTCTTTTGCACCCAGTCCCCGCCCGGAATGGTATACCAGGACTCTGGGAAAGGGCGTGGAAACCGTGTGCATTCTGCCTGCCATGGAGACGGTTATCGGCGGGCTGGATGTGTATTCTCTGGCGTTCAATAAGATTACATATGACCCTGCCTGTCCTCCCGGCCGGAAACAGCTGGATGATGTCAGGCGTTTCCTCAATCCTCTTGGGCAGGTATTTGAATGTACGCCGGATGAATCCCTGCGCCTGCTGTCCATGAGCATTACCTATCATATGCTGTACCTTTTATGCTTTGGCCTGGAACCGTATTATGGGGATAAGGGCGGCAAAGACGGTACAAGCAGTAAAAACGGTACAAGCAGTAAAAACGGCTGTGCCCTGGCTGCTGCTGTCCTGTATGCGCTGAACCGCCGGAGACTGGGCCTGCCCGGTCTTATTACGCCCGGTCCGGCGCCGGACCTGCAGCAGATGGATGAACTGGCCTGGCTGGAAAAAGGATGGTATGAAGGCGCTCTGGCATTTGCCTGCGGGGAAACAGGTGAAGGAGCCGGAACCAGGGCCCGGGGGGAATGCGGTGGGAGAGCCGGGAATGCAGACATCATTGCCCCCAGATCCTTTGAGCTGCACCTTCTCTCGCTGCAGCTGGAGACCAGGGAATTCCTGGAGAACAAGCTGAAGGACCACGCCACGCCGGGAGGCATGACAGAGGAAGCGGTCAATGGGTTCAGGCAGCTCTGGGCAGAAAAAGGCTGGCTGGAAAAGGACTGGCCGGGAAAAGACGGGCCAGGGAAGGACTGGCGGTATGGGGATGAGTCCATAGCCTATGAGATATCCTGCAGGCTGGCGGAACGGGTTTACAAAAAAGGGAAGGCATTGGAGAAAAGAAGATGAAGACAAAGAAGACCCTGAAAGAAACCGTGGTGGAGGGAATCTACCGGGAGATAGAAGAAGGCATTTATAAGCCCAACGATATCATCCATGAAGGGGAAATCATGGAGAAGTATGCCATGAGCAAATCACCGGTGCGGGAGGCCCTTATTGAGCTGTGCAAGGACAATGTCTTGAAAAGTATACCAAGGGTGGGGTACCAGGTGGTACCGGTGACCCTGAAGGAGATACTGGACCTTCTGGAATTCAGGATTGATGTGGAAACCGCCAATCTGAGGCGGCTGAGCCAGAGGATTAGCCCTGAGGAGATAGAGCGGTTAAGACAGCTGGATACCATCACAAAGGATAACCATGAGAGGATGGTGGCCATCCACTGGAACCGCAACACGGATTTTCACTTAAAGCTCTGTGAGATGGGAGGTAACGGCTATATCTGCGATGTGATTGCCGCTGCCCTTCAAAAATCCTGTTCGTATATTTCCCAATATTTTCAGACAGCCTGGAAAAAGAACGCCGAATCCAACAGCTTTTACCACAGGGAAATCATTGAGGCCCTGGAGAACCGCGATACGGAGCGGGCCGTGGAAATGCTCCAGAAGGATATACTGAATGTGAAGGAGCAGATTCAGGAGAATTATTCCCTCTAAGGAACATGGTCCGGGGATATGGATGAAAATGCATAAATACTAAGGATGTAAGATTGATACTGTCAATTTTACATCCTTTTTTTGAATAATAATCGGATATGGTGTGAAAATAAACAAAAACAACGGGGGATAACAAAAATATTTTAGAAAAATGGTTAAAAATTATTTGACACGGCCTGCCAATGGTGCTATAATCGCTATTAGTAAGATTACTAATCACATCAGTAGTATGATTAATGGAGGAGACAGCCATGACAAAAAAAGAGAGAGTGATAGCAGCCATCCGGGGAGAAGAAGTTGATAAGATACCCAGCGGCTTTTCCCTGCATTTTCCAAAGGAAACAGCGTTTGGGGATGCAGCAGTAAAAGCTCATCTGAAATTTTTTGAGGAATCCGATACAGACATCCTTAAAATTATGAATGAGAACCTGGTACCCTATATGGGCGAGATTAACAAGGGTTCCGATTACAGCCTGGTAAAAGAGATGACCATGGAAGACGGCTTTATGCAGGACCAGGTGGAGCTGGTTAAGAAGATTCTGGCTGGATGCGACAGGGATGCATTTATTCTGGGCACCCTTCACGGCATCACGGCATCATCCATCCATCCGCTTGAGAAGATGGACCCCGGCTATACATATGACCAGGTAAGGGAAAAGCTTTGCCGCCTGTTGCATGAGGATACGGATACGGTCCTGGCAGGTATGAAGCGCATTGCGGATGTGATGTGTGAGCTGGCAAGGACATACATTGAACTGGGTGTGGACGGCGTATATTATGCGGCTCTGGGCGGAGAGACACGGTTCTTCACGGATGAGGAATTTGAGCAGTGGATTAAGCCCTTTGATTTGCAGATTATGAAGGCCATCAAGGACGCGGGCGGTTACTGCTTCCTCCACATCTGCAAGGACCAGCTGAACATGGACCGCTATAAGGATTACGGCCCTTATGCTGACGTGGTGAACTGGGGCGTGTACGAAGCTCCCTTCAGCCTGGAGGACGGCAGGAAGATGTTTGCAGGAAAGACCATCATGGGCGGCCTGCCAAACCGCCACGGCGTGCTGGTGGACGGACCGGCAGAGGCAGTGAAGGAAGAGACAAGAAAGGTTATCGGGGAATTCGGAAGGACCCATTTCATCCTGGGAGCCGACTGTACCCTGGCAACAGAGCAGGATATGAATCTTTTAAAGGCAGCCGTAGAGGCAGCCAGGGAATAAAGAAGCAGTGAATAGGAAAAGGAGGAACAGAGAATGATGAAAAGAAAGTTAGCAATGGCACTTGCAGTATCCATGGTGGTAGGCTCACTTGCGGCCTGCGGCAGCAAGACCGAGTCAGCAGGCACAACAGCAGCACCTAAGGCAGAGAATGCCCAGGGCGCGGAGAGCGGGGCGGCAGCCGGGGATTCAGAGGCAGCGGATGGTGAGAAGACCGTGTATCCCGCAGGAACCCTGGTGGTCTATGCCATGGGAAATCCCCAGTACAGGCAGCAGTGGTTTGAGACCTGGCTGGAGAACCACAGGGATATTGCGCCGGATGTAAAGATTGAATTTGTACAGACAGAGGGAACCGCAGACATCCGTGAAAAAATCACCATGACAGCCTTGTCGGGAGCCACCGAGGACCTTCCCGATGCAGCCATGCTGGACCCGGTAACCATCATGGATTTGGCCGGCGCAGGACTTCTGAAGGATGAGACAGACTATCTGACGCCCCTTCTGGATAAGATGGTGGACGGAGCAACCACTGACGCAACCATCGGCGGACGCATCTATGCGCTTCCGGATTCCGTAAGGCCCCAGGTACTGTTCTACAACCAGGAGATTTTTGACAAGTACGGCGTGGATGCAGAGCAGATGAAGACCATGGAGGGCTACATTGAGGCAGGACGCCAGTTAAAGGAAAAGAGCAACGGGGAAGTTTACCTCTCCTATATTGACCCAACCAGCAAGACCTGGAGATACTGGGGCCGCAGAGGTCTTATGCCGTCAGCAGGAGCTAAAATCTGGGATGAGAACGGCGAAGTCATAATCGGCAGCGACCAGGGCACACAGAAGGCATTGGGCGCTCTGGACACCATGAACTCCGAGGGCTTACTGTTAAAGACCACCATCATGGAGCCGGCCCTTTACGACGCCATCAACAAACAGCAGGTAGCCACCTTCTGCATCGGCGCTTTCTGGGATGAGTTTATGAGAAAGAACTGTGAGGCCACCAAGGGACAGTGGAGAGTTATGTCAGCTCCTGAGTTTGAAGGCGTTGGCAAGGCAGGCGCTCCTGTATCCCAGTACATGGCCATCATCGAAAAGGGCGACAATCCTTATTCCGAGCTGTTCCGCCAGATGTGGTATGATTTCACCTTTGACACCGAGGCAAAGGAAGTGTGGGTAAATTCCATGGAAGAGCAGAACGCACCGTATTCCAACCCTGTATCCAAGGAAATGCTGGAAGACCCATTCTGGAAAGAACCGTCTGATTTCTACGGCGGCCAGTCCTTCCGCGAGATGGAGGGCAAGTGCCTTGAGAACGGCGCAGCCAACCTGGTGGTAACACCTCAGGATGCAGAGGCGGATGAAATCATATCTGCTGAGCTGGAGAAATATGTGGCAGGCAACCAGTCCATGAACGACGCTATCGCCAACATGGATAAGAACTTAAAGGCTAAGATTGGCAAGGCTGAAATCAGCCAGTAATACATGAAAAGGCTCCCGCCCCGAGGAGGGAGCCTTTTATAAACCTTAAGGAGGAGGTAGCGAATGTTAAAAGCACTGAAAAAATACAGGGCTCCCTATCTATTCATCATGCCCTTTTTTATCCTGTTTCTTGTATTTCAGCTGGTGCCCACCATATGGACATTCTATATCAGCCTGACAAACTGGAAGGGAATCGGGACTCCGGATTTTTGCGGGTTTGACAACTACAGGAAAATGCTGATTGACGATATGTTCTGGGAATCCCTGGGCAACACAGTGGTCTACTGGCTCACCGGACTGGTATTCATCATCTGCTGTGCCCTGCTCATTGCATCCTTACTGAACAGCAGATACTTAAAGAGTAATTCCGCCAGGGCATTTTTCAAGACGGCTACCTTCCTTCCCAATATCTGTGCGGCCATTGCAATGGGTCTTATCTTCAGGATGCTGTTTGATGAGAACGTGGGCCTGGTCAATGAGGTGGTGACAATGTTCGGGGGCAGCAAAATCCCCTGGCTTACCAGCACCACATTTTCCAAGATACCGGTTATCATCCTGAATGTCTGGAGATATACACCGTGGTTTACCATGATTTTATTGTCAGGACTGCTCAACATATCCAAGGATTATTATGAGGCGGCCACGGTGGACGGAGCCAACGGGTGGCAGCAGTTCTGGTTTATAACCCTTCCGTGCTTAAAGAACATCCTGTTCTTCTGTTCCGTCACACTGACCGTGGATATGTGGAAGCTGTTCAATGAATCCTATATCCTTCCGGGACCGGGAACATCCAACTCATCCCTGTTCCAGTACATGTACGAGTCAGGCTTTAATGTATTCAATATGGGTTATGCTTCGGCAATCGGCGTTATCCTGATTCTTATCCTGATTGTCATATCCATCATCCAGTTTGTGGTAAGACACAAGCAGGGCGAAATATAGAAGGAGGGAATGAAATGAACAGAAAGAAAAATGCATCCACTGTCCTTGTTTACGGCGTGCTGGCATTCATCACCATTGTCTGCCTGTTTCCCATTGTGTGGATGTGCCTGATTTCCATCAAGAGCACCAGCGAGAGCATCACAGGATTTAATTCCCTGATGGTATCCAATCCCACCATGGCCAACTTTAAGCGCCTGTTTGAGATGATTCCCGTTGGACAGAATGCCTTTAACAGCGTGTTCACCACCATCATGGGAACCATTACCTCCCTGTTTTTCTGCGCCCTGGCAGGCTTTGCCTTTGCCAAATACAGGTTTCCTGGCAGGAAATTCCTGTTTTACTTTGTCATTGCCACCATGCTGGTGCCGCCTGAGGTGGGAAGCGTGCCTTTGTTCATCATCATGAAGAAGGTGGGGCTCATTAACAGCCTCTGGTCCCTGGTGATTCCAAGGATTGCCACCGCAGTGGGTATCTTTTACATGAACCAGTATATAACAGATGTGCCGGATGAGCTGGTGGAGGCAGCCAGGATTGACGGATGTTCCGATTTTGGCATCTTTACCAAAATCATCCTTCCTGTCATCAAGCCGGCCATGGCGTCTTGGGGCGCCATCACCCTGATTGCCAGGTGGAATGATTTCTTCTGGCCTCTGCTGTACTTGCGCAAGCAGACAAAGTATACGCTGATGGTGACCATTTCCCTGCTGCCTGTCAGCGAGGGCTTATCCACCCCGTGGCCTGTCATACTGGCAGGCACCACCCTGGTTATCATACCCATTATCATCCTGTACCTGATTCTGGAGAAGTTCCAGAAGGCCGGAATGATGGAGGGCGCGGTCAAGGGATAACGAAAAGCACATTGACAAGAGAATGTTTTTTGCCTATGATTATGGCATAAGCAAAGACAGGAAAAGCAACAGCATTTTCAGGAATATTGCATGGGCAGTGAGCCTGGACGGACAGCGAGTCGCTGCCCGGAGTGAACAGCAGAGGGATGAGTCCGCAATCTGCGCCGGGGTACATCCGCACATTTCATGTGCCGGCCGCCAGCGGCCCGGTACCCCTATGCATCTTACGGTATCCGGATACGTGTTGCTTCTCCTGTTTTTGTTTTACGAAAAAATACTGGAAAGAGGGGGCGCAGGCTCCGGGAGGGAAGAGATATGGCTCAGGCGGATTTGTGGAAATATTGCAGTACGGAGCATTGCAGGGAAATGCTGCTCTCCTTCCGGCTCCTTGGAACCAGGGACTGGCCTCCGGAGAAAATAATGGGCTGTCTCTATGCCCTCAGCAACCATGCGCAAAGGCATTACCGGAAGGTGCGGATACCTAAAAGAAGCGGCGGTTACAGGACGCTTCTGGTGCCGGATTCCCTTCTGAAGGAAGTGCAGAGAAACCTGCTTCACCATGTACTGGACGGATTTGCGGTGTCCGCCAGTGCGGCGGCTTACCGCAAGGGCGCTTCGGCAGCTGCCAACGCAGGGATTCATCAGGGCAGGAAGATTGTCATGAAGATGGATATTGAGGATTTCTTTGGCAGCATCACCTTTCCCATGGTGCTTCATCACGCATTTCCGGCCGCCTATTTCCCGCCGCCAGTGGGCGCAATGCTGGCCGCCCTTTGCTGCTGCCATGACCGTCTGCCCCAGGGAGCGCCTGCGTCGCCGGCTGTTTCCAATCTTGTGATGAAGCCCTTTGATGAATATATGGAGGCCTGGTGCGGGGAGCGGGATATCGCTTACAGCAGGTATTGCGACGATATGACCTTTTCCGGTGTTTTTGATACGGCTGAGGTGAAGGGAAAGGTATACGGCTTCCTCAGGTCCATGGGATTTGAGCCAAACCAGAGAAAGACCCGTATTCTGACCAGAGGAACCAGACAGACAGTAACCGGCCTGGTGGTAAATGACCGTGTCCAGGTTCCGGCCCCCTACAGAAGACGTCTGCGCCAGGAGATTTATTACTGTCTGAAATATGGGGCGGAGGAACATTTGAGGAGGACCGGAAGGGACGCATATCTGAAGGAAGGGGATGCCGGGGTAAAACGGTATCTGGAGTCCCTGCTGGGCAAGACTGCCTATGTGCTGCTGGCAGGCGGCGGGGATGCCTGGTTTAGGGAGGCGCAAGTGAGACTTAAGAGCATGGTGCGGCAGGGGATATGAAAAAGGGGAGTATGACAAAGTGGAGTACGACAAAGTGGGGTACGGCAGGCGGGCCGGGACAATGCCAAGACGGCATGTTCCCGGCCCGCAATGACTGTCTGCCGCGAAAGCGATGAGAGGGGCCTACACCCCCTGTATGACCGGCTGAATCTGCCTGCCCTCCAGGGCTTCCTTCAAGGTGTCCTCTATGAGTCCGGTATGGGCAACCATGGAGGTGGGCTTTTTCACCGGGTCATCCTGGCCAAAGGGAACAAAATAGATGTTCTTCATGTTGAACAGAAGTCCGATGTTCTTAAGGTTCATGCCAAGGGCATCGTTGGTGGATACGGAAATCACCAGGGGCTTGCCGTTGCGCAGGTGTGCTTTGGCAGCCATGAGCACCGGGGTGTCCGTGATACCGCCAGCCAGTTTGGCCAGGGTATTGCCGGTGCAGGGGGCGATGAGGAGGACGTCCAGGTATCCTTTCGGGCCAATGGGTTCCGCCTCCTCTATTTTCAGTATTGGCTTTATTTCCGTGATGGATGTTATGCGGTCCATGAATTCGCCGGTATCCCCGAAACGGGAGTCCGTGGACTGGACACTATTCGAGAAAATGGGGTGCAGGATGGCTCCTGTCTCCTTCAGTTGCCTGATTTCCTGTTCTATCTTTGCAAAGGTGCAAAAGGACCCGGTGACGGCCAGACCTACATTTTTTCCTTTTAATTCCATAATATTCTCCTTATTCCTTACTGAGTCTGTGAATCCCGGATATGCTCCATGACAGCCTCATAAAGAATCCTGGCAGAGGAAAGGGGGGAATAGCGTCCGGGAAGTCCGGGGCATAACCTGGCCCGGATATTCCGGCGCTCCAGTGCCGGGAAATCCACTCCTCCCGGTGCAGAGGCAATATCAATAACCGCTGCATTGTCCTGAACCTGTTCTGCCAGTGCTGCATCCAGCACCAAGGATGGGATGGTGTTGAATATAAAATCAAATTCTCCCATAATTGGTTCCAGTTCCTTTAACAGGCAGGTATTGTATCCCAGACAGCGGGCGCTGACCAGCCGTGAGGAATCGCGGCCAGCCACGGTTACCCCGGCTCCCATGCCCTTCAGACGGTCTGCCAGGATGGAGGCGCACCTGCCCCATCCGGTTACCAGGCAGCGGCTCCTGTAAAGGTTCAGCGGACTTAAGGCTATGGCCTCCGCCACAGCGCCCTCTGCCGTGGCAACGGCATTTTTCCATGCAACCTCCTCCATCCTCATGAAATCATGGAAGGGGATGGAGAGGGAGCCGCAGCGTTCCCTGACAGCGGTAGGGATATTCCCACCAAAGAGTGTATGGGTGTTATTCAGAGCGGCCGTGAAACCATGGATTTCCAGGCCGGGCAGGCTGTTGACAGAGAAAATGGTGCTGCCGTCCTTGGTAAAAGGGACAGGGCAGAGGATGATATGGGAATCCTCCATGGCCTCCCTGAGGGAGAAGGAGGTAGGTTTGTCATAGTAAAAGAGAGTTTTATGGCCGGTCTGATTCAGAAGCCGGTTCAGGCAAATCTGTCTGGAATCTCCGCCCAGTATGAGGATTGGATGCATGGATACGCTCCTTATGAGATTGGATTCATAATGTCACTATATGACAAAAGGAAATAATTGGTACCATTAGGATGAGTTTGTCATATTTTCATAGTATAATGGTAACTGTTCAGAACAGCGGAAAAATTGGCTTTTGGGTCAGGAGGAAACGCCATCCTGGACCGTTACGAATCACGATTGAATCGGGGGACTGATGTTTATGAGACACAGTATTTTTGAGGGCAGCGCCGCAGCCGTGGTAACGCCCATGAATGGATATGGTAATCTTGATTTTGACGCCTTTGGGCGGCTTTTGGAGTGGATTATAAGGGAAGGGACAGACGCTGTGGTCGTAAACGGCACCACAGGGGAGTCGGCTACCCTGGACGATAAAGAAAAGCTGGCTGTCATCCGGTATGCCATAAGGCAGGTGGACGGCAGGATTCCTGTGATTGCAGGCACGGGAAGCAACTGTACGGAACACGCGGTGGAGCTGTCCAGGAAGGCCCAGGAGCTGGGGGCGGACGCCCTGCTGCAGGTGACGCCTTACTACAACAAGGCATCCCAGGAAGGGCTGGTGCGCCACTTTACCCAGGTGGCGGACCATGTGGGCATTCCCATTCTTTTATACAATGTACCCAGCCGTACAGGAGTGACCATTCAGCCGGAGACATACAAGATTCTATCGGAGCATCCGAATATACGGGGGACAAAGGAGGCCGGCGGCAACCTGTCCCTGATTGCCAGAACAGCCGCCCTGTGCGGGGAGGGATTTGATATCTATTCCGGCAATGATGACCAGACCCTTCCCATCATGTCCCTGGGAGGCAAGGGGGTGGTATCGGTGCTGGCCAACATCATGCCAAAGGAGACACATCAGATGTGCCGCCTGTACCTGGACGGGGATGTGAAGGAGAGCAGGCGGATGCAGCTTAAGCTTCTGGATATCATGGAAGCCCTGTTCTGGGATGTGAATCCCATACCGGTCAAGGCAGCCCTTGGCATGATGGGTATCTGCGGGGACGACCTGCGCCTTCCGCTGACGCCCATGGAGCCGGAACAGAGGAAAAAACTGGCGGGTGTCATGAAACGGCATGGAATCAGCCTGAAAAAAGAATTGCATAATCAGACAAATCTGCTATAATAAAGGGAGTGAAAGAATAGCAGTTTGGAGCTTTATGCACAGAGAATCAAAAGCCGGCAGCAGCCATTGCGACAGGTGTTTCTGAAACTATCAGATGCCTTATAAGAATGGTTTGCCCGGCTTTTATCTTTGAGGACGTTATTCTTAAAAAAACATAACCAATCAGGAAAAGGGGGCATATCATTGGAACAGAATCAGCTTCACTATGGGCTATCACTGAAATTATATTTTGAAAATAAGGCATTCGGACCCGGCATGTCGGCATTGCTGAGGGGAGTGGAAACCACCGGTTCCCTTCAGGGGGCGGCCCAGGCCATGAACATGGCTTACAGCAAGGCATGGAAGATGCTAAAGGAGTCGGAAAAGGCATGGGGGTTCATGCTGACGGAGCGGGAGACAGGAGGCAGGGACGGAGGCGGCTCCACCCTGACGCCCCAGGCTATCCGGCTGTTGGAGGCATACGACGCCTTTATGGCTGAGACCAGGCAGGAGCTGGACCGGCTTTTTGAAACGCATTTTTCAAAGGAATGGGTGGAGGAGCTGAAGCAATCGGCTGAACAGGCAAAAGAATAATTTAAGATGGAAGGAAATGGATGTAAAATGACGGAACGTACAAAACAACTGGTAATTGTCAGAGGAGGCGGTGATATTGCCACGGGTACCATCCACAAGCTTTGCCGCTGCGGATACCCGGTGCTGGTGCTGGAGTCGGGATATCCTTCGGCAATCCGCAGATGCGTAGCCTTTTCCGAAGCAGTATATGACGGTACGTCTGAGGTGGAGGGTATCACCTGCATCAAGGCTTCCGGGTATGAGGAAGCCTGCTCCATTATGGAACAGGGAGCAGTCCCTATCATGATTGACGAGAATTGCCAGGTGCTGGGGAAGGTGCGTCCATGGGCTTTGGTGGATGCCATTCTGGCAAAGAAGAATCTGGGAACCACCAGGGATATGGCGGACAAGACCATTGGACTGGGGCCCGGGTTCACGGCAGGACAGGATGTGGACCTTGTGATAGAGACCATGAGAGGCCATAATCTGGGCCGCATCATTGGAAACGGAAAGGCGGCCCCCAATACCGGTGTTCCCGGAATTATCGGCGGCTATGGGGCGGAGCGGGTTATCCATTCCCCGGCCAAAGGGATTTTCTTTGGCAGGTCCATGATTGGAGACATGGTGGAACAGGGACAGGCGATTGGCGTTATTGTGACCGGGCAGGGCGAGGTCACGGTGGAAGCTTCCCTTACAGGGCTTTTGAGGGGAATTATAAAAGACGGATATCCCGTGGTAAAGGGATTTAAGATTGCCGACATAGACCCCAGAAAAAGTGAATATGAAAACTGCTTCACCATCTCGGACAAGGCCAGATGCATCGCAGGCTCCGTGGTGGAGGGTCTGCAGATGCTGGAGGTGAAGCAGGGGTACTGATTGGAAAACCTATACGGCACAGACCGCGCATTTTTCTTCCAGGATTTCTGTGAGGGCTGTGCCGCTGCTGGTGTGACAGCGGACAATCTCCGTGCTGCTACCCACTTCGTCCAGGGCGCAGCGTATCATCTTGTGGGATACGGTGTTGGTAAACAGGACCAGGAGGTCAGGACTGCCTATCTGTTTGTCCAGGCTGGCGCTCATCTGGGTGAATACCTTTGCCTTACATTTGTAATTCTTGCAAATCTTTTTATATTGGCTTACCATGCGGTCATGGCCTCCGATAATGACAACGCTCATGAAAATCCTCCTTTTGTGGTGTCCATATTGGTTAGTTAAAGCTAACTTTGTAATGACATAATACAATAATTCTGTAAAATTGTCCAGCCCTGCACATGAGAAAGTTTATCATGTTTAAAGGGCGTATTTCCGGTCTTTGGCGGAAGGAAGCAGGAGAGGAGCCGGGGCAGAGGGCTGGGGTGAAAGACTCCGGCGAAAGGCCGCATTTTACAAACAGGGAAAAATGTGATATACTATATAAATACCCCGTTAACACTTGAACAGTATCTGTTCGGAAAGGTGGGAATTTGTTTAAAAAAGGAGAATATATTCTCTATGGAACTGTAGGCGTATGCCAGGTGGAGGGCATATCGAAACCTGACTTCTCGAATAATGACAAGGTGTATTACAGCCTTGTGCCAAAGTTTGACCAGGATACCACCATCTATATACCGGTGGACAGTCCAAAGGTAAAGATGAGGGAAATCATGACCAGGCAGGAAGCAGAGCAGTTCATACTGGCACTGCCGTCTGTTGAAGGCAAGCAGTATGCAAACGATAAGGAACGGCCCCAGGTATACAGGCAGGTCCTTGAATCCGGCGATTGTCTGGAACTGGCCTCCATGATTAAGGAGATATCAGAGATGGAGCAGAACCGTAAGGGCAAGGGCAAGCCCCTGTCCATCCGGGAACGGGACGGCGTCAAGAGCGCCCGGAAACTGCTGTTTGGAGAGCTGGCCGCTGCCCTGAACATCTGCCCTGAGGAGATTCCTGACTATATTACCAGTCAGATTGGGGAAGCCTGATGAAGCCTGTGAAACATTTAACTATTTTCTTTTAGTCTGAACTGTGGTAAAATCTTGAGTTGGAAGAATCAGATTCTTAACTTGGGAAAGGCGGCAGGAGAGATGAAAAAGAGTATGCGTACCCGTGGACAGATGTCGGAGGCTGTGTCAACGGGTATTTTTTTGACTTTATCCGGAGGTTTCCAGGATGCTTATACGTATTACTGCAGGGGAAATGTGTTTGCCAATGCACAGACGGGAAATATTGTGCTCATGGGAAGCCATCTGGCTGCCAGGGAGTGGGCCATGGCTGTGCGCTATCTGGCCCCGGTCCTGGCTTTTGCAGGGGGCGTGTACATGGCAGAGCATGTGAAGCGGCTTCACCGGCAGGACCGGCGTTTTCATTGGAGGCAGCTGATTGTTGCCATTGAAATCATCCTGCTTTTTGCAGTGGGATTTCTGCCCCAGAGCATGAACATGGCAGCCAACATCATTGTCTCCTTTGTGTGCGCCCTTCAGGTCAATGCGTTCAGGAAAATCAAGGGAAGCCCCTATGCCACCACCATGTGCATCGGAAACCTGCGAAGCGCCACGGAAAACCTGTACTGGTACCGCCACACAGGCAAACAGGACCACCGGGACAAATTCATACGCTACTACGGGGTCATCGGCATATTTGCAGTGGGAGCTGTCATGGGAAGCGTGCTCACGGCGCATCTCAGGGAAAGGACCATATGGGTCAGCTGCGGGCTTTTGCTGGTCAGCTTCCTTATCATGTTCGTGAAAGAAGATATAGAAGGCGAAGAAATGGAGACATATGGAAAATAAAGAAAACAGGGAACCTGACAGCTGTTTCTGCGGGTACGGTTTATCCGTTGAAATCATGGAGGCATTGTCGCTGCTGGGGTATGAGCATCCCACGAAGGTACAGGAGGAGGTGCTGCCCCAGGTGCTGGCAGGCAGGGATGTGGTGGTGCGCTCCCAGACAGGAACCGGCAAGACAGCTGCATTTGCCATTCCTTTGTGCCAGCAGATTGTCTGGGAGGAAAGCCTGCCCCAGGCCCTTGTGCTGGAGCCCAGCAGGGAGCTGGCCGTACAGGTGAGCCAGGAGATATTCAGGATTGGCAGGAAAAAACGGCTGAAGGTGCCGGCCGTTTTCGGCGGCTTTCCCATTGACAAGCAGATACAGACACTGCGCCAGAAAACCCATATCGTGGTGGGCACCCCCGGACGTGTCATGGACCATGTGCGCCGGGGAAGCCTTAAGCTGACCGGCGTCAGATATCTGGTGATTGATGAGGCGGACCTGATGCTGGACATGGGATTCCTGGATGAGGTCAGGCAGATAGCGGGGCTGCTTCCTGCAAAGCGGCAGACCCTTCTGTTTTCAGCCACCCTGGATGAGGATGTGAAGAATCTGGCAGAGGAAACAGTCAGGGACGGGGTGTCCATTTTCCTGGAACAGGAGGGAGAGGCCGCCCTTCCCATTGAGCAGTCCGTGTACGGCGTGCCGCAGGACCAGAAGTATACGGCATTTAAACGCATTCTCATGAAGGAGAATCCGGAGCGCTCCATGATATTCTGCGGAACCAGGGAAATGGTCCAGGTATTGTTTCAGAAGCTGAGAAGGGACAGGATATTCTGCGGCATGATTCACGGCGATATGGAGCAGAAGGAACGGCTTAAAAATGTGGATGCCTTCAGACGGGGAGGATTCCGGTACCTGATTGCCACGGATGTGGCTGCCAGGGGAATTGATTTTGAAGATGTCAGCCTGGTGGTGAACTATGATTTCCCCATGGGAAGGGAGACTTATGTGCACCGGATTGGGCGGACCGGAAGAAACGGCAGGACAGGCAGGGCCGTCAGCCTTGTGACTGAGGATGAGATGAGGACCCTGCATAAAGTGGAGGCCTACATGGGAGCATGCCTGCCGGTCCAGCCCTGCCCTGAGACAGGGGAAGAGGAGGAAAAGGCATTCTGGGCCCTTCAGAGAAAGAAGCCGGATTCCGGGTCCCATAAGGGGGAGAAGCTGGACCAGTCCATCACCAGACTCTCCATTGGAGGCGGACGCAAATCCAAAATGAGGTCCGGGGACATTGTGGGCGCTGTGTGCGGCATAGAGGGCGTGGATGCCGGTGACATAGGAATCATTGACATCAGGGAGAGCCTTACCTTTGTGGATATCATGAACCGGAAAGGCCCCCGGGTCCTGGAAGGACTTCAGAACAGGACCATTAAGGGGAAAATCAGGAAGGTGAGAATTACTTCGCACGGTTAAATTCCTTTATTCTCAGACTGTCGGGAAGATGCATCATATGATGGCGCGTCAGCGGCAGCAATATGAGTCCTGCCACTGTATGGGGCCCCAGAAATTCCTGAGCCATATGGACTGCCTGGCCTCCAGCAGACCGCCTTCGCTGACCAGCCGTCCCAGGCTCTCTTCGCTGGGTTTCCGTTTCATATCACCGGGGGTCAGGGCATTTAATATCCTGCGTGTCCGGCACCCCACCGCGTTTCGGTAATGTATCAGCTCCTGCTTGTTTACCTGCCGGCTAAAGCCGATGATTTCCTCATCCGTCATGGCGTTGCCGGTGTCCTTTACGGAAACCTGCAGCCTGTCCATCCAGTATCTCGTCGCAGAAGGTGGGAACAGCGCTGGCGGAAACACTGCCGGTGTGTGTGATTCCATGGATGTTAAGGGCCAGTTCAATGGCAGGACCAAAATTCCTGGTTGATTTTATGAGTTTGCGCAGCTGGTCTATCCGGGTGTTGTAATCGTTTTCAATGTCTGTCATATCTATAGCCTCCTTACTGTTATTCAATGCATCATTCCGCTAATCCCGGGGCTTTACAATAACCGCACTGCCATGAAGGTCGCATAAGGGAACAAGGCACAGGCGGCTGTATTGTTTTTCATATTCATCCACAGCCTGCCCGGCTCCGCGGAACCGTTCATTGTTGTAATCGTGGAGCAGAATCATGCCTCCGGGTACAAGACGGGGGTAGAAGAATATAAGGCCGGACAGAATAGGAGCATACAGGTCGGCATCCAGGCTTACCAGGGAAAAGCGCTCCTGTTCCAGACCTGCCGCTGTATCCGGAAAATATCCCCTGCGCATGACGGCCTGGTCAGGAAAGGGGAGCCGTCCCAGCACTGCCTGCTCGCTGGTGTCAGAGAATTCCCCTTCCCTGGCAAAGGAACACCCCATATTTTTTTCTTCTTTTATATCCCTTGCGTCAAATCCCTGGAATGTATCAAATAAATAAAGCCTTTGCTGCGGAAACAGGGCGTTGAGCTTCCAGGCCGTATCGCCCTTAAAGACGCCCAGTTCCGCTATGCTTCCCTGGAGGCCCTGTCCATGAATCCGCTCAGCCAGACGTTTCAGGGTGGCGCTTCGTATGTCAAAATACCGGTAAAGCTGGCTCAGCATCAGAAATCTGCCCTCATATCCTGATTCCAGGGCCTGTTCCTTAAGCTGGCCGGAACGCAGCGGGTCCGTCACACCGGTAATGACATAATCAGGTTTCAGCAAGAGGGCTTTTTCTACCGGTAAAATCGGGATATTGGCTGGAAATCCTTTTTCTGTCCGTTCTGGTTCGGTCAGCCGGTGCAGTGCAGGGTTATTATCCCCAAAGGCCAGAAGGGCCATGTTTTCCTGATTCAGCAGTCTGGCAGCGCCGCGGCCAAACTGGCCCGCCCCCAGGATGATGACAGTTTCCATATAGTTCCAATCCTCCTATCATATAATGATGCAGTCCTGTTAATCCCATCCCATACATTGTATCACGGAACCGTAATCTGTGGATAGTTACCGCTGAATATATATGACACTTACATCACATGTGAAAATTTGATATAATGTAGTATAAGCTACTAGTTGTTAAAATACTAACAGTGTTATAATTTTGTTAAAGGATACAGGCGTTTCTGGGGATTCATATGGTGAAAAGCCATAAAAGAGAGGGTGGTTATATGGTGGGTCAGGAGTGTAATACCGCAGTACAGATGCCGCATGCTAATGTTGTATCACGTCTTCTATATCTGCCCAGGGGAATATCACGGCTGGAAAAGCTGGGACAGAGAAAGGTATTTCCAAAGAACCACATGCTGCTGCAGGGCATTGCCCATGACCCGCAGCTTTCCATGGATATTATGGAGTCCCTCTCCACCAAGTATCTGTCGGCCATGGAACAGGTGCGCCATACCAATTTCCACAACGCCGGCTGGAAGATTTGCGACCTGCTGCTTATATTTGCAGAGCATTACGGGGTTCCCTATGACGGGAAAATACTTATCAAAGAAAAGATAAGCCAGCAGCTCCTGTCAAATCTGCTGGGCATTAACCGGGTAACTGCGGTCAGAGCCATTGAGGAGCTGAAGGAGATGGCGCTGATAGAGCAGATTAACGGATACTACTGCATCCGCAGCCTGGAGAAACTGAAACGGCATCAGGAGAGGATGTGCCAGTAGGAAAATGAATGAAAAACACGGAACCGGAGTAAAATCTGATTCCGTGTTTTTTGATGCACATGCATAGGGTGTATCCTGCACTACTGGAATCCTGTATTCCGGCCGGATATAATACCTGTAAGGCAACTTATTAAAACGGTCTTTGCAGGAAAGAGGCGGGAATCATGAAGAACACAGGAGCTGTCCTGGCAGCGGCAGGACTGTCCTCGCGCATGGGGGATTTCAAACCCCTGCTGCCCTTTGGGGACTCTACCATAGCATTTCATATCACGTCCATGCTCAGGAGGCTGGGGGCGGACCCGGTCATCGTGGTCACAGGCTACAGGGCAGAAGAGCTGGAGGACCACCTGAAAGGCACGGGCGCCTGTTTTGTCAGGAATACCGGATACCGTTACACACAGATGTTTGATTCCGTGAAGCTGGGAATTCAGGATGCACTGGAAGGGTGTGACCGAATCATGGTCATGCCCATGGACCTTCCGGCCATAACGGATGATATCATGTGGGTTTGCAAACAGGAAATAAGCCGAAGAAAATGTAAGAGGCATTGAGGAGCTTTATATTTACAGCCATCCGCCGTATGTGGTATACTCAAATCAACGTTGTTTATGGGATTAAATAACGCTGTTTGAAGAATATGGCCTTTCTGGCTGCCTCATATTGTAATTTAAATGCTTCTGTGTTACACTGGAACTATAAACTAGGTCGGACGACCTATTCGGTATCGGCAATGCATGGAAACGAGGTGGCATATGAGGACGATATACCTGATAAGGCATGGGGAACCGGAACGCACCGGACATGTAAGCAGATGTCTTGGACACACAGATGTTGCACTGAGCATCAGAGGCAGGAAGGAGAGTATGGAGCTGGCTGACTGGTTCAGAAGCCGTCCTGTGGAGGCTGTTTATGCAAGCCCTCTTTCCAGGTGCATGGAAACGGCGGAGTACATTGCCGGAGAGCACCAGAAGGTTCGGCAGGACCAGGGACTGGTGGAGCTGGACGCAGGTGAATGGGAGAATATGGATTTTACTGAAATCCGCAGCCGGTATCCTGAACTCTATGAAGAGAGGGGACGTTCCATGGGCACGGTTCCGCCTCCGGGAGGAGAATCCTTTGCCCAGGGAGGAAAACGGCTTGAAGCTGCCCTGAACCGCATTCTGGAAAAGACCCGGGGGGATGTGGCTGTGGTGACCCACTGCGGCGTGAGCCGCGGCCTGCTGTGCGGTATTCTGGGCTGGGATATTAACCGTGTGCTGGAAGTTCCCCAGCCATACGGGGGTATCAGCCGGATTCTGGTTGACGGGGACGGCGGTTTCAGGGGATTTTATGAGCAGACCGGGGTAAAGCCCCTTCTCTATCCTGACCACGGCATCTGCCGCAGACTGTCGGACCGTTACGGTGTTCCGGAGCATATCCGGCTTCATGAGGCTGCCGTGGCAAGGCTGGCACATCAGTGGGCTGTCAGGCTGGGAGCGCTGGGTTATGACATAGACCCGGAGCTTCTGAGGACAGCCGGGCTGCTTCACGATATTGCGCGTCTTCAGCCGGACCATGCAAGGGCAGGGGCTGAGGTCCTGCGAAAGGAAGGATACCCGGTGATGGCCAGAATCATCAAGAGCCATCACAGGCTGGAGGGCGGGGAAGAGTGCAGACTGACGGAGAGCTCCCTTTTGTTCCTGGCGGATAAGATGACGCTGGAGGACAGGATGGTGGATATCGACCAACGTTTCCGGCAGAGCGCGCCCAAATGCACCACTCCCCAGGCCAGAGAGAACCATAGACTTCAATATAATCAGGCTCAGGCAGTCAGACATTGCCTGGAAACAGCCCTGGGAGGCCTAAAGGCAGCGGATGCTTTTAGAGCCAGTCCCCAGGCGTCTGTGGGCATGAAGGTCCGGATACGGGAATGGGCTGCCGGCTGAGCATAAGGAGATGAAGTCACATGGAAGGAAATAATTCAACCAAGACCAAACTGATTAAAGCTGGTATTAAGCTTTTTTCACAGTATGGATATGCAGCCACATCCACCAGGATGATTGCTTCGGAGGCAGAGGTAAACCTGTCGGCCATTGCATTTCATTTTTCCAACAAGGAGAGGCTTTACGTGGCATGCCTGGAATATATGCTGGAAAAGGTAAAGAGCTATTATGAGGCGTCCTACATGGAGATTGAGGGAACCTTTGAGCAGAACGCCATGACGCCCGGGAAGGCCTATGAATTTCTTGAAAAACTGATAGACCTTCAGATAGAGGTGGCCTTTGCGCCCCAGTATAAGACCACCCTTGCCCTGATATACTGGGAGAACAACGGCCCCGGGGATATGAGGCCTTTGTCGGCAGCTGCCTTTGACCGGCAGGAACGGGTGATGGCAGAGCTGATTCAGACCGTTGCCCCTGTTTCCACGGCCCAGGCAGTCATAGCCAGCAGACATATCAACGGCTCCATCATATCCTTTGGCGAGCACCGCGGATTCATAGAGGACCTGATTCCGGAACCCCTGGAGGGGGAGCCCGTGCCCTTCTGGATACGTGAGGAGATAAAAGGAAATTGTATGGCCATTGTAGAGCGGCTGACGAAGCCGGAGCTGTTTCCGCCCCATCTGACTATATGACGGCATCCCGGTTTTTGGCGGATTCTGGGGAAAATAGAGTATAAGGCCAAAATGGTACTTGGACGATATTCACAAATGAGAATAACCCTTTGAGGTGCATTGTGCACAACCTCGAAGGGTTATTTTAGGTCCTGATATATAAAAAATGCACAAATAAATAAATTGATATTTATATATCATTGACAAAAGTGTCTCATTGTGATAAAAATAAATCAAACGACCGACCTAGATTAGCACAATCTTAACAAATATATCCCATTCACTTAATCCAGATAAGGAGGCAAGGAAACGTTATGAAGAAACAGTATGTTACTCTGACGGTAAACGGGAGGGAATATCGTTTCTCAATCGGGGACGGATTCGGACAGGTTCCCCCCTCAGAGACACTATCCCAGACCCTGCGAAAGAGGCTCCAGCTGACCGGCTCCAAGGAGTCATGCAGTGAGGGGGCCTGCGGGTGCTGCACCGTGCTCATGGACGGAAAGGGGGTCACGTCCTGTATGCTGCTGACCGTGGATTGCGACGGAAAGGACATTGTTACCATAGAAGGACTGGAGGACCCTGAGAAGGGACTGGACCCGCTGCAGCAGGCGTTCATTGACGAGTACGCATTTCAGTGCGGTTACTGCACGCCGGGAATCATCATGGCTGCCAAGGCCCTGCTGCTGGATAATCCCCATCCCACGGGAGATGAAATCAAGGAAGCCATGTCAGGCAATTACTGCCGCTGTATCAGTCATTACACGGTACTACGGGCCATTAACAGGGTGGCGGGGAACGAGGAAGACCATCTGGCCGTGATGCACCGGGCCAATGATGATGTGGAAAATCCCATTCCGGTACGCCAGGAACTGTTCTTAAGTCCCTATGCCAATGGTACAAACAGCGACCATTCATTGGATTAGAAGGAGGGTATTGAAGAATGAGCAAGCTTGAATATCGCGATATCAAACAGCCCAATTACCGCCATGTGGGCAAGTACACACCCAGAAAAGACGCAAAGGACATTGTGACGGGAAAGGCTATTTTCCTGGATGATTTTTCAGTGCCTCACATGCTGTACGGAAAGACAAAGAGAAGTCCTTATCCCCATGCCAGAATCCTTTCCATCGACACATCCAGGGCAGAAGCCCTGCCGGGTGTAAGGGCTGTCATTACCCATAAGAACATGCCGGAGCGGTGGGGGCTGGGCCTTCCTGTGCACAGGCTTCTGATGGAGGACAAGGTTTACTATGTAGGAGATTTGGTGGCCCTGATTGCAGCCGACACAGTGGAGATTGCAGAGGAGGCCATAGACCTTATCGACGTGGAATACCAACAGCTGGAAGCCGTGTATACGGCTGAGGACGCCCTTAAGGAAGGGGCGGTGGAGATATATCCCAGGTTTAAAGGGAACCATGTGGACAACGGTATCAAGTATTTCCAGCCCGACGGTCCCTGGTGGCAGATTATCCGAGGGGATGTGGAAAAGGGATTCGAGGAAGCCGCCTATGTGGCGGAAGATAAGGTGGCATTTGACAAGATGCCCTCCCCTCTGGCCCCGGAAACCCCGTCCTGCATCGCCAAATACGAGGGCGGGAATGAATATACCATATGGGCTTCATCCCAGAGCTCCCATATCCTTAAGCTCATGGGCGAGGGAAGAATTCCCAATTCCAACCTGAGCGTAAAGACCTTTAACGTGGGAGGCAGCTACGGCAACAAGCAGTCCCTTATGACAACCGTGCTCTCTGCCTCCATGCTGTCCCTGGTTACCAAGCAGCCGGTAAAAATCGTGCTCACAAAGGCGGAGCAGCTCATGGCCTATGAGGTGCGTCTGGGCAGCACCATTACCGCTAAGGTGGGAATGGACAAGGAGGGCTATGTAAGGGCCGTGGAAGGCGACTGGCTGGTGGATACGGGAGCCATAGCAGACTCCGTACAGGGCCAGGTGGGCGTGGGCCTTGGCGAGGCGCAGCTGGTGTGCGCCAAATGTCCCAACTGGTATATGGACAGCCATATTGCAGTGACCAACAAGCAGGCGGCAGGTATTGTACGAGGCTACGGCGGCCAGGAGCTGAACAGCTGTCTGGAGCGTCTGATGTGCGCCGTGATGAAGAAGGGCAATTTTGACCCCCTGGATGTGTTCAAGAAAAATTATATTGCGCCCGGGGACCGGTTCATCTGGCGGGACGGGCGGTGGTGGCAGAGCCGTTCCTCCCTGTTCTTCCCGGAAGCAATGCAGAATGCGGCGGACCGCTTTGGCTGGGCCGATAAATGGAAGGGCTGGAATGTGCCCACATGCGTCAACGGCACAAAGGCCAGGGGAATCGGCATGGGCGTAATCGGAAATGCCGACATCAGCGAGGACAACACGGAGGCCATTGTCAGGATTGTTCCGGATTTGGTTGGAAGCCGCAGGGCGTCCACAGCCATTATTGAGTGCGATATCACGGAGTCCGGCATGGGAACCAGAAGCAATGCGTGTAAGATTGTGGCCGAGGTTCTTAACGTACCCGTGGAAAAGGTGTCCATCACGGAGCCAGGCTCCAAGTTCAATCCGTCCAACTACGGTCTGTGCGGTTCCAGAGGTACCATCACCACAGGCAAGGCAGTATCCCTGGCAGCCATGGAGGCAAAGAAAAAAGCTCTGGAGCTGGGCGCCCTCTACTTTAAGCGTTCCGTGGACCAGCTGGACACAAAGGACTTTATGGTCTATGTGCGGGATAACCCGGAATTGGTGGTGCCTATGTTTAAGCTGGCTCCCAAGGAGCTCAGCATTGTGGGATACGGAAAGCACATGGAAATGTTCAATATCCCCAGCTGCATGGCCATATTCGTGGAGGTAGAGGTGGACCTGGAAACAGGCAATACCAAGCTGGTGAAGGTGGCCGGAGGTACGGACATCGGCCAGATTATTGATTCCAAGGCAGTGGAGATGCAGCTGCACGGAGGCTTCGGCTCAGCCTGTATCGATACAGCCATATTTGAGGAGTGTATCCTGGACCCGTCCACAGGAAGGCTTTTAACCTCCAGCCTCATTGATTATAAGTGGAGGACATTCAATGAATTCCCGCCATATGACGCCTATATCATGGAATCCCAGATTGATTCCTTCATGTTTAAGGCCCTGGGAATTGGCGAGATTTCCGGTGCGGCAGGAGCAAGCGCGGTGCTGATGGCCATTTCCAATGCAATCGGCGTGGACATCAAGGATTACCCGGCAACTCCGGCAGTTATACTTAAGGCGTTAGGCAAAGCATAAGAGGGGAGGATTCACTGTGAAATATTTTGAACATGAGAGCGCTGCCACCTTTGATGAGGCAGTCTCCTTATTAAAAGAGTCCCCAAAAGGGAAAACCGTAGTAATGGCCGGAGGTTCCGACCTGGTTGGAGTATTGAAGGAACAGATTCTGGAGGAGTACCCGGAAAAGGTGGTTGACCTTAAGACCGTTGAAGGCGGGGAATACATAAAGCAGGACGGGGATATGATTGAAATCGGCGCCCTGACAAAGCTCTGCGACATCGTGAAGTCGGACCTTCTGAATGAGAAGGCGCCTGTCCTTTCACAGGCAGCCCGTTCCGTGGCAACACCGCTGATTCGCAATGTGGCCACCATCGGAGGCAATATATGCCAGGATGTGCGCTGCTGGTTTTACCGCTATCCCCACGGCATCGGCGGCAGGATGGACTGTATGAGAAAAGGCGGAAACGAATGCTATGCAGTCATGGGGGATAACCGCTACCATTCCATATTCGGCGGCATGAAGGTCCACACCACCCCGTGCTCTGTTAAGTGTCCGGCCAATACGGACATACCCGCCTATATGGACCGGCTGCGGGAGGGGGATACAGAGGGAGCCGCCCGCATCCTGATGGAAGCCAATCCCATCCCCATGATTACATCCAGGGTCTGCGCGCATACCTGCCAGGAGCAGTGCAACCGCTGCGACTTTGACGAGAGCGTATCCATTCATGGCGTGGAGCGCTATGTGGGGGATTATATACTGGAGCACGCGGATTTGTTCTACAGGGCGCCGGAAGCCGAGACAGGCCATAAGGTGGCTCTTGTGGGAGCAGGCCCGGCAGGCTTAAGCGCCGCCTATTACCTGAGGAAGGCGGGCCATGACGTGACGGTCTTCGACAAGATGGAGGAACCGGGCGGCATGCTGACCTATGCCATTCCCAACTACAGACTGCCCAAGTCCTATGTGAAGCAGGTGGCTGCGGCCTATGAGAAGATGGGTATCCATTTCCGTATGGGGTGCTGTCTGGGTGAGGATGTGCAGGCCGGGGAACTGGAACAGCAGTATGACAATGTGTTCTATGCAACCGGCGCATGGAAACGCCCTGTGCTGGGATTTGACGGCGAGGAGTTTACGGAGTTCGGACTTCAGTTCCTGATGGAAGTCAACCAGTGGATGAACAAAAAGGACCGCCGCCATGTTCTGGTGGTGGGAGGCGGAAACGTGGCAATGGATGTGGCCATTACCGCCAGGCGCCTGGGTGCGGAGAGCGTTACGCTGGCTTGTCTGGAATCCGAGCCTGAGATGCCGGCCAGCAGGGAAGAGATTGCAAGGGCCAGGGAGGAAGGCATTGAAATCATGCCGTCCTACGGCGTGTCAAGGGCAATCTACGAAGGTGATAAGGTTACCGGTATGGAGCTTATGCGCTGCACCTCTGTGAAGGATGAGCAGGGACATTTTAACCCCCAGTACAACAGGGAGGAGACACTGATTGTATCGGCGGATTCCATTTTGATGGCGGCGGGACAGAAGGTGGACTTAAGTTTCCTGGGAGATAAATACGGCCTTGCCCTGGAGCGCGGACTGATTCAGGTGGACAAGGATACGCAGGCCACAAGCAAGACCGGGGTCTATGCAGGAGGCGACGCCACCACAGGACCGGCAACCGTTATCCAGGCAGTCCGTTCCGGGCGCAATGCCGCGGAAGCCATTAACAAAGGCTACGGCATCATGCCGGAGCGCCGCAGGGAGGAGAAGTTTATCCACTTTGACGCTGCAGGCGTAAAGGAAGAGCATGCGGTAAAGGATAAGGAGCTGTCAGCCCAGGAACGGGCTCTGGATAAGGAGGACAGCTTCACGCTGACCGGAGAGGAGGCAGCCAGGGAGGCAGGAAGATGCATGAACTGCGGATGCTACTCCGTCAATGCTTCAGACATATCCCCGGTGCTTATCCTGCTGGACGCCCAGATTGTGACCACAAAGAAAACAGTGAGGGCGGCTGACTTTTTCACCACCCATCTGAAAGCAGTGGATATGCTGGATGCGGACGAACTGGTGACAGCTGTCCGGTTTAAGATTCCGGAAGGCTATACCACGGCCTATGACAAATTCAGGGTGCGTGAGGCAGTGGATTTTGCCATTGTCAGCCTGGCTTATGCTTACAGGATGAAGGACGGCGTTATAGAGGATGCGAGAATCGTTCTGGGCGGCGTGGCCCCGGTGCCCATGGAACGGAAAAAGGTGGAAGCATTCCTGACCGGCAGAAAGCCGGAGGAAGGCATGGCGGAATCCGCCGCGGACCTGGCAGTGGAGGGGACCACGGCCATGGCCAACAATACATATAAGATTCAGGAGGTAAGGGCTCTTATAAAGAAGATGATTATGGACATGGGGGCTATCCAGGCATAACAGCCCGCTGCATCAATGACTGTATATTTATGGTTTCGCCTTCCCGGGGTGTGTTTTCAGATACGCTCCGGCGGGGTGAAGCCGTAAATACGTTTTTCTTGAAAATGTTAAAAAAATAACAAATAATGGCAGGTCTTTTAAGTACAAGGAAGAAGGTATTTTATGGATTTGATGAAAAAAAGGTGGGCGGTTCTGATTGCCAGTGTTATTGTTAATATATGTATTGGTACGGGGTTTGCATGGAGTGTTTACCAGACAGGGCTGTTTAATGAGGGGGCAGTGATATTCGGGGCAGAGGTACAGAAGTCACAGCTGGCTTTGGCCTTTACAATCTGCAGCGGCGTTGCGCCGATTCCCATGATTGCGGGAAATGGGCTTCAAAAGAAGCTTAAGGGGCCAAGGAACGTGGTATGGCTGGGGGGAATCCTGTTCAGCGCAGGACTGATTTGCACCAGCTTCATCCACAGCCTTACCATGCTGTACGTGACATACGGACTTCTCTGCGGCTTTGGCATCGCCTTTGCCTACGGCATTACCATTGGAAACACGGTGCGGTTTTTCCCGGACAAGCGGGGATTGATTGCAGGTATTTCCACGGCTGCCTACGGGGCTGGCAGCATTATTTTCCCGCCAATCATGCAGTCGCTGATTGCTTCCGGCGGCGTTATGTTTACCTTCCGGGTGCTGGGAATCCTGTTTGGGGTAATGATAATCATAGCCGCCTGTTTTATCACCGAACCTCCCGAGGGATGGCTGCCAAAGGGGTGGGCGCCGCCGGCGGCCAAAAACAGTTCCTCTTTAGCGGCTGACGGAAAGAACTGGAAGCTGATGCTGGCTGACGGAAGGTTTTATCTGATGATTATTGCATTTACCATATTTGCCACAGGAGGACTTATGGTGGTGAGCCAGGGCTCGCCCATGGCCCAGGCCATAGCCGGGGTGGACGCGGCAGTTGCAGCAACCGCGGTCAGCATCATTGGCCTGGCCAACACGGGAGGCAGGGTGCTCTGGGGATGGGTTTCCGATAAGGTGGGAAGATATCCGGCCCTCAGCATCATGGCCGTCATTGTGGCGGTAAGCGGTTTTGCCCTGTCCGCTTGTACGGACAGCGGTTCACTGGTCCTGTTCCTTGCATTTGCCATGCTGATTGCCATGTGCTACGGCGGAAGCATGGGCGTATATCCGGCCCTGACGGCCGATGCCTTCGGAATCAGGTATAACGGGGTCAATTACGGCATTATGTTTATCGGATTTGCGCTTGGCGGTTACATAGGGCCGATTCTGGCCAACAGTCTCTACGACAGCACCGGTTCATACGGCGTACCGCTGATGGCAGTGGGCGCAATGGGCGTGGTGGCGCTGATTATATTGTTTGTTCTGACAGCTATCAATAAACGGGCACAGAGATAGGGGAAGGTTCGATGGAAGACCTGATTGACGGAAAGAGAAGAATACAAGCAGTGGTTTGCAGGGGTGAGAATGGTCCCGGGGACGCCTCCTTTCTCTTTGACAGGGCTGGCCGCCTGCTGGCTTTTGAGGGGACCATGTCCGGTTCAGAGGCTTTCGGGGAAATGCTTTCGCAGATGTGCAGGAACCAGCCCGGAATATCCGGCCGGGAGGGTTTGGAAACCGAGTGGGAAGGCGTGGCGTATCATGTCTGTCTCAACCGGTACATTCACCTGACCCTGGGTGAGCTGGCAGATATACAGGCGCAGCGCTTTCCTGACAGGGAGGCTGTGGTTGACAGCCTGGCAGATGTGCGCCTTACCTTCCGGGAGGTCAAAAAGCGCAGCGACAGTCTGGCCAAGGGGCTGATTCACATAGGTATCTGCAAAGGGGACCATGTGGCGGTCATCATGGATAACTGCTGGGAAAATGTAATCACAAAAATAGCGATTGAAAAAACCGGGGCAGTGATAGTAAACCTGAATATTCACGAAAAAAGGGACATGCTGGAATGTCTGCTCCACCGGACGGATGTGAAGGCGGTCATACTGAAGCAGGGAATCAAAAACCGGGAGCACATGGACATATTTTACCAAATCAGCCCGGAGCTTAAAACAGCGGTTCCTGGAAGGCTCTATGTGCCCCGCCTGCCCAGGCTGCGCCATATAGTTGTCACGGACCCGCTAAGACCCAGAAGCTGCGCCTGGCAGTTTGAGGCTCTGATGAAACAGGGAATGCGGATGGATGACGTGATTTTGGAGGAGAGGATGAGGGAAATCAGTCCCTTTGACGACGCCACCATCATCCATACCTCTGGTACCAGCGGCGTGCCCAAGGGAGTGGTGCTGTGCCACTGCCAGGTTCTGGAAAATGCATGGAGCCATGTACAGTATCTGGGACTGGAGAAAGAGGACCGCCTGTGCATGACGCCTCCCATGTTCCACTCCTTTGGATGCGTGGGCTCGGTGCTCAGCGCCATGATGGCAGGTGCAGCCCTGGTCTGTTATGAGAAGACGGACAGAATCTGTCTGCTGGACATGCTGAGGAAGGAACGGTGCACCGTACTGTGCAGCGTACCAACGGTCTATATCCGCCTCATCAGGGAGATGAGGGAGGGAAAAGCGGGCAGTGAGGATTTATGCCTGCGCCTGTGCGTTACGGCCGGAGCGCCCTGTCCGGAAGATACCTTGAGGGACATGAAACATGTTATAGGGGCAAAAGCCGCGGTGGTCATGTACGGCATGACAGAGGCCGGACCGGGAATCAGCAGCACAACCATGGACGACAGCCCGGAGGTGACGGTTTCCACTGTGGGCAGGCTGTGGCCGGGGGTTGCGGGGCAGATACGGGATTTAACCACGGGCCGGGTGCTGGGGCCTGGGCAGACCGGTGAACTGTGCATCAGGGGCTACGGCGTGATGAAGGGATATTACAACAATCCGGAGGAAACAGCCAAAGCAGTGGACCGGGAGGGCTGGCTTCACACAGGGGACATTGGTGCCCTGTCGGAGGACGGGCTTCTGACCCTGAAGGGAAGGTGCAAGGATTTAATCATACGGGGCGGGGAAAACATAAGCCCCAAGGAAATAGAAGATTTTATACGGAATTATGAACCTGTGGAGGAAGTGGCTGTGGTGGGGGCGCCGGATGAACAGTACGGCGAGCTGGTATACGCCTTTATCCGTCTAAAGGAAGGGGCTGTGATTACAAAGGAGGGCCTGAGGGACTGGTGCAGGGGTAGAATCGCCACCATTAAGATTCCGCAGGAGATAGAACTGACAGACCATTTCCCGGTAACAGCTACCGGGAAAATATTAAAAGGACGTCTGCGGAGCCTTGCCAGGGAGCATCTGGAGGAAAGGGCGCCGAAGCGGACGGATGCGGAACCAGGCGGGCCGGAACGGACGGATATGAAAGCGGGCGAAGAAGGGCGGATGCCCATGGAGACGGGAAAGGACGGTATGGATAAATGGCAAAAATCATAACAGTTAAAGAGGCTGCAGAGCTGGTTCAGGACGGCGCGGTGATTGGCTCGGCAGTACAGGGAATGACAGGCTGGCCTGAGGAAATAGGGCTGGCAATTGAGCAACGGTTCATGGAAACAGGGCACCCATCGGACATCACCCATATCCATGGGGCCGGCCAGGGGGATTTCGGACGGATGTCCGAGGACGGAAAGACCTGCCGGGGAGAGTGCGCCCTGGCCCATGACGGACTGCTTTCCTGCAGCATACACGGTCATGTGGGATGTTCCTTTAAGGTGACAAAGCAGATAGTGGACAATAAGATTCTGGCCTACAACATTCCTCTGGGAGTGGTGGGACAGATTTGGAGGGAGATGGGACGCGGATTCCCGGGCCTTATGACAAAGGTGGGACTGGGCACCTTCATGGACCCCAGATACGACGGGGCCATGATTAACGAGAAGACAAAAAAGGAAGGTAAGCAGATTGTTACATACATTCCTGATTTCCTTGGGGAAGAGTATCTGTTTTATACATTGCCAAAGCTGACAATAGCCCTGCTGCGGGCCACCACGGCGGATGAGGACGGCAATCTGACCTATGAAAAGGAATGCATGCCCTGTGAACCCCTGGACCTGGCAATGGCTGCCAAGGCAGCGGGAGCCATTGTCATTGCACAGGTGGAACGGGTGGCCGCCACAGGGACCCTGGACCCCAGGAATGTGAAGGTGCCGGGGATTCTGGTGGATTATGTATGCGTTGCAGAGCATCCGGAGCGCATTATGCAGACCCACATCACTCATTTTAATCCTGCTTTTACCGGAGAAATCCGCATCCCCATGAAGAACAGCTCTGCCCCGCTGCCACTGGATGACAAGAAGGTGTTTACAAGGCGCACTGCCATGGAAATCCATGCAGGGGACAAGTGTAATCTGGGTATCGGAATGCCCGGGCTGGTTCCCAATGTGCTCATGGAGGAGGGCGTGGATTCACAGGTGACCCTCATATCAGAGTCCGGCCTCATAGGAGGAATCCCTGCGCCGGGAGGCGATTTCGGTGCCCATTTCAATCCGGTGGCAATGTATCCCCAGACAGACCATTTCAGTTTCTTTGACCAGGGCGGTCTGGATGTGGCTGTGTTCGGCCTCAGCGAGGTGGACAGGGACGGCAATGTGAACACCACCTTCCTCAATGGAAAGATAGCCGGAGTGGGCGGGTTCCCCAATATATCCGCCAATGCAAAGCATTCCATCTTTGTGGGCTCCTTTACGGCCGGAGGGCTGAAATGCCATATTGAGGACGGTAAGATGTGCATTGACCAGGAGGGACGTTTCGACAAGTTCGTGGAATCCTGCGCACAGCTTTCCTTTAATGCGGAGCAGTGTCTGGCAAAGGGAAACCGGGTTACGTTCATCACGGAGCGGTGTGTGATTAAGAGAACCCCGGAGGGCATGGTGCTGGCCGAGGTGGCCCCGGGTATTGATATACAGACACAGATATTGGACCACATGGGCTTCGCGCCCATTATACCTGAGGGAGGACCTGCTCTCATGGATGCAGGACTGTTCTGCGAGACATGGGGACGCCTGGGAGACCATTTTTAGAAAAAAGAGGTAATATATGAGAAGGATGGAATCAGATAACTGCTTTGTCTGCGGCGCCCTGAATCCCATAGGACTGCACCTGGACATTACGGAAGGGGAAGGCTGGGCCAGGGCGGCCTGGACCGTGGAAATGCCTTATGTGGGATATGAAGGAATGCTTCATGGGGGCATCATGGCTTCCATTATGGATGACCTTATGGCCCATGCCCTCTACTATACGGACCTGGATGTGGTTACGGCCCATCTGGAGCTGGATTACAAGGCTCCAATCTATGTGGGGGAGCGGATTGAGTGCGAGGCCCGGGTGACAGAGTTCGGTAAGGGGCGCTCCATCCGTGCCCAGGGCACCATCAGCCGGGACGGCGAAGTGGCCGCCCTGGCAAAGGGAGTCATGGTAATTGTGAAGGAACCGGGGACCAAGGCAGGGCTGTGACCTGATTAGGAGGTGTATCATGGAGAGAACCGGAGCAGTGATACTGGCGGCAGGGCTGTCATCCAGAATGCATGAGTTTAAGCCCCTTCTGGAGCTGGGAGACAGCACCATGATTGTCAGGGCCATTGAGAATCTTAAGATAGCAGGGGCATCTCCGGTCATCATAGTGGCCGGATACAAAGCAGACCAGCTGATGGATTACCTGTGGCCCCTGGATATCATGTTTGTGCGCAATGAAAATTATGCCTCCGGCCAGATGTTTGATTCAGTCAAACTGGGCATATCAAGGGCCGCGGATTTGTGCGGCAGAATCCTTATTACGCCTGCGGATGTCCCTCTGATTGGGCAGGATACCTTTAAGCAGGTGATGGAATGTCCGGGGGCCCTGGTGCGCCCGGTCTGTGACGGCCGTCCGGGCCACCCGGTTATGGTGGATTCACGGCTGGCGCCGGATATCTGCGCCTATCAGGGGGGCGGAGGTCTTAAGGGAGCCATGGAGAACCTGGGGGTGCCAATCACGGAAGTGGAGGTGGAGGACCCCGGAATCTACCTGGATGCGGATACGCCCCAGGATTATATGAATCTCAGATACTGGAATGATTACAGCCAGGTGCAGAAACAGGGCTCTAAAATGATACATTTCCGTATATCCATAGGAATGACCTCATAGGGAATAAAATGGAAATGGTCAGGTGTGCCGCAGCAATGGAACACCTGGCCATTTTCCTCTGAATGCCTGCATCCGCACCTGTTTTCCCGCGGTCCGGACTGTTACAATAAATTCGCATTTGTAGTGTATGTGTCTTTACAAAATCAAAAGCAGGTGTTATTCTATATGTAATGCGTTATTTGAAAATATAAATAACGGGCGGAGGTTAAACAGAATGAAACTGATACAGACAGTGGATGCGGAAGGCACCGTGCTGTGCCACGATATCACACAAATCATCAAGGGAGTGACAAAGGATGCGGTATTCCGCAAGGGCCATGTGGTCACCAGAGAAGATATCCCGGTCCTCTTAAGCGTGGGCAAGGACCAGCTCTATGTGTGGGAGAAGGAAGAAGGAATGCTTCATGAAAATGACGCTGCTGAGATTCTCTGTGATATGTGCAGAGGACAGCATATGGAGCGTTCCCAGGCAAAGGAAGGCAAGATTGAACTGACAGCTGCATGCGACGGATTGCTGAAGGTGGACAACCGGGGGCTTAAGGCGGTAAACGGATTCGGACAGATGATGATAGCCACCCGTCACGGCAACTTTGCAGTGAAGAAGGGGGACAAGCTGGCCGGGACCAGAATCATCCCTCTGGTGATTGAGAAAGAAAAGATGGAGGCAGCCAGAACGGCGGCTGCGCAGGCAACAGGGGGATGTCCCATACTGGAGCTGAAGCCATTTTTACATAAGAAGGTGGGCATTGTTACAACGGGCAACGAAGTGTTTTACGGACGTATCAAGGATACCTTCACCCCTGTGATAGAGGGGAAGCTTTCAGAGTTTGACACAGAGGTCATAGACCATGTGACATGGAACGACGACGATACCAAGGTGACGGCCAGTATCCTGGACATGATAGAAAAGGGCGCGGATGTGGTGGTCTGTACAGGCGGTATGAGTGTGGACCCGGACGACAAGACACCCCTTGCCATCCGGAACACAGGAGCCCGCGTTGTATCCTACGGCGCACCGGTGCTTCCGGGAGCCATGTTCCTGCTGGCCTATTACCAGGTCAGGGATGGGGAGAATCCCCGTACCGTTGCCATTATGGGACTTCCGGGCTGTGTCATGTATGCAAAGCGCACCATATTTGACCTGGTTCTTCCCAGAATCATGTCAGACGACCAGGTGACGGCGGATGACCTGGCTGCGCTGGGCCAGGGCGGGCTCTGCCTTAACTGTCCGGAATGCACCTTCCCGAACTGCGGATTCGGCAAGGGACTGTAACAAAGGGGTTGAAAGGAAACAGACATGGAATTTACACATTTTGACGACCAGGGAAATGCCCTTATGGTGGATGTGGGGGATAAGGCGGAGACAAAACGGGAGGCAGTGGCCAGGGGCAGTATTTTCATGAGCCCGGAGTGCCTGGAAAAAGTGGCCCAGGGAACCATGGCAAAAGGAGATGTGCTGGGCGTTGCCAGGGTGGCAGGCATTATGGGAGCCAAAAAAACCTCTGAGCTGATTCCGCTGTGCCATATACTGAACCTTACCAAGCTCACCGTGGATTTTACCATTAAGAAAGAGACAAATGAGATTGAGGCAGTCTGTACGGCCAGGACCACGGGAAAAACAGGAGTGGAGATGGAAGCCCTGACCGGGGTGTCCGTGGCGCTGCTGACCGTCTATGACATGTGCAAGGCTGTGGATAAGGCCATGGAAATCGGTGACATTTACCTGGAACATAAGAGCGGAGGCAAGAGCGGGGAATTCCATAACCCCAGATGTGCCCGGAACAGGGGATGAGCAATATGAAGGATGCATTGGGAAGAACCATTGACTATATGAGGATATCCATTACGGACAGGTGCAACCTGCGCTGCAGGTACTGTATGCCCTATGGTGTGGAGTGCGTGCCCAGATGGGATATCCTGACCCTGGAGGAGATTCAGGCCGTGGCTATCTGCGCAGCCGGTCTCGGCATACGCCATATTAAGGTGACGGGAGGAGAACCTCTGGTCAGAAGAGACTGCTGCCAGCTGGTAAAGCAGCTTAAAAGCACTCCGGGGATTGAGAAGGTAACCATAACCACCAACGGCGTGCTGCTGGAGCGTTATCTGGATGATTTGGCGGAGGCCGGGATAGACGGCATCAACATAAGCCTGGATACCCTGGACAGGGACCTGTATCAGAGGATAACGGGGACCGATGCCCTGGGCACTGTGATGGAGTCCGTCAGGCGGGCCAGCGCCATGCCCATATCTGTTAAAATCAATGCGGTATCCATTGATTTCAGCCAGATGGAGGAGGACTGCGGGGAATGTCCGGCCGGAAATCAGGATGGCTGGCAGCAGATGGTGGAGCTGGCAAGGGAGTATCCGGTGGATGTGCGGTTCATTGAGATGATGCCCATTGGATACGGCAAGAATTTTAAGACCATCAACCACCGGGAACTGCTAGAGGAGATGGTGAAAGCATATCCACGCATGGAGGAGGATGACCAGGTCCATGGTTTCGGACCGGCTGTCTACTACCGGATACCGGGATTTAAGGGCAGCATTGGACTAATCAGCGCGATTCACGGGAAATTCTGCAGTGACTGCAACCGGGTGCGCCTGACCTCCCAGGGTTATCTGAAACCCTGTCTGTGCTATGAGGACGGAGCGGATTTAAGGCGGATTCTGAGAAAAGGACAGGAACGGCCGCAAGAGGAGGGGCATTACCGCTGGCCCTATGCAGGCTGTCCGTCGAACCAGGAACTTCAGGGGAAACTGAGAAAGGCCATGGAACAGGCCATATTGTGCAAACCGGCGGCCCATTGCTTTGAACGGCCGGGGCAGATAACAGAAGCGCATAACATGATTGCTATTGGAGGATAACGTATATGTCAGAGCAGGCAAAACAGAGTGTCTGTCCCACCGGAGTGGTGAAGGCTATCTGTATCAGTGATAAAAGGGGAATTGAGAAGCGGGCCATTGACCAGGGCCATTTCCTGGTGGATTTCGGTATTGAGGGAGATGCCCACGCAGGCCACTGGCACCGCCAGGTAAGCCTTCTCTCTTATGATAAAGTGAAGGCATTCAATGAGCGGGGGGCCGATGTCATAGACGGGGCCTTTGGCGAGAACCTGGTGGTGGAGGGCATTGATTTCAGAAGCCTTCCTGTAGGTACCAGGCTGTATGTGGGGACAGTCCAGCTGGAGATGACCCAGATTGGGAAGGAATGTCACAGCCACTGTGCTATTTACAAGCGCATGGGCGAGTGCATCATGCCGAAGGAGGGCGTGTTTGCAAAGGTTATCAAGGAAGGCATGATCCGTCCCGGTGATGTGATGCGGGTGGAGCCGCCGGCAGAGGACAGGCCGTTCACTGCCGCAGTCATTACCCTGAGCGACAAGGGCGCCAGGGGAGAGCGCAGGGACGAGAGCGGTCCGGCTGCAAAGGAGCTGCTGGAAGCAGCTGGTTATGAGGTAGCGGAGCTTCTGCTTCTGCCGGATGAGCCGGCCCAGCTGAAGACACAGCTCATCCGTCTGGCTGACAGCCGTCAGGTTGATTTGGTGCTGACCAGCGGCGGAACAGGCTTTTCCCTCAGGGACCAGACGCCGGAGGCCACCATGGCTGTGGCTGAGCGCAATGCACCCGGAATCGCGGAGTTCATCCGCATGAAGTCCATGGAGGTTACGGACAGGGCCATGCTCAGCAGGGGCGTGTCCGTTATCCGGGGAAGGACCCTGATAGTGAATCTGCCGGGGAGCCCCAAGGCGGTCAGGGAAAGCCTGGGCTTCATCATGAACAGCCTTGACCACGGCCTTAAGATACTCAGGGGAAGCGCATCGGAATGCGCCGGAAACCAGTAATAGAAATCCGGCAGTCAAATCCTAAACCGGCCGCCAAGGAGAAATCCGGCAGCCAAATAGGAGTTCAACGGTGATATAAGGATACAGGTGCCTGTTCGGTACAATGCCCATCCGGTACAGATGGGCATTTATGTGGGGAACGATATGGTCACATAAGTATAACGCATACCTGTATCTGTATATAGAAATTTTAAATCCAGGAGGATGAAATTATGAAAAAACAGCTTTGCATGGTGATGGCAGCAATGCTGGCAGCAGCTGCACTGGCCGGCTGCTCTGGCGGGGCAAAGGAAACAACGGCAGCCGCCACGGAAACGGAGACAACGGCAGCAGAAACTACTGCGGCAAAGAAAGATGCAGAGACAGCTGACGGGGAAACCACAGCGGCCCAGGCAGGCGAATCCACGGAGATACTGGTTGCAGCGGCAGCCAGCCTTAAGAACGCCTATGAGGATGAGCTGATTCCCATGTTCCAGGAGCAGTATCCGGGCGTGGTTGTAAAGGGCACCTATGACAGCTCAGGAAAGCTTCAGACACAGATTGAGGAAGGTCTGGAGGCAGACGTGTTCATGTCGGCCGCAACCAAGCAGATGACAGCCCTGGACGAGGAAGGCATGATTGATTCCGGCACCGTCACCAACCTGCTGGAGAACAAGATTGTGCTTATCGTTCCCACCGGCAGCAGCGCGGGCATTGAGAAGTTTGAGGATATTGAGAAGGCGGAGAGCATTGCCCTTGGCGACCCTGCCAGCGTACCGGCCGGACAGTATGCACAAGAGGCCCTTACCAGCCTGGGCATCTGGGATAAGATTCAGGACAAGGTAAGCTTTGGAACCAACGTGACAGAGGTGCTTAACCAGGTTGCCGCATCCAGTGCTGACGCAGGTATCGTATATGCAACCGATGCAGCCAGCATGGCTGACCAGGTGGAAGTGGTAGCCGAGGCTCCTGAGGGAAGCCTTGCCAAGAAGGTCATCTATCCTGTGGCAGTGGTGAAGAACACGGCTCACGGGGAAGAGGCCGGGAACTTTGTGGAATTTCTTAAGACAGACGAAGCCATGAAGGTATTTGAGGCATACGGATTCACAAAAGGCGAGTAAGGAAAAGGGGAGGAACCATCCATGGACTGGTCACCAATACTGATATCAATGAAGACAGCCGGCCTGTCGATTTTCATCACGTTTTTTCTGGGAATCTTTGCGGCGTGGGCTGTGGTGAGCATGAAAAATGAGACATGGAAGCTGATATGGGACGGCGTGCTTACGCTGCCCCTTGTCCTTCCCCCCACGGTGGCCGGTTTTTTCCTTCTCTACATTTTTGGGGTTAAACGGCCGGTAGGGCAGTTTTTTATTGAGTATTTCAGCGTTAAGATAGCATTTTCATGGACAGCTACGGTGATTGCGGCCGTGGTCATGTCCTTTCCTTTAATGTACCGCTCTGCCAGGGGAGCATTTGAACAGGTGGACCAGAACCTGGTGGCGGCAGCCAGGACCCTGGGCATGAGTGAGTGGAGCATCTTCTGGAAGGTGCTTATGACCGGAGGCCTGCCCGGAGTAGTCAGCGGCGGCGTGCTGGCCTTTGCCAGGGGCCTGGGAGAATTTGGGGCCACTGCCATGATAGCGGGAAACATAGCGGGCAGGACAAGGACCCTTCCCATGGCAGTCTATTCAGAGGTGGCCGCAGGCAATATGGATACGGCGTACCGTTATGTGGCGGTTATTGTGGTCATTGCATTCCTGTCCATCCTATTGATGAACTGGGCAGCGTTAAGGCCCGTGAACCGGAAGGGATGAAAGGGGAACAGCCGTGAACTCAGAATACAATCTTCATTTGGAAGTTAATATAAGAAAAAAATTAAAGGATTTCAGTCTGGACATAAACTTTGAAGCGGGCCGGGGATGTCTGGGTATCCTGGGACCGTCGGGCTGCGGGAAGAGTATGACCCTGAAATCCATTGCAGGCATCATCCGGCCGGACGGGGGAAGGATTGCCCTGCGATATGCCCAGGGGGAGGCGGCGGGAGGCCGGGTCCTCTATGATTCCGCCCTGAAGGTCAATGAGAGGCCCCAGGTAAGGCGGGTGGGCTATCTGTTCCAGAACTACGCCCTGTTTCCCGGCATGACCGTGGAACAGAACATCATGGTGGGGTTAAAGGGAGGCCGGGGAAACGTGGGGCTTAGAAAACGCCGGCCCATGTCCCAGGAGGCCAGGGAACAGAAGGTGGCTGAGATGGTGGAGCGGTTCAGGCTCCATGGGCTGGAAAAACGTTATCCCGGCCAGCTGTCAGGCGGCCAGCAGCAAAGAGTGGCCCTGGCCAGGAGCCTGGCCTATGAGCCGGAGGCGCTGCTGCTGGACGAGCCTTTTTCCGCCATGGATACATATCTGAGGGAGGGATTGCGCCTGGAGCTGGCGGATGCCCTTAAGGATTATGACGGGGTGACCATTATGGTGACCCATGACAGGGATGAGGCATACCAGCTTTGCGGCAATCTTCTGCTTATGGACAGAGGATGTGTGCTGGCGGCGGGCAGGACAAGGGATATTTTCCAGAATCCCATTACATGCCAGGCAGCCAGGCTTACGGGATGTAAGAACATTTCCAGGATTGAGCGGCTGGGAGAACGCAGGATACGGGCAGTGGACTGGAACGGCCTGGAGCTGGTCACGGACCGCCCTGTGGATGACACCATAACATCGGTGGGAATCAGGGCCCATGATTTCGAACCTCTGTCAGACAGCGGTGCACAGGCCTATATGGAGAGGGAGGATGCAAATCTTATAAAAGTATATGCTCCATCTATTTCCGAAATGCCGTTTGAGTGGTATATTACATTACAGAACGGTCTGTGGTGGAAGAAGGGGAAGGATATCCACACACACGAAACCGCGGGCCTGGTGCCGGATTGGCTCAGGGTGGAGCCGTCCGCTCTCTTGCTTTTGACCGGAGAGCTTTAAGGGGCGGATATCAGGCTATCATATTACAGAGAAAGGCGGAACAGACCTATGAGGACAGGGGCTGTTATTATCGCAGCAGGTCACAAGAGCACAATCAGCCGTTTCCAGCCCATGCTTCCCATTGGGGACAGCACGGTCATACGGAGAATTATCATTACCCTTAAGCGGGCGGGCATTGAGCCCGTGGTAGTGGTTACCGGGCAGAAGGCGGACGAGGTGGAAAAACACATTGCAGGACTCCGGGTCATCTGTCTGCGCAATCAGGATTATGAGCAGACCCAGATGTATTACAGTATCTGTATGGGGTTAAATTATATAGAGGATTTATGCGACAGGGTATTTATCCTGCCGGCCAAATTCCCTATGTTCCTTCCGGATACCATACAGAGGATGATGGGGTCCCGGGCCATGGCTGCCTGTCCTGTGTTTGACGGAAGGCGGGGCCATCCGGTCCTGGTATCCAAGGCAGCCATTGGCCCCCTTTTAAACTATGAGGGGGGAAAAGGATTGAGAGGCGCCCTGCGCCAGCCGGAAATCGATGCCTATCTGGAGGAGATACCGGTGGAGGACGAGGGAATCATCATGGCAGTGGAATCGGACGAGGACTGCGCCCGGGGCAGTCTTGGACGGGAAAAGCTGGCTGTGTATCCCCAGGTGCAGCTGACACTGGAGCGCAATGAAGGATTTTTTGGTCCCCAGGCAGCCCAGTTCCTGAGCCTGATTGACCATACAGGCTCTATGCAGACAGCCTGCAGGCAGATGCATATGTCCTATACCAAGGGATGGAAGATTTTAAAGGAGGCAGAGCGGCAGCTGGGCTATCCTCTCCTGATTACGCAGTCAGGAGGGGCGGAAGGCGGTTTTTCCCAGCTCACACCCAAGTCCAAGGAGTTTCTGGACCGTTATCTGCGGATGGAGAAGGAATTGCGCATGGAAGGCGAACGGCTTTATAAAAAATATTTTTCTGCGGAGGAAGAGGCGGGGTCATGAAAGCATTATTTACAGAGTTAAGACAATTATTGGAGCAGGGGGAGGAGGCTGTTCTGGTGACTATTATTGCCAGTTCCGGTTCCACCCCCAGGGGAACCGGTTCCCGGATGCTGGTGAGGAAGGACGGGTCCATAGAAGGGACCGTGGGCGGCGGCGCTGTGGAGTACCAGGCCATCCAGGCAGCCATCCAGGCTATGAAGGACAAGGCTTCCTTTGCCAGGGGATTCACCCTCACCAGAAACCAGGTGGCTGATATCGGCATGGTGTGCGGGGGAAATGTGGTGGTATATTTCCAGTACATTTGTCCGGGGGACCAGGCGCTGTATGGTTTCTGCGGCCGGGTTCTGGAGGCCTTGGCAAAGGATGAGGACAGCTGGCTCATTCTGGATATCACCGACGAGACATGCTGGCAGATGGGCCTGTACAGCCACAGCCTGGGTCTGGCCGGTATGAAAGGGCTGGGGCAGTCTTGTCTGGGGCCGGGAGAGACTGGGGAAACCAGCGGCGCCGGCTCATGGAGCGGGCTGGAAAAAGAACTCTTTGGCAGCAAGGCCCGGCAGAAAGCAGTGGACGGCCGGAATTATTATATAGAGCCTCTGGTACAGGCCGGGACCGTCTATATATTCGGAGGCGGCCATGTGGCCCAGGAGCTGGTTCCTGTGCTGGCCCATGTGGGATTCCGCTGCGTGGTCATGGACGACAGGGAGGTATTTGCCAATCCCCGGGTATTTCCCCAGGCAGACAGGACTGTGGTGGGAGACATGGAACACATCAGCGAGTATGTGGATATCAGTTCCAGGGACTATGTGTGCGTCATGACCAGGGGGCACCAGTTTGATTATTATGTGCAGAAGCAGGCCATGGCCCTGCATCCTTATTATATCGGCATCATGGGCAGCAGGAACAAGATACGGGTGGTGACGGATAAGCTGCTGGCAGACGGCTTCACATTGGAGGAAATCCAGAAATGCCACATGCCCATCGGCACGGACATTGGAGCTGAGACACCGGCGGAGATTGCCATCAGCATTACGGGAGAACTGATAGCGCAGAGAGCAGCCAGGACGGATGCCCGGCAGTGATGCCGCCGGGATATACAAAAATTTTTAGGTTATCTAAAATATTTTGCATTCATGCACAAAAAACAGAGAGGTGTTCACCAAAAGATTAGATATAATGCGGATTGCTAAACAGGTATGCCTGACATATAATGAATCTATCACAGTGATGGAAAACATATTGGAAGGAAGGAATCGATAATGGCAGTCATCGGAGTTATACTAGTGTTTGGTATCCTGAGTTTTGATTTGTATGGTGTAATCAGGAATAATATCCAGAAATAGGGACGCAACAGGATAAGATAGTCAGCTGAGACAAAACACTGAAATAGAACAGCAGCCGGAAGCAGAGGGGATTCCCCTTGTTTCCGGCTGTTTTTAACTGCCCTTAAAGGGCAGAAAATTATCTTTCCCTATCTTCTGTTTTATGATAGAATAGTCAGAGTATCACAGTAAAGTGCTGCATTAATCTATGTCAACTATAAAATGGAGATTATGCCATGAAGGTCTATTTTTACGAGTGCGGCATATGGACCGGAACCAACAGCCTGTGGCACGGCCTGGGGCTTGAGGGACGGATGAAGCAGGCACGGTCAGAGAAAGGACCGGGCCCTTTTGTGGTGTCTCTTGCAGGCGCGGGTGGCAAGACATCCGCCATACGAAGACTGGCCTGGGAGGCCCTGGACCGGGGGCTTAAAGTTTTGGTGGCAACCACCACCCATATGGCTTGTCCGGATGCATTCGGATGCCTTGAGGGCAATGTGGAAGAAATCAGGGCTGGTCTGGAACAGCGCGGCCTGGCAGTGGCCGGAAGGCCGGCGGAGAATGGGAAGATTGCATTTACAGGCCGGGAGTTGTATGAGGAAGCCTGTTCCCTGGCGGATTTGGTACTGGTGGAGGCTGACGGTTCCAGACGCCTGCCTTTGAAGGTGCCAAGGGCCGGGGAGCCGGTGATTCCGGAGAATACAGATATGATTCTGTGCCTCAATGGCCTGACATCCCTTGGGAAACAGGCCGGGGAATGCTGCCTGAGACTGGAGGAAGCCCTGGACCTGATGAGCCGCCACGGCCGGAAATTGTATGGGCATGAGTGTGTCCTTTCCGGCAAAGAACCGGATGGACCGGACCGGAATAGGGAATATAAGAGCGACTGGGTCATACAAAAGGAAGACATGACGACGCTGATGAAGCATGGATACCTGGTCCCCCTGCGGGAAGCCCATCCGTATATGGAGGTGCTGCCTGTATTCAACCAGGCCGACACTGCGCAGAAAGCAGCGCTGGCCAGGGAAATGCTGGACGGAATGGGTGAGACAGCAGGGATTGCAAGCGGACAGCTGGACCAGGATGGGTCCGCCCGGTTATTTTAAAGGATGGTTATGAGGGATGAAGATATCATTTATCTATATGGCTTCCGGATTTGGAAGCCGTTTTGGCTCTAATAAGCTGCTGGTGCCCTTTAAGGGAAAGGAGCTTTACCGCCATGGGCTTGACTGCATCTGCCGGGCGGCAGGGGAGCTGGAGAAAGATGGGCACCAGACAGAGATTCTGGTGGTCAGCCAGTATGAGGAGATTTTAGAGCAGGCCGTAAGCCAGGGGCTTGCGGCAGTCCACAACGGATTCAGCGGGGAGGGAATCACTGCGTCCCTCAGGCTGGGAATTGCTTCGGCTGCTCCTGGGACAGAGGCTCTTTTGTTCTCAGTGGCAGACCAGCCCTATATGAGTCCCTTCACCCTGAAGAGGTTTATTGAGGGGTACTGGCTGTCCAAAAAGGGGATGGGCTGTGTGTGCCATCAGGGAAAGCGGGGGAATCCCGCCATATTCAGCCGCACCTACAGGCAGGAGCTTATGGGGCTTCGCGGGGACAGGGGGGGAAGCGTAATCATGAAGGCCCACCCTGAGGATGTGTGGACCATGGAGGTGCCGGAGGAGGAGCTTAGGGATATAGACAGGGCAGAGGATTTGTAAGGAAAAGTGGTGGAAACATGAAACAGTCGGATACTCAGTTGGCTAAACAGCCGGATACTCAATTGGATAATCAGAAGAAAAACGATTTTTCCAAAGGCAGCGTGGTGGGCAATATCATGAAGCTGGCGGTCCCCATGACCCTGGCACAGCTCATCAATGTGCTGTATAATATTGTGGACCGCATTTACATAGGAATGATACCGGAGAATGCCACCCTGTCCCTTACGGGGCTGGGGCTTTGCCTGCCCATCATATCCATTGTCATTGCCTTTGCCAACCTCTTCGGCATGGGCGGCGCTCCCCTGTGTTCCATTGAACGGGGCAGGGGGAATGAGAAGGAGGCAGAGGCCATCATGGGCAATTCCTTTGTGATGATGGTGGCGGTGGGAATCCTGCTGACGGTCCTGGGTCTGATTTTTAAGCGGCCCATGCTGTACCTTTTCGGCGCCAGCGACGCCACCATTTCCTACGCAGACGCCTATGTGACCATCTATCTCCTGGGCAATATTTTTGTGATGACAGGCCTGGGCATGAACAGCTTCATCAACTCCCAGGGCTTTGGGACCGTGGGCATGATGACCGTGCTGCTGGGGGCGGTTGCCAACATTGTCCTGGACCCCATTTTCATCTTTGTATTCCACATGGGGGTACGGGGCGCGGCCCTGGCCACCATTCTTTCGCAGATGCTGTCAGCCATATGGATTCTGGCCTTCCTGACCGGCAGGCGGACCATCCTGAAGCTGCGGCCCGCGGCCATGAGGCCGGACGGCGGCAGGCTGCTCCGCATTGTGGGCCTGGGCATGTCCGGGTTTACCATGTCCATCACCAACAGTCTTGTACAAATCATGTATAATTCCATGCTCCAGAAATTCGGTGGCGACCTGTATGTGGGAATCATGACCGTCATCAACTCAGTCAGGGAGGTCATTTCCATGCCTGTAAACGGTCTGACCAACAGTGCCCAGCCTGTACTGGGATTTAACTACGGGGCCAGGGAGTATAAACGGGTACAGAAGGCCATTGTATTCATGTCAGTGGTCTGTATCCTGTATACAGTGGTGGCCTGGGGATTCGTGGACTGGTTTCCGGAGTTCTTCATCCGTATTTTCAACCGGGAGGGGGACATGGTGGAGGCGGGAATTCCGGCTATACGCATGTATTTCTTCGGGTTTTTCATGATGTCCCTCCAGTTCGCGGGCCAGTCCGTGTTCGTAGGCCTGGGAAAATCCAGGAATGCGGTATTTTTTTCCATTTTCAGGAAGGTTATCATCGTTATACCGCTTATTATCATACTGCCCACTGTATTTGGATTGGGGACCCAGGGCATACTGATGGCGGAGCCCATATCCAATTTCATCGGAGGAGCCGCCTGTTTCGGGACCATGCTGCTGACAGTATGGCCTGAGCTAAAGCGGGGCGGGGAAAAGAACCAGCGCTAAAGGAGAAAAACCAATGAAAAGACCTTATATAAAGGCCGCAATGATACTGGGGGCGGCAGCGTTCCTGTTCACAACCGGGTTTGCCAGGGCAGAGGAACATGCTGCGGGAACAGCAGGCTGCCTTAAATCAGCCACCTACTATTCCGATGACTGGGTCATCAATTTCTGGAACAGTGAGAGCCGCCATATGGACCAGGAGCTGGCCCGCATTGCGGAGGATGGATTTAACAATATTATCCTGGTGGTTCCGTGGAGGGAATTCCAGCCCGGTATGTCGCCCTGTACATACAGCCAATATGCCTGGGACAAGCTGGACCGCGTCATGGATGCCGCTGGGGCCCAAGGACTGAGCGTGATGCTGCGTGTGGGATATACCTGGGATTACTGCGGGGCAGGCAATGTGATGGACCGGTACCAGGGGCTGATGCAGAAGGGGACGGAACGGTCTGCCTGGATGGAATATGTGGGCCGCCTCTATAAGGCGGCATCCTCCCATGAAAACTTCTGCGGAGGATTCCTGACCTGGGAGGATTTCTGGAACTTCACGGATTCCAGCGCGTCCCTGGGAAACGGGGTAAAGGGACGCAGTATGGCCAAGGCCTGCGGATATGTGGATTATGCCAGGGAGAATTATGAGCTGGAAGAGCTGGAGGAAATGTATGGCCACAAGCTGTCCGGGTATGATGATTTGTATTTTCCTGCAAAGGATTCACAGGCCAGAAGCGTGTTTTACGGATTTTACGACCATTTTTTAAATGAACTCCTGGCCGACAGCCAGACCGTGTTTCCGGGCCTGTCCATGGAAGTGCGCCTGGATGTGGACCCGGTGGAGCACCAGGACGGAAGCCAGGAGGGCTTTATGCATTCCTCCACCTTCCCCAGCGGAAGCGCTGCCTATACCAGCGCAATGTACGGCATTCCCATGGGCTTTATGAATGAACATGAACGCGTAACAGCCCAGGAGGCGCTGGAAAAGGTGCCTGTGTTCCTGAACCGTCTTCACGTGTACAGCGGAGGCAAGCCGGTGTACCTGGACCAGTTCCTGTTTACGGACAATACGGTTGGATACGAGCATAACGCCCAGCTGCGGGACGATGAAAAGGCGCTGTATCTGGAAGGCGTTGCGCCCATCCTTAAAAATTCCACCATGGGATACGGTATTTGGACCTACCGGGATTACGGGGACAATAAGCTGTTCAATGCCCAGTTTGCCCTGGGCATGGACGGATGGCGTTTTTCAGGAGGAAGCTATATTGCGGAGGATGCAACCGGAAAATCAGCCATGCTTCCCTCCGGCGGAACTATTTACCAGAACCTGGGCAACCGGATGACAGGCAATACAGGAAAGGATACCTATGTAAAGCTGCGCACCGGGGCAGAGGAAGCATGCAGGCTGACCATACGCATGGGTTCCCAGACAAGGACCGTGGACGTGAAGGAGGAACGGAAGGTGGAGCTTAAATTCAGCAACTGCCAGCCGTCGGATTTCACCATCAGCGTAAGCGGCGGCAAAGGCGCTTTTGTGGACGACATCCAGGTATATACCTTTGTGACCCAGGGCGAGCTTTACAATATGGACGGCAGCGAAGGAAAATGCATTGAAGCCCTGCGCCTCATGAATCAAAAATTATAATCCGTACATACTATCCTTGTCATTGGTAAGAATGGTACCGCACATAAGAAACCGGCTTCGGCTTCTTATGTGCTCATAACAAGGAGGTAGGGATGATGACCAAGCTGGAATGTAGTGTAAAGAACTGTGTGCACAACGCTGACAACTGCTGCTGTAAGGCTGCTATTGCAGTGGATGGGAACAAGGCCGGGACTGCGGAGCAGACCTGCTGCGCAAGCTTTGACGAGAACAAGGGCGGTAAGTTCACCAACCTGTTCAAGACCCCTGAGACAAGGCTGGAGATTGCCTGCGACGCGGTAAAATGCGTCTACAATGAAGAACACCGCTGCTCCGCGGAACGTATTGACATAAGCGGTGACGGAGCCTGTGAATGTACGGAGACAAGGTGCAGTACCTTTAAGGCCAGATAAATTCAGAATCAGGACAGGATGGGTGCAGGGACGTCTTCCGGGAACCGGGAGGCGTTCCTGCTGTATTTGGATGAATCATATCGAGGAAACGTATCCGGAAGAAAAGTTTGAAATTATGGTTGACAAATACGTGCAAATGTAGTAAATTAATATAAGTTGTGAGAACGACTGACAGGAAAGCAGGTATCCGCCTCACCCTGGCACAAGTAAGTGACCCGGGTTCATAGATGAAACAATGTGCTGTAGTATCTCCTTGGATTTCCGGTGAGACAGGGCAGCAGATGGTTTTATGTGAGGAAGTGGATAGCCAGGCTGTCCGCTTTATTTTTTGCCCTACAGGGAAAGAACGGGGCATGCTGATTCCAGAACAACATGACTTATTTGGAGGTGTACGACTATTAGCGAATTAATGATTAACGAGCAAATCAGAGACAAGGAAGTACGGCTGATTGGCGAGGACGGGGAGCAGTTAGGCATCGTGCCGGGGAAAGAGGCACTGAGAATGGCTCAGGAAGCAGAGCTTGACCTGGTGAAGATTGCACCTACGGCAAAGCCGCCGGTATGTAAGATTATCGACTATGGCAAGTACCGTTATGAACTGGCACGCAAGGAAAAAGAAGCCAAGAAGAAACAGAAGGTAATCGAGATAAAGGAAGTTCGTTTGTCACCCAACATTGACACCAACGACCTGAACACCAAGGTGGGAGCAGCCAGAAAATTTTTGGAGAAGGGCGATAAGGTGAAGGTGACACTTCGTTTCCGCGGTCGTGAGATGGCCCATATGTTCAAGTCCAAATACATCCTGGATGATTTCGCTGAGAGTTTAAAGGATATCGCAGTTATCGATAAGCCCTCCAAGGTTGAAGGAAGAAGCATGGTTATGTTTTTAACTGCAAAACGTTAAAATAGAAAGTTTTAAGGAGGAAATTTACAATGCCAAAGTTAAAAACCAGCAGAGCAGCAGCAAAGCGCTTTAAAAAGACAGGAACCGGTAAGTTAGTTCGCAATAAAGCTTACAAGTCTCACATCTTAACTAAGAAGTCCACTAAGAGGAAGAGAAATCTTAGAAAAGATATTGTTACCGATGCAACTAACGCACAGGTAATGAAGAAGATTTTACCATATCTGTAAGTTTGAATTGTAGAAGGAGGAATTACCGATGGCAAGAATAAAAGGCGGTTTAAATGCTAAGAAGAAGCACAATAGAGTATTAAAGATGGCTAAGGGCTACAGAGGCGCCCGTTCCAAGCAGTACAGGATTGCAAAGCAGTCCGTAATGCGCGCCCTGACAAGCTCCTATGCAGGCAGAAAAGAGAGAAAGAGACAGTTCAGACAGCTGTGGATTGCACGTATCAACGCTGCAGCACGTATCAACGGCCTGTCCTACAGCAAGTTCATGTACGGCTTAAAGTTAGCTGAGGTTGACTTAAACCGTAAGGTTCTGTCCGAAATGGCTATCAATGACGCAGAGGGATTCGCAAAATTAGCTGAACTGGCTAAGTCCAAAATTGCTTAATTGAGAATTGATATAAGATTACCAGAGGGTATTGCAGGACAAGCTGCAGTGCCCTCTTTTTGAGACAGCCGGTAAGGGCCTGAGGAAGAGAGGGGGCGGATGAATTGAAAAAAGCGCTTATATACGGGATTCTGGCATCCTTTTTCTTTGCATTTACCTTTATCCTGAACAGGAGCATGAATCTGGCCGGAGGATACTGGATGTGGTCGGCCAGCCTCAGGTACCTGTTCACATTTCCTGTATTGTGGCTTATGCTGGCACGAAGCCGTTCGGCAGGTAAGGTGTGGAAGGCTGTAAAGGAAGCGCCTGTTCCCTGGCTGGTATGGAGCACGGTGGGATTCGGGCTGTTTTACGCGCCTCTCACCTTCGGCTCCGTATTGGGTGAATCATGGCTGGCCGCAGCAACCTGGCAGCTGACCATAGCGGCGGGCGTGCTTCTGACGCCTCTGTTTGGAAAACAGATACCAATCAGAAACCTGGGATGGTCTATTCTCATACTGGCAGGCATATTCATGATGCAGGTGCCTCATCTGGAACGGATGGAAGTGAGGACCGTGGTCCTGACGCTGGTGCCTATATTGGCGGCGGCATTTTCCTATCCCCTGGGGAACCGTAAGATGATGGCCCTTTGTGCGGAGACCATGACCACCCTTGAACGGGTATACGGCATGACACTGTGCAGTATGCCGTTCTGGATTGTTATGTCGGTATGGGCCTGGGTAAAGTCCGGACCGGCGCAAGGCGGACAGATATTCCAGTCTCTGTGCGTGGCGCTGTTTTCAGGCGTTATTGCCACGGTCCTGTTTTTTAAGGCCACAGACATGGTAAAGGACAATCCGCGCCATCTGGCCGTCATAGAGGCCACCCAGTGCGGCGAGGTGCTGTTTACCCTGCTGGGAGGCATCCTGCTGCTGAAGGACAGGATTCCGGAGCCGGTGGGACTGGCCGGTATCGCTGTGATTGTGGCCGGTATGGTGGGAAACAGCCTGTCGGCAGGAGAGTAGCCCGGAGTCCCGGGGCTGGTCCGCCGGATTGCAGGAAGGAAATAAGGGAAAAAGCAGCCTCCAAACGTTATAATAACCAAAGGAGGTTGTGGGCAATGATTAAGGATGCATATGTACAATACCAGTCGCCAAAAGCGGCAAAGGACCTGTTTGATGCAATGGAACTGCTGCCGGGGCGGGTGAAGATGGAGCAGGATGTCCACTATATTGACGATGAGACGGCTGCCATGAATCTGCATCTGGCTCTGATGATGGCGGCCCTGGAGGACGGGCTGTGGCAGTAAGGCTGTTTAGGTGACGGTATATGAGGCAGGTTACCGGAATGAAAGGAAGAATGAGAGGGACCATGAATAAGGCGGACAACAGGGATAAGAACCGGAATGAAAATCTTTTATGGAAAGTACTGGATGAAACCACTGTCATCAAGGACGCATGGATTGATATGCGCGCCAGCACCTGCAGGCTGCCGGGCGGCATGGTCATTGCCCCCTTTTATGTCAATCATCTGCCGGATTTTGCGGTGGTGGTGGCTGTAACGCCGGAACACAAGGTGATTTTGGTGCGCCAGTACCGCCACGGTGTGGAGAAGGTGCTTCTGGAGCTGCCCGCAGGATGTATCGAGCCGGGGGAGGACCCGGAGGCAGGGGCTGCCAGGGAGCTTTTGGAGGAAACGGGATACAAGGCGGGGAGTATGGAATTTCTCTTTAAAATTGCCCCCAATGCCAGCAACTGCACCAGCTACGCCCAGTGCTACCTGGCCAGGGATGTATTTTCGGCTGCGGCCCAGCAGCTGGATGATACAGAGGCACTGGAAGTGGTGGAGATGGAGGGGGAGGAAGTAAAGCGGTTCCTGAGAGAGGGAAGGTTTGAACAGGCCGTGCATGTGGCGGCCCTGTACAGGGCCGCGGAGTTAGGGGCACTGGGATAAATGGATGACTGTAAATGTGATGTGTGATGCCCTTCCTGGGTGAGCGTCCCATCAATTGTTTGCGGTCATTTTTTGTTTGTACGCCATTACAGGGACAATCAGTGAAAAATCTCTACGGTTTCAATTATCACCGGTTTTGTAATCATCCCTTGCCCAGTTGGGCGCATTGACGGGACCGGCTTTGGCGTTGCCGTTTTTGGCGGCTCCCTGGATTTCGGGAACCTGGGCCTGCTCATTTTTGGGATGGTTCATTTTATGGTGATTTTCAGTTCCATGATTATCTGCGCCGTAAGGGCTGGGTCTTCTCATTCCTGCTTTTGCCATTATCATACCTCCTTTCCATAGTAGTTTTTGAACCATTGGCTGAAAATATTCGGAAAAGTAGAAGGAAAATATCAACTGAACCTATAGGTATTTTTGGTAATCACTGGACATTGATAGTTTCATATTGATAGTTAGTATTTTTTCGTGTATCCTATTTTTAGTAAATCGGTATCTGTAAAGGAGTGTTTAATATTGGATTATAAGAAAAAAGCAATTGATTGTGTTAAGGACACGGTTTTACCCATTCAACGTGGCCAATTTGAAGAATGTGGATGCAGCTTAGATGAGCAGTATAAAAAATACGGCAACACAGAAATGCTTATAGCGAGAATAATTGACCCGGGGCATATCTATGAAATAGGCTATCCTAAATGCGTTTGTGATGAGGTGCTGTCTGGCAAAGTAACAGAAGTGTCCCATTGCGAATGCTCAAGGAACAGCATTTTATATATTTTACAAGATTTATTACCGGACAAGGATATACAAGTTGAAATAATACATACGGTATTAGGTGGAGCTAATGATTGCCGATTTAAGGTAACTATTTGCTGAAACAGATTATATTAGTAATGGTCAATTTGGAGTCGCTAACCATCGAAATGTTGGCAGCCAAAAACAAGTCTCCCCTTAAGGCTGAAATACCTAAAGGGGAGAATGACAATGAGCTATGATGGATGATAAGGAACTCCATTCGCCGCATAAGGTGTGCCTTGCCAATTAAATGCGATAATTGCTTGCCGGGTAGGGGGAACAGCGGCGAGCGCTGCGGTGAGAGCCGCATCACCGGCAGTCTTATAAAAATCTTCCTGGGTACGGCTATTTCCATCAGCATAACTTCATGCTATATTCTACCTATATATATTACTCTATCAGACATGGTAAAGTCACAAACATGCAAAAAAACAACGTAAAAACGTACTTTTTGACCCCGCAATATTAAGGAATCGTTAATAATTATTATTTTGCATTCCCACCCAATATATGGTACACTGAGTCCTGTATCATAGATTGTTTTACAGGAGTGGTTGCAGGAATGCTGGAAATATCAGGAATTTATAAATCCTATCACAGACAGAGTATTTTAGCGGGAGTGGACCTGACGGTGGCTCCGGGAGAATGTGTGGGTATAGTGGGGTATAACGGCTGCGGCAAGACCACTCTTTTATCGATTCTGGCAGGCGCCCAGAAAGCGGACAAGGGCAGTATCCTCTACAACGGCAGGCAGGCGTCAGGCCATCCCCGGGTATTTGCGGAGGAGGCAGCTTATGTGCCCCAGGAGAATCCGCTTATGGAGGAACTGACCGTAAGGGATAACCTGCTTTTGTGGTACAGGGGAAGCAGGAAGCAGATGGAATCGGATTTAAAGGGCGGAGCAGCTTCCATGCTGGGCGTGGACCAAATGCTTGAACGCACAGTGGGAAAGCTTTCCGGGGGTATGAAGAAGCGGCTCAGCATAGCCTGTGCCCTGTCCAACCACGCACCGGTCCTTATCATGGATGAGCCTGGGGCGGCACTGGATTTGGAGTGCAAGGAAATCATCCGGCACTACCTCAGGGAATATATGGCTTCAGGCGGGGCTGTCATACTGACATCCCATGAGCTGGCAGAGCTGGCGCTGTGTACGAAGATGTGCATATTAAAAGGCGGAGTTTTAAGTGAAATCGATTGTGGTCTGTCAGCGAATGAGCTGATTGGCCAGTTTCGATAGATACATAATAAAGGGCAGCCGGTGCGGTATGATGCAGGGCAGCGGAAAGGTCCTTTTACAAGGGAGGAGAGAGAAATATGAAATGCACCAAGTGTGGAGCAGAGCAGGAAGCAGATGTAAAATTCTGTACCCAGTGCGGAGCTCCGATGGAACATGACAATCAGGCGCCGGAAGACGGCGGCTCTGAGCCGGTAAAAGAAGAGGCGGCAGCTGAGGCAGAGACTTTAAAAGAAGAGCCGGCAGCTGAAGCGGGAACTGAAAAAGAAGAGGAATCATCAGCCGGGGCAGAGACTGCAGAAAAAGAGGAGCCGGCAGCTGAGTCCGGGTCTGCAAAAGAAGAGGAGCCGGCAGCTGTCTGTGCGCCGGAAGAGCCTCAGCCGAATAAGAAGTTCGTCAAGGTACTGGCTGCTGTGGTGGCCATTGCGGCTGTCATTGCCATCGCGGCCCTGGCTTATATGAAGATGAACACAAAGGACCCCAAGCAGGTGGTTATTGATGCCTTTGAAAATGTGTTTCCGGAAGGCCAGGTATATCCTTCTGAGGAGCTGTTCGGGCTGAAGGATTTTGCTGAGACAGTGAAGACAGCCGACAGCCAGGGCGGGCTGACCCTCAAGATGGACAGCTGTTCGGATGAGACAGTCAATACCTATGCGGGAAGCGGCCTGCGCTTTGAGACAAAGGATGACAAGACCAATGGAAAAAGCTTCTTTAACATGGGCGTAATCTATAACGGCATGGACCTTGCCAATCTGAATGCATATTATGGGGACGATACCCTGATGCTTGCGGTTCCGGAGCTTTCCGGCAAGGTGTTTACCGTGGACCTGGGAGAAGGACTGGCGGACCGCATTAAGAATTCGCCTACCGTAGGTCCGCTGCTGGAGCAGAACGGCGTGGATGTAGAAGGTATGGCGGCTTATTTCACGGAGCTGGTAGATGAGGCTGAAAAAGCCCAGTCAGAAGGCAAGCAGCCCTTTGATGTGGAAGCGCTGATTACCCGTTACAAAGAGGGATGTAAGGCCCAGGAGAATTTCAAGGCAGCCCTGACCGTTGAAAAAGCCGGTAAGGGAACCTATACCATGGACGGCGCACAGGTGAGCTGTCAGGGATACAATGTAACTGTCAGCAAGGATTCCATGATTGAATTCCTTCGCCTTTCCACTGATTTCTTCCTGCAGGATGAGACTCTGAAAGCAGATTTCATGCGCCAGCTGGAGACTACTGTGAAGATGAGTGAGCTTATGGGCGGAACCATGTCAGGCACAGGAAACCTGTCCGCGGAGGAGATGCAGCAGCAGTCCTACGAGGAGGCCAAGGAAATGGCGGACCAGATGATAGAATATCTGGATAAGGCGCTGACCGATGTGAATATGACGGTTTATGTGGATAAAAAGGGACGTCTGGCAGCAGTGGAGGGCTCTACCAATCTCCATGTGGATGATTCGGGTGTTTCCGAAGAGGGCTTTGTGGCAGTGACCTTTAGCTGCCAGCTTCAGGGCGGTTCTTACCTGACACAGAATGCACTGGCCAACATTACCCTGGAAGATGCCACGGATACAGTGAGCATTGATATGGTAAAGCAGGGAACCTATGACGGAAGCGTACTGACCAGTGACCTTTCACTGGACCTGGCTGTGCCGGATGATGAGGCTTATAATTTTACATATACAAGCACCTATGATTCCAAGGACGGAAGCTACCACCTGTCCGGCGAGGTAGGCGGAAACGGTTCGCAGCTTGTGAAGATATCCGCAACCGGCGCAGTGGACCAGCTGGAAAAGGGCAAATCTGTGCATGTGAACATTGATTCCCTGGAGACATCGGTTCTGGATGATTCCGTGAATGTGGTTCTCAGCGGCGAATACTATTACCAGCCTCTGTCAGGAGAAATCACTCCTTTAGAGGGCGAGGCCATGGATATGCTGTCTGCCACGGAAGAGGATTGGACCAATGTGGGAATGGAAATGCTGTTTGGCGTCATGGGATTAGGCAGCCAGCTGGGAGTATCCATGTATTAATAAGATAAAAAGGAATGGGAAGATATGTCTGCACGTCTGGTTTATCTCAGGCTTGAGTTAAAACGAGCATGTAAAAAGCTTCCCCACATCTTTGCAGGGGCAATCGTGCTGTTACTTTTAGCGGGTACGATTGCCCTTTTGTCAGCCAGGATGCTGTATGGGGAAAAGTCAGCAGGAAGGATTGCCGTAGGGGTAGTGCTTCCGGAAGGCGATGCCGTTGCGAAGAAGGCGCTGGCCATGGTCAGTTCGCTGGAAAGCGTCAAGAGCATCTGCGATTTTGAATATATGAATAAAGAGGAATGCCTGGATAAGCTGAAAGCAGGGAAATTGTATGCGGTGATGGAAGTGCCGGAGGGATTTGTGCAGGACATCATGAACGGAACCAATACGCCGGTGAAAATTCTGCTGCCCAGGGGGGCGGGCCTGGAAAGCCGCATCTTCAAGGAATTGACAGATGCAGGCGCCTCGACCCTGGGAGCAAGCCAGGCGGGTATCTATGCAGGGGATGAACTGCTGTACCTTTATGGCATGGCGGATTCCGTAAGCAGCCTGGAGGCGGACCTGAACCGGATATACATGGGCTACAGCCTGCCCCGAATGGATTATTTTAAGAATGTCAAGGTCAGTGCAACAGGAGATGTGGATACGATTCATTTTTACGGTATCAGCACAGCGGTGCTGTTTCTGCTGCTCTGCGCCATTCCGGTGTCCGCCTATCTGGCTTCAGGCTCTGTGTCCATGAAGCGGAAGCTGGCGCTTATGGGAGTGGGAAAGGGGACCCTGATGGCAGCCAGGATATTGGGAGTGGGAATGCTGTTTCTGGCAGTGGCTCTGTGTACGGCCCTGGGAGCCTCCTTCATGGGACTCATAAAGCTAAGCCTGCCCGGACTGGCAGCCCTTGTGATGGTCTGCCTGGGGGCGGCGTCCATGGTGGTATTCCTTTATCAGGCAGCCGGAAGCCTTATGGGCGGCGTTATGCTGCTGTTTCTGGCAGTGACTGCCATGCACTTTTTGGCAGGCGGATTCCTTCCTTTGGTATTCCTCCCCACCACGTTCCGGGCTGCGGCCCCGTTTCTTCCCTCCTACGTGCTGATGGAGGGGATGAAGCTTGTGGTCACATCGTCCTTTAGTCTGGCGGTATTCATAAAGCTGGCAGTACTGGCCCTGGCCGGTTTCCTGTTCAGCGTGGGAGTGGAGGTGGTCAGGGAATGAAACGGGTTGCTATGTGGTTTTTGCTGTCGTGCAAACGATATATGAGAAAATGGTCCTTTCTGTTCATCCTGCTGCTCCTTCCCGCCGGGGTTCTGGCAGCGGGCCAGGCCCAGAAACAGGGCAGCCAGGAAGTGAACATCGCCATCAGTGTGGAGGAGAGCGGTGAGAATGCGCTGGGAGACGCCCTGGCGGACAGTCTTCTGAACCGGCCGAGGGGAGAGGAGGCTGGCATGTTCCGCTTCTATCTGTGCAGTGACGAGGAGGAGGTCAGGGCGGAGGTGGCATCCAGGCGGGCTGAATGCGGTTACGTGGTCTACGGCGGACTGAGAGAGAAGCTGGATTCCAAATCCTATAAGCGTTCCATTGGCGTTTATTCGGCGCCGTCCACAGTGGCAGCCGCCCTTTCCACGGAAACTGTGTTTGCAGCCCTTATGAAAATATATGACGGGGAACTGCTGGCGGATTACGTGGCTGAAAATGAGCTGTTCGGCCCGGTGGGAGCCGCAGGCAGCGAAGCCAGGGAAGCCGCTGCCGCACAGGCCGGAGAGCTATACGCAAAATGGCTGGACAATGGCTCCACATTCCGGTTCCAGTACCAGTTCCAGGGGCAGGAAGGGGAGGAGACATCCTTTGGGGACAGCCGGACAGATGTATTTCCGGTCAGGGGTCTGGTGGCTGTGTACGTGTTCATCACAGGTCTGTACGGGGCCGTGGTTATGTGCAGCGATGAGGAACGCGGCTTGTTTCTGCCCCTTTCATACGGATACAGGATTCCCTGCCGTCTGGCCTCCATGGCGGCGCCGGCCGTGATGGTCTCTGTATCGGGTCTGCTGGCCCTGAAGGCAGGAGGCGTGATGACATCCCTGCCAGGGGAGACACTGGCCATGGCAGGTTACTGCTGCGCTGTCATAGCGTCAGCCTGGGTCCTGCGCCTGGTATGCCGCAGGCCCCAGGTTCTCTGCTGCATCATTCCATTCCTGGTTATTGGGAGTCTTGTGTTCTGCCCGGTTTTTGTGGATGCAGGAAGGTTTTTCCCCGGGCTGGACCAGGTGGGGAGGCTGTTTCCTCCGTGGTATTATTTGCAGGTGTTCAGATGATTTCAGCAATTGAATATAGTTGAATTTGATAAAAAGAATGATGGATGAAAATGCAGCAATGCAGTTTCATCCATTATTTTTTAATATAAAGTTGAAGTTTGCTATTGACAATTTAACAGATACGTGGTAATTTAATTACATGAAAGTTACTTGCAAGAAAGATAAATACATGCAAGATAATTTCAAATCAATCTTTCACAAACCCAAACAAACTCATTGCAATAAAAGGGGAAAGGAAATAGAATAATTTTATAAACTATGTGAGGGGTGATTTAATGGGCATGAATATGAATTTCGAACAGGTAACACCAACGATTGTACTGGATATCAGGTCTAAAATGCAAGATTTTAATCCGGCCCAAAGGGCTGTGGCTAATTATATCCTAAGTAACTTCTATGACATGGAAGGTATGCCGATTCGTGACCTAGCGGTAAAAAGTGAAGTGAGTGAGGCCACTGTGTCACGTTTTGTCAAGGCGATGGGATATGAGAGTTACAGGGCGTTTCAGCTTGAAGTTACCAAAAATAAGGCGGAGCGCAGAAAAGGCAGCTTAAAGGGATATGCAGAAGTCACGGATGAGGATAATGCACCGGGTATTTGCAGAAAGATATTTGAATCTAATATCCAGGCTCTCCAGGATACATTGACAGTGATTGATTACGATGCCCTTGAGCAGGCGGCTGGCCTGATTGTAAGGGCAAGGCGGCTTTGCATTTTTGCACAGGGACGTTCAAAGGTGACTGCTAATAGTATCAGGCTGAGATTGCATCGTTTGGGGATTGAAGGGACTCTGTATACAGACCCTCACGAACAGGCCATTGCTTCCTCTCTTATGGGGCCGGAGGATGTGGCGGTAGGAATCAGTACGTTTGGGCGAAGCAGGTCAATCCTGGTAAGCATCAGAAGGGCAGCTGCCAGAGGAAGCAGTATCATTGGAGTCACCAGTTACCAGAATACTCCGTTGGAGAAAGAAGCGGACATTCTTCTCAGAACAGTGAATAATGATGAAGCTGATTTTGGCTCGGAACCATCCTGCGCTTCTGTTACGCAGATGGTTATGCTGGACTGCCTGTATATGCTGGTTGCCAAACGGATGGAGGGAAAAGCAGAGGAACGGTTTAAAATCACCAGGGATGCGATACAACAGGAGAAGGAGTAACTTTTTAAACCGATGATTCTTTAGGAGGATGGCAGATGAAAAGAAAGGTATTGGCGGCATTACTTACATTGACAATTGCAGGAGCCTCGCTGGCTGGGTGTTCCGGAGGAAAGACAGGGGAGACAGCCACATCAGCTCAGACACAGGCAGATACAACAGCAGAGACAGCGGAAAAAACAGCAGAGTCCGCTAAGGAAACTGCAAAAGAGTCCGTTGAGGAAGTGAGGGAGAATGGAAATAAAGAACATTATAAGTTTGGTTTTGCAGCCACCACAATGAACAATCCATTTTTCCATGCAATTCAGGAAGCAATTGAGGAAGTGGTCGACGAAAACGGGGATGAGCTGATTGTTATAGATGCTCAGAATGATGCACAAAAACAGATTTCCATGGTGGAAGATTTGCTGACCCAGGGAATTGACCTTCTTTTCCTGTGTCCCATTGATTCTGCCAGCATCAAGTCTTCCCTTGAACAGTGCAACAAGGCAGGGGTACCTGTTGTGAATTTTGACACGGACGTGTATGATGTGGACCTTGTTAATACCATAATCGTATCAGATAACTATTATGCAGGTGAATTGGTTGCAGAAGATATGATGAAGAAGCTTCCGGAAGGTTCGAAAGTCTGTATTCTCACATCTCCCAGTGCAGAGGCATGTATCAAGCGCCAGAATGGTTTCAAGGATAAGGCTGACGGGTACTTTAAGATTGTTTCTGAGATAGATGGTAAGGGAGATACGGCGACATCGCTTGGTATTGCAGAGGATGTACTCCAGGGAAATCCGGACCTGGGTGCGTTTTACGCAATTAATGACCCGTCTGCAATCGGGTGTGTCCAGGCGCTGGAATCTCAGAAAAAGACTGATGTTCTTGTGTATGGTGTAGATGGACAGCCTATGGGTAAGCAGGCAATTTCTGAGGGAACTATGGAGGCCACAGCAGCCCAGTCTCCAATTAATATTGGTAAAGAGTCAGTGGCAGCAGCCTATAAGATTCTGAACGGAGAAAGTGTAGAAAAGAATATACTTGTTCCTACGTTTTTAATTGACAAGAATAATGTGGCGGAATATGGACTGGATGGCTGGCAGTAGTTGGTAAGTGAATACGGGGTCAAACTGGGCTGTCCAATCTGTGAAATTAAGGATTGGACAGCCCTTAGTGCTGCCTTGCGCAGTGTGTTTGGAGCGTCCTTTCAAACTTCCATACGTGGAAAAGGAGGAACCATTGGTGAATCAAATATTGCTGAAAATGAAGAATATCAGAAAAACATTTCCTGGTGTGCTTGCGTTGGATAACATTGATTTTGAACTGAAATCTGGTGAAATCCATGGTATGCTTGGGGAAAATGGTGCTGGTAAATCTACGCTGATTAATGTGCTGGGAGGGATATATATCCCGGACCGGGGCGAAATCATTATAAATGGCCAAAAGGCGCAGATTAACGGGGTGAAAAATGCCCAGGAGGCAGGTATAGCGGTCATCCATCAGGAGCTGGTCCTGGTTCCGCATATGTCGATTGCGGAAAATGTATTTCTGGGCAGAGAATTGAAGAGTCCGGCAGGACTGGTCGACAAAAAGAGGATGGAACAGGAAACAGTTGGAATTCTACAGAGGGTAGGACTTCTCATCTCTCCGTCCATACCAGTCCGAAGATTGAGCGTGGCCCAGCAGCAGATGGTGGAAATTGCCAAGGCACTGTCCCTTAATGCCAGGATTCTGGTTATGGACGAGCCATCTTCCTCGCTGACGGATTCAGAGGTGGAACGCATGTTTGCAATCATGCGGAAATTGAAAAGCGAGGGAGTGGGTATTATCTATATATCCCATAAAATGAAGGAATTGTTTGAAATTACAGACAGGATAACGGTTATTCGTGACGGCTCTTATATTGGTACGGTGCAGACGTCAGAGGCCGATATGGATGAATTGGTTCATATGATGGTGGGGCGGGAACTGACCAGTTATTATACTCGTACTGAGCATGAAATAGGGGATGTCATGCTTGAATTGAAGAATATTAACCGTGCCGGTGTTCTGAAAAACATAGATTTTTCTGTCAGGGCAGGAGAAATCGTTGGATTTGCCGGTCTTGTAGGAGCCGGCCGTTCTGAATTGTTTAAAGCAGTCATGGGGATTGAGCCCATGGACAGCGGCGCAGTTCTGATTGAAGGGAAAAAGACAGGAAGATTATCACCCAGAAAAGCGCAGGAAATGGGAATGGTGCTGGTTCCTGAAAACAGGAAAAAAGAGGGGCTGGTACTGATTAATACGGTTGCATTCAATCTTACCCTGCCGGTTCTCGACCAATTTGTAAAAGGAATATATGTAAATAAAAAAAGGCAGCTGGAGATTGAAAATACATACATAGACAGTATGAATATCAAAACACCAAGCAGATTACAGAAGGTTGGGAATCTGTCTGGGGGAAATCAGCAAAAAGTTGTAATTGGTAAATGGCTGGCGGCTAAGCCCAAAATATTAATTCTGGATGAACCCACCAGAGGGGTGGATGTGGGAGCAAAAGCGGAAATATACAAAATCATTGACCGTTTGGCGGAGCAGGGAATTGCCATTGTTATCATATCCTCTGAAATGGCAGAACTCATCAATATGTGCGACCGGATGGTGGTGATGAATCAAGGAAGGATAGCGGGCGAACTTAAGAAACGTGAAATGGGATTCTCACAGGAATCTATTATGAGACTGGCTACAGGAGGTGGCGCATAATGAGCGGACAGGAAAAACAAAAGAGGGAGGCAGCATCCATTCCGGTTGCAGGTTCAATCTACCGGTACTGCCGTGAGAATATAGGAATTATTGTGGGATGTCTTTTGCTGGGAATACTGCTTACGTTTGCATCGGAAAACTTTATGAAGGTTAGTAACTGGACTAATGTGCTGCGCCAGATTTCCACCAATTTTTATCTGTCAGTAGGTATTATGCTGGCAATTATACTGGGAGGCATAGACCTTTCCGTGGGCTCTGTTCTGGCTGTCTCAGGAGTTATCTCAGCCAGTCTGATTACAAACAATGGCATGTCAGTTGGTGTGGCCATTCTTTTGGGATGTTTGGCCGGAACCGCAATCGGCCTTTTAAATGGTCTGATTATTGCTTTTACGGACATGCCACCTTTTGTGGTAACCATTGCCACCATGAATATAGGGCGTGGAATTGCATATCTGTATGCCAATGGTAATCCAATCCGGGTTTCAAATGATACATTTGAGGCGATTGGCCTGGGATATTTGGGGCCAATTCCCCTTCCTGTCATTTATATGGCGGTTATCCTGATATTCATGTATTTTCTGATGAACAAGTCAAAGATGGGAAGTCATATCTATGCTGTGGGCGGTAACCGCCAGGCTGCGGTTTTTTCCGGAATTAATGTGAGAAAGGTCATTATTTTTGTATATACCCTCAGCGGTCTGGCCGCTTCCTGGGCCGGCATTGTGCTTGCTTCCAGAATGGCATCAGGCCAGCCTGCCACGGGCGTGGGGTATGAGGCAGATGCGGTCGCTGCAGCCGTACTGGGAGGAACCAGTATGACAGGAGGTGCAGGAAAAGTCGGCGGGATGGTTCTTGGTGCGCTTCTGATTGGAATGTTGAATAACGGACTTAACCTGCTGGGGGTTAATTCATTCTGGCAGTATGTGGTCAAGGGAACTGTTATTTTGGTTGCAGTTTATATTGATATTTTCAGAAAAAGAAAAGAAAGATTTTAATAAAGAAAAGGAGATAAGACTATGTTAGTAAGTTTACAGGAAATGCTGCAGGAGGCAGAAAAAAAGAATTTTGCAATTGCATCCATCAACACACCCAATCAGATATCTCTGAGAGCAGTTATACAGGCGGCGGAAGACACGAACATGCCGGTTACCATTAACCATGCCCAGACAGAGGAAGATGTGGTTCCCATTGAAATAGCAGTTCCTCTTATGCTGGAATATGCCAAAAAATCCACGGCTCCCATATCTGTCCATGTGGACCATGGATATGATTTTGACCATTGCATGAAAGCTGTACGGCTGGGGTGTACCTCCATCATGCATGATAATTCCAGGTTTAGTCTCAGGGAAAATATTGAGAGGACAAGACGGTTTGTGGACATTGTACATCCGCTTGGAATTGGTGTTGAGGCAGAATTGGGGGCCATGCCAAATAATATGCCCAGCGAGGTACATGGACAGGAAACCAGCGACCTTTCTGATTTAAGTGTTTATTTTACAAACCCGGATGAAGCAGAGATTTTCTGCAGGGAGGCTGGCTGTGATGTCCTTACGGTTTCTTTCGGAACGGTGCATGGAATGTATGCAGGGGAACCGAATCTGGATATTGAACTTGTCAAAAAGATACGTGCAAAGGCCGGAAATGTTGCCCTGGGTATGCATGGCGGCTCCGGTACGCCTTTTAATCAAATTCAGGCAGCCATTGATGCGGGTATAAGAAAAATTAATTATTTTACTGCAATTGATACAGCGCCGGCGCCGTATCTTGCAAAAACAATTAGCGAGGCAACCAATCCTGTTAATTTCTGCCATCTGGCAAATCAGGCTATGGAAATTATATATGAGAAAACGGTAGAAATATTGACTGTATTTAAGAATGAGCAAAAGTTCTAACAGATGTTTTATAAAAGCGGGAGGTAAGGGCATATGTATATGGGGTTGGACATAGGAACTTCCGGTGTGAAGGCTGCTCTGGTGGATGGACAGGGAAATATAATACGCCATCATCATGTATCATATGGTTTTTCTAATACCTCGAGGGGCTGGAGGGAGTTGAGCCCGGAAGAGGTGAGGTCGGGAGCCAGAGCGTGTATGGCGGCGGCTGGCGGCGGATATCCTGTAAAAACCATTACAGTGTCTGCACTTGGGGAGGCTGTAATGCTCTGCGACAAATCAGGAAGATGTCTGAGCCCTGGCATTACGGGAACGGATATCAGAGGAGCAGGACTGTTTCCTGATTTCCTGAAAAAGGTGGGCGAAAAGGAGTTTACAGAGATAACCGGCCTCAACCCCAGTGCCATTTATTCAGTCAGTAAGCTGATGTGGTTCATGGAACACCAGCAGGAACTGTATGGGAGGGCTGCCATGGCCTTTACCTTTCAGGATTTTCTGATTTATACATTGTCCGGGATTAGGGCTATTGATTATTCTATGGCATCCAGAACCGGTTTGTTTGACTGCAATGAAAATATCTGGTCAGACAGGCTTTTGGAAGCATCCGGAATCCGGAAAGGGCTTTTGTCTGGTCCGGTAAGAGGCGGTACGGTTGTGGGAAGAATTCTGCCGGAGGAAGCATGTGAGCTGAATCTTCCCCAAAATGTGCTGATTGTGGCGGGAACCCACGACCATATCTGCAATGCCATTGGATGCGGCGCTGTAAAGGAAGGGTGGTGCGCCAATACGGCTGGAACTACGGAAGGTCTGACTGTTGTATTGGACAGGGAAAAAATGATTCCAGGAAAGGTGCAGAGACATCATATTGCCTGCGAACCCTTTGTGAAAGGCGGTCTTTTCAACACTGTCGCCTGGGAAAATACATCAGGTGTGCTCCTTAAATGGTTTGTTGACGAGTTTGTAAGGGAAAAAGGAAGCGATATAAAACAAATTTTTTCTTGGCTTAACGAACATATGGAGCCGGGACCCACAGGAATTCTGGTGCTTCCCCATTTTTCAGGAGCAGCAACCCCGCATATGGATGAACAATCTAAAGGTGCAATGGTAGGATTGACACTGGATACAAAGAGAACAGATTTATACAAAGCCATGATGGAAGGAATTAATTATGAGTTGGCCCTTATTATGGAGGCTCTTATGGAGGCCGGCGTTGAAGTTGGGAAAATCGTATCAACAGGAGGTTCATTATCACCTCAGCTTCTGCAGATAAAAGCCGATATACTTGGCAGGGAAATCCATACGGTGGAAAGCCGGCAGACAGGCTCCTTGGGAGGGGCGATGCTGGGCGCCGTGGCATTTGGGGAATACAGTGATTTAGAATCCGCAGCAGCCTGCATGGTGCGTCCCGGATTAACCTATGAACCTGACCGGATAACACATGAACTGTATGCAGAATACATGAACCAATACAGACGTTTTTATCCTGCTGTCAAATCAATTCTTGCACGCGGGAATATAAAGTGCTGAGTATTCTGGGATATATTAAATCAGAGTCATATTGCACCGGAGGTATATACAAAAAAACGGAGCTGGAATCCTTCACGGTTCTTTCTGGACTTTGGGTATTCCTTATAAAACATTAGCTGGTATCGGTTCGATACCAGCTTGTTTTATAACAATGCAGAAAGTGAAAAATCCTGATTTTTAGGAAGAAAAGCCAATTTACAT